>Ga0214473_10000168_pt1 | contig 93055 bp, 81 predicted proteins | sample RVTome_7_FD_203509 | JGI IMG/M metagenome (GOLD analysis project Ga0214473, IMG submission 203509) | Soil microbial communities from uranium-contaminated site in the Upper Colorado River Basin, Wyoming, United States - RVT98D197 | ecosystem: Environmental > Terrestrial > Soil > Contaminated >... | reverse complement strand
GCTTCGCGGACGGCTCCTGCCCCGACTGCGGCGGCATAGGCGTGCAGCGGTTTGGGGATGCCGACTCTCCGCCAGCCCCCTGACTGCCGCGTTGGGCTGAGATTCAACATACCCCTACCCCCCCCCTTGTTATCGAATGCCGTAAACGCAAGAAGCACAAAGATTTGTGGGTTTTGATACAATTTGTAACAGAACGTGGAAGTACAATTGAATGTTTGGGTTAAGCGAGTTGATCGGTTTTGCTGGCACCCAACTCCAGGTTGCAGGTAGCAGGTTGCAGACTGCAGGTTTCCAAGACCAGGTTCTTTCGATTCGCGAATGGCTGCGGGCGGCATGGGGTTTTCGCCACTGGGCAATGGCGTCAGTCTAGCGCAGGCCTGTCCAGAAGTCAAGTGAAATAGTATTATATTATCTTTAGGATATTTGAAGGCCAAAGGCTCGTAGGAGAGGTGTTCCTCACCCCTTAAGCGCGCGACGTTCAAAGGCACCCTCCGCTTCGCTCGCTACAAGTGGGGCACCCGGGGACTCATCGCTTCCCGAAATCTGGAATAGAAGAAGCTCACACAGGCTGCGTGATTTTCTTCTGCACAACATATCGCGTATAGATTCCCGTTGGGGCCATCACGTCACGCTCTAATTTCACGGTCGTCTCATACCATTGATTGTTCCCGTCCTTGTACCTTATCGGCAAATCGACGGCATCAATGCTATACCGCACCATCTCCTCAAATAGACCGCCGGGAACGTCTGTGCCAGAATCTTGCTTTATCCAATACTCGCAATGCGCTTTGCCGTCCTCTTTTGTTAAACGCTGAATGCCCCGCGTAAATACCATTGCCGACTTCCCGATGTGGATACTTCCAAACGAAACATCGTAAGCGGGTTCTCCATCATTGACGATAATCAACCCTTGCCATTGCCCCGGTATCATATTCCCGTGCCCAGCCGGAGCAATCCGGGGGATTTTGCCTCTCAGTGCATTGCTCTCCTGCCCCGGGGTGATGCTCTCGATCCGCAATCGGTCCGTTTTTCCTGAGGTGCGTTGTAAACCAATTTCAATGGTGTGTGTTTTCCCGGTCCGAATTGCAATGTTTCTGACAATCTCTGATAGCTGTGAAAAACCCATCACCGCCTGATTGTCACTTTTGACGATTAGCGAAGAATGTTGAAACCTACAATCCGGCGCAAACGAAGTCGGCCCTACGCCGTGGTAGATAAAAGTCGCATTGTCAAACTCACAGCCAGCGAATGCTTTCCCATCAATTTCGACCGCTTCATTCGTAAACCGTTTGCCAGTAATCAGCCGAAGCTCATCTGTTTTCCATTTACGATAATCTGGAATTGAATAGTCGCTATCGCTGGACGCCAGTGGATGTCCCCGCTTCTGGCCAACAAATCTAAGTAATCCAAAGATGGCAGCACTAGACAGAATCCAAATCGGCATCATCCACCTACTATCCAACTGTGAACCAATGTCAATCAAGACTTGAATACCTTTCCCTAAGCCCAAGCCAAGGAGCAAACGGATAATAAAATCGCCGTGCTCAAGCCATTCCAAAAGTGATTTGATTCGTCCGGGTCGTTGCGTCATGCACACCCCCGCAATGGTTGATGCATCTTAGCACCTCCCCATTGCATATGAAGGTACATAAGCTCTTTAATAGCCTGTCGTAAAGAGGAGCTACGGGAGCAAAACAAGGCGCACGCCTAGCCGGCCGCGGCAGACTCAAGGCAAGCAGGAAGCTGCGATCCAAATGAATTGCGCAGCCAGGAGTGGCTGCGCTATGAGAGCGGCCAGGCGAAATTATCGGGGCCGAGTTTAATCTCCAGGAATCCCTCCGACGGTAGCACGTCGATGGGCAGGCCGCCTTCCCAGATGGCGGCGGCGAGGCCGAATGAAACAGGGATCAGGGATCGGGGATCAGGGATCAGGGGGGAAGAAACAGGGGCTAGGGGAGAAGAGACAGGGGCTAGGGGCTGGGGGCTAGGGGTTAGCGGAGGAGAGGAAGGAGGAAGTGAGGAAGGAGGAAGTGACGCGGGCGAAGCGGAAGTCGGTGGTAAGGACGAAGGCGGAGGGAAAAGCACGGCGCGGGGGATGCGGATTTCGAGGATTTTTCCGAAGGCGACGGCCATGCCGTCGGGCAAGTTCAGCAGGCATGAGTCGCCGCGCTCCACTTCGAAGCGCGTGAGCTTCCCTGCCTCGACGTGGGCCACGATGCGCAACTCTGAAGCAGGGGCTAGGGATAAGGGGCCAGGGGTCAGGGAATCCCGACTTCCTGACTTCCCTGCTTCCTGGCTTGCGGATTCCATGGCTCCCGCGCCATGGACAATGGTGACGCGGAACTCGCACTCCTGCAATTCTTCCATGGCTTCGACAAACGGCTCCACGCGCAAGTAAAAATTATTTTCGTCGAAGCCGTAGTGCAGCTCGTGCAGCGTGTAGGAGCGTCCGTGCATCGCCCCGCTCTGGCGGTCGGCGGAATAGAGTCCGGCGCCCAGCCATTCGAAGTACGAGCTGACGCGGCCGTCCACGTCCACGTCGAGGTACGCGCCCGGCGGCAGCACAAACGCGCGTTCCGGTTTTTTCTTGATAGGGTGCGCCAGCTCCTCGGGGGCCTCCGCGCCGAGGACGGCATACACCTCGGTGAGATGTTTGCGGTAGAGCGCGTCGAACTCCGCGTCGTTGGCCGAACTGTGCTCCGGGCCGTACCACCAGTTCCAGTCGCTGCCCTCCGCGGCGAGCAGCGATTCGTAAGCCTTGGCGAGCTGTTCGACGGTGGGCGCGCCGGCCACGCGCTCGGTCTGTTGCTTTTCAGCGCGCGAGAAAAAATCGCGCGCATTGCGCAAGAACTCCCAGGCGCGCACGTCCTCGGCGTGGCCGATCCACACGTCGAAGTTGGCGTTAATCCACGACGCGGGGAAGATGCTGTCCACCGTGGGAATTTCGCCGGCTTCGCGGAGCGCCTCCGACACGGTCAGCGCGCGGATGTCCGGGTCGGCGGCAATTCGTTTGTAAAACTCCGCCAGAAATTCGCGCCCGTTGCCCGGGTAATACTCCCAGGCATTTTCGCCGTCGAGGATGAGCGTGACCGTGAGCGGGCGGTTGGACTGCACGCGCTCGCCAATCTGCCGGATGCGCCGGTAGAGGTCCTCCGCCGCGGCCACGCCCAGCATGCGGCTGTACACGAAGCCGATGAGATCGGAGAGATAGTGGTCGCGGAAGAAGCCCACCACTTCCCTGCCGTCGCGGCGCACGCGCAACGGCGAGTACAGTTTCTCCGCGTTCGCGGGGATGCCCGCGGAGTCGCGCCAGAAGCCCAGGTTCAGCGTGCGGCCCAGCACGCCTTCGTCGGTGGCGAACCACTGGAAGCCCATCTCGCCGGCGAGCTCCAACGTCGCGTTGGAGACGGAGCCTTCCGACGGCCACAGTCCCGCCGGCGGCTGGCCGAAAACGCGCTCGTGCGACTTCCGCGCGCGCACCAGTTGTTCGCGCGCATCCTCCGGATGGTGGAACGGCGGCTGCGGCAGCGGCGTGCCCGGGTTCGATTCGCGCGCGATGTCCGTATCGCACAGCAACGGCAGAATGGGGTGGTAGAACGGCGTGGTGGAGATTTCGATCTGTCCGCGCGCGGCCGCGCGGCGGTATTCCGGGAGCACGTCCGCCAGCAACTCCAGTTGCCGGGACTTGAACGCCTGCTTGTCCTCTTCGGTAAAATTCGCGCCGCGGCGGGAAAGCTCGGAGACGACGTCGTCGTCCGCCAGCCACAGCTCGTCCATCCACGCCAGTTGCGAGAGCACTTGCAGGTCGCACCAGTCGCGCGGGCCGAAGTTCTCCGCGGCCTCTTCGCGGCCCAACTCCTGCAGCAGGTTGTACAGCTCGACGAAGCGCGGCCAGCGCCGCATCAGGTTTTCGCGGTTGAGCTGGAACGCGCGGTCCAGCAATTCCAGTTTTTCGTCAAGCTCCAAATCGCCGGCCGGCTTGAACGCCAGTTGGAACACCGGCTCGTCGAACTGTCCTCCGGCGTATTCTTCGAGTTGCGCCACCAGCGAGGGCACCGCGTTGAAGGTCATGTGCACGCTGGGGAACGCCTCCAGCATTTTCACCATGCCCCAGTAATCTTTCGTGGCGTGCAGCCGCGTCCACGGCATCACGTAGCGCCCCGTGGAGGGGTCCTTGTACTGCGGCTGGTGCATGTGCCACAGCAGAACCAGGTGCACGCGGTTCATCGCGCCGCTGCCTCCGTTGCAGCTTGGGCGGACGTGCTAGAATGCGAAGCCTGACGCATGCGTCTCATTGACCGGTACATCTGCCGAGAAATCATCTCACACGCCGCGCTGGGGCTGGCTGTTTTCACGTTTGTGCTGTTCATCCCCCAACTGGTGCGCCTGATGGAGCTGCTCGTGCGCCACTCCGCGGACGCGCCCAGCGTCGCGCTGCTTTTCCTGTGCACGCTGCCCGGCGTGCTCACCTTCACTCTGCCCATGTCCGTGCTCGTCGGCGTGCTCATCGGGCTCGGCCGCATGTCCGCGGATAGCGAAGTCATCGCCCTTCACGCCCTCGGCATCAACCAGCGGCGCCTGCTGCTGCCCGTCGGCGCGCTGGCGCTGGGCGCCACGCTGCTCACCGGCGCCATGACTTTCTGGCTCACGCCTGCGTCACTGCGCACTTTTCGCTCGCTCGAACAGAGATTGCGTTCCAGCCAGGCCTCCTTCGAAATCCAGCCGCGTGTGTTCGACGAGCGCTTTCCCAAACTCGTCCTCTACGTACAGGACGTGGAAGCAGCCGCCACGCGCTGGCGCGGCATCTTTCTGGCGGAGACGGGCACGGAAAATGGATCCAGAGTGACACTCGCGGAGGAGGCGATTGTAATCGCCGACCGCGAGCAGGGCAAGATCCAGTTGCACCTCCAGAGTGGCAGCACGCACGAGTATAACCTGCGCGAGCCCGACCGCTACTCCGTCTCCACTTTTGGCGAGAGCGACATCCCCGTCACCTTTGGCGAGTTTGCCCGCACCGGCGCCGTTCGACAGACACCCGCGGAAAAATCCTTCGCCGATTTGCTCGCCGCCCAAGGGCCCGACTGGCGCGAAATGCGCGTCGAGTTGCACCGTCGCCTCGCCTTCCCCGCGGCCAGCCTGATGTTTGCGCTGCTGGCTGTGCCGGTGGGCGCGCGTCCGCGCCGCGGCGGGCGCGCCGCAGGACTCATCCTCACGCTGCTGCTGATTTGCGGCTACTACCTGGTGTTTATCACCGGCGCGGGGATGGCCCGGCAGGGAGTTATTTCGCCGTGGCTGGGGATTTGGTCCGCTAACCTAATCGCCGCGCTGCTGGGAATTTTTTTGCTGCCGCGCATGGAGCAGGTCGGCGCCGAAGGCGTGCTCACGCGCTGGTCGGAAGCCATCGCCACCTGGCGGCACACGCGCCACGTGGACTCTCCGCCAGTCGCGCCAACCTCTGACGGCCCGGATAGCAAATCGCTGCCCGCAGCCCCGACGCCAGTCAAAGGCCGCGCGGTCGAGCGTTCCGGCAACGGCTGGCCGCTGCTGCTGGACCTCTACATCCTTCGCCGCTTCTTCACATTTTTCTTTCTCATGCTGGCGGGATTTCTGATTCTCTTCCATTCCTTCACATTTTTTGAATTGCTGAACGACATCGCCAAAAACCAGATTCCCTTCCTCGTGGTCCTCGACTACTTCTGGTACCTCACGCCGCTGCTCGTTTACCAGCTTTTGCCGCTCGCCGTGCTGGTGGCCGTCATCGTCACTATGAGCGTGCTGGCCAAGAGCAACGAGTTGGTGGCCTTCAAGGCCAGCGGCGTCAGTCTTTACCGCCTTGCCGTGCCGCTGCTGGGCGCGGGCCTCGCGCTGGCCGGCGCGATGATGCTCTTTGACAACACCTATCTCCCCAACGCCAATAAACGCCAGGACGCCCTGCGCAACCAGATTAAGGGCCGCCCCGCGCAGACTTTTTTCCAGCCGCGCCGCCAGTGGATTTTCGGCCAAGGCATGCGCCTCTACAACTACGGCCTGTTCGACCCGGAAAATCGCCTCTTTGGCGCGCTGAACGTCTTCGAGCTGAACCCGGAAAATTTCCAGATGCGCCGCCGCGTTTATGCCGCCCGCGCCACGTGGAACGACTCGCTAAAGACCTGGAACCTCGAAGACGGCTGGGTGCGCGACTTCGACGGCGCCGCCATCAAAAACTTCGTTCCCTTCCGCCAGATAAACCTCTCCGAGCTCACCGAGCCGCCCGCCTACTTCTTCCGCGAGGTCCGCCCCTATCACCAGATGAACCTGCGCGAGCTGGGGCAATACATCAGCGACCTGCAACAGGCCGGCTTCGACGTAGCGCGCATCTCCGTGCAGTGGCACAAAAAACTGGCCTACCCGCTGATGGCGCCAATTATTGTGCTGCTGGGAATTCCCTTCGCCGCCGTCTTCCGCGCGCGCACCACCATGGGCGGTGTCGCGCTCTCCGTGGCCACCGGCATCGGCTACTGGGCCGTGTCGGCGCTGTTCGAGGCGATGGGCTCCGTCGGCCAGCTCCCGCCGTTCTTGGCCGCCTGGTCGCCGGATACTATTTTCGCGTTCTTGGGGATTTACTTCTTCCTGAAAATGCCGACGTAGCTCAGTAGAAGACAGCGGCGCACTAGTCCTTAAGGCACGAGCCTACGTGTTTCGCTTCGATTGCATTCCTGATGAGTTTTTCGATTGTGGGTGGAATGATTGGTTTTTCCCTGCTCACAAGCCATTCCGCAATAAAACGCGCCCTCAGCGGCTTGCCGCTGTCAGGCGAAAGCCCTAACTCCTTTGTAGCAGTGCCCGCTAGCTTCTCGTAATCAGGGATCTCCACCATCAAATCTTTTTCCCAATTGTTTACAAAGCAGCCGAATCGCTTCTCTATGACAGCCGTAGACGGTTTGTCAATTTTGGTCCCTAGCCATTCCAGCAAGTGCTTGCTTCGATCTTCTCCGTCGCCGTTAAGGTCGTAGTCAAACAAAACGTAGCAGCAAATTCCCAATTCATTGAAGACGCGATACAGCCTGTCGATTTGATCCTTGGAGCCACACTCAACAACGACGATTCCCAATGAATCAAAGTCCATACCCATGGCCTGAGCGTAGACTGGCAACGCATAGAGCTCCGTAGCACCTTCTACAAGAATTACTTTTCTAGCGAAAAAGCCCTCGTTACGACTGGAAGTGTATGCATGGCCGTACCTTTGCCTTATCGAGTCTTCAGTCACCTTTCCCACGAGAGCCGGATAGCGAGCCAACAAATCGCCTACCAATGCAGGCATGGAAAGTTGGTAGAGTCTCGCGCCAGATCCTTTAGTCGCGGATTCGACCCTTACAATCTCATCAAAATACCTTACGTCAACAAGAACTGGGCTGTGAGTACTGAAAAAGACTTGGTCGCCGCCGTCCGCGATAGTCCGAAGTACTTTTCTTACCACACGAAGTATTGGTGGATGCATATAAAGCTCAGGCTCTTCAAACCCGAGAATTAATGTCCGCCGCTTCCCTTTCTCTCTTACAGTCGCCATGTCTGCATAGGCTCGCAGAATGGACATGATGACGGCTCGCTGCAGGCCATGCCCCTTGTCATCAATCGGCCCGCGATATCCGTCATTGACCCACAGCGTGGGCGTGGTCAGGATTGTCTCAATTGTCGGTGGCTCAAATTCCATCTCGAAATCTGCCTCAATCACTTCTCCAATGTATTTCCTAAGGCGCGACTCCACATCGGCTATCCCTGCGAGACGGTCTTTACCGGCGCCGCGATTGAGACGTTTCGCTGTAGCTGAGAGGCTCTCTTCGAGGGCCCTCTTTATTCCCGGATCAAGCTGGCGAACTATTGAATGGATTAGTCTGCCAAAGGGGTTAGTTTTTCCTACCTTCGCCTCGTCACCGACATCGCGGACCGCAGGAATGAAATCGAAATGTGGTAGGTTTCCCTTCAGGACACCCGCAAACCCTTTTGGGTTTTCTCCCCAGGAATCTTCGTAATCTGTGTCGGCTAGATACAACTTGGCGAATTCAGCTGCTTTCGCTTTCCAATTCGCGACAGTTGGCTTGGTTCCTTTCATTGCGTCGGCGAAAGATCTTCCGCCCACCACAAGCTTTTCCCCTGACCATCCTTCAATTGATTCTCCATTAATCTTTTCAGAATTGAGCCAATCGGCCTTGGGCTGCGGTTTGTTGTAAGCTTGACTAATCTCCGCCTTTTCTTCTTCTTCTTCGACTACCCACCTTGCCACACGCGCCATTTGGAAAGACTCATTAGTGCGAAGGTAGCCCTTGAACGCTTCCTTTTCCTCGTCTGTCAGGCCTTCAAAAAGTGCCTCTACGCGAATCTCATTTTTGATGATTCCTCTGTGAAATGTGTGGATCGAAACTTTCTCAGTTGATGGATTAAAGAGGAAGTCCAGTGCATGCAAGACGGTAGACTTCCCCGCGTTGTTGCACCCAACAAAAGCGTGCATGCTTCCGCAATTCAAAGTGACATCATCGAAACACCTAAAATTGACGATCCGAAGTGTCCGGAGTTTCATCGAGGCCCTCCAAATTCCGAACGAGCACCTTCCCGACCCAGCAAAGAACGGTGAAGTAACTGCGCAGTATATCCCCAAATTTAGCTTCTGATTACGACGGTCTGCAAAATGTGCGTCGACGTCCTCGCACACTACGTTTTCTCTAGTGGCACCAGCGAGCGGATCTTTTGGATTACCAAATCAATGCCCACTTCGTTGTGGCCGCCTTCGGGGATGATGACGTCGGCGTAGCGCTTGCTCGGCTCGACGAACTCCATGTGCATGGGCCGCACGGTGGACATGTATTGCTGGATGACCGACTCCGCGGTGCGCCCGCGCTCGCGGATGTCGCGGCCCAGGCGGCGGATGAAGCGGATGTCGGCGTCGGTATCCACGAAAATCTTCACGTCCATCAATTCGCGCAGCGCCTTGCACTCGAAGATCAGGATGCCCTCGACAATCAGTGCCGGGCGCGGCTCGAGGCGCATGGTTTCCGTCTTGCGGGCGTGTTTCGTGAAGTCGTACACCGGCCGCTCGATGGGCTTCCCTTCTCGCAGCCCGCGCACATGCTCAACGAACAGCTTGGTATCGATGGATTCGGGATGGTCGAAGTTCTGCTTGGCGCGCTCGTCCACCGGCATCTGCGGCAGGTCCTTGTAGTAGTGGTCCTGCTGCAGCACCTGCACACTTTCCAGCGACAGCGCCTCGATGATGCGGTTGGTGATGGTCGTCTTGCCCGACCCCGTCCCCCCGCAGATTCCAATGACCAGAGATTTTGCTCCCAATTTCAACCTTTCAACATCTAACGCTTCTTCTTTTTCTTGGCCGCCTTCTCTTCCAATACCGCTTGCGCGGCGGCCAGGCGCGCAATGGGCACGCGGAAAGGCGACGCGCTGACGTAATTCATTCCAATCTTGTGGCAAAAGCGGACGCTTTCCGGGTCGCCGCCGTGTTCGCCGCAGATACCCACCTTCAGCTTCGGACGCGTCTTGCGCCCGCGCTCGATTCCCATCACCATGAGCTGCCCGACACCGGCCACGTCCAGCGTCTGGAACGGGTCGGCGGCAAACACGCCGGCCTTGGCCGCGTCCACGTAGTCCGGCAGGAAGCGCCCTGCGTCGTCGCGGGAAAGGCCCATCACGGTCTGCGTCAGGTCGTTCGTGCCGTAGCTGAAGAACTCCGCGATCTCCGCAATCTCGCCGGCCATCAGCGCCGCCCGAGGGAGCTCGATCATCGTGCCCACCAGGTAGTTCAGTTTCACGCCAGCCTTCTTGATGATTTCATCCGCCACTCTTCGCGTGCCGACTTCGAGAATCTGCAACTCCTTTTTATCCAACGTGAGCGGATGCATAATCTCAGGTAACACTTTAATTCCTCGCTTCTGGCAATCCACTGCCGCCTCGATGATTGCGCGTACCTGCATCTCCAGAATTTCCGGATAGGTGATGCACAGCCGGCACCCGCGATGCCCGAGCATGGGGTTCATCTCGTGGAGCTGCTCGACGCGCCGCGTCACCACTTCGACGTCCACGCCGATCTTGTCCGCGAGTTCCTGCTGCTTCTCGCGGTCGTGCGGCACGAACTCGTGCAGCGGCGGGTCCACCAGGCGGATGGTCACCGGCAGGCCGTCCATGGCCTCGAAGATGCCGATGAAGTCGCGCCGCTGGAACGGCAGCAGCTTGGCCAGTGCCTTGCGCCGCGATTCAACGTTGTCCGCCACAATCATTTCTTGGATGGCGAACTGCCGCTCCGCGCTGCGCTCCGGCTGCTCGAAGTCCTTGAAGAACATGTGCTCCGTGCGGCACAGCCCGATGCCTTCCGCGCCCATTTCGCGAGCCTTGCGCGCGTCTTGCGGCGTATCGCAATTCGTGCGCACGCCCAGGCGACGCACTTTGTCGGCCCACTGCATCAGCGTGGTGTACGCTGCGGGCAGTGTGGGCATGGTCAGCGCCATTTTGCCTTCGTACACAGCGCCTTCGTTGCCGTCGAGCGTAATCCAGTCGCCTTCCTTCACCACGTGCCCGTCCGAGCTCATCAGCTTTTTGTCGGCGTCAATGTCCAGCTTCTCGCACCCGACGATGCAGCACTTGCCCCAGCCGCGCGCCACCACCGCCGCGTGACTCGTCTTGCCGCCTGTCGCCGTCAAAATGCCTTGCGCGACGAACATGCCGCCGACGTCTTCTGGTGAAGTTTCCCGCCGCACCAGAATGACCTTCTTCCCTTCCTTGGCCCAGGCCTCCGCTTCGTGCGCGGTGAATACGGCTTGCCCTACCGCCGCGCCGGGCACCGCGTTGACGCCCACGGCCAGCTTGCGCCGCAGCAGATCCGTGCGCTGCACGCTGGCGTCAATCACCGGATAGAACAGCCGCTCGATGTCTTCGGCCTTCACGCGCTCGATGGCTTCCTCTTTCGAGATCAGCCCTTCCTTGGCCATGTCCACGGCCATCTGGAAGGTCGCGGTCGGCGTGCGCTTGCCGGTGCGCGTCTGCAAAACGTAAAGCGTGCCTTCCTCCACGGTGAACTCGATGTCCTGCATGTCACGGTAATGTGTTTCTAGAAGTTTTCGCACGCGCTCCAGCTGTTTGTAGATGCTGGGCATGTGCTTGGACATTTCGTCGAGGTGCATCGGCGTGCGGATGCCCGCCACCACGTCTTCGCCCTGCGCATTGAGCAGGAAGTCGCCGTAGAAAATCTTCTCGCCGGTGCTGGGGTCGCGCGTGAAGCACACGCCGGTGCCCGACGCATCGCCGGTGTTGCCGAACACCATCTGCACCACGTTGACCGCAGTGCCCAGCAGGCCGGTGATCTTCTCCACGCGCCGGTAGGTCACCGCTTTGTCCGCCATCCACGAGCCGCATACCGCGCCGATCGCGCCCCACAACTGCTCTTCCGGATCTTCGGGAAATGCCTTGCCGGTGTGCTCCTTGAAGTAGGCCTTGTACTCTTTCACCAGGCCGCGCCAGCCCTCGGCGGACACTTCCGTGTCGTCCTTCACGCCGAGGCGCGCCTTCATCGCGCGCAGCTTGTGCTCCAGGTCTTCCTTGGGGAGGCCAATTACCACCGAGGAGTACATCTGCACAAAGCGGCGATACGCGTCATACGCGAAGCGGTCGTTCTTGGTGTTGCTGGCCAGCGCCTGCACAGACTGCTCGTTCAGCCCCAGGTTGAGAATTGTCTCCATCATCCCCGGCATGGATCTTGCCGAGCCCGAGCGCACGCTCACCAGCAGGGGGTTTTTGGCGTCGCCCAGCTTTTTGCCGGTCACTTTCTCCAGGCGCGCCAGGTTGGCCCTTACCTGCGCGGCCAGTTCCTTAGGATATTTTTTGCCGTGCTTATAAAAATAGTCGCAGACCTCCGTGGTCAGCGTGAACCCCGCCGGCACGGGCAGTCCGATGTTGGTCATCTCCGCCAGGCCGGCGCCCTTGCCGCCGAGCAGGTGCTTCATCTCGCCGTGGCCTTCTGCCTTTCCCGCTCCAAAAAAGTAGACGTATTTCATATCGATTCCCTTCCATTCAGATTTTGTAGTGGAGATGAATCCGGGGCCATGCACTTCCGGCCGGGGATCCATCTTCGTGGCCGCCGCGGCAACGGCTTCCTGATTTGATCGTGTCGGCGTGCCGACATCTATTTTTTCGAACACGCCTCTTGCTAAGTTTTCTCGCAGCGCAACATCTCAAGCAGTACTTTATATTCCTAAATCACTTCTCTGTCGTGACGATCTCCGAAAAATCCGCGATCGTCGAAAACTCGCTCAGCAATTCCGCCAGCAGCGTCAGCCGGTTCTTGCGCAGCGCTTCGTCCTCTGCCATCACCAGCACCTGATCAAAGAAACTGTCCACCGAAGGACGCAACCCGGAGATCGCCAGAAGCGCTTCGCGATATCTTCCCCCGCGTTTGTGCTCCCCGGCTGCGCGCGCCACTTGACGCGATTCCGCTTGCAGCTTTTTCTCCGCCTCTTCCACCAGCAAATCCTCGCGGACGTGCGGCAGCTTCCACGCCGCGGCTGGCCCGGCCTTCTCAATAATCTTGCGGATACGCTTGAAGGCAGTCGCCAGAGGCTCGAAGTTCTTCGTCTTGCGGATGGCCTTCAGCGCTTCCAGCCGCCGCTCCACGTCCACCATGTCGTCGGCGCTGGCTGCCAGGACGGCGCTGACCTCGTCATACGCAAACCCCAGCCGCTCCTTGAAGACGAACCGTGCGCGCTCGGCGATGAACTCCAGCACCTGCGCCTGTGCCAGCGGAGTGACTTGAGTTTTCGGTGGCTGCGACTCCAGGATCCCCGCCGCCGCGGCAATTGATGCGGAGAGCGACACCGGCACCTTGCGCTCGAGAATAATCTTCACGATGCCCAGCGCCGCGCGGCGCAGCGCAAACGGATCGCTCGACCCGGACGGAATCATGCCCACCGCGAAGCAGCCCACCAGCGCGTCCAGCTTGTCGGACAGCGCTACCGTGCAGCCGGTGAGGTTGCGCGGGATGGACTCCTCGAGTCCCAGCGGCCGATAGTGATCGTAGACCGCCCAGGCAACTTCGTCGGGCTCGCCTTGCTCCTTCGCGTACAGCCCGCCGACGATTCCCTGCAGCTCCGGGAACTCTCCCACCATGCCGGTCACCAGGTCGCACTTGGCCAACTCCGCCGCGCGGACCGCTCCGGCCACATCGGCCTGCAAGATCCCCACGTTGAACCACTGCCCGGCGAACCAGCCTGCCAGAGATTTCATGCGTTCCACTTTGCCGGCGTAACTTCCCAGCCGCGATTCGTAAGTGACGTGCGCCAGCCGCGGCAAATTGTCGGCGAGCCGACATTTCTGATCGTGCTGCCAGAAAAATCGCGCGTCCGCAAACCGCGCGCGCAGCACGCGCTCGTGCCCTGCGCGCACCAGCCCGCGGCGGTCCGCGTCCATGTTGATCACCGCCAGGAAATGCGGCGCGAGGCCGCCTTCCCGCCGCTCCACCGCAAAGTATTTCTGGTGGTCGCGCATCACCGTCACCAGGATCTCGTCCGGCAGGTCCAGGAACTCCTCCGAAAAATCGCCCAGAATCACCGTGGGATATTCGTTCAGGAAGACGACCTGCTCCATCAACGCCGCGTCGGCGTGCGCGCGCAGCCCGCGCTTGGCCGTCAGCGCATGAATTTCCCGCTCGATCTTTCGACGCCGCTCCGCCGGCTCCGCCAGCACAAAGCTCGCGCGCAGCCGCGCCAAATAATTCTTGCGGCCTGTAACCGGCACCTTGCCCTTGCCCAGAAATCTGTGTCCCGAAGACGCATTCCCGGAGGCCACCTCGCCGAACGCGAACGGAAGCGTGCGCCCTCCGAGCAGCGCCACAATCCAGCGCACCGGACGGATGAACCGCGGGCCCTCCGCGCTCGTCCAGTACATGCTGCGCGGCCAGGGAATCTCCGCAATCACTCGCGGCAGAATCTCCAGCAAAATCTCGGACGCCGCCCGGCCCTTGATCACCTGCTTCGCAGCCACGTAGTCGCCCTTGGGCGTGGACACGACAGTGAGTTCCCCAACCTTGATTCCCTGCTTGGCCGCAAAACTTTCCGCCGCGCGTGTCGGCGCGCCGACCGCGTCGAAGGCGATGGCCTTCGGCGGCCCGGTGACTTCGCGCACCACATCTGCCTGATGCAGACGCAACGATCCCACCGCAGCTACCAGTCGCCGCGGCGCTCCAAAAGTTTCCACGACGGAATCGTCCAGTAGATGGTTTGCGGAAAAGTGTTTCTCAAGAATCACTTTAAGTTCATTCGCCGCGCGTTGCAGCATCCCCGCGGGAATTTCTTCGCAGCCAATCTCCAAAAGGAATTCCGCCGCCGCGATCTTCGAGGCGCGTTTCTTCATGCGGGCACCTCGACCGCGTGTCCGGTCTGCTGCTCCACGTACCCGGCGGCCACGCGGCAGGCCAGTTGCCGGACGCGCCCGATCAGTGCCGCGCGCTCGGTCACGGAGATGGCGCCTCGCGCATCCAGAATGTTGAAAAGGTGCGAGCACTTCAGGCACAGCTCGTAAACCGCCAGCAGCGGGAAGCGCCGCTTCTCTTCCCCCTTGGTGCTCGCGAAGGACTTCAGCAGCTTCGCCGCTTCGGCTTCGTAGGACTCGAAGTGCGTGCGCGCCGCAGCGGCGTCCGCCTTCTCAAAGCTGTACACGGAGAACTGCAACTCCTCCGCCAGCCGCACCTGTCCGTAGGTGAGGCTGTCGTTCCAGCGGATGTCGTAGACGCTGTCCACGTTTTGCAGGAACGCGGTGATGCGCTCCAGGCCGTACGTGAGCTCCACGGACACCGGGTCCAGGTTCAGCCCGCCGCACTGCTGGAAGTACGTGAACTGAGTAATCTCCAGCCCGTCCAGCAGCACTTGCCAGCCGATGCCCCACGCGCCCAAAGTCGGCGATTCCCAGTTGTCTTCCTCGAAGCGTATGTCGTGATCCTTGAGCCGAATGCCCAGCTCTTCGAGAGACTTCAAGTAAAGGTTTTGAATATTCCCCGGCGCGGGCTTCAGAATCACTTGATACTGCAAATGCTTGTAGAGGCGGTTGGGGTTTTCGCCGTAGCGGCCGTCGGTGGGCCTGCGGCTGGGCTGCACGTAGCCCACGCGATAAGGAGCCGGCCCCAGCACGCGCAGAAACGTTTCCGGATGCATTGTGCCGGCGCCCATCTCCACGTCATACGGCTGCTGCAGGATGCAGCCCTGCGCCGCCCAGAATTTCTGAAGCTTGAAGAGCACGTCCTGAAACGCCAGGCCGCTAGCCTTGCGTTTCGGGTTCGGCTTCGCTTGCTTGCTCAAACCTTGCTCTCCATCATTCTGCGCGTGGTCAGCTTGCGTTCAATCTGGTGCTCGATCAATTCCAGCAGATGCCCGGTCAGGTCCGCCGCCGGAGGCGTAGCCTCGGGCTGCTCCAGCAGCTTATCGAGGCGCACCGTGAGCATCTTCTTCGCGGCCGCCAGGCTCGCCGCGGCGATGGGACGCGTGGCCGGCAGCCGGCACTTCTCGCACGCCAGACCGTGGCGCAACACCGACGCGTACACCTTGGCTCCGTCCAGCCCGCCGCCGCACCGTACGCAGCGGTCCAGTTCCGGAAGCCATCCGGCCAGCTTCACCGTCCACAGGATGAAGTAGGCCATGGGCAGCTCCGGCTTCTGCGTGGCCTTCACCGCGCGCGCGGTCAACAGCACCAGCCGGAATGCGGCGTCGGAGGCCTCGCGCTCCGGCAGCACGGCTTCTGTTATCTCGCTGACTTGGGCCAGGGCCAGTCCGCAGGAGTAGTCGCTCTGCGCGTCCATGAACGACTCGAGAAGTTCGCACTGGTTGATCCGCACCAGGTCGCGCGTCTCGCGCTCGAAAAACCAGATGCGGATGTACGAGAGCGGCTCCAGCGTGGAACCAAAGCGGCTCTTGGTGCGCCGCGCGCCCGCGGCCACGCCGCGCATGCGACCCAGCGTGCGGCTCAGGAAGCTGACCAGGCGATCTCCCTCGCCCAGTGGATACGTGCGCAGGACGATCGCTTCCGACTCCCTCAGCGGCATGTGCGTGTCGGCATGCCGACATCTGCAAGCTGCGGCATTCCGCTTGCGCGCCGGCAAAACGTAAACAAAAATACTTACCATACCCGCGCATTTGAAGCAAACGAAGAATCCAAAAATCCCGAGCCGAAATGAAAATAATTCCGCGCTGCATTAGAACTTTCCCGCCGCTCGCGCAAAAAAATTCTCTCTCGGCTCGCTCACGAGTGCAAAACCGCGCTTCCCGATCAGGGATCACTTTCCATGGCACTCCTCGTGCTTTTCCTTGCCGCTCGCGTTGCGCACTTTGCTCTTGCGCTTCCCTGCCGCACGAAAACGCACGCCCGCTTGGCGATTCGCGCGCGTCCCGGATTACGTTAATCTGTCACAGGCCTCCCTAACATTATCGGACGCAATGGGCCCCTTTCCCTTCCCTTGCAATTCCCGCCCCCTCGGTTAGAGTGATTCCGCATGCACATCACTCCGCACCGCGTGGACGTCGTTGGCGTGGGCCTCAACGCCACCGACACGCTCATCCGCATTCCCCACTTCCCCGCCTTCGATTCCAAGGTCGAGTTTCTCTCCGCCGACGTTCTCCCCGGCGGACAGGTGGCCAGCGCCATGGTGGCCAGCGCCGCGTGGGGCTTGAGTACGCGCTACATCGGAAAGGTCGGCGACGATGCCGCCGCGCATATGCAGCGCGTCGAGTTGGCCCGCGCCGGCGTCGAGGCGCAGCTCTTTGCCGTGCCGCAGTGCGCCAGCCAGGCTGCGTTCATTCTGGTCGACGAACGCACCGGCGAGCGCACCATTCTCTGGCGGCGCGACCCGCGCCTAGAACTGCATCCCGAAGAGCTCGAGCGCGACTGGATCCTCTCCGCCCGCGCCCTCCTCGTGGACGGCCACGACACTGCCGCCGCGGCGCAGGCAGCCCATTGGGCGCGCGAAGCCGGCGTCCCGGTGACTGCGGACGTGGACAACCTCTACGTGGGCGTGGAGGACCTGCTGAAGTCCGTGGACTACCTGATGGCCTCGCGCGACTTTCCCGCGCGCCTGACCGGTGAGCCGGAACTGGCGAAATCTCTGCCGGCGATTCACCAACGATTCGGCCACCGGCTCTCGGGTGTCACGCTTGGCCGCGAAGGCGCGCTTGCATGGGACGGCCGCCGTTTCCTTCCCTGCCCCGGCTACGAGGTCGCCGCGTTGGACACCACCGGCGCCGGAGACATCTTCCACGGCGCCTTTGTCTACGGAGTTCTTCAGGGCTGGCCGGTGGAGCGCACCTTGGACTTTAGTTGCGCTGCGGCCGCGCTGAACTGCACCGCCCTCGGCGCGCGCGGCGGCATCAAATCGGTGGAGGAGATCGAGCGTCTTATGCGCGAAGGCCGCCGCACAGTTTCGCCCGGCGAGGTAGGCTGCATCAAGCTAACCTCTGGCGCACTCAAAGGGGCCAGCAAATGATTCCCCTGCGCGACATCAATCCGCGTTACACCACGCCGTTCGTCAGCATCGCCATCATCGCCTTGAACTCGCTGGTGTGGCTCTACCAGGTGTCGCTGGGAGCAGACGGCGGCGAGCGCTTCATCTTTTCCCTGGGACTGGTTCCCGCGCGTATTGACGCGCTGCTCACGACTCACGCCGTCAACCTGGGGGGCGCGCTGATGCCGCTGGTCACTAGCATATTTCTCCATGGCGGCTGGATGCACGTCATCGGGAATATGTGGTTCCTGTGGGTCTTTGGCGACAACATCGAGGACCGCATGGGGCACTCGATCTATTTTCTGTTTTACCTGGCCTGCGGCCTCGGCGCGGGACTCATCCATACAGCGTTCAACTGGGGTTCGTCGGTGCCCACGGTGGGAGCCAGCGGCGCTATTTCCGGCGTGATGGGGGCCTACTTCGTATTCTTCCCCCGCTCCAAAATTGTCACACTCGTCCCGCTGTTGGTCGTCTTTTTCACCGTGCAGATTCCCGCCATGTTTTTTGTGGGCTACTGGATTGTGATTCAGTTCGTCGGTGGGCTGGGCTCCATGCGTACGCACGCCCAGGGCGGGGTCGCGTTTTGGGCTCACATCGGCGGGTTCGCCGTGGGCTTCGTCCTTGCCAAACTCCTGCAGCCGAGGCGTGTGTCGTACTAACGCGCTACGCCCTTCTTGCTCACGTGCTCCGCCAGCCAATCGCCGACTTCCCGCGTCCCCAGCGGCCCGCCCAGGTCGCGCGTGGTCTTGCCTTCGTGGACGGCGGCGCGCACCGCATTGTTCACCGCGTCGGCCTCGGCCACCCACCCCAGGTGGTCGAGCATGATGGCCACGGTTTGAATCGCCGCCATGGGGTTGGAAATATTTTTCCCCGCGTACTTCGGCGCCGAGCCGTGCACCGGCTCGAACATGGAGAGCTTGCCGGGGTGAATATTCCCCGACGGCGCCAGTCCCAGCCCGCCGACCAGTTGCGCTCCCAGGTCGCTGACGATGTCGCCAAACATGTTGCAGGTGACAATCACCTGGAACTGCGCCGGGTTCTTCACCATCTGCATGGTCAGCGCGTCCACGTACCAGTGGTTGGACTCGATTTCCGGGTACTCTTTCTGCACCAGGGCGAACACGCGCTGCCACAGGTCGTGCCCGAAGCGCAGCGCGTTGGACTTGTCGCTCATGCACACCTTGGTGAGCTTGTGCTTGCGCGCGTACTCGTAGGCATAGCGGATGATGCGCTCGACGCCCTTGCGCGTGTTGATGTCTTCCTGCGTGGCCAGCTCGTCCGGGGTGTTCTTCTTGAAGATGCCACCCATGCCCACGTAGGCGCCTTCGGTGTTTTCGCGGAAGACGATGAAGTGGATGTCCTTCTCGTCGCGGTCGCGCAGCGGCGTCAGCCGTTTGTCGAGCAGCACCACCGGCCGCGAGTTGACGTAGAGGTCGAGCTTGAAGCGCAGGCCGAGCAGAATGTCCGCGGCATGCTTCATCGACGGCACGCGCGGGTCGCCCAGTGCGCCCACGAAAACGCTGTCGAACTCACGTCGCAGCATGTCTTCCGCGCCTTCGGGCAACGTGGTGCCGTCTTTCAGGTAGCGGTCCGCGCCCCAATCGAATTCCTTCAACTCGAGTGTTTTGCCCCCCGCCGCGGCTGCCGCTTTCAGCACTTTTACCGCTTCCACGGTGACGTCAATGCCGATGCCGTCGCCGGGAATCACCGCGATGCGTTTCGTGTCCGATGAGTTCGCTGCGCTCATGTTCCTCCATGCTGCGATGAAAAAATAAATTCAAATCAATCAGGCCGTGAAACTAGCACGCACCCCTGCGAGTGTCAACGCGCGCCCTCGAGCATTGCTCTGACTTTGCTCACCCACTTCAGCGAGTCCGCATGCTGTGACGCCTCGGCCGCTGCGCTCGCCTTGCTCAGCCATTCACGGCTAGGCTGCAGGTCACCTCGGCGGTGAGCCAGCAGCGCGAGCCATGCGGCGCTTTCCGCGATGCCCATGGGCTCGTTGATGGACGCGTACAGATCGTGCGCTTCCCGCCACAGCCGTGTCGCCTCCTCGGTCTCGCCGGCCTCTTCCTTGAGGACCGCCAGAACTCGCACCGCGTTGGCAAAATGGCCCGGCTGATTCTGTCCGTAGCGGCGATAGATCGCCAGCGCTTCGTGATAACAGGGTTCCGCCTGCATCGGACGCTTCCGGTCATGGTGAATGTCGCCGAGATGCCGGATGGTGTGTGCGAGTTCGAGCGGCTCGTCCAATGCGCGGAGGATGCCGACAGCTTCTTCGTAGTGGCGCTGCGCGGCGTCGCCAGGAAGCCATCGTTCGTGTGCGCCAAGCGATTTGAGCCCCCGCGCCAATTCGGCGCGGCTGCCCTGCCGTCGCAAGCGAGCGACGGCTCTGCGCAGGTAAAGCAATCGGAGCAACCCACGAAGCATTCCCACTGGTCAGTCCTCTCACATCAATTGCTTATCACATGCTTGCGTCGCGGCATCCGTTCCGCCAGATACACTCCCACCAGCACCAGCGCTCCGCCGCCGAGCAGATTGTGCGTCATCTCCTCGCCGAGCATCCACACGCCGAGAATCGTCGCCAACACCGGCTGGAAGTACGTGAACGCCGCCAGCCGCGACGCTGCCAGCCGCCGCAGCGCCCAAAAATAAATCAGATACGCGCACACCGACCCAAACACGGCCAGGTACAGCAGCCCCAGCCAGCCCTGCCAGCTCACCGCCGCCCAGTCCAGCCGCATCGCACGCCAAATCGCCAGCGGCATGACGATGATCGCGCCGGAAATGTAGAGGTACGTGTTCATGGAAATGGTGTCGTACTTCGGCGCGATGCGTTTGCTCAGCACCGTGTAGCACGCAAAGGAAAACGACCCCGCAAACGTAATCAGGTCGCCCTTCAGCGTCCCCGCCTGCAGGCTGATGCCCTTCTCCAGCGCCAGCAGGGCCACGCCGGAAAAGGAGAGCACCATGCCCAGCAGCTTGTTGACGGTGAGCAGCTCCAGCCGCTGCATGCGCGCCAGCAGCAGGATGGTGATGGGACCGGTGGCGATGATGAGCGAAGAGTGCCCCACGGTGGTGTAATTCAGCCCGATCAGGAACAGCAGTTGATTGCCGGCCACGCCGAAAACGCCAAGCCAGAAAAAACGCCACAGGTCGCTGCGATCGAACGCGCGTCGATGGCTCTGCTCTCCTGAGCGCTGCCGTGCCGAGGCTGCAAATACCGCCAGCATGATTACCGCAGCCAGTTCCACGCGCAGCGGCCCCAGGGTGACAGCGTCCAGAGTTCGAAGCGCGATTTTCGCGGCGAGAAAGTTCGCTGTCCACATCGACACCATCAATGCAATCAAGCTGTAGAGCACCGCGGCAGGGGGCCGCGGCAGATGCGCATGCGGATGGAGTTGCGGGAGAGGATCGCCGCCGGCTTCGCGGGATGGTTCGGGGCCTGCGCTCAGGAGAGGACCTCTTTTCGCACCGTGAGCCGTTCGATCAGCTCGCGCCGCGGCTCAAAACCGATGCCCGGCCCGCTGGGCGGGCGGATGGTGCCCTGCGGGCTGACCGTCACTTCCGGATCGATGATGTCGTCCGCCCAGTAGCGCTTGCTGGCGGAAACGTCCCCGGGCAGCGTGAAATTCGGCAGCGTGGACATGGCGATGTTGTGCGCCCGCCCGATGCCCGATTCCAGCATTCCTCCGCACCACACCGGCACGCTGCGCTCCTGGCAGAGATTGTGGATGCGTCGCGCCGCGGTGTGCCCGCCCACGCGGCCCAGCTTGACGTTGATGATGCGGCAGGCGCCCAGTTCGATCGCCGCGCGCGCGTCGCCCAGGCTGTGAATGCATTCGTCGAGGCAGATGGGCGTTTTCAGCTGTTTCTGCAATTCCGCGTGCGAGTAGATGTCGTCCCAGTCCAGCGGCTGCTCAATCATCATCAGGTAGAAGCGCTCCAGCCCCTGCAGCAGCGGAAAATCTTCGCGGCGGTACGCGGAGTTGGCGTCCACCATCAAGCGGATCTTCGGGAAGCGTTCGCGCAGGCGCTCGCATTCGGAGGTCTCGCGCCCGGGCTTGATTTTGATTTTGATGCGCTGGTAGCCTGCGGCCAGTTCCTTTTCCACCGCCCCCACCAGCTCGTCCAGGGTTTTCTTGATGCCGATGGAGACGCCGCAGGGAATTTCTTCTCGCGTGCCTCCCAGCAGCTTCCAGAGCGGCACACCCCGCAGCTTGGCTTCCGCGTCCCACAGCGCGCTCTCGATGCCGGCCTTGGCCATGTTGTGGCCGCGGATGGCGCCCAGTAGGCTCCACACTTCCGCGGCGGAGGAAAGTTCCCGGCCCCGAAGGAGCGGCCAAACGAAGTCGCGGATGACGTGCCACGCGGTCTCGATGGTTTCCGGACTGTAGTAGGGGCTGGCGCCGACGGTGGGTTCCCCCCACCCGGTGACGCCGTCCACGTTGGCTTCCAGCAGAAATATGTGGCGTTCTTGCGTAATGTCGAAGCTGGTCTGAAACGGCGTCAACAGAGTCATGCGGATTTCGCGCAGGCAAATGCTGTGCACTTTCATCATCGGGTCATCCCTGGCACTTCGGCGAAAGGTTCGAGGCAATAGCTGCCGCCGTCGGCCGTCTTTTCCAGACCGGTGACAGCATAGCCCCGCTCCAGCCATTTCTGAAATTCTTCGCGGATTTGGCGTTGCGCGTCGGCAGCCTTGGCGGGGTCCGACGTTCTCCACGCCAGCATTTCGCTTGATACGAGGATGCGCACCGCCTTCGCATCACCTGCCGGGCGCGTTTCCGCCGCGCCCTTGTGCAGCGCGGCCACCACGCGCGGGCTCTCCAGCCACCATTCCGCCAGCAAGCGGTCGGTGGGCAGGCCGCCGTGCAGCGGGCTGGACGTTATGCCGTACACATTCGCCCTGTACCGCCGCACCACCGCGCCCAGCCGCACCAGGTTGAAGTAGGCGTTGCGGATTTCCAGCGGGTCGAAGGTCCATTCCACCAGCTCGATTCCCCGCCGCAGGGCTTCCTCGCGCTGGAACAGTTTCAGCATGCGGCCGATGCCGCGGTTCTGATATTCGGGCACCACCGCCGTCATGTGCGAGTGCAGGTAGCGCCGTTCGCCGTGCAGGCCCACCATGGCCAGCGTGAAGCCCACCATTCGCCAGCCGGCCTGGCCGTCGTACGCGCCGAACACCTGGCCGCCGGTTTCGTCCGCCACCACGAAAATGGTGGAGGGCACCAGGTCGCGGTCATTGCCGCCCCACACTTCGCGCTCCAGCTCCATGCAGCGCTCGAAATCCGCGAGCTCGTGGCAGTGGCGAATCTCGATGCCCTGCCCCGGCGCCGGCGCTTGCTTCCCCGCAGAGCTCATGCCGTCCTCTTCGAGCGGTCCCACAGCGCTTCCATCTCATCGCGAGGCACGTCCGCCAGCCTCCCGCCGCGCCGCGTGGCTTCCTGTTCCATGGCGCGAAAGCGGGAAGTAAATTTTCGGTTCGCTTTCTTCAACGCAATCTCCGGGTCCACCCGCAGAAATCGCGCCAGGTTGACGGCCACAAAAAGCAAATCGCCCAGCTCTTCTTCCACGCGCTGCTGTGAATCCGCTTTGCCCGGCGGGCCCAGATGCTCGCGCAGTTCCGCGGTTTCTTCCTTCAACTTTTCGAGGATGCCTTCCACATCGGCCCAGTCAAACCCGATGTTGGCCGCGCGCCGCGTCAGCTGGTAGGCCTCCAGCAGCGCCGGCAGCGTGTGCGGCACTCCTTCCAGGATGGAGCCCTTTCCCTTGTCCGCGGAAATTCCCTCGCCGCTGGCCGCGCGCTCTTCCGTCTTGATTTCTTCCCAGTTCTTGAGAACGGCCTTCGACGTCGCCGCCTCCACCTCGCCGAACACGTGCGGGTGCCGCCGCACCATTTTCGTGTGGATGCGCTCGATGACGTCGCGCACGTCGAATCGCCCGGCCTGCCGCGCCAGTTGCGCGTGAAACACGATTTGCAGCAGCAGGTCGCCCAGTTCTCCGGGCAGCCGCTTGAAGTCCCGCGCCTCCAACGCTTCCAGCACTTCGTACGTTTCCTCGATCAGATACGTGCGCAGCGTTTCGTGCGTCTGTTCGCGGTCCCACGGGCAGCCTCCGGGCCCCAGCAAGCTGGCTTGCAGTTTCACCAGCGCTTCAAAGCACTCGCCCGCCGTCAGCGCATGCGCGCGTCCGTGCAGGTTCACAGGCGCAGCGGCGCGATGTGCTCGGCGCTTGGACGCGCCTGAAATCTTCCGTGAACTTTTCCCTGCTCTCTTGGACTTGCGCTCCGCCGCCATTCGTTCTCCACTCGCTCGCAGAATCATGTAATCTAATGGACAGCGACACACTTTTACAAGCTGCAATTGGCGCAGTTGATGGCGCTTCGCGGAGAGTGTTACACTCCCTCTTTGCAATCGTTGGACAATTCTCATCCTTGGACCGGAGTCCTGTGAGCCAGCACAAGAACGACGAATCCTTCAAGGTCATTGACCGCCGCATGTTCACCTCCGAAGGCGAATTGCGCCCCGAAGCCGCCGAGCAGGACAAGTCCGAAAAAACTCCGCCTGCCGTCCTGCCTGCGCCCGTGGCAAATCCGGCAGTGGCATCGCAGGCCGCCGCAGCACCGGCGCCTGCCGCAGCGCCGCCCGCGGAAGCTCCGCGCGCTTCAGCGTCCTTCCAGAAGCTCGTCGATTTTCTCGCGCAGAACGCCGTCGTGTGTCTCGGCGTCCCCGACCCGCGCACCGGCCAGGCGTTTATCGATCTGGAAACCGCCCGCGAGCTGATTGACATGCTCGAAGCCCTGCGCGAAAAGTCCGCCGGCAATCTCGCGCAGGAGGATGACCGCCTGCTCGCCGAAGTGCTCGGCCAGTTGCAGCTCACCTTTCTCGACCGATCGCAAGCCGTCGCCAAAGCCCGCCGCGAACAGCCCGGCGCCAAGCCGTAACTCCCCATGCCCGGCCTGCGGCTGACTGTTCTGGGATCCGGCACCTCGATGGGCGTACCCACCATCGGCTGTCAGTGCCGCGTCTGCCGCTCCGCCGACCCGCACGACAATCGCACGCGCCCCTCGGTCCTCCTCCAGTTCGACGGCCACAACGTTGTTATCGACACCAGCCCCGACTTCCGCCAGCAGGCCTTGCGCTGCGGACTCCGCCGCCTCGACGCCGTGCTCTTCACCCACGGCCACGCCGACCACATCCTCGGCCTCGACGACATTCGCCCTTTCAACCTCCACCAGCGCGCGGAAATCCCGCTCTACGGCTCGCGCGAAACGCTGGCTATCATCTCCCGCACTTTCGCCTACATCTTCGACGAAGCTCCCACGCAGAGCACCATTCCCGGCGTGAGCCTGCATCCCATCGACGGGCCGTTCGATCTTTTCGGCCTGCGCGTGATTCCCGTTCCGGCCATGCACGGCGCCATGCCCGTGCTCGGCTTTCGTTTCGGCCGCGCCGCCTATCTCACCGACTTCAGCAGCGTACCGGATTCTTCGCGCGCGCTGCTGCGCGATCTCGACTATTTCATCCTCGACGCCCTGCGTTTCGACCCGCACCCCATGCACTCCAGCGTGGACCAATCGCTCGCGCTCATCGCCGACCTTAAGCCGCGCAACGCTTACTTCACGCACATCGCTCACGACCTCGCGCACGAAGAGGTCAACTCCAAGCTCCCTGCGCATGTGCGGCTGTCCTACGACGGGCTTTCTTTCGAGGTGAACTGCTGATGCCCATGCAACTCTTCGTCTCGCTGGAGGGTTGGGCTGAGCAGTTCGGTGCCTCGCGCCAGCCCACCGTGCTGACCATCGGCAACTTCGACGGCCTGCACCTCGGCCATCAGCAAATCATCAATCGCCTCATCGAACGCGCGCGCGCCCTCAACGCTCTCGCCACCGTGGTCACCTTTGACCCGCACCCCATGAAGGTGCTGCGCCCAGGCGCCGCGCCCCAACTCATCGTTCCCATGGAGCAGCGCCTGTTTGGTCTCGACCAGCTCGGCCTCGACGCCGCCCTTGTGCTGACTTTTGACCTGGAACTTTCCCGCCTTTCCGCGGAAGAGTTCGTGCGCAAAATCCTGGTGGAGAAATTGAACGCGCGCCTCATCCTCGTCGGCGGAAATTTCCGCTTCGGCCATAAGCAGGCCGGCGACGTTAAACTGCTCATCGACATGGGCGCAAAGCTGGGCTTCGACGTGGAGGTAATTTCTCCGGTGGTCATGCGCCGCGAGATTGTCTCCAGCACAGCCATTCGCGATGCCGTGAGCTCCGGCGAAACCACTCGCGCCGCGCGCCGCCTCGGACACCCCTTCTGCCTCACCGGCGCCGTCCAGCCCGGCACCGGCACCGGAAAAAAGCTGGTGGTGCCCACGTTAAACCTCGCGCCCGACCAGGAACTTCTTCCCGGCATGGGCGTCTACGCCACAGAAACCTGGATCGCTCTCAAGCCCGGCGAAGGCACCGCCATCGGACTTCCCCGCCACCCCGCCGACCGCCCCAGCCGCGTCTATCGCTCCGTCACGAATATCGGTGTCCGCCCCACCTTCAACGGAACCAAGCTCTCCATCGAAACGCATCTGCTGGATTTTTCTACGGAGTTGCGCACCGCTTGGCTGGCCATCGAATTCTGGGTGCGCCTGCGCGACGAAATGAAATTCGCCGGCCCCGACGAACTGCGCGCGCAGATTGACCGCGATATTCAGAGCGCCCGCAAATTTTTCCGCCGCCTCGACCGCGTCCGCAACATCATGCGCACCCGCCCTCGCCACGCCCCTGACCCCTTCTGAAAGGGACGCAAGACGGATAATCCAGCGGTTTCCCAAACAGCAAGTACCTTTTGTTTCCAGTGTGTTAAGTTAGGAGTGGTTGTGCATGTTTGTGGTAGTTAGGCGTGGTTTGTTGGGCGCGTATGCACAGAATATGCACAAGGATTTTCGGGTAGAATCAAAGCGCAGGGCCATAGCTCAACAGGATAGAGCGAGAGTTTCCTAAACTCTAGGTTGGCGTTTCAAGTCTGCCCGGCCCCACCAGCTATCCAATGATCCGAAGGTTTGGGCCGTACTTGGAAACCGCATCTTCTGCGTGCGCCAATTGCTGTTCAATTAGCGGCAACATGATTATTTCAGCGCCCGGGGCTACCTTGCGTTCCACATCACCTAACCAGTTGTTTGCAAGGCGCAAAAAATAATCCTTCGCGTCCTTGTCCACAATCGTTCGGTCCAGTTTCGCGGCCCGTGCTTTTAGCTCGGCCAGCTTATCTGTTGCCATTCCGCCACCTCATGCGCAGATTCTACCACGCGGCACGCCCGGATTCAGTTTCCGGTATTTCTCCGACAGTAATCCCAAGTGTAAAAAGCGACCGTGACTAGGCGGGTGGCCCACCCTCTTTGCCTAATGTTCTTTCACCGCACCGCACATTCAGAGCATCCCACTGCGAGACTTCATCATGGAGTTAGAAGTCGGACGCGTCACTCGATGGGGCAAAGCGGAGCCGCCAACAAATCGTGCCTATCTGCCATGATACATGGCGAGTTCTCCCTTCTTGTATTCTGCAAAGACAACTCTCTCAGAAGCCTTCTTTTCGGCATTCCATTTCATATGAAAAAACTCAACTTCAAAATCAGGGTCCGGCCACTCCTTCACTTTTACCTCAGGGAAAAAACTGTCGGTTTGAACTTGAGCTGCAATCGCTGCGCTGAGCAGCCTTTGCTTGACATCACTGCTTTTCTGTTTGTCCAGAAACTCTTCATCTACGTACGAACTCGCTTTTAGTTTCCGCGTGCTCCGATCGTAGAAGATAAAGGGAAGCCCGATGCCGGGAGTGAATTGAAGTTTTTCATTGGCCATTTCAAGATTTGCCCCTAGCAGTCGGCTGTCCATCTCGGTTAACCTTGCGGGCCCTTCGTACATTTCGAAACGCGAAGACGCCGTCTTTTGACCGACTGCAACTCCCGACGAAAAGATAAGAATCCCCGCGAAACAGACCACAAGATACCTTTGGTTCATTGTGAGGGCTCCTTTGCTGTTGTCCTGAGATCCATGATTCGACGGGTGCGCATCCTTTGCGCAAAAGGTGGGGTCGGTGCCTCGTTTCCTATTTCGCCTCCGACAAATTCTTCGGCGACTTCTGGTTCAGCAGCGACGCGAGCGCCTGGCCCGCCGCCGGCACTTGCACTTTTCCTTCGGGCGGGTGGCCCCCCCTCTTCGCCTAATGTTCTTTCACCACATAGCACAATAAGAGCATAGCACTGCGAGACTTCATCGAGGAGTTAGAAGGCGTGGTCGTGGGTATCCGGGTTAGGGGGTGCCCCACCTGTCCCGAGCGCAGCCGAGGGACCATTTGTGCGGGTCAAGCGCGAAGGGTGGGGTCCTTGCAGTCTCCTGTGAAGCACCCCTCACATCGGCACAAAGAAAAACGCAATCGCCAAGCTCAGATACTCGGCAATTCGCGCATTTTCACATTTATGGAGTTTGCGATGGTCTTCTACAGAGGGTGGGCACAAAACTGGCCACAGTCGAAACGGGAGTCCCACAGCGCCGCTCCGTGCAAAGAGCCCTCGCCGTCCCTTGCAACTACCCGAGCCATTTCCGGCGCATCGCACCAGCAACGGCGACCAACCCGGAGCCCAACAACAGCACCGTAGATGGTTCGGGTACCGCGGTATTGGAGAAAGAAACCTCTGTTGGGGTGTACAGTCTGCTCGGGGTTCCGCCAGTTGCGACCCAAGTCAATTCCATGTACACAGGCGACGGTATCCTGGATTCCCAATAAAGATTAACCGGGTTGGTGAGGCCTTGAACTTCAAATACAAGACCATGTAGAGTCAACTGCGCTGGGGATGTGGGGAAGAGCAGATTATCGTAATTATATCCAACGCCGGTGCAATAGGTCGCCGGCGAAATGGGGCTGCACGGAACGAGTCCCGTGATCGGCTGGCCGTTTCGCGTGCCGGAGATTGACGTGACGTCATAAATGCCGCCACCGACCGGCGTCGCGTTCAACACGCCGCTCGCAGAGACGCCACTCCCCGAATAGGAAAATTGAAACGTGTCGGCGTATGCGGTGGTTGCACCAACCAGAACAACAGCCATTGCAAACAGCAGAACAGAACGACGCGTGAAAGACCTCATTCGAGTCTCCTCTTAGAAAACACCGTCACCTGGAATGGGTGCGAAGGTTGCTTGGCCTTCAGCATGTCGAGAATCACCAAGAGGAAGATTGTTGCGTCCACGGGGCCAAGCACTTGCACCCGCGCAAGTGCACGACAATGCTCCGTAAATTTCGAGCATCTTGTTAACCCAAGTCATAGAAAGTTCTGGCTCTTGGAAGTTCCTCTGAAGGTGACTGCTTGCAGGATTCTTGAGCGTGGGCTCCGGATAATTCACGCCATCGAAATGCAGGGGATTGCACAAAAGGAGAACATTCGAGAATGCTCTTCACATCGGCACAAAAAAAACGCAATCGCGAAACGAACATCATCCCGCTCGTTTCCTACTTCGCGTCCGACTGATTCTTCGGCGACTTCTGGTTCAGCAGTGACGCCAGCGCCTGGCCCGCCGCCGGCACTTGCACTTTTCCGTCGCGGACGATTTCCCGCGCGCTCAGCTCCCGCCCGTAAATCTTCTTGTTCGCGTCGCCGTCCGAGCGCAGCGTCGAGCCTTCCAGCGACACGCCGGCAAACAGCCCCTTCGCCCGCGAGTAGGTCAAAATCTCCGCCTTCATCACCACGTCCGTCTGTGCGCCGGCATCGCGCCCTTTCGGCCCGGCGGCGACCGCGGCGTCGCCTCCCAGCTTCACTTTGCTGCTCATCACCGAGTTCGCGCCCTTCGTGTTCATCACCAGCAGGATGAAATCAGTGGCTTGCCCGCCGAGTTGCAGGCCGATGTTCGCTCCCTCCAGCGCAAACATCGCCGGCGCGCCCCATGCGGCGGTGAAGTTTTCTCCACCTCGGCAGATGATGGCGCCGCGCCCCACGCTTCCGCCGATGCCGATGGCAAATTTCTTCACCGACGGCAGAACCACCACGCACTCGGCCTTGTTCAACAGGTCCGGCGGAACGCCCTCGGGGATGTCCAGAATTTCCTTCAACACCGTGCCGCACTGCTCCAGGCGCTCCTGCTCTTTCTTCTGCGCCAGCGCCGGCAACGTCACCAGCGACACGACCATCGCCACTGCCATCATCTTTCTCATGATTCCTCCCCAAGGCGCGCAGCTTTTATTTCTTTTTGGCTCTCAGCTTCTCTGTTGTGAACTCCTGGCTTACTGGCTCACTTCGCGGCTATTCGGATTTTCCGCTCTCGCTCCCACTTCGTGTGTTCCACATCGCTCCATTGGTTGACCGAAATCATGTAGCCGTCTGGATCGAGCAGGTGAATTGCGCCGCTCGGCATGTAGTCGGGATAAGTGATGGGAGGAGCGTTGACGCCGTTCGCCAGCAAGTGTTCGCGCAGCGCAGGCAAGTCCGGCGTGTACATCGCGAACAAGACCGTCTGCTTCGATGCGTCAACCGGCTCCTCTGCAGTCAGGAACATGATTGCGCTGCCTTCGCAATGCATGCGCGCCCAGCCCAGGCAGCCGCTTTCGCCCATCTGGTCCACCGTCTCGAAGCCCAGCAGCGCATAGAAGCGCATGGACTCTTCAATGCTCTTCACGTGCAAAAGAGGTGTGTAGTAGCCGACATTTACAGTCATACACTAGCTGCACCTTTCTCCGCCCTGCTTCGCTCGCACGGGGAGGACGGGTGACCCAGACGCTCCTTCACATCGGCACAAAGAAAAACGCAATCGCCAGAATCAGATACACCGCCAGCAGTTGCAGGCCCTCGAACCAGTTCGTCTCCCCGTCCATGGCCACCAGCGAAATCACCATCACGGACAAGATCACCGACACGATTTCAAACCCGTTGAACACCAGCGACATGGGGTGCCCCAGCGCGTAGCTGGCGAACACCAGCAGCGGCGCCACCAGCAGGGCGATTTGCACGCTGGAGCCCACGGCAATGGTGAATGAGAGGTCCATCTTATTTTTCCGCGCTGCCACGATCGCCGCCGAGTGTTCCGCCGCGTTGCCCACGATCGCCACCACAATCACGCCCACGAAAAACTTGGTCATGCCCAGCGCTTTCGTGGCCGCCTCGATCTGCCCCACCAGCACTTCGCTCGCCCACGCAATCAGCAGCGTCGCGCCAACCAGCAGCGTTAGCGCCGACTTCGGGCTCATCGACGTGGCGTGATGCTCCTCCGCCTGAAACAAATGTTTGTGCGTGCGAAACGAAAACAGAAAGCTCGCCAGGTAGGTGGCGATCAGCACCGCGGACGTCGCCAGGCTCAGCTTCTGAATCAGCGGCGAGTCGCGCTCCAGCGTGCCGTACACCACCAGGTCAAACACCGCGGGCATTACCAGCCCCACCACCGCGAGCATGAGCATCGCCGTGTTCACTCCGGCATGCGTGCGCTCGAACGTCTGCTTCACGCGCCCCAGTCCGCCGACGAACACGCTCAGCCCAAACACCAGCAGCAAATTTCCCAGGATGCTGCCCGTAATCGACGCCTTCACTACGTCAATTTCGCCCACGCGAATGGCCATCAGCGCGATGATTAACTCCGTGGCGTTGCCCAGTGTGCCGCTCAGCAGGCCGCCCGCCGCGGGTCCCATGCGCGCGGCGACTTCTTCGGTCGCGTCGCCCAGCGCGCCTGCCAGCGGAATAATCGCCAGCCCCGACGCGGCAAACAGCCACACCGCGCCCACGTTCAGCCATTCGAGCACCAGCAGCCCGGGCACAAACACCAGCAGCACATTCAGGTATCGCGAGAAAATGTATTTGCGGATTTCAGCCCACATGGGCCGCAAGATATATGCCCACTCGCCCCGTTTTGCAAGGAATCATCGCGCTGTAGGGGCGGTCCTCAGACTGCCCATTCGCGCTCTAAAATCGCAACATGTACGTCAACTGCAAATTTCTCCCCGCCGAATCCACGCCAGACCCGTGTGTGCGGTAATTCTTGTCCAGCACGTTTTCGAGCATCCACACCACTTCGGAGTGTTCTCCAGCTCGATAGCCGCCGCGGAAGTTGATCGTCGCGAATCCCGGCGATTTCGTGAACATCGCCGCGCTCGTGATGCCCGCGCCCAGCACGCGATCCTGCACCTGCGCCAGCGTTTCACCCGTGGGCAGCAGAACGCCCGCCTGCATCAGCCCGCGCGCCACAGCGCCGTTATTGAAGTAGGCCGCGATGGACGAGCGCGTGCGCACCGCGCCGATGCGCTGGTCGGCCAGCTCAATCGACGAGAGCCGCGCCTGCCGGTCGGACCACAAGCTGTACGTCTCCACCCAGTAGGCGCGCCCCGACGGCTGCCAGCGCAGCGCAGCAAATCCCTGCAACGGCGGCAGGCCGCCTTCGATATCCGGCGGGCCACCCGTTTCGCGGTCCACGCCGCGGAGATAGGACGCATTCGCATGGAGCAGCCATGTCGCCGTCAAATTCGCGCGCGCTTCGGCTTCCCACCCGCGCATACGCACGCGTCCCGTGTTGGCGCGTGTCAGCACCGGCCGCGGGTCCTGCGCCGTGATCACTGCGCCCGACGCAAGCTGCGTCACGATCGCCGCGCCGCCGATGCTCTGTCCCACCGCGCCCGGCGCAAGAATCAGCGTCCGCTTGGTGATGAAGTCTTTCAGGTTGTACTGAAACAGATTGAAGCTCCCCGAAATTCGGCCTGCATTCAAACGCACTCCGCCTTCGATATCCCACAGCGCTTCTGGCTCGAGTTGATCCGCCCCGCGGCCCGTGGACACGGCCGTGCTTCCCGCAGATGTTCCGATAAGTCCGCCCGCGCTCGCCGCCTGCTCCGGTGAAACCTCGAAGCCGTTGGAAGTGAGCCCCACGGAGGAAAAGTCGGTCGCGTTCGGCGCGCGGAAGCCGCGCGAAAGCGAAAGAAAAACAGTCACCGGCTGCACGAGCCGATACGCTGCGCCGGCCTGAAACGTCACGTCATGCAGCCGTGACGAAAAATCGGGCACGCTTGCCACGCCTCCCACCACCGGATTTTTCGCCGCAAACGTGCGGAAGCGTATGCCGCTCGCGCGCAGGCCCGCCTGCGTGCGCAATCGCCCGGTAAACCATTCCGAGCTGTGCTGCCCAAAAAGGCCGTAGCTCGTATAGCGGCTGCCGTCGGGAAACCGCGCACGCACCGTGGCTACCGCGCCGGTCGCCGGGTTCAGCGTTTGCGCCGTGGAGCCGATGAATTCGTCGTACACCTCTCCGCCGAACAGTACGATGTGGTGGCGCCCGAAGTGCGTAGTGCCCTGCCCCTGATAGCCGAACACGGAAGTGAAATTATTCTCACTGGTGATGGTGGCCAGCGGATTGCCGCTGCCGCCCTGCGCGCGCCGGTCGTCCCGCTGCCGGTTGTAGGAAAACGTCCCGCTCAGCGAGTCCAGCCATCCCAGGCGCTGCTTCTCGTAGCGCGCGTAGAAAAAGTCCAGCACCTGCGGGTCGAACGAGTTGAGGAGGTTTCCATTCCCTCCATTCAACTGGTCATAGCGCCGTCCGCCAAGCTGCTCGCCGCGGTGGTAGGTCATCGACAGCGTCTGGTTTCCCCCCAGCTTGGCAAAAAAGCGCAGGTATGCGGCCCATTGCGTGAACGCCGTGTCTTGCAGTCGATTGCCCAGCACGGTCGCGTCAAGACCCAGAAACCGCGTCACCGCGGCGTGCGAATCGCCGCCCTGCCCCGCTCGCAAATCCTGCCCGCGGCGGAACGCGGCGCCGCCCAGCAGGTGCACTTTTTCCGTGCCGTACGAAATCCGCGCGCTGCTTCCGCCCGCCAAATCCGTGCTGCGAAAGAACGGGCTCAGCTCTCCATGCAACTGCGCGCGCCCGGCCACCGCCTGCGGACGCGGCGGCAACAGGTTAATCGTTCCCCCCAGGCTGTCGCTGCCGTATTGTGTGGCGTTCGGTCCGCGAAGGATTTCCACGCGCTCCGCGAAGCCCGGGTCCACCGTGGACAAATACTGGTTGGGCCCCAGACGAAACGTCGAATTATTGAAACGCACCCCGTCAATCAGGTGCAGCACCTGCTGGCCGGTCAGCCCGCGGACGAGCACAGCGCCCTGGTGCGCCGTGGTCTGTTGCACGTGCACGCCCGGCTCTTCGCGGAATACCTGCGGCAGAATTATCGCCGGCCTCATTGCTTGTTGCCCGGGGTCCAGCAAACTCAGCCCGTGCGGCACGCTGAGCGCATCCTCGGGTTGCCCGCGGCTGGCGGTCACCGTCACAGCGCTGGCCACCACGCCGAGCCGCAGCGTCAGCACGACCTCACCGGGATCGCCGCCGGTCGCATCCACCGCCTTCGACGCAGATTCCAGTCCGGGCTGGCTGGCCACCACTTCGTACCGCCCCGGCGCAAGATTGTCCAACGAAAATTTACCTTCTGCATTGGCGGCGGTGTGCCCCACGGGGACGCCCGCGGAGCTGTAAGCCGATACGCGCGCGCCGGGAATCACTGCACCGGAGGCGTCCAGTACGCGCCCGCGCAGGGAAATATTCGGAACGGCGACAGCGGTGGAAACTAGCAGGACAAAGAGAAGGAACAGGAGCAGGAAAATCCGGCAGGAGAGACGCAGCAAGGGAGATGTCCTTTCCAACGGGCGGGGCGGCGGCCCAGTTGCAACTAACTTGCAACACGGAGTACCCTACACCCGGGCGGTTAGGCGTGTCAAGTACCTTTGCAAATAAGTTGCAACTAGGATGCAACCCTGTTGCACGCAGGGAACGCGCCTCGGAGAGGGTCAGGCCTGGCGGGGAGAATTATTGCCGGCAGGCGTCGCAGTACCCGCCGATTTCCGTGCGCGTCACCGTGATATGGATGTGCAGGTCGCGCTCGATCTGCCGCTTCAAGCTCTCGAACAGCCGGCTCTCGAACTCGCGCACCTTTCCGCAGCGCAGGCAGGCGATGTGGATGTGGTCACGCGCGGCGTGGCTTTCGTAGAAGTGACGGTCGCCGCGCAGGTGCAGCAGGTCCAGCTCGTCGATCAGCCCGTGGCGTTTGAGGAGATCAATCGTGCGGTATACCGTGACGCGGTTGATGTGCGCGTCGAATTTCCGCGCCTGCCGCAGCAGGTCGTGCGCGTCCAGATGTCGTCGCGCCGTTTCCATCACCCGCAGCAACACGCGCCGCTGCCGTGTGAGGCGGATCCCGCGTTTGCTGAGCTCCGCCTGCAAGCGCCCGGGCTTTTCGTTGGCGTTGATCCGTTCGCCGGAAGACATCCGGCGTTGCGGCTTGGAAGACATGTTTCCTACCCTGCTCTAGTCGGTGGCGCTGCTCGGGGCGAGGGTGACGATGTTGGAGTTTTCCGGAATTTCCAGCTTCTCCGCGGGTTCCGTGGGACGCCCGGCCTTGCGGTCGGCGATGTACGCTTCAATTTCCTTGATCAGCTCGGGCACGATTTCGTCTTCCTTTACGCGGCGAAAAGCATGGCCGTCGCGGTACAGCACGCCGTTGCCCACGCCGCAGGCCACGCCGAGGTCCGCCACCTTCGCCTCGCCCGGCCCGTTCACTGCGCAGCCCATCACCGCCACGGAAATCGGTTCCTGGATGTGCGCGGTCTGCTGCTCGATTTCTCCCACAATCTTGAAGAGGTCCACTTCCAACCGTCCGCACGTCGGGCAGGCGATAATCATCGGCCCGCGCGAGCGGATTTCCAGCGACTTCAGAATGTCGAAGCCCACGCGCACTTCCTCGCACGGGTCCGCCGCCAGCGAAACGCGAATCGTGTCGCCGATGCCCTCCGCCAGTAGCATGCCCAGTCCGATGGCTGACTTGATCGTGCCGGAAAACTGCGTCCCCGCCTCGGTGATGCCCAGGTGAAACGGATAGTCCACTTGTTTCGCCAGCAGCCGGTACGCGGCCACTGTCATGTTCACGCTGGACGCCTTCAGCGAAATGATGATGTCGCGGAAATCAAACTCTTCCAGAATTTTCACGTGGAAGAGCGCGCTTTCGCACATGCCTTCCGGCGTGGGGTAGCCGTATTTTTCGAGCAGGTGCCGCTCCAACGACCCGGCATTCACGCCGATGCGCATGGGCACCTTGCACGCCTGCGCTTTCTTCACCACCTGTCGAACCTTGTCCGCGTCGCCGATGTTGCCGGGATTGATGCGCAGCTTGTCGATGCCCGCGTCGAGCACCGCCAGCGCCAGCCGAAATTGAAAGTGGATGTCCGCGACGAGCACGGCCTTGGTGCGCTTACGAATTTCGGCGACAGCCGCCGCCGCTTCTGCGTCGGGGACGGCCATGCGGATCACTTCGCAGCCCACCGCTTCCATCTGTTCGATCTGCCGCAGCGTGGCCTCGACGTCGCGCGTATCCGTCTTGGTCATGGACTGCACGGCCACGGGCGCGTCTCCGCCCACGGTCAGGTGTCCCACGCGCACCGGGCGCGTCACTCTCCGCGGAACTAGCGTTGCTGGTCTCATTCGGCCAGAGTCCTTTTCCTATCGTTTGGGTAGGAGTTTCAACACATCATTGTACATGACGATAGCGAAGACCACCAAGAGGAACACCAAGCCCACTTGCACAAAGCGTTCCTTCACCGCCAGGCTCAGGTCGCGCCGCAAAATTCCTTCCACCGACAGCATCAGCAGGTGCCCGCCATCCAGAATCGGAATGGGCAGCAGGTTGAGGATTCCCAGGTTCAAGCTGATGCTGGCCATCAGCAGCACCAGGTCGATCGGCCCACGCTTGGCGGCCTGCCCGGCTTCGTGCGAAATTCCGATCACGCCCGACATTTCGCGCAGAGCCACCTTCCCTGTAAACAACTGCGCCACAACCGTGATGATCAGCGCGGAAGTGTCCCGCGTGCGTTCAAACGCCTCCCTCACCGCCGGCAGCGGCGCCAGCCGGTGATAGACCAGGTTGGGCCGGTTGCGAAAACCGATCTGCCACGCGGACCCGCCCGTTTCGCTGCGCCCCAGCACGGGCTTCACCGTAATCTGCAGGGTTTGCTCGCCGCGTATCAAATCGATCAGAATCTCATCCCCGCGCGAACCGCGGATGGCCTGCACGCACTGGATCCAGCTCACCATCGGCGTCCCGTTCACCGCCACGATTTCGTCGCCCACCTTCATCCCCGCGGCTTCGCCGGGCATGCCCCGCGAAAGTTCGCCGACGATGGATGGGTCGCGCGGATAGCCCAGCGCGTCGCCCAGTTCAAACGGAGCTTTCGATTTTACTTCCACCTGGTACGGCGCACCGCCGCGCTCCAGCGTCACCGAAAGATCGTCTTTAGGCAGCAAGGCGGACATGCGCTCCAACGCCTGGCCCCAAGTCGCCACGCCCACTCCGTTGACGTCCACGATGCGATCGCCCGCCTGGATGCCCGCGCGTTCCGCCGACGATTTCGCCGGCACCGCCGCGATTTCCGCCGGCGCGTCGTAATACTTCGGCACGCCCTGGCCCACCAGCACAAACAGGCTCCAGAGAATAAACGCCGCCATCACAATATTCATCGCCGGCCCGGCCAGCGCAATGATGGCCCGCTGCCAGCGCGGCTTGGAGAGAAATTCGTCCGGCGCGCCCGCGCGCTCTTCGGAGGGATTATCCCCGGCCATCTTCACGTAGCCGCCCAGCGGCAACGCGCTCACGCGGTAGTCGGTGTCTCCCCGCTTGCGTCCCCAGATGCGCGGGCCAAACCCGATGGAAAAAATGTCCACGCGCACGCCGAACGCGCGCGCAATCACAAAGTGTCCCCACTCGTGCACCAGGATCATGATCCCCAGCACGACGACCGTTGAAACAATAATAGTCAGTAGATCGCCCATGAATCCTTTCGCTTCCTTTGCGCAGGAGAGGCTATCAGCCTGTCCTTCTTTTCATGCGCCCGCCGGCGCCGCCTGCATACTTCGCTTCGCAACTGCCTCGTGCGCCAGCCGCCGCGCTTCCGCGTCGGCGGCCAATACCTCATCCATCCTCGTCAACTTTGCCCGCGGCATTCTTCCCAGCACATCCTCTACTACGGCCGCAATGCCCGGAAAGTTTAGCCTGCGCTCCAAAAACGCCGCCACCGCCACCTCATCCGCCGCATTCAACGCGCAGGGCAGCGCGCCACCCTTGCGCATCGCTTCCCGCGCCAGCCGCAGACAGGGGTAGCGCCGCGTGGACACTTTCCCGAAGTCCAGCCGCTTCATTTTCCCGAGGTCGAAGGCCCACCCATTGGACGCGACCCGCTCTGGATAGGTTAACGCATATTGGATGGGCACGCGCATGTCCGTCAGCCCCAGTTGCGCGATGATCGACCCATCCACAAACTCCACCATCGAATGCACCGTGGACTGCGGGTGCAGCACCACGTCAATCTGCTCGCGCTCCACTCCGAACAGCCAGCGCGCCTCGATCACTTCGAAGCCCTTGTTCATCATCGTCGCCGAGTCCACGGTGATTCGATTCCCCATGCGCCAGTTGGGATGCGCCAGCGCCTGCTCCGGCGTCACTTTTTCCATATCTCCCAGCGGGGTTTTGCGGAACGGGCCGCCACTCGCCGTCAGGATCAGCCGCTTCACTTCCCTGCGCTCGCCGCCGCGCAGGCACTGATGAATCGCGTTGTGCTCGCTGTCCACCGGCAGCAGCTCGACGTTTTTCTCGCGTGCGGCTGCTGTCACTAATTCGCCCGCCGCTACCAACACTTCTTTGTTCGCCAGGGCAATCTGCTTTCCGCATTTCACCGCTGCATACGTCGCCGGCAGTCCCACCACTCCCACCGCCGCAGAAAGCACCATCTCCGCGTCGGGATGCGTCGCCACTGCTTCCATGCCCGCCGCGCCATGCTGAATTTCCGGCAGCGGGTCAATTCCCATCCCGCGCAGCCGCTCCGCAAGCTGCTGCACCAAATCCTCTCGCCCGACCGACACCACGTCCGGCCGGTGCAGCTTCACCTGCTCCGCCAGTACCTCGACATTCGCTCCCGCCGCCAGCCCCACCACCACAAATTTCCCAGGCAGAGACTCCACCACATTCAGGCATTGCCGCCCGATCGAACCCGTCGAACCGAGAATGGAGATTCGCTTCACAACGTACCCACCGATCCTATGTACCACCGCTTGCAAGCAACTGTCTGCAACTAATGGATCTGTCGAGCGATTTGAACATAGTACCAAAGCGCCGGCGCCGCAAAAATCAGGCTGTCTACACGATCCAGCATTCCCCCGTGACCGGGCAGGATTGCGCCAGAGTCCTTCACCCCGGCGCTTCGCTTGTACACAGACTCCGCCAAGTCTCCAACCTGCCCCGCCACGCTGATGATGGCGCCCATCACCGACAGATGCATTACCGAAATCCATCCGCTGTTTTCCCAGAAATTCATCGCCCATCCGATCGCCGCCGCTACTATTATCGATCCCAGAAAATTTGCAATTGCGCCTTCCCAGGTTTTCTTCGGACTAATCACCGGCGCGAGCGGACGCTTCCCGAGGGCGCTGCCCACGAAATAGGCCGCCGAATCGCCGACCCAGATTAACAGCAGCAGGAAAAGCAGGGGGTACCCGTGCCCATCTTGTCCTTTCAACCGAACGATGTAGCTCAGCGGCATGGCAACGAGTAAGATCCCTGCCGCGCTCACGGACATTGCTCCAAACGACTGTGTGATCCGAGCAGGGCGGAATATTGCAATTGCCCCAGCGCCCAGCACGAAAATGATCAGAACAAGATCCAACCCGATATCCAATCCAAAAAGCCGAAGCTGGGATGGGATGTAATCACCTCCCCAGCGCGTCCCCTCCCATTGAGAAAACACAAGTCCGACAGAACAGATCATCGTCCACAACCGATATCCAGCCAGGCCGATAATCTCACCGAGAGCAAAAAACTCCCGAAGCGCTAAGAGAATCACACAGCCAACAAGCAAGGCGACGAACCATGCCGGTCCCCACCAAACTGCGGCGACAACGACAGGGATAAGTACGATCGCAGTTAGAACGCGCGTGCTCCTCATCGTTCGTTCCGCCAAATTGTTAGGGATTGGTCCTTCACCGAGCCGCGCCTCAATGCCGTGCGCGCCCGTGCGCGCCCGCAACGACCGCCTGCGGCAATTCCTCTTCCGCTGGCGCCGCGCTTAGTCCGCCGTATCGGCGCTCCCGCTTTTGAAAATCAATCAGGGCCTCAAACAGCCGCGCGCGGTTGAAGTCCGGCCACAGCGTTTCGGTCACGTAGATTTCCGCGTACGCAATCTGCCACAGCAGAAAATTGCTCACGCGCATTTCCCCGCTGGTGCGGATGAGCAGGTCCGGGTCCGGCAACCCCGCGGTGTATAAATTTTCGCTGATGGTCTGTTCGTCCACTGGCTTCTGCGTGACCCCGTTGTGCCGTATGTAATCCAGAATGCGGTTGAACGCGTCCACCAGTTCCGCCCGCGCGCCATAATTCAGCGCGACTACTAGCTTCATTCCTGTATTTCCTGCGGTGGTGGTCATCGCGCGCTCGATGTCGTGGTTCACCGCCTCGGGTATCTGGTCCGACCGCCCGATGACCAGCAGGCGAATATTATTCTTGTGGATGACGGGCAGCTCTTTGCGCAAGTATTCGCGCAGCAAGCGCATCAGGAAGTCCACTTCCGTTTTCGGCCGCCGCCAGTTTTCCACCGAAAATGCATACAATGTAAGCGCTTTGATTTTTTTCATCCGCGCGCACGTTTCGATGATTTCCCGCGCGGCTTTCACGCCCGCACGGTGTCCGGCGATGCGCGGCAGGTGACGCCGCTGCGCCCAGCGCCCGTTGCCGTCCATAATGACGGCGATGTGCTGCGGCAGGCGGTGCGGGTCAATCTCGCCGAGCAGACGTTCTTCTTCGCGGTTGGCGGCTTTTAGTGCTTCAATCGCTTTCACTGCGTTTTTCCCGGGGCACGGCGCTCACGCGTGGCGCAACCACCGCTGGTTGCGCGGTTCGCGGCGGCTCAACTGCGGCTCTCTTGTTGGCGCGCAAGCATCTTTATGAAATAAAGTTAACATACTGCCCTGCCCTTCGCAACCGCGCCACGCCCCGCCGGCATCCTTGCCGGCGACTTTGTTGTAGCTCACGTCCCGTCTCGACGATTTGTGTCGAGACTGACGTAAGGTTTTTCAACCTATCGCCCCGCCGGCGTCCCCTGCAACGCCGACGGCGTAAAAATGGAAAGATACAGCAGCACCAGCGTGATGACAATCATCGTCACCGTCGTGCCCCACGCCAGCACGTTGTACGTGCGACTGTTGGTCTGCTCGCCCATCAGGTCCCGCCGGTTCACCAGCAGCAAAATAAAAATCAGCACGAACGGCAGCAGCATGCCGTTGGCCACCTGCGACAGCACGGCAATCAGCACCAGCGGCGCTTCCGGCCACAGGATTAACGCCGCGCCAACCACGATGAGCCCGGTGTACAGCCAGTAGAAGATCGGCGCTTCTCTCCATTTCCGGTCAACGCCCGACTCGAAGCCCAACCCTTCGCAGACGACGTACGCGGTGGTCAACGGCAAAATCGACGCGGCAAACAGCGACGCGTTCAGCAGCCCCAGCGCGAAGAGCGCGCCCGCCCATCGTCCCGCCAGCGGCACCAGGCCCTGCGCCGCTTCTCCCGCATCGGTGATGATGTGGTGCCCCACGGAGTGCAGCGTGGTCGCGGTGCACACGATGATGAAAAAAATGATGATCACGCCCGTGATCGTGCCCACCATCACGTCCAGCCGCGTCTGCTTATACTGTCGCGGCCCCACGCGCTTTTCCACCACCGCCGACTGCAAATAGAAATGCTGCCACGGGGCAATCGTCGACCCAATCAACCCCGCCAGGATTACCAGGTACGCCGTGGTCAGCGGCACCGGCGAAACCCATTGCTTGAAGCCCGGCGCGTACTGCAGTACGGGCGTGGGCAGCAGGTTCAACGCGGCAATCAGCCAGTTCGGCTTGGCAAAGACCGCGGAGATGACGTATGCGAAATACACCAGGCAGAAAAACATAAAAATCTTTTCCAGCCATCGCGACGACCCTTGCAACACCAGCACCCACACCAGCACCGCCGCGATCGGCACGGAGATGTATTTGCTCACGCCAAAAATCTGCATCGCCGTGGCCACTCCGGCGAACTCCGCCAGCACATTGCCCTGGTTCACCAGCAGCACCGCAAACATCACGAAAAACGTCACGCGGAATCCGAACTCCTCGCGGATCAAGTCGGAGAGTCCCTTGCCCGTCACCGCGCCCATGCGCGCGCACATCTCTTCCGTCACGAACAGCGCGAACCCCATCGGCACCAGCGCCCACAGCACGCTGAACCCGAACTGCGCCCCCGCCAGCGAGTAGGTATAGATCCCGCCGGCCTCGTTGTTCACGTTGGACGTGATTACCCCGGGGCCCACCACGGCGAGCAGCAGCGCAATCCGCCGCCGCATGCGCCGCGCGCGCTGTGCCGGGCTGCTGTGGACCACCCACTTCCCGAACCGCCCGAGTTGTTCCCGGATCGCCATCATGCCTGCCGCAATCTGCTCACTACGTCGTCCACGGTAATGGCCCCGATGGGCCGCTTCTGCTCATCCACAACCGCCAGGCTGCGCAGGTTGTACTTGTCGAACAGCTCCAGCACTTCCACGTCTTCCACGCCCGGCTTCACCGAGAGCATCAGCTCCGACCGCAGCTCGCTCATCTTCTGCCCCGACGACGCCAGCACCAGCCGCCCCACCGACACCACGCCGGAGAACGACGCCTGCTTGTCGATCAGGAAGACGGAGTCCGTGTGCTCCGGATCCAGTTCCAGCGAGCGCATCCAGTCCACCACTTCCTCCACCGACGCTTCTTCCCCCACGAACACGAACTCCGTGTTCATTAACCCGCCCGCCGTATTTTCCTCGAAGCGCAACAGCTCGCGCACCTCCTGCGCCTCGGCCCGCGGCATCTCCGCCAGCACTTCCCGCTTAGTCTCCGGTGTCAAATCGGCCAGCAGGTCGGCGGCTTCGTCCGGCGCCATCTCTTCGATGATGTCCGCCGCTTTTTCCGGGTCCATTTTTTCCACCAATTGCGCCTGCAGCCGCGCGTCCAGTTCCGCCAGCGCTTCCGCGGCGGTCTCCTCATCCACCGAGCTGATAATCGCCTCGCGCTCCGCCGGCGAGAGCGCTTCCATGATGTCCGCCAGGTCCGCCGGGTGGAGCTTTTCCAGTTTCTGGCTGGTCATGCGCAGCTTCACGCGCCGCATGGGGTCCGGCTCGATCAGGTTGACGAACTCCCACTTGATCGTTTTCGTCGGCAGGTTTTTTTGGATGCGCCGGATCACCCCAGGTGACGCCATTCCTTCCAACAGCCTGCGCACCGCGCCGGGCAGACCTACGTCCACGTGCGTCACGCGCATCTCCATCGTGCCATTGAGCCGCTCTTCCGCCAGGTCGATATCGTTTACCCGCACCACCTTGCGCCCGTTCGTGTCGATGATCTGCTGGTCGAGCAGATCCTTGCGCACCGCCAGCCACGCTTCGTTCGGCTCGTACGGCAGCAACACGCGTTCGTCCACGTTCAACTTGATTGTGCCCGGCGCGACGAAGCTCACCTGGTCGAACCGCGCCACTAGCGGCCGGTACTTCCCGCGCCCCAGCAGGATGCGCGCCACGCGGTTCGGCTGCTCCGCGGGCTCGATGAACAGCTCCTTCACCCGCCCCACGTAGTTCCCGTTGCTGTCGTACGTTTCCGCGCCCAGCACTTCGGTTGCATGCAACATGACGTTCTCCTGATCGCGCTTTTTATAGGGGCGGGACTTCGCGCCTTTTGCGTCCCGACGCTTTCCGTCGGGAAGCCCCGCCCGCTTTTTCTAAGCGCTCAAACAAAGAAATGCCCGCGGACGACTTTGCCAGCCGGCCGCGGGCACCCTGCCCTGTAACTCGGGTCTCTACTCTCGGCCGGTTTCTGCCTCCTGCCCGCACGCTTGCCCGCACGACCGGAACCCACACCCCTGGCCCAGCCTAGGCCCGGGGGGTTCCAGCGACTCAGACAACGAATTGGACAGATGCGCCATTTCGACGCTTTTCAACTCCTGCACACTAGTTAAATTCACTTGCAGCCTTTGTCAAGGAAAGAGTGAGGCTTTTAGCAACTTTTTTTCGCTTTAAACATCATGTCCCCCGCCCGTTTGCCTCGCCTCCGGCACTCCTCGAAGTGCAACGCAGCGTAGCTGCGCACAATATAGTCCGCCGGTCGGTACCCCAGCCGCCGCGCCATGCGGTCAATCGCCCGCCGCGGCCCTTCCAGCTCCAGAAACACCCCCGTCGGCGTCTCATCAAACTCCACATGGACCTCGCCTGCCCCGGGCACGCGGTAGCTCGTGCGGAATTTTTCGTAGCGAAAGCTCCGACGCATTCCCGCCGGCCCCGCCACCGCCCAAATTGCCCGCGGATTCTCGACGATGTACTCCGCCTCCTCCCGCACCTTATATCTCTTGTAGCTCACGTCCCGCGCGTCCCGCACAGCGGGACGCGCTGACGTGAGGTCTTGCTGCTTATTCTTCTTCACCGGCCCCTTAAACGTCAGCACATACCGCGCTCCGACTCGCGCTTTGCCCTGCCCGCGTTTTCCTCGCTTTTTCCCTGATCCCTGATCCCCGGTCCCTGATCCCTTTCCTCGTAGCGCCGTCTCTTCCCGCAGCCTCATCAACCGCCCTTGCTTGCGCAGCGTCCCTTGCGGAGTATCAAACAACGTATTCAGCTCATGCACCCGTCGCACCGCCCGCGCTCCCATCCTTCGCAGCAAACGCCGCATCCCCGCGGCATCCGCCACGCGCAGCTTGATTTCAATCTCCTGTTTGGCACTTCGCTTCATCCGCTGTTCATTCCTCAATCGCTCAATCATAAATCACTCAATCACAATTCTCCCTCCTCAATCTCCAGCTTGTCCTTTCCTCGCGCCCCGCGGTATAAACCTTCTGGACCCATTCGATGAGCCCCGAGCCCACCACGCCGCTGATGCGGCAATATCACGCCATCAAGAAGCAGCACCCGCAGACGCTGGTGCTCTTCCGTCTCGGCGATTTCTACGAGCTCTTCTACGAAGACGCCATCGTCGCCTCCCGCGAGCTGCAAATCACGCTCACCTCGCGCAACCGCGAGCGCGGCCAGCGCGTGCCCATGTGCGGCGTGCCCTACCACGCCGCGGAGACCTACATTGCCCGCCTCATCCGCGCCGGCTACAAAGTCGCCATCTGCGAGCAGATGGAGGAAGCCGGCAAAGGCAAAAAGCTCGTCCGCCGCGACGTTGTCCGCGTCATCACTCCCGGCACCGCCACCGAGGCGCACGCCCTCGAGCCGCGCGAAAACAATTTCCTCGCCGCGCTGGCCCGCGATCCCGGCGGACAAACCATCGGCCTCGCCTGCGTGGACGTCTCCACCGGCGAATTCCGCTCCACCGAATTCAGCGGACCCGATGCCCCCGCCAAGCTGCGCGACGAGCTCGAAGTCATGCGTCCCCGCGAAATTCTGCTTCCCCGCCCGGAGACGCTCTTCGCCGCCGTCGTCCCCGCCGAGCTCAACGGCGCCGGCGGCATCGAGACGCGCCTCGACGAGTGGGTCTTCCGCGAAGACTACGCCGAGCGCATTCTGAGCGAGCAGTTCGGCGTGGTCACGCTCGAAGGCTTCGGCCTCGCCGGCCATCCCTTCGCGCTCACCGCCGCCGGCGCACTCGTCCATTATCTGCGCGAGACTTCCGCTCGCGGCGCCAGCATCCCCGAAGGCTCGGTGGGCCACGGCCAGGGCGGGCTCCAGCATCTTGACCGCATACGCTTCTACGAGCAGCAGGACGCGCTCGTGCTCGACAATGTCTCCGTGCGCAACCTCGAACTGATCGCGCCACTTTTCGCCGACCCCAGCGCGCCGCGCGGCGAAGCCGCTCCCACACTCCTCTCCACGCTCGACGAAACCTCCACCGGCATGGGCGCGCGCCTGTTGCGCTCGTGGATGCTGCGTCCGTCGCTGAACCGCGAAGAAATCTCCGCGCGCCTCGACGCCGTCGCCGAATTGAAGGCTCACACCGTCGCCCGCGAAGAAATCCGCAAGGAGCTCGCCGGCGTCTTCGACCTCGAACGCCTCACCAGCCGCGTCACGCTGGGCACCGCCGCGCCCCGCGACCTCCTCGCGCTGCGCCAATCACTTGCGCATGTGCCGCTGCTGCGCGGATTTCTCTCCAGCAGTGTGAGCTCTCGCCTGAAGGAACTTCACGCCGCGCTTGACCCCGACTCCACCGGCCTTGCCGCCATCCGTGAGCGCATCGAAAAAAGCATCGCCGACGAGCCGCCCGCGCTGCTCAGCGACCCGGGCACCATTCGCCGCGGCTTTCACGCCGAGCTCGACGAGTTGCGCACGCTTAGCCAGAAGAGCAAGCAGATTATCGCTGCTATGGAAGAGCGCGAGCGCAAACGCACCGGCATCGCCTCGCTGAAAATCCGCTACAACCAGGTCTTTGGCTACTACATTGAAATCTCCAAACCCAATCTGCACCTCGCGCCCGCCGACTACGAGCGCAAGCAGACCCTGGTCAACGCCGAGCGCTTCACTGCGCCGGAGTTGAAGGAGTACGAGCGCAAAGTCCTCGACGCCGACGAGCGCATCCTCGAAATCGAGCGCCGCCTGTTCACCGAGCTGCGTGCATGGATTGCGGAGCAGGCCGCCGCGCTGCGCCGTGCCGCCGGAGCCGTCGCGCAGCTCGACGTGCTCGTCAACTTCGCGCGCATCGCCGCCGCGCGCAATTACGCCCGCCCGGAATTTTCCGACAGTGCGGAAATGCTCATCGTCGCCGGACGCCATCCCGTCATCGAAAAACTTCTCGAGGACCGTGGCGAGCGCTTCGTGCCCAACGATCTCTTCCTCAACGACTCCTCGCACCTCATCCTGCTCATCACCGGACCCAACATGGGCGGCAAGTCCACCTACCTGCGCCAGGCCGCGCTCATCGCGCTGATGGCGCAGATGGGTTCCTTCGTGCCCGCCGCGCAGGCCAAGCTGCCCATCATCGACCGCATCTTCACGCGCATTGGCGCGCTCGACAATCTCGCCCGCGGCCGCTCCACGTTTCTCGTCGAAATGACCGAGGTCGCCACCATCCTCAACACCGCCACCAAATCGAGCCTCGTTCTCCTCGACGAAGTCGGCCGCGGCACCGCCACTTTTGACGGACTCTCCATCGCTTGGGCCGTCGTCGAGCACATGGCGGGAAAAACCCGTGCGCGCACGCTTTTCGCCACGCACTATCACGAGCTCACGGAATTGGAGGACTTGCTCCCCGAAGTGAAAAACGTGCACGTTTCAGTGAAGGAATCCGGCAGCGAAATTGTTTTTCTGAAGCGCGTCGAGCCCGGCAGCGCCGACAAAAGTTACGGCATCGAAGTCGCGCGCCTCGCCGGCCTGCCGCGCAGCGTCATCGAGCGCGCCCGCGAAGTGCTCATTCGCCACGAAGTCAGCGAGCACCAGTTGAGCGAAGAACTTTCTCCGGGCGCCGCGTCCCCGCATCAGGACGCCATTTTCGCCGCCATCGACCGCGAAGTTCTCGACGCCCTCCGCGACGCCGACCTGGACAACATGAAGCCCCTCGACGCCCTCAACCTCCTCGCCAAACTGAAAAAGCAAACGTCTTCGTAGGGCCGGACCCGCGCGTCCGCCCGTCGTATCGCCGGCCCTCGTGCTTGCCGCTGCGGCACCTTTAGCGGCGGCCTTAAGGCGGGTCTTGCGGAGTGTAGTGCGTCAGCGCCGCTTTGCCGTTTGTACCGCCGACAAGCGGCGCAATCTTACGGAGCCTCCAATGTGGAGTATGATTGCTGAATGATGCGCGTCACGGCATGCTTGCTCATGATTTCCCTCTGCGTTTCCGCGCAGAACCCAAAGCCGTCGAAATCGAAGCCATTCCCGATTCCATCGGGCATGCAGGAATACTGGCGCGGCGCCGACCTTAGCAATGCCGACCAAACACTTCTCGATAAGGCCATCGAAGCGGATCTTGCAGACTTAGAGAAGCATTGCGAGGACAAATACAAATCAAAGCCAGTCTCCGTTGATTTGGCGGTTGCCTCACTCGGAAAGTTCGGCAAGGGCGTTTTTGTCCGCATGAGCGGCTCGTGTATGTGCGGCGCGACGGGGAACTGCCCCATCTACGTCTACATTCGCGAAAAAGATAGATTTCGGGCGGTTCTCTCAGACGATAGCCAACAGCCCGATGGCTGGTCCTTCGCCGTAGCGACCTCAAAATCCCTAATCCCCGACATCATTCTCGCCAGCAATCCGGGCGGAGGGATGGTGGCGCTCACTTTGTACCGCTACGTCGGAAACAAATATGTTTCCCGGGCTTGCGAGACTCTGACGAAGAAGGAAGGCCAGGAATCGAAAAGCTGGTGGGACCCGTCCGCGGTAATCGTGCGGCCCTGTGGAAGCGATTAGCGGCGCTTTGTGGGCTGCGGCTCGTGCGCGCCGCCTTTCAATCACTCAATCACCAATCCGCACTTCGCGTGATAATCTAACCTCTATGCGCTCGCTGTCCGGCAAGTCTCCCTCCTCCTCGCTGGTGCTCGGCCTCATGTCCGGCACCTCTGCCGACGGCATTGACGTCGCCCTTGCGCGCATCTCCGGCAAACCTCCGCGCCTCACAGCCAAGCTGGAAAACTTTCTCGACGTTCCCTTCCCCGCCGAAGTCCACGCCGCAATCTTGCGCATCGCCAACGGCGCACCTACGACCACCTCCGAGATCAGCCAGTTGAATTTTCTACTCGGAGAACTTTTCGCCGCCGCCGCGCTGGCTGCCTGCAAGAAATTCCGCGTTTCGCCAAAAAATATCGACCTCATCGGCTCGCATGGCCAGACCATCTATCATCAAGGCGCGCCCGGCCCGTTCCTTGGCGCGAAAAGCGTCGCCTCCACGTTGCAGATTGGCGAGCCGTCAGTCATTGCCGCGCGCACCGGCATCACCATTGTGGGAGATTTTCGTCCCGCGGACATGGCTGCCGGAGGCCAGGGCGCCCCGCTCGTGCCCTTCGTGGATTATTTGCTCTACCGCGATGCCCGCCGCGGCCGCGTCGCGCTGAACATCGGCGGCATCGCCAACCTCACGGTGATTCCCGCCGCTGCCACTCCCGAAGACATTTTCGCCTTCGACACCGGCCCCGGCAACATGCTCCTCGACGCGCTCGTCCGCGAATTTTCCCACGGCGCGCAATCCTTCGACCGCGACGCGCGCCTCGCGCAAAGCGGGATCCTGCTTCCTGCTCTTTTGCGCGAATTGCTCGCCGATCCCTACTTCAAGCAGCGTCCGCCCAAATCCTGCGGCCGCGAGCAGTACGGCGAACTCTACGCGCAGCGCGTGCTCGCCTGGGGCCGCAAGTTCAAAGCGCGCCCGGAAGATTTACTCCGCACCGCCACCATGCTTACCGCGATTTCCATCGTGGACGCAATCCACCGCTTCGTCCTGCGCCGCCACGCTGTCCACAACCTCATCATTTCCGGCGGCGGCGCGCACAATCCGCTGATTTGCGCGCAACTCGAATCCGGCCTGCCGGGAATTCGCATCCTTCCCTCGGCCGCGCTCGGAGTCCCCGAAGACGCCAAGGAAGCCTTCGCCTTCGCCATCCTCGCTTACGAAACTTGGCACGGCCGCCCCGCGAATCTTCCCTCCGCCACCGGCGCGCAGCACCCCGCCATCCTCGGCAAAATTTCCCATGCCCCGCCAAAGTAACCTTTTGTCGTCATTCCGAGTCCCGGTGATTTCTACCGGGACGAGGAATCCCTCCCGTTTGTCATTCCGAAGGTCGGCGTTTTTTGCCGGCCTGAGGAATCTGCTTTTTGTTTGTTCGTCGTCCGCAGTTATCTTTTGCCTCGCCTCCTGCTCTCCCTCGGCACAATCCCATCCGGGCGAGGTCACCTTCCTCATCGAAACCATGCCCGCCAACCTCGACCCGCGCATCGGCACCGACGCGCAGTCGCAGCGCCTGCACAGCCTGATTTTCAGCGGCCTTTTGCAACGCGACGCGCAGATGAATCCTGTGGGAGACCTCGCCGAGCGCTGGGAAATGCCCGATCCGCTCACTTACGTCTTCCATTTGCGCCGCGGCGTGCGTTTTCACGACGGCCGCGCACTCACCGCCGCCGACGTGAAGTTCACCTTCGACACGATTCTCTCCGGCGCGCTGAAAACTCCCAAGCGCGGCGCCTTTCGCATGGTCGCGAGCGTCGCCGCCACCGACGATTTCACAATCGTCTTTCACCTCAAGGAACCCTTCGCTTCTTTTCTTTGGAATTTGGTGCGGCCCTCGGTGGGAATTGTTCCGGCCAACGCGCCAGACAATTTCGCGCAGCATCCTATCGGCACCGGGCCATTTCGTTTTGTCAGCGCGCGCCAGGACGAAGAAGTCGTGCTCGACCGCAATCCCGACTATTTCGCCGCGCGCGCAAATATTGAGCGCGTCCGCTTTCGCATCGTCCCCGACGCCACCGTCCGCTCGCTCGAACTGCGCAAAGGCACCGCGGACATCGCTCTCAATTCGCTTTCTCCCGACACGGTTCCCGCGCTCGCCAAAATGCCCGGCCTCGCCGTCACCCAGCAGCCCGGCACCACGCTCGTCTATCTCGCTTTCAATTTTGACGATCCTACTCTCGCGCGCCGCGAAGTTCGCCAGGCGCTGGCCTACGCCACCGACCGCCAGCAGCTCGTCACCTATCTGATGCGCGGCCAGGCGCGCCTCGCCGACGGACTCCTGCCTCCCAATCACTGGGCCTTCGCACCGGACATCCGCCACTTCGACTACGATCCCTCCCGCGCGGAACAATTGCTGGACTCTGCCGGCTTTCCTCGTAAGCTCCTAAATCACTCGATCGCGAAATCTTCTCTCGCCACTCGTCACTCGCCACTCGCCACTGGCGGTGTGCGCCTACATCTCACTCTAAAAACTTCGACCGACGAATTATCGCGCCTGCTCGCCGCGGTGCTGCAGGACCAATGGCGAAAAGTCGGCGTGGACCTGCAAGTGCGCTCGCTCGAATTCGCCACGCTTTCCTCCGACATCGTCCGCGGCACTTTTCAGATTTTCACCTTACGCTGGATTGGCGCCAACAATGATCCCGACATTTTTGAATATGTTTTCCACTCGCAGAAACTTCCGCCCAACGGCGCCAACCGCGGCCACTACCGCAATCCGCAGCTCGACGCCTTGCTCGACCGCGCCCGCGTGGAGATGGACCGCGAAAAGCGCCGCGCCATCCTCGCCGATGCGCAGAAAATCATCGCCGAGGACTTGCCCTACCTCACGCTCTGGTATCTCGACAACGTCTGCGTCCACCGCGCGCGCGTCAGCAATGTGCAACTCACGCCCGCCGGCGATTACGATTTTTTGTCTGGAATTGTCCTGCGTTAGTGCGAGGAATCTGCCCGCCCAATTGCATTGTTTGCGAGTCCTAAATCACTCAATCATAAATCACTCAATCACCAATTCTTCTTCATCCGCCGAGTACGCCCCGAATTTCCGCCTCCGCCAGCAATCCTTCGCGGATAATCCGCCACGTATCGTCGCGCAGTTCGACGATGGTTGACCCCAGCGCCGCTCCGGTGTCGCCGGAGTCAATGATCAGCGGCAGCCGGTCGCCCATTTGGCGGAACACCTGGTCGCCGCTCGAGCACGCCGGAAATCCCGACACGTTGGCGCTGGTGCCCGTCACCGGCATGCCCGCCGCTTGAATCACCGCGCACGCCACCGGCGAATTCGGCCAGCGCAGCGCGACGCGCCCCGTGTTGGCGGTCACTTTCAACGGCAGCTTGTGCGTCGAGTCCACCACCAGCGTCAGCGCGCCCGGCCAGAATTTTTCCGCCAGCAGCAGGAACGACGGGGGCAGGTCCCGCGCCAGCGTCACTGCCTGCTCCAGCGAGTTCACCAGAATCGGCAGCGCGCGCGCTTCCGGCCGTCCCTTGATGCGGTAGATTTGCTCCACCGCGGATAAGTTGAAGGGGTCCGCCGCCAGCCCGTAAAAAGTGTCGGTGGGAATTCCGATTACGTCTCCGCGAACGATGTAGCTCGCCGCGTATTGTACGCTGTGCGCTTCCGGCGCCTGCTGTTGGACCTTCAGGATCTCGGCTGACAAAGTGTGTGCTCGCTCTCCCGCGAACGCTTGCGTCCGCCAGGGGGGCTGCGGGTCAATGCCCGCAAACTATCACAGCCCCATTCCCCCGCGCAAGCCGTAGCGCCGGCCTTCAGGCCGGCATTCCTAGGACAGGCTTTCCAGCCTGTCCGCCTCTCTTGTAGCTCACGTCCCGTCCCGGTGCGCAGCACCGGGACGGACGTGAGGATTCGTTCCGGTGTCGCGCGGCGACTATCCCCGCGCTACTAATTTTGGCACAGCTTCATGTTAAATTGTCCTTGCTGGCGTTTGGCGCAGGGGAGGCAGCGACTTTGAAAGCAGCGGATTTTCGGCGTTTTGCTCTTGGCTTGCCGGAAGCCGTGGAAGGCTCGCACTTCGGCAACGCCGACTTCCGCGTCGGCGGAAAAATCTTCGCCACGCTCGCTCTCGAGAAAGAAGGTTTCGGCGTGCTGCTGCTTACGCCGGAGCAGCAGGCCGGGATGGTCGACGACGCGCCGGAAATTTTTTCTCCGGTTCCCGGCGGCTGGGGACGCCAGGGCGCCACGCGCGTGCGCTTGTCCAAGGTCCCCGCGGACATCCTGAAATCCGCGCTGCGCCTCGCCTGGCGCAAACGTGCTCCCCAGCGCCTCTTGCGCGATTCCTGACCTCACGACCTCATGACTTCTCGACCTCATCTTTGATACGCTGACGTCATGCCCTCGCAACTTGGCAGCGACGTCCGTCGCGCGGAAGTGCTCACCAGCCGCGAAAACCGCTGGCTGAAAAAATTCCGCGCCGCGCTGAAGGGCACTCCCGACGACGCCTGCATCGCCGTCGAAGGCGTCCATCTTGTGCAAGAAGCGCTGCGCAGCGGCCTCGCTATTGAAGCCGTGCTCGTCAGCGCCGCGGGCGAACGCCACCTGGGAAAACTCACGCCGCGCCTTACCCGCGCCATCCAATTGCTGCGCACCTCGGATCGTCTCTTCGATTCCGTCGCCGCCACGGAAACGCCGCAAGGCATCGCCGCGCTCGTGCGCCCAAAGGAATTTTCCTTCGACGATCTTCTCAAAGGCGGCACCCCGCTCGTGGTCGTTCTCGTCGGCGTGCAGGACCCGGGCAACGTCGGCACGATTGTGCGTTCCGCGGAAGCCTTTGGCGCCACCGGCGCTGTCGCCACGCGCGGCACCGCGCAGCCTTTTTCGCCCAAAGCCTTGCGCGGCTCGGCGGGCTCCGCGCTGCGCCTGCCCATCGTCAGCGGAATCGCTCCGGCTGTGATTCTCGCGCAGCTTCGCGTCGCCGGCTTGCAGATTTTCGCCGCCTCTTCGAGCGGCACCGAAGGAGCGCTTCTGCCGTCCGCCGTGGATTTGAAAGCGCCCTGCGCTCTGCTCATCGGCAACGAAGGCGCCGGACTGCCCGCGGAAGTCGAGCGCGCCGCCGACCAGCTCGTGCGCATTCCGCTCGCCGCGCCGGTGGACTCGCTCAACGCCGCCGTCGCCGCCGCGGTGTTGCTTTACGAAGCCGCGCGCCAGCGCAACGCCGTGTGGGAAAAATAATGGGCCTCTTCAACACGCTCGCGAAACCTGAAACCGACAGCGCCTCGCGCCCTCTCGCCGAGCGCATGCGTCCGCAAACGCTCGACGAATTTATCGGCCAGGAGCATCTGCTCGGCCCGGGCAAGCCGCTGCGCACGCAGATCGAGCGCGACGAACTTTCCTCCATGATTCTCTGGGGCCCGCCGGGCTGCGGCAAGACCACGCTTGCGCGCATCATCGCGCAAATGACTAAGTCCGAATTTCTCCCCTTCAGCGCCGTGCTCGCCGGCATCAAGGAAATCAAGGACGTCATGTCCGCCGCGGAAAAACTCCGCCACCACGGCCGCCGCACCATTGTCTTCGTGGACGAAGTGCACCGCTTCAACAAAGCCCAGCAGGACGCTTTTCTTCCCCACGTCGAAGCCGGCAACATCGTGCTCATCGGCGCGACCACGGAAAATCCCTCGTTCGAAGTCATCGCGCCTCTGCTCTCGCGCACCCGCGTCCATGTGCTGCGCGCGTTCAGCCCGGAGCAGATTGTCACGCTGTTGCAGCGCGCTCTCGCCGATTCCGAACGGGGCCTCGCCACGCAGAACATCGAAATCGCGGACGAACTCCTCATGCGCATTGCCGTTTTTGCCGATGGCGACGCCCGCGCCGCCTACAACGCGCTCGAAGCCGTCGCGCTCGGCACTCGTCCCGACGCCGCCGGCCGCCGCGCCATTTCGCCCGAGCAATTGCAGGACGTCTTGCAAAGAAAACTTCTCCAGTACGACAAGTCCGGCGAAGAGCATTTCAATCTCATCTCCGCGCTGCATAAATCCGTACGCAATTCCGACCCCGACGCGGCGCTCTACTGGCTCGCGCGCATGCTCGAGTCCGGCGAGGACCCGCTCTACATCGCGCGCCGCCTGGTGCGCATGGCCAGCGAAGACATCGGCCTCGCCGATCCCAATGCCCTGCCTCTCGCCATCGCCGCCATGCAGGCCGCCGATTTTGTCGGCGTGCCCGAAGGAAATCTTGCGCTCGCGGAGGCCGCGGTTTATCTTTCTCTCGCGCCAAAATCCAACGCGCTGTATGTCGCCTACGGCGAAGCGCAGCACGACACGCAGCAGTCCGTCGCCGAGCCGGTGCCGCTGCACTTGCGCAATGCCGTGACCGGCCTGATGAAGGATATCGGCTACGGCCAGGGCTACCAATACGCGCACGATGTCGAGGACAAAGTGACTTCCATGACTTGCCTGCCCGACGGCCTCCGCGAGCGCACCTACTTCCGCCCTACCGCGCAGGGCTTCGAGCAGCGTCTCCGCGAACGCATGGAAGCGATTCGCCGCATCAAAGTGAAGGGCCCTGAGAAGCCCCAACCATGAGCGCAATCGTTGTCATGCTGAGCGCAGCGAAGCATCTCTCCGGCTATCGGCGATTGTCCTTGGTGTTTTTCCGTTCTTCCCTAACCCCTGACCCCAGACCCCTGCCCCCTTTGCTCCTGCTCCTCTCAATTCTCCTTTTCTCCGCAATTCCAATTACCGCGCAGGTCGCGCCCGTCCTCACCATCGACGAAGAAGTCACCGCCTTCGCCTTTGCCTCCGACGGCCGCATCGCCTACGCCGTGCGCAACGTCTTTGGCGTGCGCAAGCTCCAATTGCAGCGCGACGACATCTGGGTCGCCACCATGGACGGCAAGAAGACGCGCATCGTCGAAGGCAAAAAACGTTTTGTGAGTACCACTCCCTTCAGCTACTCGATTCAATCTCTGCGCTGGTCTCCGGACGGATCGCGCTTGGCCGTGGAGATGTACATCAGCGCCATGACCGACGATCGCGGCGACACCAAGGAAGGCTACGCCACCTGGCTGCTCGACGCCGCCGGCAAGGAAATCAAAATCGCCCAGGGCCCGGGCCTCATCGAGGACGCTGCCAACTCCGCCTGGCTCGCCGACGGCGTCACCGTCGCTTTCATCCACGAAGCCGTGCAGCCGAAATTGTTGTTTGACGTCCGCACCTTGCGCGCCGCTTCCGCCGGCGGCGACGCTCCTTTTCCCGCGCTCACCTTTTCCTCCGTGGCCTGGAGCATCAGCACCGCACGCGGCAGCGCCGCGGTGGCCGTCGAGCGCAACGAGAATTTGAGCGGCTCCATTCGCCTCGTCTGGCTCGACCTGCAAACAAAAGTGCGCCGCGAACTCGCCCAGCTCGCGGGCTACGTCGGCCAGTTGAGCGTTTCGCCCTCCGGAAAACTCGTCGCCTATTTCCGCGACCAGGAAACGCTGGAAGTCCGCGAAGTCGCTCGCCCCGATCGCGTCGGCCGCCTCCGTGTCGGCTACGGCGCGTTCGCCTGGGCCGGCGACGAGGATCGCGTCCTCATCAAGCGCGGCACCTTTGACTCCGGCCCGCGCGGCTCTGGACGCCGCTCCGGCAGCCTCGCCTGGCTCACGCTTCCTCCGCTCGAAGCTCCACCCGCCGCCGTTGCTTCGGCTGCAAAAGATTCCTCCGCGCCTTCTGCAAAAGCCGTGCCTTCTCCGCCAAAAACTTTTCCCGCATCCGCGGAAAAAGATCTGCCCGCCGCGGAACTCCAGCCCGCGCTCTCCGGCCTCCTCTTCCAGAGTTTCGCGATTTCTCCCGACGGCCGCTGGCTCGGCGTCACTGCCCCCGGCTCTCGCCCCTTCCAGGTCTTCCCTCTCCGCTAAGCGAAAAACTCGCGTTTTGTCATCCTGAGCGCAGCGAAGGATCTCGCGGTTTTGTGGGAATAACGTGAGGCTTTTTCTTTGTTTACCAGCGTGCTACAATGTGTTCATGGCGAACACACGAAGCGCGACCCTCAGCATCCGGCTCAAACCAGGCACCAAGAAACGCCTGGCCAAACTGGCTAAGGCTTCCGGTCAAAGCTCCAACTTCCTCATCGCGGACGCTGTCGAGTCTTACGTGGCCGACCAGGAACGCATGCGCGCGGAAACCCGGCAGGCTGCCCTTCAGGTGAAGAGCGGCCACTACATCAGGCACAAAGACATGAAAGCCTGGCTGCTGTCCTGGGGCACCCGCCGCGAGCTGCCTCCGCCGAGATGCGTCTGTGGCAAGGTGCACGACGGCGGAACTCTGTGCCGGTAGAAATTGTCTGGTCTCCCTTGGCGTTGGCGCGCCTCGAGGAAATCCGCGCCTTCGTGGCGATGGACAAGCCGGAGGCAGCGGAACGCCTCGCCACTCGCATCGTCGCTGTCGTGGAAGCATTGCGGAATCAACCCTACCTGGGCCGCGCCGGCGCGGAACCCGGTATCCGCGAGCTGGTCATCGGCGGCACTCCGTACATCATTCTCTACCGCGTGCGCCGCAATCACGCCGTCATCCTCACCGTTTGGCATGCCGCCCAGCGCAGATCGCCCTGATGCGCTTGCTGGATAGGCCGCGTCCGCACCGCTGCATTCCTATTCCGTAATCTTTTTTTCTGAATTCTGATTTCTTCCTTCGGACTTCAAGATTCTCCCCCGCTTCCTGCTTTTGGCCTGCCAGCGGAATCACATTGACTTCGCCAACAGAACGGCTACACTCGCGCCTCACCTCGTCGAAGTGTCAGGAAGAAACAACAGTTTGGCCCGCGACTGGCCCGGGACGGGTCTGCATCTTGACCGCCCGCCTGAACTCACTTCCACTTGGAAAATCCCTTGGAGGCTTGGAGAAAAATGAAGAAGAATCTCGTCGCAGTTCTGGTAGTGCTGTTGATGCTTTCCGTGGCGGGTCCCGCGCTGGCCCAGGAAGCCGCGCCGTCGAAAGTAATTCAAATCTATCGCGAAGAAGTGAAGCCGGGTAAAGGCGCGGCGCACGAAAAAGTGGAGGTCGGCTGGCCGCGCGCTTTCGCCAAGGCCAATTCCCCCACGCACTACCTCGCCATGACTTCAGTGAGCGGTCCCACCGAGGCTTGGTTCATCACCGGCTACCCTTCGCTGGCCGCGTGGGAAAAGGACACGCAATCCATCGAAAGCAATGCTGCGCTTTCCGCCGAGACCCAGCGGCTCAGCGCGCAGGACGGCGAGTTGCTCTCGAATGCTCGCAGTATCGTGGCCATCTATCAGGCGGACATGAGCTACCGCGCCAATGACATCAACCTCGGCCAGATGCGCTATTTCTACGTCACCACGGTCCGCGTGCGCCCGGGCACCGGCTACGGCGAGATCAACAAGATCGCCCGCGCCGCGCACGATAAAGCCAACGTTCCCGAGCACTGGGCGGTCTTCGAGGTCACCTACGGCATGCCCTCGGGAACCTGGCTCATTTTTCAGCCGCTGAAGTCGCTGGCGGAAGTGGATGCCTTCACGCAGACGCACGGGCAGGCCTATCGCGACGCCATCGGTGAAGATGGCGCCAAGAAGCTCCGCGAACTGAGCAGCGCCGCCGTCATCACCTCTGAGACCAACATCTTTGCCTTTGCTCCGAAGATGAGCTACGTGTCTGAGAAGACGATTGCGGCTGATCCCAGCTTCTGGGCTCCCAAGCCGAAGCCCGCGGCGCCCGCGAAAGCCGCAGTCGAAAAGCCCGCCGCCAAACCCTAACTCGCACCATTAACCAGTAAATTCATCGGGCACCCCGGAGTCACCTTCGCGGGTGCCCTTTTTTTTGCGCGGAGTTTCGCGAACTCTGCGTCCCGATGGTTCTGATCGGGGCGCGCACTTTGCGTCCCTGATGACTCTACGGGAAATCCCGCGCTTCTTCCGTGTGGGCTTCTGCGCGTTTGCTCCGCCGTCGTTGCCACGACAGCCAACCCACAACCAGCGCCAGCGCGGCGAATTGCCCTAACAAACCGATCACGCCTCCCTCAGGCCCGTACGCACCGCCGGTCAGCAGCGCCGGACCATTGTCGTGCTGCTGGATGAATGAAAACCCGGCCAGGGGTCCGCCGCCGCTGACGGCAAATCCGAAGATTCGCCCTTGCGCATAATTCCAGCCCATATGCAGCCCCATCGGCAGCCAGATTCGTTCCGTCGCCGCAAAGGGGATACCGTAGACCAGCCCCGCAATGATCGTGTGGAAGACAGAGAGAATGCTGGCATGATCGTTTCCTGCGTGCATCACGCCAAAGACAACCGCCGAAATCAGCACCGCAACCCATGCCCTGCGCACAATCAGCAGCAGCGCGCCCAGGACGGCGCAGCGATTCACAAACTCCTCGATGAACGGAACTCCGACAACGGTGATGAGATCCCTGGCCAGCACGCCCGGCGGACCAACTCCTAAAATGGAGATGAGCCCCGCCGCCCATTCCACAAGAAAAACGGCGCCCATGGCCACCACGCAAATCAATACGCCCACGGCCGTCTCCGCGGCGGCGCTGCCATCAATGCTTAGCCCCAGCGCTTTCGGGGTAGGCACGTTCTGTTTCCGCAAGCACCTCACGCGGTAACCTGCGAGCAAGGCAACACTCGGTATGATCAGCAGAACGTTCCAGCGCATCTCAGACTTCCGCTTGCCCGGAGCGCAGCGAAGGGCTTCTTGCTTTCAATCACTCAATCACCAATCACTCAATCACAAATCGTCAATTTGTATTCACACTTTTCCCGACCTTCCCACGTTCAAACCTTCCCACGCTCTGACTTTCCTCCCATCACCCGCCCCAACGCCTCCAGAAACTTCGCATTCTCCACTTTCGTTCCCATGCTCACGCGGATCGCCGTCGGAAATCCCATCCACGCCATGGGACGCACAATGACGCCATGCTTCAGCAGCGCCGCGGCAATTTCTTTTGAATCGCGTCCCAGCTCGATGAGCACAAAATTCGTGTGCGACGGCACGCACGTCAGCCCCATCGTTTTCATTCGCGCCGTAATCTGTTTCATCCCCGCGCGGTTCGATTCCACCGAGCGGCGCACGTGCTCCACGTCGTCCAGCGCCGCGAACGCCGCCGCCTGCGCCACGCTTGACGTATTGAACGGCGTGCGCAGCTTGTTCATTTCCAGCAGCAGGTCCTCGGGACCCACGCCGTAGCCCACGCGCATTCCCGCAAGTCCGTACACTTTCGAGAACGTGCGCAGCACCAGCAGGTTCGGCGCGCTGATCGCGATGCGCATGGACAGCGCAAAATCTTCGCCCTCCACGTAATCGCAGTACGCTTCGTCCAGCACCACCAGCGCCTCGCACGTCTCGCTGATGCGCCGGAAAAACGCCCCGAACTCCTTCAGCGAAAACATCGTGCCCGTGGGATTATTCGGATTGGCAATGTAGATCACGCGCGTGCGCGGCGTGATGGCCCGCGCAATCGCGTCCAGGTCGAAGGCGTAGTCGCGCAGCGGTACTTTCACCAGCGTGCCGCCCGCCGCGCGGATTGAAATGCGGTACAGCGGAAACGTGCCTTCCGACGTCAGCCCCTCTTCGCCCGGCTTCAGCAGGATGCGCGCGGCCAAATCAATCAGCTCGCTTGACCCTTCGCCCAGAAAAATATTTTCCATCGGCACGTTGTGCCGTCGCGCGAGTTTTTCTCGCAGGTAGTGTCCGCCGCCGTCAGGATAGCGGTTGCAGTCCGCCACGTATTTCCGCACCGCTTCCATCGCCATCGGCGAGGGCCCCAGCGGATTTTCGTTCGACGCCAGTTTCACCGCGCGCACGCTCAGCTCGCGCTCTACTTCTTCGATCGGCTTTCCCGGACGGTAGGGATCCAGCTCGCGAATAAATGCCGGTACACGGTCATGCAGCGATTTTGTCATTCGCGATTCGTCCTTTGGTCATTTTTGTGTTGCGCCGGTTTGCCGGAGCGTCCGCGCGCTCCGCGCTCGCCCTTCCCTCCGGACTTCCACTTCGGCTTGCTTCCCGTCGGCTTGCCCCACGGTCTTCCCGGTGGCTTTCCCCATGGCTTCCCCGATGGCTTTCCCGAAAATCCCCGCGGCGGACCAGACGGTCGCGCGCTGCCTGCTCGCTCTCCGCGTCCTGTCGTTGTACCTGTCGGACGCCCGCCCGGTCTGCTCCATTGTTTCTTCGGAAATGGCCGCGGCGAAAATGGCCGAGTGCTGCCGGAACGCACGCCGGGACCGCTTGCTGGCCCTGTTGACGGTCCCGTCGGTCTGCTCCATCTTTTTTTCGGAAATTGTGGTGGTGTCGCGGGACGCGCGCCGCCGGGCCGCGGACCTCGCCCGAACGATGGACGCGATGGCGCTCCACTCGGTTTTCCCGATGGCCTTCCTCGATACTTCTGCGTCGCCGCGAATTTGCCGCCGCCAAATCGCTGCGCACCGCCGGGCCGCCGCGCTGGCACACGCCTCGGTCCCGCCGATTTCGCCTGCACAAACGGAATCGGAATCGCCGGCTTGGCTTTTCCAAGCTGCTCCGTTCGTGCTACCGCGCGGATCAGCCCGGCCACTTCGCCTTCGCTCAACATCCGGTAGCTTCCGGCCTCGACTGCGCCGAGCTCGAGTTCCGCCAGCTTCACGCGCCGCAGTTTTTCCACGTGATGTCCCAGCCGCGCCAGATTTTGTCGCAGCGCATCGCTTTTCGCTTCCGTCACCGTCGCTTCGTACCACGGATTCGGCGCATCGCCGCGCCCCGGCAGCGGCACCAGCCGCGCGCCCACCGCATTCTGCACCTGCCGCAGCACGTCCGCGCTCAGCGGGCCCTTCACTTTAATCCAGTACACCTGTTGCAGATTTCCGGACACTTTCAGCAGACGGTTCACCAGGTCGCCGTCGTTGGTCAACAGCAGCAGCCCTTCGCTGTGAAAGTCGAGGCGTCCCGCGGGAAACACGCGCCCGGGCACGCCGTGCAGGAAATTTCCAAGGCACTCGCGCCCCTCGGGATCGTTCATCGTCGCGACACATCCCGCGGGCTTGTGCAGCGCCAGATAAATCCGCGCCTGCGAAAACCGCAGCAGCTTGCCGCTCACCTTGATGTGATCGGTTTCCGCGTCGGCTTTGCTGCCCAGCTCCGTCACCACCGCGCCGTTCACCGTCACCTGCCCCGACACGATAAGCTGCTCCGCGTGTCGCCGCGAAGCCACCCCTGCCCGCGAAATCAATTTTTGCAATCGCTCTTGCACTTGCACTGCCTCCGCAACGCCGTCATTCTGAGTCCCGATGAATTCCATCGGGACGAAGAATCCCTCCGCGTCGCCGCCTTACGCCGTCATTCTGAGTCCCCATGAATTCCATCGGGACGAAGAATCTCTCTGCCTCCGCAAAGCCGTCATTCTGAGTCCCGATGATTTCCATCGGGACGAAGAATCCCTCCGCGCTGCCGCCTTACGCTGTCATTCTGAGTCCCGATGAATTCCATCGGGACGAAGAATCCCTCCGCGTCGCTGCCTTACGCCGTCATTCTGAGTCCAGATGAATTCCATCGGGACGAAGAATCCCTCCGCGCTGCCGCCTTACGCTGTCATTCTGAGTCCCGATGATTTCTTTCGGGACGAAGAATCCCTCCGCGTCGCCGCCTTACGCTGTCATTCTGAGTCCCGATGAATTCCATCGGGACGAAGAATCTCTCTGTAACTCTTTACCTCTTCACCCTCTTTACCCCCTTTACCTCTTCAACTCTGCCCCTTTGCCACTCTGCAACTATCTTTATTTGTCCGTCCAGCGCCTTGAGAGGATACCATTGTTGTCGTTCACCACGGAGTGCGCGAGCGGCAGAAGCTGGGCCACCCGCCATTGACGCCAGGACGGCAATGCGCATACAATTTTTTTTCAGCACCCAAACAATCCAAAGCTCCGGAGTCACGGCTTGAAAAATCGTTGCAGCAAATTCTCAATGAAAAGGGATTAAATGGCTGAAAATAAAACAATACCAACCGCAGCAAGCGTTAAGAAATTTATCAACTCAGTGAAGGACGAACAAAAGCGCAAAGACAGCATTGTGCTTTTGGAAATGATGAAAAAAGCAAGTGGAGAAGAGCCGAAGATGTGGGGCAGTTCGCTCATCGGTTTTGGTAATGTAAAACTGAAAAGCCCCGCCACCGGCCGGGAAGTGGATTGGCTGCGGATCGGTTTCTCTCCCCGTAAAGCGAATTTCTCGTTGTACCTTTTCGGAAATATTAAGAAGCATGCGGTTGCGCTTAAAAAGCTTGGCAAGCATAAGACCGGTATGGGCTGCCTCTACATCAATCGATTGGAAGACGTTGATCTCAAAGTTCTGAAAGGATTGATAGAGGTATCATTAAAAGCAGGATTCTTCGGCTAAGGAGGCAACTCTTTTCGGCTAGGCTTTTAGCCAATTCTGTTCGGCTCGGCTTGCCGCCGAGTCGGGCGGGTGCCCCACCCTTTTCTCTCTTCCGAATTCCTCTTGACGACCCTATACAACCAGAGCATACCACTGCTGTTGTTCACCACGGTGTGAGCGAGCGCCTGTACGTTCGACATTCCTACCCTTCATTCTGAGGCATCGGGGCGACGGATGGGGCCCCGGCTTTGCTGCGACGTGCATGGGGCTATTGCCCGGCAGGCGGTTGCCAAAGTTCTACCTTGTTGCCTTCCGGATCCATGACCCACCCGAACTTCCCGTACTCTGAGTCATCGGTCTTCTCAAGCACGTCGCAGCCTTCATCGCGGAGCGCTTGAAGAAGCGCTGCCAAGTCTTCCACGCGATAGTTGACCATGAAAGTTGCAGTGCTGGGCGCAAACTGGCCACTTTGCGCCGAAGCAATAAGCCAGGCGGTTGTTCCGGCAACCGGCTTACCATCGCCGTCGGTCCAGGTGAAAGCCGCGCCACCCCATTCTTGGACATCGACTCCGAGGTGCCGCTTGTACCAAGCCTGTAGCGCCGGAGCATCTTTGGCCTTGAAGAAGATGCCGCCAATACCTGTGACTCGCTTCATGAGACCTCCTATGTGAGGTGATGGTGAGATGAAATGTGTTCTCTGCGGCCTAACGGCTATGTTAACCGGGCCGCGCCTGAGATGTTAGTGGTGGTTTTCAGTTTACCGCCCATAATCGTCATTGGAATTAGAAGCGCCGTAAAGATAATGTGATACCAAACGGGAACATACGGCCAGGACATAACCACCTTCAGTAAACCAAAGGCCCCCAGCAGAAAGCCGAGGACGAGCGGCGCGCGTTTGTTTTCACCGGCGATCAGCGCGGCCAGAAATCCGGACAGCAGCGAGACGATGGAACCAAGGACAATTTGTATGAGAAGAAGCGTCGTGTCCGCTGTGAACTGACCGCCATTGACAATGGCCGCTTGGAACGCGGCTTGATGAGCGCCGTACGACTCCGGCCAAATGGCCGAAAGAATCTTCTCGCTTCCGACCCACGCTATCGCCCAAGCAAAAAATCCGCCAATAACGCCCAAAACAATTCGTGCCATGGATTTCTCCTATTTATTTCTTTGCAATGTCTTCACCAAGAATCAGCGCGTAACCGTTTGGGTCCTTATTCGATACCGCCGATCAGAGTTGCCAGGAACTCGTATATCACAGCCTTGTACGCCTAACACGGTATTAATGACAGTAGGCGTCCTAAAAGAAATTGATGACCCGACAGAAATCACCCTGATTCTGTCGCAGAAACCAATTTGATAAATTGCAATTTTGTACTTCCAAGAATTCAAAAGTGGACGCGTGGCCCTCGATAAGAACGAAGGCGTTGTCAAGGGACACTTCTTTTCTCCAGTGCGATGCACTCCGCGCCGCTCTTTAGATCAGGGCCGTGGGGCTGCAGATAGTTCATTTGCGTTCGTCGCTTGCTGTAGCACGAACAGGTTACCGTAGAGGTCTTCAAAGACCACTTCTTTCGCCCAGCGCTCCGTGTGCACGTCTGAGCGGAAGCGCACGCCGACGGCTGCCAACCGCTTGAAGGTCGCGTCGAAATCGGGTGTCTGCAGGATCCAATACGTCTCCTTGCCGATCCTGTCGGGGGTAAGTCGCTTGTCGATATCCAAATATCCGTTACCAGGCTTGTGCAGGATGACCCGAAAGCTCGGGTCTTGCGGCGCATACATCGTCGCCCAACGTCTGCCCGGCTCGGTACGCTTGTTGTCCTGGACTTGAAATCCGAGGATCTCCGAATACCACTTTGCAGCCTCGTCGTAATCCCGTATGAGGAGCGTGATCGAGATCGGATTGACTGGTTGGGTGGGCGCCCGCGACTTATCGGCAGAATGCTCCTCTAACACCCAGAGGTTCCCATATAGGTCTTCAAATACCACATGCTTGCCCGCGGGCTGCGTCGGACGCACCTCTGATTGGAACCGCACGTTGGCTGCGGTAAGGCGACTGTAGACGCCATCAAAGTCGCTTGTGCGGAGGATCCAAAATGTTTCCTTGCCGACCCGGTCGGTAGTCAATTGCCTGTCGACTTCCAGATATCCGCTGCCCGGTTTATGCAGGATGATGCGGAAGCTCGGGTTTTCTGGGGACGACATCGTGACCCACCGTCGGCCCGGCCTCGTGTCATGGTTGTCTTTTATCTCAAACCCCAGCACTTGCGAGTACCATCTGGCAGCCTCGTCGTGATCCCTCACCAGTATCGTGACCGACGCCAGCTTCACCGATGGAGATTCAGCGATTTGCTGGGCCATCCCGGCAGAAACTCCCAACGACAGAAACAGGAAACAAAGAAAGTTCTTCACAGCGTTAGCTCCTCATCGTTATTTCACTGAGAATCGTGACGCGCCCAACAGGGCCGGCAGTTTCTTCCCCAGCAGCGTACGTCTCCACCCGCGGTTCAGCATCAAGCTGACCATGACCGCCTTGAGACCGCGGAAGCCGCTGTGTTCGAGTACGAGCTTTGTGCCCTTACCGTGAGGCAGCACGGACCACGTGACGGTGGTATCGAGTGCGTCCGATTTCCACGTGTAGGAAAGCCGCTTTCCGGGATCGAGTTCGAGTACTTCGCAATGAATCACGCCATCCCAATTGCCACGCGGCGTATCGTGAAACTGAAATCGGTGGCCGACCTTCGGCACAAAATCATTGCGCATCAGCCACTGCGCGAGTGCCGCACTGTCTGTTAAGGCACGCCAAACCTCCTCGCACGGAACGTCATAAAAGGCTTCAAATCGCAGATCGCGCTTCATGATTTTGATTTCCTCAAGTGCTCCCCTAAATTCACTAGTTTCTCGGCCCAGAACCGTTCGTACTGTGAAAGCCAGTTGAAAGCCGAGTGAAGAGATTCTGCGTTGAGGCTGTAAACCCGCTGCCTGCCTCGTTTCTTGACCCGAACCAAACCCGCCTGCCGCAACACGCGAAGATGCTGGGAAACCGCAGGCTGTGTCATGTCAAAGCGATCCACCAGCTCATTCACCGACGCGGACCCGTTTTGCAGACGATCAAGGATGCTTCTTCGAGTTGCATCGGTCAGTGCCTGAAACGTCGTCTGCATGGTCTAAATATACATAAGTCTTAGCTTATATGTCAAGCGCAAAATTCATGGCCGGGTGGCCCATCCTTCAGGCTGACGCAATGGGAAAAACGCGGGAAAAACGGGGACAGGAAAAACGGGGACCGACGGGACGTTTCCTTGTTTTGGAATTCGTCAATCCAGTGCGAGTTGCTTTTGTCTGCAACAGTCCACCGGTTTTGCTCGGCGCACCCGTGGCGCGCCCTTCCGCGCCGCTGCGTCTTTCCTAACCACGTCCCGTCCGCGCAACCAAACTCGCGCAATAGGACGCAGCGTCCCCGCTAAGCTTAATTCTCCCGCGGCGAATTCTCCTCTGCCGCAGCCTCTTGCGTTTCCTCAGAATCTCCGGCAGGAGTTGTCGCGCTTTCCCCGCCCGGCATCTCCACAATTTCTCCCTGTTCGATCCCGGCATCCGCGCCCAGCGCCGCGCGCGCCAGCTCTTCGAATTCTTTCAAGCTGGGCAATTCGTCCACGTCGTTCAGCCCGAAGCGCATCAGAAAATCTTTCGACGTGCGATACAAAATCGGCCGCCCCATCACCGCCTTGCGCCCCGCCGTCGTCACCAGTCGACGCTCCATCAGCGTCTGCACCACGCCCGAGCAATTCACGCCGCGGATTTCGTTGATCTCCGGCAGCGTCACCGGCTGCTTGTACGCAATCACCGCCAGCGTTTCCAGCGCGGGAATCGTCAGCCGCAGCGGCGGCCGCAGGCTCTTGATGAATCGCCGCACCACGTCGTGGTGTTGCGCTTTTGTGTACAGCTTGTATCCGCCCGCAACTTTTCGGATTTCAATTCCCCGCTCATCGCCCTGGCACGCGGCCACCAACTCTTCCAGCGCGCTGCGGATTTCCGCCTTCTCCATTCCCACCGTGCGCGCCATCTGCTCCACGGTCACCGGCTCATCTGCCGCGTAGATGATCGCTTCCAGAGACGCTTTCAATTCGCTCGCTGTCATGGTCATTGATACTGCTCGTCAATCTGTCCCACGCCTTCGCCTCCGCCAAACACGACGTCGAACATTTTGTGTTTTCGTATCTGAATATCCGCGAACAGCGCGGCCTGCACAAGCAGAATCGCTTGCAGCCTAACCAGCTCAAGCACCGCAAGAAACGCCACAATCATCGCATGCCGCGAGGGACACGCCTCAAAAAACGCCACCAATGACACCGGCCCTTCGCTCGCTACCAACTGCTTGCGCAGCATTTCCATCATTTGCGCTACGGTGAACTGTTCGTGTTGCAATTCGATTCTTGTAATTTCTTTGCGCCGGTCCAGCACCGCCTGAAACGCTTTTACCAAATCCACCAGCGAAACAATCAGCTCGCCCCCCACCGTCTCACCCTCGTACAGCGACAAATCCGGCTTCGACCACACGTGATCTTCAATCTCGCGCCGTTGGTGTAACATTTGAGCAGCGGATCTAAATTGTTCGTGCTCCAGGAGCCGGTGCACCAAATCTGACCGCGGGTCAATATTTTCTTCTGGCCCCGCCATCGGGTCCGGCGGCAGCAACATTTTTGATTTGATGTAGATCAGCGTTGCCGCCATATAAATAAAATCCGCCGACACGTCGATGTCCAATGTTTCTAATTTGTGAAGGTAGTCAAGGTATTGTCCTGTTATGCGGCTGATGGGAATGTTGAAAATGTCGATCGATTGTTTTCGAATGAGATCGAGCAAAAGGTCGAACGGCCCGTCGTACATCTCGATGTGAATGTTGTAGGGCGAAGTGTCCAACGCAAACTCCGTCGAAAACAACTATTTACTTGCGGCTGCGCTCGACAAGCGTTTCCGCTCGGCCGGCCATCCGAAAATCGCTTCGCGGACGCGCACCAACGTAGCCTGCGCAACGGCGCGCGCTTTTTTCGAGCCGGCGTCGAGAATTTCCAGCACGCGCTGCGGATGCGATTCGTATTCCTGACGCCGCGCGCGAATCGGCTCGATCCATTTCACCAGATTTCCCGCCATCATTTTCTTGCAATCCACGCAGCCGATTTCCGCGGTGCGGCATTCTTTGTTCACCTGCGCAATCGTTTCCGTCGGCGAAAACAGTTTGTGCCACGCGAAGACCGGACACACGTCGGGATTTCCTTTGTCGGTGCGGCGCTTGCGCGCGGGATCGGTCAGCATGTTGCGCGTTTTTTCACGGATCGAATCGTCGCTCTCGCTCAGGTTGATGAAATTGTCGTAGCTCTTGGACATTTTTCTGCCGTCGGTGCCGGGCAGCCGCGGCGTGTCCGTCAGCAGCACATCCGGCTCGCACAGCACGTCCGGATTTGTGAAGTACTGCGGATGGGCGCGCACAAATTCCAGATATCTTTCCAGCCCCATCTCGCTTTTTATGTGCGCGAGGATAATCGTTTTCTCCATCCAGGATGTTCCGTTCACTGTGCCAGCGGGCGGCTTCCAAAAAACGTCAGAGAGCGCTTGCCGTAAACTTTCCTCCGACAAGCCCGGCTTCAAGCTGCCGCCGTAGAAAAAATTAAATCGCCGCACGACTTCGCGGCTCATCTCCACGTGCGGCACCTGGTCTTCGCCGACGGGCACGAAGTGCGCGTCGTAAATTACGATATCCGCGGTTTGCAGCAGCGGATAGCCAAGAAATCCGTAGGTGTGCAGGTCTTTGTCGCGGATGTTGTCCAGCTGCTCTTTGTAGGTCGGAACGCGCTCCAGCCAGCCGAGCGGCGTGACCATCGACAGCATCAAGTGCAGCTCCGCGTGCTCAGGGACTTCGGACTGAATGAACAGCGTGCATTTATTTGGATCGAGGCCCGCGGCGAGCCAGTCGGTGCCGATTTCAATCGTGTTGCGCGCGAGTTGCGTGGCGTCGGCGTAGTCCGTGGTGAGGGCGTGCCAATCGGCGACGAAGAAAAAACATTCGTACTTCTCCTGCAGCTTCACCCAATTTTGCAGCGCGCCGAAATAATGGCCGATGTGGAGACGGCCGGTGGGGCGCATGCCGCTGAGGACTCGTTTTTTGTCGGGCACCAAACAGTTCCTTTCGATTCCGTCTGCGAATGGGCGGGCACGCAGGCCCGCCCCTACAAAAACAATCACAAAAAAACGGCGCTACGAGCCGAGCAAATCGCGGGCGATGATCATGCGCTGAATTTCCGACGTGCCTTCGTAAATGGAAATCACGCGCGCGTCGCGATACATGCGCTCTACCGGCGTCTCGCGCGAGTAGCCCATGCTGCCATGAATCTGCACCGCCTTGTACGCCACGCGATTGACCATTTCGCTGGCGAAAAGTTTCGCGCGCGAAGCAGGTTTGCCTTTTGCGCTTGTGCCCTGATCCTGCCGCCACGCCGCGAAGTGCGTCAGCGCGCGCGCCGCTTCAATTTCCGTCTGCATGTCCGCGAGCATCCATTGAATGGCCTGAAATTCGCCGATGGTTTTTCCAAACGCGCGGCGCTGCTTCGCGTAGCGCACGGATTCCTCGAGCGCGCCCTGCGCAATGCCCACGGCCTGCGCGGCAATGCCTACGCGCCCGCTATCGAGCGCCTCGAGCGCAATCTTCAGCCCCGCGCCTTCCGCGCCCAGACGGTTTTCCGCCGGCACTTCGCAATCTTCCAGCACAATTTCCGCGGAGCGCGAGCTGCGCAATCCCATTTTATCTTCATAACGGCTGATGCGGAAGCCCGGCATGGTTTGCTCGACGAGAAAGGCAGTCACGCCTTTCGCACCAGCATTGGGATCGGTTTTTGCAAACACGAGATAGACGCCGGCCTGGCCGCCGTTGCTGACCCAGGTTTTTGTGCCGCTGAGCTTGTAGTTATTTCCTTGCTTCACGGCGCGCGCCTGAATGGCGGCGGCGTCGGAACCGGCCGCCGGCTCGGTGAGGCAGAAGCAGCCGATGATTTCTCCGCGCGCGAGGCGCGTGAGATATTTTTTCTTTTGCGCGTCGGTGCCGTGTTTGTAGAGCGGCATGGCCACGACGGAATTGGTCACGCTGAGGGTGACAGCGGTGGCGGCGCACACGCGCGCGACTTCCTCGAGCATGACCACGTAGCTCACCGTGCTCATGCCCGCGCCGCCCCACTCCTCGGGGACGCACATGCCGCAGCAGCCCATTTCGCCGAGCTTGCGGATTTGCTCGGCGGGGAAAATTTCGTCGCGGTCGTTCTGCCGCACCACCGGGCGGAGTTCCGCCTCCATGAATTGACGGACGGTGTCGCGAAGCAAGAGGTGGTCGTCGCTGAGAGAGAAATCCATGCGGTGCTAGCCGAAAGATGCTAGCACAGGTGGCCCGGTTCTGGCAGGTGCCGACAGGAAGAGGTTTTGAAAGTGACTAGTTCGTTTTTTTCTGAAACTTGATGATAACTTCTTCCCGCATCCTACTCTGGAGCTGTGCACCGGAGGCGCGACGGTTTGGAGGCGGCAAGTACCTTCGACTTTCGGGGAGTTGACGACGTCGCGAAGACCGCAAGACGAACCCGTTGCGTTCACCAAGGTGTATGATCGCTTTGGAATTTTGCACGTACGTGCCACGAATGGATGAATCGCCGACGACAAGAATTGCGCGCCCTTCTGACTTTAGGACCCGATGCATTTCACTCAAAACCTTGTCCATGTCCAAGACATACCGCTTAAGCATTTTTCTGAAACGATCAGGCAACGATTCAACTTCACCCATTCGTTTCAGGGTTTGGTCCACGAATTCCTTTTTGCACGTTGTGTTTTTGGAGGACTCTGTACCAACGCTTGCGGAACGAATTTCTCTAATTTGCTGAATTGAAAAGCCCATCCAGACCAAAGAAAGCTTGTGCCCGCGCAAATAATCTATTGCATTGAGGTACGGCGGCGAAGTGATGATCAGATCGATGCTGGAATCTTCCAGCGGGAGACGCCGCGCATCTCCAAGGTTCACCCTTGCTCTAGCCGCTCCAACTTCCTCCTTAAAGGGCGATCCATTCAACACTGCGTTAACACTTCGGATGAATTTGTCAAAAGGTTTGATCGGGGCATTGTCGTATACGCGGTGTGGCCGACTATGGGACACGTCCATAGCAAGTGAAGCGCCAGATTGCTTCGTAATAATCAATCGTGAGAATGCGCACCAGAGCAGATCCTTCAACGCCAGGTCTTGCACGTGCGAGATAGATCTTGAAAGTGCGGCCAGTTCCTTGCGATTAATTTCGTCGAACCAGTAGCGCACAAACTCACGGGTTTCTTCGTCCGCATCGTCAGGATAAGCATCCCCAAGTCGAATTGAACTGTAACGACTTCTCGCGCGGTTGATTACTTCCTCCGCTTTCTTCCTGGCAGCAGGCTCGTCAACGTCTGCACACCATGCGCGTGCGATCAGGACAGCGAGGGGGTCCGCATCAAACCCAATCGCTTCGTGCCCTCTCATTCGGGACGCGACCAAGGCTGTTCCCGAGCCGGACATCGGATCTAGTACACAGATCGGATTGTCCCCTTTTGGCAACTCATTCCAGATGATTGATGGAGCCATCCTTGCCGGAAATGGATGGACGGGGGAAAGGTTCAAATTATTTCCAGAGCAAGTCAAGAAGTGCTCCTCAGATTCTGCACGAACTGGACGCTCCCTTTGAATTTATAGAATAATCGAGCCTTGCCGTTTCCGTTATAGAAAATTTTCACGTGATGCTCTGAGTCAGGAAACTTCTTCTCCTCAAGTTGGCTTTTACCAATGAAACCTTTCGTGCGTGCGATTGCCGCCTGATCGGCGTCCTTGCTGTTTACGATTGATGAAGCTGTGTGAATGGCAAGAGAGCCCGACCCGGCTTGGGAAGAAGACCTAATGTAATCAATGAGAAACTGCGGAAGTGCGTCATTTCCGATCCGCACATGAAGCTCCTCTAACATGTTGATGTTCGTTGGGTCTTTGCTGACAATGTCGTCTAGAGCTTCAGAATATTCAAACATCCCAAAAGACATTTCGCCTTTGTCCAGCGCGACGGTTGCCTTGTCGATGCTTGAATCCGCTGCGACTGAAACACGGTTGTCACCGATCCAGACCGGCGAAACAAGATTATTCGTGATTGTGGCCAGTGCAAGCTTATGGAACACAAAACACCTGCGCCAGTCCGCATAGAGTTGGGAAGGGATCGTCAGCTCAAAATGTTCCAGGTACTCTCCCCTAACCCCGAACATTCTAGCGCGCTGAATGTAGGTGTCCTGCTGCAACTTGTGCTTGACGTTACGCGTAAAGAACATTGAAAGCAGGTTGGAAAACGTGACACCTCGAGAAACTATGTTCCCGCCAATTATGATTGTGAACGGCGAGGCTGGCTCAGTGGCGTTGTCACCGAGTACCTTACGGTCCCGTAGGCTATTCAAGACAACAAGCGTGGCCCGCGAAGCGTTCGCTACAACGTATTCCGTCAAGTGATCTGCGTCCTTATCAGGATAGAGCTCCCTTGCTGCTTGGTACACTTTAGTGACCAGAGCATCGAACCCTGTGCACTCGCTGTCCGTTAACGTTTGAACCGAATCCTCAATCGTACCGCGGTCGGTTTTGTGGTCCTCCTTTTTCCCGCTAGTGTGGATGAGCATGGTGTAATTCTTCTCTTTTTCATTCTTGTAGGAATTCAGATATGCGACTGTAACGAGGAAACGAACAAGTGCATCCTGCGCGTCTTCTGGGCTGCCCCCCTGATCGGGTGGCTTCAGACGGTACAAAAATTTGCTGTCGAGAGGGAAAAAGATTTCTTGGCCCGTGTAGGTCGAATGGGGACGAAAATTCACCCATTTTGCCGTGTCATTTCGAAAAGTGTTGTTGAGGTCGAGCCGTGCCGGCGTCGCGGTTACACCAATGTAGTATCCATCATTACCTATGAGCTTTTCCACGAGCTCGTTTATCTTGGTTTTCAAACCTTGATTGATCTTTGCGTTGGGCGTTGCGTAATCAGCCTCGTCATCAATCACGACGACTCGCCCCATTCCTTCCCGCCAATTGATAAGCTTTTCGAGATCGCGGGCGTTCTTTTTGCAAAAAACTACAAGTTCCTTGGGACGATGAGCAGAAGAAAACTGGATAAGTTCTGATGAGCTTCTCGCCGCGGGCGCCAGCCTCGAAGCTGCAAACCGCTTCAGATTCTGCGTGAAGAGGTCGAGACTGTCGTTCATGAGATGCACAATGATAGGGTGTCCGTCATCCAAGAGCTTGGCCGTAAGACAGATCATCATTTCCGTCTTGCCACTCTGCGGCTCACCAAAGATTACTAACGACGAAGAAGTAGCGACGGCTAAGTTGGTCAGAGCTCCCTCGACGGCCTCTTTAATGCAGGCCGTTTCGAGCCCCTCGTCCTGCAACCTCTGAAGCTGCTTCGCATATCGGTCCTTGAGCTTTGCTTTGCTCTTGAACTTGCTGAGATCAATTTCTCTCGTCATTCCTCGTTCCCCAACAAAAGTATAAAGCAAAGCTGAATCTAATACATTAGCTATTTCTTAAATTGGCAAGTAGCTTCGCGGAGCCGCACCGAATTTCCTGCGCATGACGATTCTCCCTGTCGGCATCAGTTCCCCCTCGAACAACGGCTTGAGCTTCCCTTCCCCGAGGTATTTCACCGCGCGCAGCCAAGAGTGTCTGCGCTACGTGGGGGCAGAGAGATCCATCGCTCCGCTCCCCTTGGCTGCGCTCGGGGCAAGCAGGATGACATCGCCTAAGCGAGCCGACAAACTGCCGGCCCTAGGCGGCGGGGTGGAGGCGAGGGCGGCCGCGGCGGGCGGGGAGATTGGTCATCGGCGGAAAAGCGGGCTTGAGCTTGCCTTCGGCGAGGAGCTTGAGAGCGCGCATGCGATCGCTGAGTTCGAGGGAGGTCAAGCGGCGCTGGCGATAGAGTTCGCGCAGGAAATTGTCGGCGGGGCGCTGGCTCTTCTGTGAATTACATTCCAAGCAGGCGGAGACGAGATTGCGATAAGAATTGGCGCCGAGACGCACGCGAGGCACGACGTGGTCGAGGCACTGCACGCCGGGGGTGAGCATGCGAAGGCAGTAGAAACAGCGGCCGTTTTCGCGGCGGTGGATGGCTTTGCGCATGTCCATGCCAACGAGAAAGTCGGCGCCGTCGAGATCGCCGGGCAAGGCCGCGGGCGAAGCATCCAGACGGGCAATGCGGAATTCCCCGGGCAGGCGAACCTCGACAAAGTGTCCGGCCTTGCTGCGTTCGAGAATGCGCAAAATGCCTTTAGCGGAGAGGCTGCGAATCGCCGCGCGCAACGCTCCGGGAGATACGCGGGTGCCGCGCGAAAGCCAGGCCATCGAAAAATGAAGCTGGCGGCGGCCTTCGAGGCGGCTGTGGCGAAGCAAATGATAAAGGATCGCACGTTCGGGCAAAGTAATTCGCAGGCGAGGGACGACGAGGTCTTCCATTTGCTTCCAGATTTGGGTAGCGTCGAGTTTCGGTTTTGACATGGGTAGCTCCGGATTTGTCTGATTCATGTGGAGTGCGGCGCGTAAGCGCCGCTGTCGTTGGGCGCAACTGACGTTGCGCGGAGCAAGGCGGCGGTGACCCGCCGCACTCCACAAACAGAAAGGGCGACCTGCCGGTCGCCCCTACGACAACAAAAAAGGCGCCCCTACGAACGGGACGCCTCTCTTCCACCTTATACTTCTATTATAGCATATTGGAGGGGGTTATTATTCGCTTCGTAGCAAATAGTTGTAGCATGGAATGTCTTGCGGGATAAGGGTTTGCGCGATTTGGCGAAAAAAAGTGAGCGAAAAGGGGCTTGACAAAAAACTGGGATCAGGGACTAGAGACCAGGGATCGGGGGTCAGGGCAAGCCAAATTCCTCACGTCAGTCCCGCCAGAAACCGACGGGCCGGGACGTGAGCTACAGCTTCAAGAGTTCGCGGAGGCGCTTGGTTTGCGCGCGGGAGACGGGGACTTCGCTCTGCTTTTTGTCGTTCATGCGCAGCATGTAGCTGGACTTGAACCACGGCACGACTTCTTTGATGTGATTAATGTTGACGAGGTAGGAGCGGTGCGAGCGCCAGAACTCGGCGGCGTCGAGCGTGGCGTGCAACTCCTCGATGGTGCGGTAGTTCGACTGGCCCTCGGCGTCGCGCGTGACGACGGTGATCAGCCCGTCCTCGATGGACGCGAAGACCATGTCCGCGGAATCGAGCAGCAACAGTTTTCCCTGCGACTTCAGCAGCAGCTTGACCCGGCGCGCCGCCGGCTTTTTCTGGGAAAGCTGCGCGAGCATGGACTCGAGCCGCTCGACGGGCGAGGCGTCCGAATCAATTAATTTTTTTGCGCGCGCGATAGCTTTCGCCACGCGGCCCTTGTCGAACGGCTTGAGCAGATAGTCCACCGCGCTGACTTCGAAGGCTTGCACGGCGTACTCGTCGAAGGCGGTGGCGAAAATGATGTGCGGAGTTTTTTGTTTGCTCGCGACCAGTTTCTTCAGCACGCCGAAACCGTTCAGGCCGGGCATTTGCACGTCGAGGAAAACCAGGTCGGGCTGATGCTCCTTGATGAGCGCGACCGCGTCGAGACCGTTCTTGCCCTGCGCGACGAGATGAATTTCCGGGAAACTTTTCAGCAAAAACGCGAGCTCGTCGCGCGCGGGCTTCTCGTCGTCCACGATGATGGTGCTGATGGCCATGCGCGGGGAAGTATAGCAAGAGAAAGGTTGCAGTTGGCAGGGAGCAGGTGTCAGGAATCAGGTGTCAGGTTTTGAGATTGGTTTCCTCTGACCTGATGCCGGCAACCTGCTTCCTGCTATCATGCGCGTGGAGGGAGTCATGGACGCGAAAACATTTGCGCGGGAAATCGAGACGCACATACGCCCGGCGACGTTTCCGGTGGCGGCGAAACTGTTGCGGCCGGAGGAGGCGGTGCCGGAAAAGGCCAAGCGGCCGTGGCGCGACATGAAAATTCAGATCGCCATCTGCCAGGCGGTGTCCATGGCGCGGCGCTACGGGTGGACGGTGGCGGTCGGCGCGGAGGACGTGAGCTGCGTGCTGACGAAAACCGCGTTTGGCTTTGCGCCGCTCACCGAGCATTACACTGCCGGGCATCTGGCGTGCGGGATGTACACGGCGACGCTCGAGGCCGGCGCGCGGACGGAAGCGGAGACGCATCGCATGCCCGAAGGAAAGTACAAGCACCTGCTGCTGGGTCCGGCGGCGCGCGTGGAGTTTGTGCCCGACGCGCTGGTGATTTACGGCAACGCGGCGCAGGTGATGCGGTTGCTGACCGGCGCGCTATGGAAACGCGGCGGCGCGATTACCAGCTCGTTCACCGGGCGCGTGGACTGCTCGGACGAAATTATCCGCGCGATGCTCACGGACGACTACCAGGTGATACTGCCGTGCTACGGCGACCGAGTGTTTGGGCAGACGGAAGATTGGGAGATGGCGTTCTCGCTGCCCGCGTCGAAGATGGAGGAGCTGGTCGAGGGGCTCGCGGGCACGCACAAGGGCGGCATCCGCTACCCGATTCCGACGTTTTTGCGCTACACGCCGCAGTATCCGGAGCACTACTACGAGCTCGACAAAATCTGGGCGGCGGGGGAAAAGGAATTGAGTGATTTATGATTCGCGGGCAAACCACCCGCGGAAAAGATGAGTGATTGAGTGATTCAGGACTTGCGAATGGCGAATGGTGAATTGTGATTGAAATGCGATGCAGTGTTTGTGGCCGCGTGTTTGAGAGCAAGAAATGGCGAACAAAAGCAGATTCCTCGCCTGCCCAAGGCGGCTCGGAATGACAAACAAAAGGCGCAGCGCAAAAGCAAAAGTGCTGTCAAGCGGGATGGCGTTTCAGGGCGCGGTGTTCGGCGTGCGCACGGACCGCGTGGTCGAGCCCGGCGGCGTGGAAGTGACGCGGGACATCGTGACGCATCCCGGCTCGGTGGTGGTGCTGCCGGTGTTTCCCAACGGCGACATTCTTTTGATACGGCAATATCGGCACACCATCAGCGATTTTTTGTGGGAACTCGTCGCAGGGCGGATCGAAGCGGGTGAATCGCCAGCGGTGGCGGGACGGCGCGAGTTGTTGGAAGAGACCGGTTACGCCGCGCGGCGATTTCGCAAGCTGCTGGTAGCGTATCCCACGCCGGGATTTGTGAGCGAGAGCATGACGATTTTTGTGGCGGAAGGATTGCGCGAGGGAGCGTCGCGTCCGGAAGAAGACGAGAAAATTACGAAGCGGCGATTTTCGCGACGCGAAATTGAAGCGTGGATGCGCCGCGGCACACTGCGCGATGGGAAGTCCATCGCGGGCATTTTGTATTATTGGCGATTTTTGCGCGGGCGATAAGAAAGACCAAAAGCAGATCCCTCATCCGCCGGCGGCGGATTCGGGATGACAACCAGCGCGGGAAAGGCGTCGACCGGCGCAGAACCGGCGCGGGTTGCCGCTACACTGCAAAGCGATAAAGCGGGCGACCTGCCGGTCGCCCCTACATATCTTGACAACGAGGGGGCGGTGGAGTCTACTGGGCGCAGGTCGAGCCCAAACGCCGCGCGAAGGAGACGCTCATGGTCCATCGGGGCATAGCCACCCTCTCCGGGATGCTCGCGTTTTGTTATTTCCTGCTGACGCACTTTGAGCACGAGTTTTTTCTTTTACATCTTTATCAATCGCTGATTTATCTGGCCATCATTTTGATGCTGTTCTATTTCGAGGACCAATATGCGTACATGCTGGGGATGATCGCGCCCGCGGTGTGGATCATCTTATCGCTTGCGACGGGGCTGATGGGCACGGCGCTGCGACAAGTGTGGTGGATTGTGCGACCGCCATATCCCGATCACAGAATGCAGCCGGTGGCGATCATGGCGGCGATCACCACGGTGCTGGCGGTGTTGATGATCGGGTTCTGCGCGCAACGCTGGAAGCGGGAATTTGCCGGGCTGGGCAAGGGAATGCACACGTTTACGGTGAGCTTCGGCGTGGTCGTGGTGTACTACGGAGTGCTGGTGTTCTGGTTCACGCGGATGATCCAGCCGCGCTAGGCGATTTGCTTTCCACTGCATTGCCGCGCATGCCGCTTCGGGATTGACAGAGAAATCCGGTTTGCTACACTCCCCCCAGTGAAAACTGTTTGGGCGGCGCACGAAGCGCGAACGCGCGTCGAAGGCGATGAAAGGCAGTGGTTGCAGAATTTCGGAGGAGGAACCCAGCCTTGAAAATCACGGGCCAAGTGAAGTGGTTCAACAATTCCAAGGGATTTGGATTCATCGGACGCGAAGGCGGAGCCGACGTGTTTGTGCACTACACTGCCATCACCGGTGAAGGCTACCGCAGCCTGCAAGAGGGCGACACGGTGGAATTCGAAATTGTGCAGGGACAAAAAGGACCGCAGGCCGCCGAAGTTGTGAAAATGCCGTAACCGCAAGGAAAGTTTTTCGCAGAGTCCAACCGCAAGCCGGCGCGGAGCCGCCATGCCCGCCAACCTCACACCCGACTACCTGGCCGCGGAACGCGCCTACAAAGAGGCGGCGTCACTGCCGGACAAAATCACCGCGCTCGAGCACATGCTCGCCGTCATCCCGAAACATAAAGGCACCGACCGCCTGCAAGGCGACCTGAAACGCAAGCTCTCCAAACTCCGAGAGGAAAAAGAAAGCGCGCGACACGCGGGGCCCGCGCGCGGCGCGCCGGTGTATCACGTCGAAAAAGAAGGCGCGGGGCAAGTGGCGCTGGCTGGCGCGCCGAATACGGGAAAATCGTCGCTGCTGCGCTGCCTCTCGCACGCGATGCCGGAGGTGGGCGACTACCCGTTCACCACGCGCGTGGCGATGCCGGGGATGATGAAGTTCGAAGACATTCAAATTCAACTGGTGGACCTGCCGCCGCTGGACCCGCAGTACGGCGAGACGTGGGTGCCGCAGGCGATTCGCGTGGCCGATGCGATGCTCATCGTGGTGGACCTGGGCGCGGTGGAACTGCTCGACGAAATCGAAATCAGCGTGGCGATGCTGGAGAAAGCGAAAATCGCCATCAACCCCACGGGCGAATTGCCGTACGGCTATGTGGGGAAACCCGCGCTGGTGGTGGCGAACAAAGTGGACACGCCGAAAGCGCGCGAAGATTTTGTAGCGTTCACGGAAATGTATGCGGGGCGCTTCCCTGCCCTGGCGGTGTCGGCGGAGACAGGAGAAGGACTCGACGCGCTGCGGCGCGCGGTGTTCGACCTGCTGGGGATTGTCCGCGTGTACACCAAAGAGCCAGGGAAAAAACCGGAGCTGACCTCGCCGTACGTGATGAAAGCGGGCGCGACGGTGATGGACCTGGCGGCGCGAGTGCACAAGGAAATTCTGGCGCACCTGAAACACGCGAGGATTTGGTCACAAAACCCGTCGCACGCCAGCCATGGGCACGTGGATGGGCAGATGGTGAACCGCGAACACCGGCTGGAAGACCGGGACATCGTGGAGCTACATACCTAAAAACAGAAAATAGAAAAGAGAAAATAGAAAATAGGGAAACCACCAGAGAAGCGAAACTTGCCGGGCTCAAGCCCGCTGCTGAAAGCAGAAAATAGAAAACAGGAAAACCGCGACGCACAGAAATGGCGGGTGCCCGTCCGCAGCGGGCCGCTACGATGCAAGCAAGAACCGATTTTAGCCGGCGGCGATGAGCCGGAGGCGGATTCGAAAAAACAGCAAACGGACTTCTAATACTTCGGCGTCACGCCCAGGTTTTCAAACAGAAACGAATAAAGGTCCGCCGCCTGCTCGATGGCTTTCGTGGTGCTGCTCGCGCCGTGGCCCGACTTGGTGTCGATGCGAATCAGAATGGGATTGCTGCCACCCTGCGCCGCCTGGAGGGCCGCGGCGTACTTGAAATTGTGAGCCGGTACCACGCGGTCGTCGTGGTCGGCGGTGGTAATCAGGGTGGCCGGATACTTCACGCCCGGGCGAATGTTGTGAATCGGCGAGTAGGCATGGAGCGCCTTGAACTCCGCTTCGTTGTCGCTCGAGCCGTAGTCGGCAATCCAGTTCCATCCGATGGTGAATTTGTGGAAGCGCAGCATGTCCATCACGCCGGCCTGCTCCACGACGGCCTTGAACAGCTCCGGCCGCTGATTGGAAACGGCGCCCACCAGCAGGCCGCCGTTGGAGCCGCCTTGAATCGCCAGGCGGCCCGGCGAAGTATATTTCTGCGCGATCAAATATTCCGCCGCGGCGATGAAGTCGTCGAAAACATTTTGCTTTTTGAGCTTGGTTCCCGCTTCGTGCCATTTCTCGCCGTATTCGCCGCCGCCGCGCATGTTGGCGGAAGCATAGATCACGCCCTGTTCCAGGAGCGCCATGCGCAGGGAGCTGAACGAAGGTGCGGTGACGATGTTGAAACCGCCGTAGCCATAGAGCACGGTGGGATTGTTGCCGTCGAGCTTGATTCCCTTTTTGTAGACGAGGAACATCGGCACGCGCGTGCCATCCTTGCTGTTGAAGAAGACCTGCTTGGTTTCGTAAGCGGTGGCCTGGAAGCCGGGAATGTCCACGGTGCGAAAGACCGTCGATTTGCGAGTGGCGATGTCGTATTTGAAAATCGTCGGCGGAAAATTGAACGACGTGAAGCTGTAGAAGACAAAGGTATCGTCATTGCGGCCGCCAAAGCCGCCGGCCGTGCCCAGCCCGGGTAACACGACTTCATTCTCGAGCTTGCCATCGAGGCTGAAGACGTAGGCGCGCGTGGTGACGTCCTTGCGCCATGAGGCGAACAGCTTGCCCCCGGCGGTGCCCGCACCCTGCAAAGGCTCCGCGCGTTCCGGCAAAATGTCTTTCCAGTTTTTCTCGTCCGGATTCCTGGGGTCAAACAGAATGACCCTGCCGTTGGGGGCGGAGTTGTTCGTGCGAATCAGGAATGTGTCTCCCGCATTGTCAATCACATTAAAACTGTCGTCGCCGATTTCAGCGACGATGGGCGTGAAAGAACTTCCGTCCTTCGAGAGATCTTTGAAAAAAAGCGCGTTGCCCTTCTTGCCCTTGCCGCGCTCGGAGATGCTGAGAAGTGCGAAGCGCTCGTCTTCCGTAGTGCTGACGGTATGCAAGCGCTGCGGGTTCGCCTTGTCGTCATAGACCAGCTTGTCGGCGGATTGCGGCGTGCCCACTTTGTGAAAGAAGACCTGATGGTTCTCGTTTTTCGTTGTGAGTTCCTTGCCCTGTTCGGGCGCGGGATAGCGGCTGTAGTAAAAGCCGTCGCCGGCCCAGGAAACGGAAGAAACTTTCAACCATTGCAGATTGTCGGTCAGGGTTTTCCTCGAGGCCACATCCATCACGAAAAGCTCCGTCCAGTCCGAGCCGCCTTTGGAAATGCCGTAGGCCAGGTACTTGCCATCCTTCGAGAGCGAGAAGGTGCTCAACTGCGACGTGCCATCCGCAGAGAATTTATTCGGATCGATCAGCACTTCCGGCGCGCCATTGAAACCCTTCTGGACGTAGTAGACGCTCTGGTTTTGCAGGCCGTCGTTCTTGGAGAAGAAATAATTCTCGCCGCGGCGGAAGGGAGCGGAAAAGCGGGGATAGTTGAACAGCTCGGTCAAGCGGGCCTTGATCTTCTGCCGGTAAGGAATCTTTTCCAGATACGCGAAGGTGACTTTGTTCTCCGCTTCCACCCAGGCAGCCGTTTCCGCGGCATTCTCATCCTCGAGCCAGCGGTAGGGATCCGGAACCTTCGTGCCGAAGTAGTCGTCCACGTGAGCGACTTTCCGCGTTTCCGGGTACGCGAGCTTGGACGGGGCCGCCTTGGCCGCACTGGAGGCAGCGGTCGTGCTCGACGACTGGCTGGCAGCGGAAGGCGTTCGCTTCTGCTCCGCCTGCGCGCCCACGGGCGGCGTGAACGAAGCCGCCGCGAAAGAAAGTAGAAGCAATGCCAGCGATAGTGCATTCGACTTTTTCATGTTGTTATCTCTCCAAGGGGGAGGCGTCGGCCATTCGCGGCATATTCTACGCTACAATCGGGGCATGGAAAACAGAGAAGTGGCGAAAATATTGCGGGAGACGGCGCAACTGCTGGAAATTGACGGCTCGTTTATTGCGCGCTACCGCAGCTACGAGAAGGCGGCGGAGCTGGTGGAATCGCTGCCCGAGCCCATCGCGGAAATTGCCAAGGACAACGAGCGGCTGACGAGCTATCCGGGCATCGGCGAGCGGCTGGCGGAACACATCCAGGAAATTCTGAAAACCGGCGACTACGCGCTGCGCAAAAAGCTGCTGAAAAAATATCCGCACACGCTGCTCGATGTGCTGACGCTGCAGTCGCTGGGGCCGAAGAAAGTGGCGCTGCTGTGGAAGACGTTCAAGGCGGGCACGGTGGAGGCGGTGGAGAAACTGGCGCGCGAGGGAAAACTGCGCGACATCGCAGGATTTGGCGAGAAAAGCGAACAGAATATTCTGAAAGCTGTCGAGGTGTTCAAGAAGTCGGCGGGGCGGTTCCACATTCACGTGGCGGAAGCGGCGGCGGCGCAAATCAGCGCGCACATTGCGGCTTTCGGAAAAGCGGTGGAGAGCGTAACGCCGGCGGGGTCGCTGCGACGCGGGAAGGAAACCATCGGCGACCTGGATTTGCTGGTGACGCTGGCGGCGGGACACACGTCGCAAAAAAGCGTGGATGCGATTGCGGAGCACGTACTGACATTTCCGGGCATCGAGCAGGTGCTGGCGAAGGGCGAAAACAAAGTGAGCTTCCGCCTGGCGAGCGGGATGCAGGTGGACGTGCGGATTCTCGAAAAAGAGAATTTTGGCGCGGCGCTGATGTACTTCACGGGGTCGAAGGAGCACAACGTGGCGCTGCGCGGGCGCGCGAACAAAATGGGCTACACGCTGAACGAGTACATGCTGTCGTCGATGAAGAACGAGCGGCGCGTGGCGGGAAAAACGGAGGAGGAAATTTACGGCAAGCTGAAACTGGCGTACATCGAGCCGGAGCTGCGCGAGAACACAGGTGAAATTGATGCGGCGGAGGCGGGCACGCTGCCCGAGTTAATCACGCTCGCGGACATGCGCGGGGATTTGCAGATGCACACCACCGCGTCGGATGGGAAAAATTCCATCGAAGAGATGGCCGCGGCGGCAAAGGCGCTGGGGTACGAGTACATCGCGCTGACGGACCACTCCAAGGCGGTGACGGTCGCGAACGGGATGGACGAGAAGCGCACGCTGGCGCAGATCAAAAAAATCCACGCGGCGGACGAGAAGATGGACGGCTTCCGCATTCTCGCGGGCATCGAAGTGGACATCCTGAAAGACGGCACGCTGGATTTGGTCGACGAGGTGCTGGCGCAGCTCGACGTGGTGGTGGCGTCGGTGCACTCGTACATGAACCTGGAACGCGAGGCGATGACCGAGCGGCTGCTGGCGGCGATCGAAAATCCGTACACGCAGATTATTGCTCACCCCACGGGGCGGCTGCTGCTGCGTCGCGATGCGTTCGCGTACGACATGGAAAAGATTTTGGACGCAGCGCGGAAAAACGGCGTGGCCATGGAGTGCAACGCGTATCCCGACCGGCTGGATTTGAACGACACGTATCTGCGCATGGCGAAGAACCGCGGGGTGAAAGTGGTCATCTCCACGGATTCGCATACCACGGCGAATTTGCCGTACATGAAATACGGCGTGAAGATGGCGAGGCGAGGGTGGCTGGAGAAAAAGGATGTGATCAATACGTTGCCGACAGCGAAGATGATGGCGGGGCTGCGGAAAAAGAGTTGAACGTTGAAGGGTTGAATGTTGAACGTTAAGAGATCCGCGGCGAAGTAGGCGCGACGAATCCCGTTTGTGGTAGCTTACTTTTCGATATAATGCGCGCCATGTCAGAGGCAGAGACTCCCGAACATGCGCCGAATTGCCCCATTACAATGTCTGACGATCAGCCTTGCGGGCGACCTTTGCACGCGGCACCGCCCGAGGTTGACCCCAAACCTGTTTGCCTGATGCACTCCCACGATCCGAACAAGTCCGTCGCGGAGTTTCAGCAAGAGGTCGTGAAGATTCTCCACAATAGTTCGGCTTTCTGTTCTCAGAAAGACCGATTTGATTTTACAAGGTTCGTTTTCCCCGAATGCAGCTTTCGAGACGCGACGTTTACCCAGATCACCTTCTTCATCGGGGCGACGTTCACCCAGGACGCCGATTTCAACGGAGCGACGTTCAACCGAGATTCGCACTTTCGCAAGGCGAAGTTCGCCGAGGGTGCCTACTTTATCGGGGCGACGTTTACCCAGGACGCCAAATTCGACGGCGTGACGTTCACCCTGGGTGCCTACTTCGTCGTGGCGACGTTCACCCGGAACGCCGACTTCAGCACGGCGGCATTCATCCGGGACGCCTGTTTCCACCAGGCGAGGTTCGCCCAGGACGCCGACTTCAGATGGGCGAAGTTCTCCGAGAAGGCCTTGTTCGATCTTGCTTGCTTCGGCGCCATCGCGGATTTTCGGGGCGCTTCTTTCGAGCTCCCTTCCCGGGTGCTTTTCAACCGCGTGAATGAAGGATCTCCTTCAGGCATGCGCGCCCGCTTCGTGAATTGCCTGCTTGAAGGTGTGCGGTTTGAGGATGTCCACTGGTACAGCGAAGGCGGCCGGCTAACTCTCCAAGACGAAATCGATTTATGCACGAAAATAGAGCGGGCAACGCACGAGCTTGTGTCCAATGCCTATCGTCGCCTGGTCAACAACTTTGAAAAAGCCCGGCAGTACGAACTTGCGGAGCAGAGCGTGATCGGCGAAATGGAGATGCGGCGTCTTAACCCGCGCAATTTCATCCTCGGTCGGAAGGAAGAGATTGCCGTGTTCTACATGAACAACTCAGTTGCCCGCTGGTTCGGCGAGCGGCTGTCCGTAGCCAATCTCTACCGCTTGTTAAGCATTTATGGGAGCAGCTATAAGCGTGCACTGGCGGTGCTGATTGTTTTCCTGTTGGCCTTTGCTCTTTCATTTTCTGTTTCCGGCCTGCGCCCGGCAAAGGAATCAGATCTCAAGCCCCAATGTTCGAGTGCTGTTCCAGGGTCCCCAGAAGCGGCGGTGATTTCGTGGGGATGCGCTGCGGCTCACCCTAATCTCGCTCGCGAACTCTGGGGCACGTTCAAGTCGGGCGCATGGGCATCCATTGAGACGGCCACGTTTCAGCGGGCGCGTGTCGTTGAGCCGGCGACTGGTTGGGGTCGCGCCCTGGCGGTCGCGGAAATCATCGTGGTGCCCGGCCAGCTTGCTCTTGTCCTCCTCGCGCTTCGAAGACGATTCCGGCGGTAGGGCGAAGGGCGGGGCAAAGAAAAAGTTGAAGGGTTAAAGAGTCATGGCGAGAAACACAAAACACGAACGCAGATAAACGCAGATAGCCACAGATGGGGGAATAAAGATCTAGGGATGGGCGGCGCGGTGAATATTAGGTAGACTAATGGATGTGCGCCCGTAACTCAGCTGGATAGAGTATCTGCCTTCGAAGCAGAGGGTCGGGGGTTCGAGTCCCTCCGGGCGCGCCACTTTTCAAATAGGAATTCAGCTGCATAGACAGGATCGGGGGTTTCCTCCTGCGTCCGCCAACAAACAGCGGACTACGGCGGATAAACTTCTCCCTCCGGGCGTCCCGATCCATCCCGAGGCTTCGGGACATCGAGACACACAAAGCGTGCGCCACTCCTCGATGTTCGCCCACAGGTAAATCACCTCGAACGCTTCCCTTAGTTGGGCAACACCGCTGCCAAACCACGGGGTGGAATGGAGCGGGTCAAATCACGGGTTGACTTTGATGTTGGTGAGGGGACTCTCGTGCTGCGCAGCGGATTGTTGGAGCGATGCGAACGCCCCGTCCAGCTTATCGAGCGGCCATTCCGGCTGCTGCGTAGCTCCGACGGGCACTTGCAACTCAGGCATGGCTGGCGCTCGAAACAATTTCAGGCAGGGTTTCGCCAGCCACTGCGCCCAACGGACCGCGCGGTTCCCCCGGGCACTGTCCGTGGCGATACCCGTGTTGGCGTACATTTGCCGGTAGAGTTTCGAGATCAAGACAAAGGCCAGGCGGCTGCGCAGGGACTTCACACAGCCTGACCTCTTCCAGATCATTCCCATGCTATAGAAGCGATCCCAAACACCCTGGGTGCGCCGGCGAATCTCCTCATCCGTCATGACTGGATGGGACATGTACACCTTGGGCCGGAGGGACTGAGGAATCAGCCAGTAGCGGGTCAGGGGAAAACCTGCAATCCGGGTGGGATTGCTCTCCATGGTCTTTTCCCAGCGCTGGAAGTCCACCGTGCCGGGAAACGGCGTCAACATGACGAACTGCGCAAAGGTCAAATCCGCGTCCGCCGCCAGAGTGGCGGTAGCGTCGAAGGTGTCTGCGCGGTCGGTGGGAAGCCCAAAAATGAACGAGCCCAGGACGTGCACGCCGTGCTGGCGGAAAGTGCGCAGCCTCTCCACAAGGCTTTGGCCGGCGGAGTTGAACTCCTTGTGGATGGCCTTCAGCCCTTCCGGGGTGACCGATTCGACTCCGACCAGGGCGCCGCGAATCCGGGCCTTGCGCATGGCGTCCAGGAATTCAGGATCTTCCGCCGCTTCCATGGTGATTTGGGTGTAGAACACCGTGTCCGGCGGCAGATCGGCGAGGCGTGCCATCAGCTCAAATCGTTCCTGGCGCATCGCTCGCAATGGTTCGAGCCGGGGTTGCCCATCCTGGCGCTTGGCCAGCTCCAAGTCTTCGAGCGTAACCGGATAAAAGTTGTCGTCGGCGAGTGCGATGAATCGGAAGCCCATGCGGCGTAGTTCGACAATTTCGCGCATGATCACATCGGAAGCTCGCTGACGGGGGCGCTGGCCGTCCGTGCGCCACACGGAGCAAAACGAACAGTGCTTGGGACATCCCCGCACCGTCTGCACCGAAGCCCACATGTAGCTATCGGGCGGCATCAACTCCCAGCGCGCGGGCAGAAACTGGTCCGGCTCGATGCGCCCGCCTTCATAGACTTGCTGGAGTGAGCCTTTGGCGCAATCGGCAAGCACGCTTGCCCAAACCACATCTCCATCGCCCTTCACCACCGCATGTGCGCCCCCCAACTGAAAGGCTTCCTGGGGGTAGAGGCTGGTGTGAATTCCTCCGAAGATGACGTGCGCTCCGCGCTCCCGGGCTACGCGGCCTATTTCGTAGCCACGCAGCGCATTGCCGCTATGGATCCCGATGCCGACCACATCACCCGGTTGAATCTGTGCGCTGACGATGGGCGCAAGCGTCTCGTCCGACAGCACAGGGTCTCCGAAAGAGCGCGGAGTGGCCGCGGCAAGTACGTAAAGCCATCGCGGCGTAATCACGCCTACGCCAAACGAGACATGACTCGGATTCACTAGATGCACGCGCATAGGCACCCTCTCTTTTCCTGATCGAGGAAAAACCAAAGACTGGGCGTCTGGCCAATGACTCGAAGATCGATAAACGATTATCGGCGGAGATTCTATGTCGCTCCCGGACACAAGTCAAAGCATTACGCTAGACACGCCTTTTGCGCTCCGGAAGGGTTTGCGGAGCGCATCCCTCCACCGAAACGGCTTGCGCCGCTAGAACGCAGCGCCTTTGTGGAAGATCAGCCGCAATCTGGACCATCGGTAGGGTGCTAAAATCGTCCCCTGGAGCGCGCCACATTAATCTTGAGCAGCAGAGTTGCCAGTCTTTCTGTTTGACAGCGGAAAAGATGCAGGGATAGGATTGGCCATTCCATCCTATTGGCTTGATTGGAACGCGCAGGACTTTTGCTTTGTGCAGACTCGGAATCGGCCAAGTGCGGGCCGCATAAGGAGGGATTCATGACCGCAAAGCAGAGCAGGTGGTGTGTGTCGATTGGGCTGGTGGCGCTGGCGCTGCTGACGGGACTCAGCTCGGACGGATTCAGTCAGGCAGACAAAGGCCGCGTCTTCCTAAAGCAAAAACTGAAAATTCCCTATGCTCTGCGCGATGGCTCCACGGTGCTCAAGCCCGACGAGTACACGCTGAAGATTCAAAATGAAGGAGGGACGCCGGTGTTGACCTTCCTCTCGAAAGAAGGGGAACCGCTGCTGCGCAGCCGCGGAGAAAACGACAGCGTGCCGGAGAAGGAACGCGACATCAAGAACGGAGGGCGGCTCCGAATTATGGTGGTGCCGGACTCCAAACACCCCGGCGGCCGCTTGATTGTATTCGTGTATGACTTCATCGAGCGCTTTGGCACATTCGTGCGTTTGCGGTTTCGAATCGCGGAGGCCACGGAGTAGCAAGTGGCAACCTGCGTAAAGACAGCGCCCCGCAGAACCGCCCGGGGCGCAAAAACCGCGCAGGGTGGCGCTACAAAGGCACTGACGACTGGGAGTCGACAGAGATGGCCGGAGGGTCGGCCCAGTCGAGGTCCCAGAAGTTGTCGCAGTCGATGAACTCGAGGCCGACGACAAAGCTGCCGGAGCGCGCGTGCCAGCTCCAGACCACTCGCGCATTCGCCGAGCGCCCGGAATTGAGATGCTCCACGGCAAGCGCGTCGCCGGGCTGGATGGCTTGCCGGCACTCCAGCATGGCGCCAAAACGGCTGACCGAACGAGTGAGCGCATCTTCTTGCCACGGGCGGCCCGGCGCTTCACAGCGAACGCGCACAGCAATGGCCAGGGCTTTGCGCGAGCTGCGCCGCGTGTGGCTGCCGATATCCGAGGCGTAGAACAAGATGTCCAGCAGCCGCGCGCGTTCGATATGATTCAGGTCTTTGGCGGTTTCGGAGAGCTTGGCGGCTTGCTGCGTGCACTCGGCAATGAATTTGCGCATTTCTTCCGACATGCGGTCTGTAAAGGCGCGGGTGCTCAACAGGTCCGCGCAGAAATCCAGTCGCGCGTAGCAGGTGGCGACGAAATGGCCGCGGCAATAAAACTGCCCGCCGAAGATAGCCGCGGTCGGCTTCAAACAACCCGAAATGGCGCATTGCACGCGTTCGTCCATGGACGGCCGGAAGCTCCGTTAGAAGAAAAATAGCAATCGCAGGCGCAAATGGGAAGTGTTCGTGCACGCTAGTTCAGCGTGAAGAGCAATACCCTGTGTGCAATGAACTTTTGCGGGAACAAGTGCGTAACATTCACAGCGGGATTCGAGGAGGCGTGGAATGACTGCGCGACAATTTTCCAAGGTGTTGGGCATGATCATGCTGGTGTGCGCGGTAGCGGCACCGGCGCTGGCGGAGGACTGGAGCAAAAAGTACGCGGTCAGCGGGAAGCCCGTTCTGCGCGTGGATTCGAACGACGCGCACATCGAGGTGGACACGTGGGACCGCAAGGAAATTGAAGCGCGGGTGAGCACCACCGGGTGGACGATTGGCGGAAACGGGGTGCGCATCACGGAGTCGCAAACCGGCGAGCACGTGTCGGTAAACGTGCGGGTGCCACGGATGGAGTGGGGCTGGGGAGTGCACAACCGGTCGGTGCGCATCACGCTGATGGTGCCGCGCGAGGCCGACTTGACGGCGGAGACCGGCGACGGGCACGTGCGCATCAGCTCGCTCGCGGGAAAGATTGACGTGCACACCGGCGACGGGCACATCACGGTGACATCGCTGCGCGGAGAATTGCGTTTGCGCACGGGCGACGGGCACGTGGAGGGCGACAACCTGGACGGCATGCTCAGCGTGCAGACCGGCGATGGGCGCGTGCGCGTGAATGGGCGCTTTGACGCGCTGGAACTGCGCACCAACGACGGCAGCGTCGATGCCGAAGCGAGGATGGGGTCGAAGATCGTGCGCGAATGGTACGTGACCACGGGCGACGGCGCGGTGCGGCTGCGGATCCCGTCCAACCTGAACGCGGACCTCGACGCGCACACCGGCGACGGCCGCATCCGCGTGGATTTCCCGCTGACCGTGCCCGCGGGGAGGATGAGCGAGTCGACGGTGGAAGGAAAACTGAACGGCGGCGGGCCACCGCTGCGCGTGCGGACGGGCGATGGGTCGATTACGATTGGGAGATCCTGAGCGGGCGGCGAGAGAAGAATTGAGTGATTGGTGATTGGTGATTTGTGATTTGTGATTGAGGACCTCTTATTTGGAATTGTCCGGTCGTGTTCAATTCCGCCTTTCAAATCAGCGAATGCGTTACTGGGAACAGAAGTGTCGCCGCGGGGAGACAGGTGTCTGCGGGGGGCAACAGCGGCGAAAAACCCAAATTGGCGTATGGACTGATTTGAAAGGAGATATTTCGGCACGCAAATGGAATCCGGCATGCCTTTCTCCACATCGAATGTGGAGAAAGACGATGCTGACCTACTTGATGATCGGCGCAGTGGCCCTGCTGGCTTTCTTGAGCATGGCCGGGGATTTTGCGAGTTACAGCGGGAAAAAGTCTCGCTAAGGCAAGAGGCGGCGTTGCGGTAGCGCGAGGCTGCGCGCGCTCGAATGACGTGGCACGCATCACACTTCACTTCCCTGTCCTGGGAACTTACCTGCCTTGCAGAAACAAAACTTCCAGAAATTCCGCCGCGCATCGCGGTTTAGAATTGCAAATTGACGGAGGTTCGCGCATCATACTGAGTTTTGTTTGCGCGAAAGTGATGCGCGGATAGGGCGCGACTCACGTCGCGCTGGGAAAGCGGGACTGACGTCCCGCACTCCACAAGGGAGAGCCGAATGCGCAAGCCGAGCAGCATCGCACCAGCAAAAGGAAAATTGGGAGTGCTCACGCCGGGCATGGGCGCGGTGAGCACTACGTTTATGGCCGGGGTGGAGTTGGTGCGGCGCGGCGCGGCGCAGCCGGTCGGGTCGCTGACGCAGATGGCGACGATTCGTCTGGGCAAGCGCACCGGCCCGCGGACGCCGCTGATCAAAGATTTTTTGCCGCTGGCGCAGCTCGACGATCTGGTATTCGGCGGATGGGACGTGTTTCCGGACAGCGCGTTCGAGGCGGCGTCGAAGGCGGGCGTGCTCGACGCGGAGCATCTGGCGAAGGCCAAGGGCCTGCTCAGCAAGCTGCGGCCGATGAAGGCGGCGTTTGACCCGTTCTACGTGAAAAAGCTGCACGGCACGCACGTGAAAAAAGCGAAGAATAAGTTTGCGCTAGCGGAACAGATTGGCGAGGACATTCGCGCGTTTCAGAAGAAAAACAAAGTGTCGCGGACGGTGATGGTGTGGTGCGGGTCCACGGAAATTTACATGAAGCAGCACGCCGTGCACGCCAGCCTGGCGAAGTTTGAGCGCGCAATGAAGGAAAATCACGTGGCCATTGCGCCGTCCATGCTGTACGCCTACGCGGCGCTGCAAGCGGGCGTGCCGTTTGCCAATGGCGCGCCGAACTTGACGGTGGACATCCCCGCGCTGCAGGAGTTGGCGCACCAAAAACATGTGCCGCTGTGCGGAAAAGACTTCAAGACCGGGCAGACACTAATGAAAACGGTGCTGGCGCCGGCGTTCAAGGCGCGCATGCTGGGACTGAACGGGTGGTTCTCCACGAACATCCTCGGCAACCGCGACGGCGAAGTGCTCGACGATCCGGAATCGTTCAAGACCAAAGAAGAATCGAAGCTCGGCGTGCTGGAATATATTTTGCAGCCAAAGCTCTACCCGCAGCTCTACGGGAATATCCACCACAAAGTGCGCATCAACTACTACCCGCCGCGCGGAGACAATAAAGAAGGCTGGGACAACATCGACATCTTTGGGTGGCTCGGCTACCCCATGCAGATCAAGCTGGATTTTTTGTGCCGCGACTCCATCCTGGCGGCGCCCATCGTGCTCGACCTGGTGCTGTTTCTCGACCTGGCGAAGCGCGCGGGAATGCGCGGGATTCAGGAATGGCTGAGTTTTTATTTTAAGTCGCCGATGTGCGCGCCGCAGCTCTACCCCGAGCACGATTTGTTCATCCAGATGATGAAGTTGAAAAATACGCTGCGGTGGATGATGGGCGAAGACCTCATCACGCACCTGGGCACGGAGTATTACGACTGAGCCCTGTAGCGCCTCGCTTTAGCTTGTCCTGAGCGAAGCGAAGGGCCCGGCATGTGGAGTGCGGCGCGTCAGCGCCGCTTTGCTTTGTCATCCTGAGCGAAGCGAAGGATCTGCTGTGTACCTCGCCCAACGCGTTTCGGCAACCTGCGCTCCTCGCGCGGGTTGCCATGTCTCCCGTAGCACAGGCTAATAGCTTGTGCGCCGTTGGACAGGCTTTTCAGGGCAAGAGACTGCGTCGTTTCTGATTTCTTGCTTAGAAACCTAGCCCGGGTAACCGCGAAGGTTTAAAAAGCTATCTGCGTCTAATTCTTACCAACCCGCAGAACTGTTCAATATGCGTGTGCCTGTAATGCATCCACTTGTGTTCTATCTTTTCCAGAGCCTTGAAGGACTCTCTTAATTTCTTGCCTCTCGCAAGTCCGGTCCTTCGATTACCCTCCCTGCGAAATTCCCATGCCGCAAAATCACAGGCTTGAAGCTGGATAGCTGGAGTTTGTTGTGCTTTATCCTCTAGCTTTCTGCTTGGCCTGAAGATCGGTGCGGGAAGTTTATAGCGCAGCATTTCATTGGTGAGGAACCCGTGGCCCTCGTCTCCACGCTCAAAAACAAATTCAATAGTTGCAGTATCTGAGTACCTGTCTCTGAGATACCTCTTTGTCCTTGCGGCGCATTGAAATCCACAGATGGCATATGGGTTATACCTTGTGTCTAATTCATAAGTCTTATTCACAAAGTCGAAATCCGTATGCCAAAGCCCGCGCCCTATCATGCAAATTACATGCGCCCTAATAATCTCGCAAAGGTCCGAAATGAACGCTGCTCGGTAAGCCTCACTCTTCCACTTTGCTTCATGGAACGGTTTGCTATTCGCAATGAAATTCCTCATGTGAAAGAAAGGAACCCCGTACTTTATCAGCGCCAACTTCCAATCAATTTCAAAGTTCTGCCATGCCGACACTGTAGAGGCAAATCCACACACCCATGTTCCGGGGAGCTGGTCTTTATGGCCTGAACTCGCGTCGAAATACGCTGTATACCCAGAGACCATCATGAACGCACCCAGCGGGCTGCATTGCGCTGCTCTTCTTTTCAGGCATTCATGGCCGCTAAGTCAAGTAAGTTAAGGCCCTTTCCTGCCTTTTCGTCTCATAGCTCCCGAATCCCAGTCCTTTGGGATCGGTATCGCCTGCACAGATCTCGCCGAAGGGTTGCGCCCCCCGCACTTCTACACTTCCACATTTCTACACTTATATCCTTCCTCTCTACCCTTGCTCCCCTACCCCTATAAATTCCTCTTGACAAGCAGTTGTCGACAAGCTATAATAAGCAAGCCTGCTGTTGCTTTTGGCTGTTGCCCTCGACCGGGTTGCCGAGGTACCCTCTAGCTCAGCCGTAGCACAAATCCATCCAGGCTGCGTCCCGGCTTGCCGGGACGAAAAACTTATCGTGTCCCTCATCTCCATGATCCGCAACGGCTTCCGCGTTCTGTTACATTTTGTATCAAAACGCACAACCTCCGCGCTTTCATGGACTTGCGGCATTCGATAACACCCGGGGGTACCCATGTCCGTTCGCTGCACTTTCCGTCTCGACAACGGCAAATTCTGCCACCGCTGGGCTCGCAAAGGAGCGCCCTTTTGCTCTCACCACACGCCCCCTTCTGCTCCTGTCGAATCCGGCGACTCCGAAGAAAATCTCTCTCCTCTCGACCGCCTCAACACCCACGACGACCTCTTCGACGTCGTCCGCGAATCCCTCAACGCCATACGCCTCGGCCGCCTTGCT
>Ga0214473_10000167_pt1 | contig 93092 bp, 93 predicted proteins | sample RVTome_7_FD_203509 | JGI IMG/M metagenome (GOLD analysis project Ga0214473, IMG submission 203509) | Soil microbial communities from uranium-contaminated site in the Upper Colorado River Basin, Wyoming, United States - RVT98D197 | ecosystem: Environmental > Terrestrial > Soil > Contaminated >... | reverse complement strand
AAAAAACCTTTTTTAACATCGCCCCCTTACAAGCTTTCATCGATTTATCAAATTGTACCCAGGAAGTAATCTCCCTGTCAACAGAAAAGCCTGCGGCACTAAAGGGGGACAAATTGACCTGTAACCTTTGCATAGAGGGACGGGATGAAGATTTGCCTTGCTTTTCTCCCGACTTCCTGTTATAAGGTATGTCATGCCATACAATCGAGTGGTATGCCTCAGAGCAATCATGGGATTGCTGCTCCCCCTCTTTGTGACCTCAGCGGTAGGATGTGCTCTTTTGCCCTGGAAGAAATCCCCGTCGCCCTACACAAAGGCGGAATTAGCCCGCTTATCGGACAAGGATATCTATGTCATCGACGGGGAAAAGTACGTCAAGGTCCAGACGGGAAGAGATGAAAAAGGGAATGTTCAATATGCCTATGTAAAGGTTGACCGCTACTTGGCAGGAGAGGTCGAGCCTGTATCTCTTGAAAAGGAGCAGATAAAGAAGGAGGAAGTTAAAGGGGTAGAGCGAGAGACTGAAGAAGGGACGGCAACAGTGGCGGTACGCGAGCCGGCAAAGCGGGAAACCCATCCCGCTACCTCAAAACTTCTTAAACACCCTTACCTCAAACGCAAGATAGCGGTCCTCCCCTTTGAAGACCGCACCACGTTTACCTTTGAGAAATTCGGGGAGGCCATAGCTGATAGATTGGCCAAGCGGATGGAGGCCAAGGTCTTCACCTGCCTGGTGATGGATCGGGAGATGGTCAGGCTTACTCTCGCAAAATCGGGCCTCACCCCTGCGGATCTCAAAGACCCTGCAAAGGCAAAATTGCTTAACAAGGCGTTGGGAGTGCAGGGGATCATTGTGGGAACGGTCTATGGTCCCTTTGTCAGCACAACAACTGAAGCCGAAGATGAAAAGGTTTCTATGGCCATTGTACGAATAGATGCGAATTTCATCGATGCCGCGCAGGGGCGCATTGCAAGGAAATTTGTCGCCACCAATCCCGCGGCCGGCAGTGAAGAATTTGGGGTGTTGTGTGATGAAAAGGCCAAATACCGGGCCATAGATATGGTCATAGATCAGATCATGGCTCAGGTCGTCGATGAAATAAATGGCATGGATTGGCTGACGCGAATCGCTTTGGTTGAGGGGAATACGGTCTACCTCAATGCGGGTTATCAGACAGGTCTCAAAAAGGGCGACCTCCTGGAGGTATATCCCGCGGGAGACCCCAGCGGAACGAATCCCATTGGCAAGATACAGGTCTCCAAGCTGTTCGGTGTCGATGCTGCAGTAGCTCAGGTAATACAGGGGAGGGTTCAGGTGGACGCAGTAGTGAAACCACCTCCCCAGGGTTAACGAAAGGTTTAGGAGGGTGATAGAGTAACAAAGAAAGGGAGGGGTGGAGCAGATGTTTGAAAAAGGGGACTTCGCCGTTTATCCCGGCCATGGCGTGGGGGCCATTGAAGGCATCGAGAGTATGGATATGGGGGGAAAGGTGCAAGACTTCTATGTGCTCAGCATCCTTGACACAAAGATGACCATCAAGATCCCGAAGGAGAGCGCTTGTATCGCCGGCATGAGGGAAGTGATTGACCCGGAAAAGATCCCAGAGGTCTATGAGATTCTGAAGTGCACGAAGACCCCCAACAATCATCAGCCGTGGAATCAGAGATATCGCGGCTATATGGAAAGGATTCAGAGTGGTTCTATATTTGAGGTGGCCAAGGTATTCCGCGAACTCTACTCTCTCAAAGGCGAGAAAGGGCTTTCCTTCGGAGAGAGAAAGCTAATGGATACGGCCAAGAGGCTCCTCATCAAGGAGTTGGCCGTCTCGAAGGATGCTGAAGAGGCGGACGTCGGGAAGGAAATCCAAGGCATCTTGCCTTAAGTACAGAAAGGCCTTATCATACTTTTTTCCTTTTAAATTTTTATCCGCTCATCTTATCCGAGCTGATACGTGGGTTAATTTCCTTTCCCTTCATCCCGCCTGAGTGAAACGTTCACATTAATCACCATACGGTACGATCAGGAGGTGTCATATGGGGCGGATAGGTCTAAACATCGTGCGCATATCCTTGTTTGCCTTTTGCTTCCTCGCGGGGATATACGTGGGTCCGGAGTTCATGAATTCCCCTTACGCCTCTCTCTGGGGAGGGATCAGTGGGGGTCTGATCGCCGCTGCCGTCGTCCTTTTAGAGATCGGCATCAAACGGGCCTCGGGCAAAGGCATTGTCGGTGCGCTCATCGGACTGGTGGTTGCGTTCTTCGTTACCTATCTGACCACCACGATCTCCATCCCTTCCGCTTGGAGGCAAACGAATCTCTACCCTCTTATCTATATCTTGACCGGATATCTGGGAATCATGATCGGAGTCTGGAAGGGAAAGGAATTCAACCCGGCCAACTGGAAGATTCTCAGCAAGACAGGCCCTCAGGGTGAGATACCCAAGATCCTCGATACCAGCGTCATCATCGACGGAAGGATTGCCGACGTCTGCGAAACGGGATTTCTCGAGGGTCCCTTCATCATCCCCCAGTTTATCCTGCACGAGTTACAGCATATCGCCGACTCCGCCGACCCCCTCAAGAGGAACCGGGGCAGGCGGGGGCTGGACATCCTCAACCGGATACAAAAGCAAAGCGACCTGGAGGTGAGGATATCGGACCAGGACTTTCCGAAATTGCAAGAGGTGGATGCCAAGCTGATCGAATTGGCCAAGAGAATCAACGGGAGGATCATTACCAACGATTTCAACCTGAATAAGGTTGCCGAGCTTCTGGGGTTGACGGTCCTGAACATCAACCAGCTGACCAACGCCTTGAAGCCCGTCGTCCTCCCCGGAGAGACCATCCATATCCAGATCCTCAAGGAGGGGAAAGAGCCGGGCCAAGGGGTAGCCTATTTGGATGACGGCACCATGGTCGTGGTGGAGGAGGGGAAAAAGATCATCGGCAAGGAGCTCGATGTCGTGGTCACCAGCGTACTGCAGACCACGGCGGGCAGGATGATCTTCGCTCGACCCAAGGACGAGGAGCCCGTCACCGAGGAACCCTCGGTGCGGGCAAGGAAGGCGCATGGTTGAGAAGGCGCAACCAGAATACCGGATAGGGATGGGTTATGATGTACACCCCTTTGCCGAGAATCGCCCCTTAATCCTGGGGGGAATAACGATCCCGTACCATCAAGGGCTTGCCGGGCACTCGGACGCCGATTGCCTTGCGCATGCAATCTGCGACGCCCTCTTGGGAGCCATCTCCGAAGGGGATCTCGGCAAGCACTTCCCCGACTCTGATCCCCGGTATAAGGATGTGGAGAGCCTGCTGCTTTTAAAAAAGGTGGTTGCAATGGTAGAGCGGAAGGGCTTTCGGATAACCAACATCGATGCCACCATCGTGGCCCAGGCCCCTCAGCTGGCACCTCATCGCGCTCAGATGGAAGAAGCGATCGCGACTGCCGTGAAGGTTGAACATGCGCGGGTGAATGTCAAGGCAACCACGACCGAGGGGTTGGGCTTTATTGGCAGGGGCGAAGGGATTGCCGCGTATGCCATAGCCCTGCTGGAGGGGAGATGAAGCAGGGGGTGAGGGTCCGGTTTGCCCCGAGCCCGACAGGGTTGTTGCACATCGGGAATGCACGGACAGCCCTGTATAATAAACTCTTTGCCCTGCAACATAACGGGGTCTTCATCCTCAGGATTGAGGACACCGATGTTGCCCGACGCGATCCGGCTGCCGAGGCCGCCATCATGGAGGACCTGCGCTGGATGGGGTTGTCCTGGGACGAGGGCCCGGCTGCGGGAGGAGGGCACGGTCCCTACCGCCAGTCCGAGCGCACGAAGATCTATCAGGAGTACGCCCAGCGGCTCCTTCGGGAAGAAAGGGTCTATCCATGCTTTTGCACGCCCGAAGAGCTGGCCGAGATGCGCGAGCAGTTGCTGGCCGGGGGTCAGACGCCTCGTTATGGCGGCAGGTGCCGGGGGCTCTCACCTCAGCAGGTCAAGGAACTGGAGCGCGAGGGGAGGAAGCCCTCGCTGCGCTTCAAGGTGCCTGACGGGGTTACCGTGATACGGGATATCATCCATGGGAAAAAGGTATTCGAGAATAAAACCATAGGGGATTTCGTCATCATGCGCTCCGATGGCAGCCCGGCCTACAACTTCGCCGCCGTTGTCGATGATGCCTCGATGGGGATCACCCACATCATCAGAGGCGAGGATCACCTCCCCAACACCCCGCGCCAGATCATCCTCTACGAGGCCCTCGGATCGATCCCCCCCAGCTTTGCGCATCATCCGCTGTTGGTGGCCTCTGATGGGGAGAGGCTGAGCAAGAGGCATGGTGCGGTCTCAGTGCGGGCCTACCGGGAGCAGGGGTTTCTCCCCGAGGCCGTGGCAAATTACCTCGCCCTGCTCGGGGGAGGGTTCCCGGCTGGCGATGAGATCATCGCCTTGGCGGAGATGGTCCGGCGATTCTCCCTGGAGCGGATCGCCAGGAGCCCGGCGGCATTCGACCTCGGGAAGCTGCGCTGGCTGAACCGTGGCCATTTGCGCGCCATGCGCGGCGAGGAGATCCTTCCCCATGCCCGCCCCTTTCTCCAGGATCTCCCTCTCGAGGGTGTGACGGAAAAATGGCTGGTGCAGATCCTGGACGCAATCAAAGAAAATGTCGAGACCCTTGCCGAGCTCAGGGGGAATATCTCCATCTTTCTGCCTGGGGAGTTTTCCATGGACGATGAAGCCCGCTCAGTCCTCGCAGTGGATGGGGCCCTGGCGGCAATTAAGGCCATGGAGGAGGTAGTGGAAGGGATGGAGGAGATAAACGAGGGGGATTTCCCCGGGATAGTCGCCGCGCTCAAAGAGCGGACCGGACTCAAAGGGAAAGAGCTCTTCGCCCCCATCCGGGCGGCCCTCACCGGCAGGGCCGAGGGACCGGAGCTGAAAAAGGTGCTGCCCCTCTTGGGCAAGAGAGTGATCCTGGAGAGGTTGGCTCAGGCGCTGAAATAGTATGGGGACATGAAATAGTCCACAACTTCTGATAGTTAGCACTTATTCCGGACTGTCTTAAAATCCCCCTTTGCAAAGGGGGATTGAGGGGGATTTCCCCAACCTTCAAATCTCCCCTACCCCCCTTTTCTAAAGGGGGGTAGTAAACTATTATACGCGCCGTGTAATAATACACCACGGATTTTCACGGAATGACACTGAATCATCATGAAAATTAATTTCTATTATTCTATCAGTGATGTTCCGTGTTTTTCCGTGGTAAGTTATTCTTAATTCGCCACGGATTTTTACGGAGGTACCCTGAATTATCATGAGAATTTATTTGTAGTATTCTATCGGTGCTGTTCTGTCGCTTTGCGACATCTCCCGTTTTACTCCCCAACCTTTAGATTCTTAATGAGGGGATGCCGCACAGCGGTAGGGACCCCGTTGTCCGCAAAAATCATATTGAGGTGCGGGGCCGTCATTTATATTTTTTTATAAAAGCAGTGCGGGACGTGTCTTTCCGTGGTAAGCTATTCTCCTGTGTAGCAATTGAGGAAACGAAAATGGCGTTGCGCGTCTATAACACCATGACTCAGAAAAAGGAGGAATTGATCCCCCTGCAAAAGGGGCGTATCGGCATGTATGCCTGCGGGGTCACGGTCTATGACCTCTGCCACATCGGCCACGCCCGCAGCGCCGTGGTCTTCGATGTGATCTACCGGTATCTCCGGCACAAGGGGTACGAGGTGACCTATGTACGCAACTTCACCGATGTGGACGACAAAATCATCAAGCGGGCCCAGGAGGAAGGCGTCAGCACCGAGGAGATCGCCGCACGATACATCCGGGAGTTCTATATTGACATGGGGGCCTTGGGGATGTTGAAGCCGACCATGGAGCCCAAGGCCACCGAGCACATCCCGGAGATGATCGCCCAGGTTGAGCAGCTTGTAGAGAAAGGCCTTGCCTACCAGGTAGAAGGGGATGTCTACTATGCGGTAGAGAAATTCCCTGAGTACGGCAAGCTCTCCAAGAGGAGCCTCGATGAGATGCAGGCCGGCGCGCGGGTGGAGGTGGATGAGCGGAAGCGCAACCCCCTCGACTTCGCCCTCTGGAAGGCGGCCAAGCCCGGAGAGCCCTCGTGGCCTGCACCCTGGGGCAAGGGGAGGCCGGGATGGCACATCGAGTGCTCCGTCATGAGCCAGCGGTATCTGGGCGACACCCTCGATATCCACGGCGGCGGCAAGGACCTTATCTTCCCCCATCACGAGAACGAGATCGCCCAGGCCGAGGGGGCCACAGGCAGGCCCTTTGTCCGCTTTTGGCTGCACAACGGTTTTGTCAACATCGCCAAGGAGAAGATGTCCAAGTCCCTGGGGAATTTCTTGACGATCAAGGATATCCTCAAAGAATATCACCCGGAGGTGGTGCGTCTCTTTCTCCTCTCCCGGCACTACCGCAGCCCTGTCGACTTTTCCAGCCAGGGCATGGAGGAGGCGCGCCAAAATCTGGAACGGTTCTATCAGGTCTTAGGGGGGATCGACGAGCTACTCCATGCGGAAAGGGAAGAGATTGCTGAAAAGAAGGGGCTCTCTCCAAAAGAAAAAACGGCTTTTCAAAAGGTGGAGGAGCTCACCAGCGAATTTGAAAAGGCCATGGATGACGACTTCAACACCGCCGCTGCCCTCGCCCCGCTTTTTGAGCTGAGCCATGACCTCAACCGGATCGTGCAAAGCCCTTCTGCCCATAGAACAAAGATCCTGCGCAAGGGGAAAGAGGCCTTTGCCTTGGCAGGAGGAGTATTAGGAATCTTTCAGGAGGACCCCCGGTTATTTCTCGAAAAGGAGCGGCAGCGAAAGGCCCAGACGCTCACCATCACCCCAGAGGAGATCGAGGGGTTGATCAGGGAGCGGAATGAGGCCCGCAGCAAGAAAAACTGGGCCCGGGCCGACGAGATCAGGGATCACCTCGCCTCCCAGGGGATCATCCTCGAAGATGGCCCGCAAGGGACAACCTGGCGGGTACAGTAGATTTGATTTCGCAATAAAAAAGGGCGGGGTTGCCCTTGCCCTAGGCATGGCAGGTTATTCAAGGTTAGAGAGCTATATGAACTGCCCCCCTCGATGAACCACTCCTGAAAAAATCCTTACAGGACCTTGCATCAAAAACCAAGGATATGCATTTTTTATATATACAGGCGTTTCTGTGTTACAATAAAAATGCCCCATGCTTATAATACGAATACCAGTGCACCAGGGAAAATCGGAATAATCATGGCTCGTTTTAAACTCGTATCTCCCTTTAACCCCACAGGGGATCAGCCCCAGGCCATCGAGCAGCTGGTGGCGGGGCTCAGGGAGGGGGCGCGGGATCAGGTCCTGCTCGGCGTCACCGGCTCGGGCAAGACCTTTACCATGGCTAACTGCATCGAGCAGGTTCAAAGACCCACCCTCGTCATCTCCCACAACAAGACCCTGGCAGCCCAGCTCTACAGCGAGTTTCGCGACCTCTTCCCCGAGAACGCCGTGGAGTTTTTCGTCAGCTACTATGACTACTACCAGCCCGAGGCCTATATCCCCAGCGGCGATATCTATATTGAGAAGGATACCTCCATCAACGAGGAGATCGATAAGATGCGCCACTCAGCCACCCACTCGCTGCTTGAGCGCGACGATGTGATCATCGTGGCGAGCGTCTCCTGCATCTACGGCCTCGGCTCCCCCGAGGCCTACTACGGCCTCCTCCTCCACCTGGAGCGGGGTAAAAAGATGCAGCGGGGGGCGATCCTCTCCAAGCTGGTGGAGATCCAGTATGAGCGCAACGACATCGACTTCCACCGCGGGACTTTTCGCGTCCGGGGGGATGTGGTAGAGATCTTCCCGCCGTATGAGGAGGCCAAGGCCATTCGCTGCGAGCTCTTCGATGACGTCATCGAGGGGCTCTACGAGATCGACCCCTTGCGGGGCAAGGTGATCTCATCGCTGGAAAAGGTCGCCATCTACCCCAGCAGCCACTACGTCACCACCTCTGAGCGGACACGGCTGGCCATGGCAGGCATAAAAACAGAGCTGCAGGAGCGGCTCGCGGAGTTCAAATCACAGAACAAGCTCCTGGAGGCCCAGCGCCTGGAGCAGCGCACCATGTTCGATCTGGAGATGTTCCAGGAGATCGGTTACTGCAAGGGGATCGAGAACTACTCCCGCCACCTCACGGGCCGCCAACCAGGGGAGCCGCCACCGACGCTCATCGACTACCTGCCCAAAGACGCCCTCATCATGATCGACGAGTCCCATGTCACCATACCCCAGCTCGGCGGGATGTATTACGGTGATTGCTCCCGCAAGGAGACTCTGGTGGAGTACGGTTTTCGCCTCCCCTCGGCCCTGGACAACCGTCCCCTCACCTTTGAGGAGTTCGAGGAGCGGGCCAAGCAGATCATCTACGTCTCCGCCACGCCGGGTGAGTATGAATTGGCCCGGAGCGATGGAAGGGTGGCGGAGCAGATCATCAGGCCCACGGGGCTGATGGACCCGGCCATTGAGGTAAAGCCGGCGCGCAACCAGGTGGACGACCTCCTCGGGGAAATCAAAGAAAGAGTTGAGAAGGGCGACCGGGTCCTGGTCACCACCCTGACCAAGCGGATGGCCGAGGACCTGACGGAATACTACGCCGACCTCGGTGTCCGGGTAAAGTACCTCCACTCGGATATCGACACCCTGGAACGGGTGGAGATCATCAGGGACCTGCGCCTCGGAAAGTTCGATGTGCTGATCGGAATCAACCTCTTGCGGGAGGGGCTCGACATCCCCGAGGTTTCGCTCGTGGCCATCCTCGACGCCGATCGCGAGGGGTTTCTGCGCTCGCAGCGGGCCTTGATTCAGACCTGCGGCAGGGCAGCCAGAAACGTGGCAGGCAAGGTTTTGATGTACGCCGAGGCCATCACCCCCTCCATGGCCCGGGCCATCGAGGAGAGCGCCAGGCGGCGGCGTATCCAAGAGGAATACAATCGCGTCCACGACATCACCCCTGAGACCATCAAGAAGACGATCCACGACGTCCTCGGCTCCGTGTATGAGGCCGATTATTATACCGTCCCCGTGGTGCGGGAGGACGCGGAGGGATACCTCTCCCCCCGGGAGGTGCCCAAGGCCATCAGGCAGCTCAAAAAGGAGATGCGCAGGGCAGCCGAGCAATTGGAGTTTGAGCATGCAGCCGAGCTCAGGGACCGCATCCAGCGCCTGCAGGAGGCCGCCATTACCCGGGATATACCGTTGGATGAGTAAAATTCAATCGCCTGGAGGCGATTGAGGGGTCGAGGATTCAAGGGGTCAATCCCGCTCCCTGATTTAGATTTTATGGAGTGCGGCCGAAGGTGGCCCTTTGGCCAGATCTGTCGCTTTGCGACACCCCATCAATAAAAATATCCGAATGGTAGGGGGCCGCAAAAGCGGGAGGATTCAATCCCACTCCGCAATGTGAATTTACGACAGCGGGATGCCGTAAGCGGCAGGGGTCGAGCGGTTAAATTTTCACAATAATTTCCCTCCCCCTTGATGGGGGAGGGTACGGAAGGGTGGGTGATCCCCCTCCCCTCAATCCCCTCCCCCCAGGGGAGGGGAGAGTAATTTTTTGAAATTAAGATCTTAGATTGTATCCCATAAGAGGACAATAATAATAGATGAAAGAGACGGATCTTCAGACCCAAGTAGAGGCATTACCCCAGGCCCCAGGGGTCTATCTCTTCAAGGACCCCAAAGGGGGAATCCTCTATATCGGCAAGGCCAAGGACCTGCGCAAGCGGGTACGGTCCTACTTTCAGGGGCGGGAGCAGGACACGAAGACCTCCATCATGCTCTCCAAGGTTGGTCAGGTTGACCACATCGCCACCCGGACGGAGAAGGAAGCCTTGATCCTGGAAGATACCCTGATCAAAGAACACCACCCCCGTTACAATATCCAGCTCAGGGACGACAAGCACTACCCCTTGATCCGGCTCGGCATGGGAGAGCGCTTCCCCCGCCTCTCCGTGGTCAGACGGTTCAGGCAGGACAACGCCCTCTACTTCGGCCCCTTTCCCTCGGCAACCTCCATGCGTGAGACCCTGAAGGTAATCCATAAGGCATTTCCCCTGCGCCGCTGCAGCGCGGCGCAGTTCGCCCACCGCTCGCGCCCCTGCCTCAACTTCCAGATGAATCGTTGCCTGGCCCCGTGCTGCAATGAAGTGAGCGAGGAGGCATACAACCGGATCGTGCAGGAGGTTCGTCTCTTTCTGGAAGGGAAGAGTGATTACCTCATTGAGGAGTTACACCGAAGGATGGAGGACGAGGCCCAGGCCCTCCGTTTCGAAGAGGCGGCCAGGACCAGGGATCGCCTCGCCGCCCTGGAGCGGATCATCGAGGGTCAAAAGGTCGTTTCCCAGGATAGCTCTCATAGAGATGCCGTCGGCATTGCAAGGCAAGGGGGTAAGGTCGGGATACAAATCTTCTTCGTTCGCGGTGGGAAGCTCCTGGGAGGACGGTTCTTCACCATCACGGATTCAGGGCTCCCTGATCGGGAGATCATATCCTCCTTTGTGCGACAGTTCTACGGACAAGGGCGGTTTATCCCGCAGGAGATCCTCGTTCCCGTACCCCTGGAGGACGCCCCTGTCCTGGAGGAGGTATGGGGGGAGCAAAGGAAGGGAAAGGTTCGGGTCCGCCACCCCCGCAAAGGAAAAGCAGGGTATGACCTGCTCCAGATGGCTGAGGAGAATGCCCAGGGTAAACTCCTCGGACAACTTAAGGGGGAGGATGCCCTGCAGGAGATGAAGGAGCGCTTTAACCTGGCGCATGTCCCCGTCAGGATCGAGGGGTTCGACATCTCCAACCTGGGGGGTGGCCTGGCTGTCGGCTCGCAGGTGGTCTTCGAGCAGGGGGAACCGGCCAGGGCTTGCTATCGCAGATACCGGATCAAGACCGTGGAGGGGATAGACGACTACGCCATGACCTATGAGGTCCTCTTAAGGAGACTGCGCCGCGGAAAGGACGAGGGTGACCTGCCCGATCTCATCCTTATCGACGGCGGAAAGGGACAACTCAACGTGGCCCTGGAGGTGCTCAAGGAATTGGGGATCGAGGGGATAGATGCCCTGAGCCTCGCCAAGAAACGAAAACCGGAGGAGGCGGAAAAGGTCTTCCTCCCCAACAAGAAGGAGCCCATCCCCCTGCGCACTTCGTCCCCTGCCTCGTTGCTCCTGCAGCGGGTCAGGGATGAGGCCCACCGCTTCGCCATCACCTTCCATACGCGCCTGAGAAGCAAGGCGGCGTTGTCCTCTATCATCGACCAGATACCCGGCATTGGGAAGACCAGAAAACAAGCGCTCCTCGAACACTTCAAGGGGTTGGAAGGCGTCTTCAACGCCACACCCGACGAGCTGGCGCAGGTGCCAAGGATGAACATTGCCCTTGCCCAACAGGTCTGGGAGCATTTACATAATAATTTACCACGGAAGGACACGGAATCTCACCGACAGAAAAAAACTCATGAAAATTCCGTGTGAATCCGTGAAAATCCGTGGTGAATTAAGAATTGTTTACCACGGAGGGACACAGAACATCACCGATAGAATAATAAAGATGAATAATATTTCCGTGCAATTTTCGTGGATATCCGTGGTGAATTAAGAATTGTTTACCACGGAAGGACACGGATTATCACGGATAGAATTATCATGATAAATTTTAATAACAATTCAGTGTAGCTCCGTGAATATTCGCGGTGAATCGAGAATAATCTACCACGGAAGGACGTGGAGCGACATCGATAGAATAAAAAAATCTTATGACGATTCCGTGTATTTCCGTGTAATTCCGTGGTAAATCAGTATTTAGATGAAAGGAGGAGCAATGCAGATCAAGATCAATAAGGCGACCTTGGAATTGGCCCAGGGGGACATCACGCGGCAGGGGACCGATGCCATCGTCAATGCCGCCAACACTACCCTTCTCGGAGGGGGCGGGGTGGATGGGGCCATCCATAGGGCAGCAGGGCCGGAGCTGCTGGCGGAAAGCAGGACCCTGGGTGGGTGCGAGACCGGGGACGCCAAGATCACCAAGGGGTATCGGCTCAAGGCCAGGCAGGTGATACATACCGTGGGACCTGTCTATCGCCGGGAAGGGCCGCAAGCAGCTGAGCTTTTGGCCAGCGCCTATCGCCGGAGTTTAGAGGTTGCCGGCAAGCATCATCTCAAGAGCATCGCCTTCCCCTCCATCAGCACCGGGGCATACGGCTATCCTTTGGCAGAGGCAGCCCCCATCGCCCTCAGAACGGTGGCGGACTTTCTCAAGAAGCATCCGGAGATCGAGCTGGTCCGCTTTGTGCTCTTTGATGGCAAGACACTGGTGGCCTACGAGGAGGCGCTTAAAAAGCTATCAGCAGATTAGAAGTGACACGAGGGGCTGCTTGGAAAATACTGTGTTAGCAGGAGGATCGCATGGCAAAACTCTTTGACGTCACAAAGTTAAATGGGATGACTCTGAAGAACCGGTTTGTCAGGTCTGCCACGGCTGAGGGGATGGCAACAGAGGATGGGGAGAGCACACCACGCTTGGTCGACCTCATGACCGAGCTGGCCGAGGGGGGTGTGGGGCTTATCATCACCGGCCATGCCTATGTCGACAAAAGGGGGCAGGCCACCCCGGCGCAGCTCGGCATATACGATGACCGCCTCATCCCCGGCCTGCGCGCCATGACGGAGGCGGTGCATGAAAGGGATGGAAAGATAGTTGCCCAGCTTGCCCACTCAGGCATGCTTGCCATTCCCAAGCTCATCGGCAAGCCACCCCTGGCCCCGTCAGCCATGGAAGGGTTGATCGGGGCTCCCCTTCAGGAGATGACCCTTGAGGATATTAATGAGACTGTTGAGGCCTTTGGCCAGGCTGCCGGGCGCGCCCACGAAGGCGGATTTGACGGCGTCCAGATCCACGCGGCGCACAGCTATCTGCTGAGCCAATTCCTCTCCCCTGCCTTTAATCATCGAACGGATGCCTACGGAGGCAGTATAGAGAACAGGGCGAGGATCATCCTTGACGTTATCGAGGCTATCCGAAGGCGTGTGGGAAGGGATTACCCCTTACTGATCAAGATGAATGCCCGTGATTACCTGGAAGGAGGCCTCGAGCTTGAGGATGCCGTGCAAGCAGGCGCCATGTTGAAACAGGCAGGGGTTGACGCCATCGAGGTCAGCGGCGGCACCTTTGCATCCGGTGACCTCATGCCAGTGCGCACGGGGATTTTGACGGAAGGGGACGAGGCGTACTTCCAGTCCGAGGCCCGCGCCTTTAAAGAGCAGATCGATCTTCCTATTATCCTGGTAGGCGGGATCAGATCTTTTCATGTTGCCGAGAGGATTGTGATTGATAAGATCGTGGACTACATCTCCATGTGCCGGCCCCTTATCAGGGAGCCCGGCCTGATAAACCGGTGGCTATCAGGTGATCGGGGAAAAGCAACCTGCCTCTCTGACTCTAAGTGCCTCAGACCCGCCCTGGCCGGAAAAGGGGTCTATTGCGTGGTGGAAAAGCGGTTGAGGGATAAAAAATAGGGAGGCATTCCGCATGACGTATTCATCACCCATGAGGCCTGGAAATCCCCCCTTACCCCCCTTTAGGAAACCGAAGGTGACCCTTTGGTCAGGGGGGATGGGGGGGATTGAAACCTACTTTCTCTGTGGCAAAGGGTAAAAGGATGATATGCCCTGAGTGCAGATTCGAGCAGCCTGACGAGAATGCCGAGTGCCGGAAGTGTGGTATTGTCTTTAAGAAATATCGCGCGCCGCAGGATGCGTTGGCGCGTGAAGGGGAAAAGCATGAGCCGCGCGAGGCACCAGCCTCAGCAGGGGAGGAACCATATTCCGGCAGCTACCTGCAGGAGCTTTTCTTTTTCGTTAAACCCCTCATTAACCCCTTTTCATTTGGCGGCAGGGTGGTTGTCTTTTTAATCATCTTCATCTGGGGATGGCGATTCATCCTTAGTTCTCCGGAGAGCACCTATACCGCCCAATCGTTCATGCACCTCGTCAACCTCCCCTTCCATGAGGCCGGGCACATCATCTTTAGCCCCTTCGGGAAGTTCATTCAGACCCTGGGCGGGACTTTGGGACAGCTGCTCATGCCCCTGGTCTGCTGTGCGGTCCTTCTGCTCAAGACCAGGGATACCTTTGGGGCTTCGGCAGCTCTGTGGTGGTTCAGTGAAAACTTCATGGACATCGCTCCGTACATCAACGATGCCCGGGCGCTGGAGCTCCCCTTGTTAGGCGGCGTGACGGGGAAAGACGTCGTTGACTACCATGATTGGGAATACATCCTGGGGAAACTGGGGTTGCTGCAGTTAGACCACACCCTCGCCTCTCTCTCGTACTTCATCGGTATCGGACTCATGCTCGGCACCTTTGCGTGGGGAGGTTACCTGCTTGTCAAGCAATTTCAGAATCTCGATACTAAATAGTCCTTTACAAGAGAAAGGTCCAAACTATATATATACAATCCCCTCTCACGGTCCAAAGGATCACGAACGCGCGAAACAGACGGCTCCAAAAAGCTGCTGACGCTTTTTTGTCAGTCCCTGCTCATCTGCTGGGCATTGCGCTCGATTTCGCTCAGATGGAATTTAAAACAGCTATGCCCTCTCCTGCGCAAATACTGTACCTTTTCCCCGCACCAGGGGCAGATTAGATATCTTTTGTCCGCCTTTGCAGGCGGATTTGTCTTTGTCCTTGCCATATCTACCTTCTTTCCGTCCCACCCGAATCCTCTTCATAGAAATAAGGTAAACCTCCAATCTTTCGGTATAGTAATATGTGCATCCATCAGGGTATTTTCAAGGTTATCCACATCAATAAATATCAATTTGTTCGATTTAAGGGGGTATCCGTTACGCCCTCCGAAAGCCCGGCAATAGGAAAGAGGGTCAACGCTAAGAAGCGTTAGCGCAGCAACAATCGTCTAGTTGACCGTTGCGGCCCCCCTATTTCCCCGCGGTCTTTTCCTCTGCTTCCTGTATCTTTTTCAGGGTGAGGTGATGTCTCCCCAGGTAGAGAAAGCCGGCGAGGGTGATGGGGATGTAGTTGACGGCGTGAAAAACGATCGACAGGCTTAAGGCCTTTTCCAGGGGGATGTTGTAGAGGACGAGGGCATAGGCTACTGCGGCGTGATAGGGGCCGATAGTGCCCGGGGTTGAGGGTATCATCATGGCCAGGCAGATGGCCAGCAAGACCATTACCGAGGCGGCGAGAGAGAGCTTGAGCCCGAAGGCAAGCCCTATAAGATAGATAGAATAGGCGAAGATTGCCCAGATAGCGAGGGAGTAGAGAAAGGCGATTATCATAGTAGCGGTGTTCTCCACGGAGAGGAGGCCATCTTTAAACGATTGGACACTGGAGATGCCACGGGTCGCCAGTTTTGCAGAAAAGGGGCGGGTGAGGAACAGGACGATCTTGAGAAACCACCGCGTCCGGGTTTTGATGATTACGAGTATCGCCAAGGCAAAGCCGCAGATGGCCATGGTTATATATCCCCCGAGCATAAGCCCCTTTTTAAAAGGGATGTTTCCCGGGGGGAGTTGGACGAGGGCGAGGACCACGGCAAGCAGACCTAGTACGGTAAGGCCATCAAAGAGCCGCTCCAACACAACGGTAGCGAAGGACGCACTCTTTTTGATACGCTCGCTGCGACCGATGATATAGGCCCGCAGAAAATCTCCCATGCGCACCGGCAGGACGTTATTGGCCATAAAGCTGATGACCACACTTTCAAAGAGGCTGTGGAATCCGATCTTTTTGATGGGTCGTAGCAAATAGCCCCACCGTACGGCCCTGAGGGCCATGGACAGGAAGATGATGGCAACGATGGGGATCAGATAGAGGTAGTTCGCCTTTTGGAGGTTTTCAAGCAGCTGACGTAGATCTATCTTGCGAAAGGCCAGATAGACTATAATTACGCTAAAGGCAAATCCGAGCCAGGCCTTCCAATGCCTCATTTCCCCCTCAGGATCTCCTTTGCCTTTTGAATATCTTGTCCTATCTGGCGCACCAGCGCATCAACGGAGGGGAAGGTCTGCTCATCCCGGAGCTTGTCAACCAGGGCGACCTGCAACTCCTTCCCGTAGAGATCACCATGATAGTCAAAGAGAAAGACCTCGACGGCAAGCTTCTCATCGCCAAAGGTGGGGTTGGTCCCAATGTTCACTACTCCGTCATATGTCTGTTCATCCACAATCGCGGTGGCGGCATAGACCCCCTCTTTGGGATAGAGGTCCTGGGTGATCTCCAGGTTGGCGGTGGGGAAGCCCAAGCCCTTGCCCCGCGCGTGCCCGTGGATGACCTTGCCGAGCATGAAGAAGTTGCTGCCCAACATGCGGTTGGCTTCTCTGATATCCCCCCGTGCGATCAACTCCCGTATCCGCGTGCTGCTCACTACCTCGCCGGCCACGGTGTGAGGTGGGATGATCTCCACCCCAAAGCCGAGCTCTTCCCCTATCTTTTTCAGCTCCTCGGGTGTGCCTGTTCGACCTTTGCCGAAGGTAAAATTGAATCCCACTACCACCCAGCAGGGGGCAATGCGCCGCTGGACGATCTCCTGTATAAACTCCTTCGCGGACATGCGGGCAATATCCTCGGTAAAGGGAAGGTTGATGGTAACATCAACCCCAAACTGCGTGAGCAGCATCATCTTCTTGCGATAGGGGGTGATGAGGGGAATCTGCAGCTCGGGGTGCAAGAACTTAACAGGATGGGGCTCAAAGGTGAGGACCACTGCTTTCTTTTTACCGTCCCTGGCCAGCTCGATGACCCGCTTGATGATCGCCTGATGGCCGAGATGGAGGCCGTCGTAGTTGCCAATGGTCACAACCGGGGAGGAGAAATCCTCTCTGGTAAAGGTGAGGTCATCGATGATCCGCATGGGGAAACCTTCCACTACCCTTGACAAGGGCAGTGGATTAGTATAGGTTATCGTTTAAGTTTTTGCAATGGATTCGTGCCGAAGTGGCGGAACTGGTAGACGCGCTAGGTTCAGGGTCTAGTGGGCGTACGCCTGTGCGGGTTCGAGTCCCGCCTTCGGCACCAGAGAGATTTCAAGGGCCTTCCTTCTCAAGAGAAGGCCTTTTTTATTGACCCCTTCAGTGAAGGAGATTATATCCTCGCCGTGAGTCGAAGACTTTCATGAAGTCCTAAAAGGGTCCAAGGGGTCCAGTCCCGCCTTTGGCGGGATTGAATCCTCAAGCCGTGGCCTTTAATCGATGATAGTTGACTTTCTCGGTTAGCGATGACCACAATGATAATATAATTAGGTGGCTATTTCTATGAACAACGACCTCCTCGGCATCAGGGGATTAAAGACCTTTTTTTCACCCGCTGGGGCGTTGTCAAGGCAGTGGACGGGGTGGACCTCTCCGTACGGAAAGGGGAGACCCTGGGGCTGGTGGGGGAGTCGGGGGCGGCAAGAGTATCACGGCCCTTTCCATCCTCCGTCTGGTCCCGAGACCCAAAGGGCGGATCGTGGGTGGAGAGATCGTGTTTCAGGGCAGGGATCTCTTGACGCTGGAGGAGGAAGAGATGCGCGCCATCCGGGGCGGGGAGATCGGTATGATCTTTCAGGAGCCCATGACCTCCCTCAACCCCGTTTTCAGCATCGGGTCTCAGGTGGTCGAAGCAATGCCGTCAACAGAGCCCCGTTTTAAGGAAGATCTCTTCCGGGCACTTCGTGGCCTGTCTTGAGGTTTGAATGGTGAAAGAGAAATTGGGGCCGCCGGTATGGTAAGGGTATTGGATTTGTCAGGAGGATTTTATTAAGGGGGAGTCCGTTAAGCGGCGTTATCTTACTTTTCTTCTTTTCCCGAGATGATGTCCGATTTCAGGAAATCCTCGCCGCCGGATGAGCCCTCGGTGGAATACTGAGTGGGTTGTGTTCCCTCTTTAAAGCACTCAAAAATGACATCTTTGGCGCCGGGGGGCGCAAGCAGCCCGGTGTCGCGATCGATCTTGGCAAAGACGATACCCTCGGGGATGGGGAAGTTCCTCACCGGCCTTCCCGCTACGGCCCTTTGCATACAGGATACCCAGATGGGAGAGGCGGCCCGGGAGCCTGTCTCGAACCTCCCCAAGGGCTTCTTCTCATCAAAGCCTACCCACACGCCGGTGATCAGATCGGGGGTGTAGCCGATAAACCAGGCGTCGGTGTATTCATTGGTGGTGCCGGTCTTGGCCGCACAGGGACGGCCCAGTTCCCTCGCCCGCCAGCCGGTCCCCTCCTGCACGACCCCCTTTAAGAGGCTCGTCATAATATACGCGCTTTGCTCACTGATGACCTGAGGACAGACGCCCTCTCTGCCGCTTTTCAGGTCCTCCTCAATGATGGTCCCCTCCTTCGTGCCCAGGTCTGCCTCCAGGGGCCAGGGGTTGGTCTCCTCCAGGGTATTTCCATCCCGATCCGCTACCTGCCGTATGAAGATGGGTTTAAGCAGGTGCCCGCGGGCGGCAAATACCGCATAGGCCCTCACCAGCTCCAAGGGGGTGACCTCCGAGGAGCCCAAGGAGAGGGAGAGGTCCTCGGTCAACGGCGATTCTATCCCCAGCCTCTGGGCGTACTTGATGGCATAGGGGACCCCTATATCCCGCATCAGCTTGATAGTCACCACATTCCGGGAGTTGGTCAAAGCGGTCCTCAGGGTGGTAGGGCCGTAGAATCTATCTTCATAGTTTTTGGGTTTCCAATTGTCATCCTTGAGGGCGTCTTCATAGATGACCGGGGAGTCGATGATGACCGAGGCAGGGGTAAACCCCTTGTCCAGGGCAGCGGCGTAGACGATGGGTTTAAAGGCGGAGCCGGGTTGCCGCCGGGCCTGCAGGGCGCGGTTGAACTGGCTTTCCAAAAAGTTATTCCCCCCCACCATGGCCCGGACGTATCCGGTGGGGATCGCCAGGGAGATGAGTGCCCCCTGGACCTTGGGATTCTGGTCAAGATCGAGGGTCAAGAGCCCCTTGGGGGGTATCGCCCGCACCTTGGCGCGGATGACATATCCCTCCTTGAGGGCCTGCTGCGGGTTTTTCAACTGGGCAGTGGTATAATCCACCTCGGGGTCCAGGCTTCGCGCCCAGCGCATCTGCTCGAAGGGGATATACCCGGTTCTATCTCCAATCCGCACTAATACGCGCTTATTGTCTTTGGTAATCTCCGTTACTACGCCAAGATAGGTCTCGCCGACGGTGAGGGGCTTTTCCGTAAGCTTCTGGGCTATTTCCCGGCAAAAGGCGTCAATCTCTTCTTTCTTTAATACCTGTTCGGGCCCCCGATATCCCTGTCTCCTGTCCAGCTCCGTAAGCCCGGCCTGCATGGCCTCTTGGGCCGCCTTTTGGTTCACGAGGTTTAAGGTGGTATGGACCTGAAGGCCTTGGGTGTAGAGGGCCTCTTCACCATATTTTTCCTGGAGGTATATCCTGACGTATTCGGTGAAATAGGGAGCGGTGTTGAGGAATGCGTTTTCCCTCGATTGTATCTTTAAGGAAACGCGGTAGGCCGCGTCAGCCGCTTGTTGGGTGATATAGCCTTCTTCGACCATCCGCCCCAATACGTAGGCCTGGCGCGCCTTGGACCGTTCAAAGTTTTTCAGGGGGGAATAATTCTCCGGGGATTGGGGGAGGCCTGCCAGCAGGGCGGCCTCGGCGAGGGTGATCTCTTCGACCCCCTTTGTGAAGTAATCGCGCGCAGCTGCCTCCACCCCATAGTTGCCGTGTCCCAGATAGATCTGGTTCAGATAGATATAGAGGATCTCCTCCTTGGTGAGATACTTTTCTATCCGGTGGGCCAGGATGAACTCCCTGATCTTCCTGGAAACGGTCCTCTCCCTGGACAGGACCATGGAGCGGACCGTCTGCTGGGTAATGGTGCTTCCCCCCTGGGTGATCTGGCCTGCCAGGATGTTTCTGCCCATGGCCCGCAGGATGCTGATGTACGAGATCCCCTTGTGCTGGAAGAACTTGGCATCCTCGGCCGCCACAAAGGCCTGGCTGAGGACCTCGGGGATCTGCTGCATGGGGACGACGATCCTGCGCTCCTTGGAGAACTCTCCCACCAGCTCCCCTTCATCGGAGAGGACCTTGGTGATGATGGGCGGCTTGTAATCTTCCAGCGATTTGATGGGGGGGAGGGTGAAGGAGAAATAGAGGTACGCACCCAGCCCGATCAATAGAAAGGCGAGGATGAGGCAGGGGACAAGCATCAGGTAGGATCTTCTCGCCCTCTTCTTCCGTTCCTCTTCCTCTTTTTGTTCATCAAAAAGGGTATTGTCTTCCGGGAAATCCATAGTATAATAATAGCACAGAAGGATGGGGATGGAAAGCTCAAAGTCAGGGGGTGCGGATAAGGTCGAGAGAGGGGTTGAAGGGATTCTGCAGGCCAAATCGGCAAAAAAGGGCCTTTTTTTGACACCTAAAGTGACCAAGATTGTCATTTTTGTGACCCCTTTTTGAGGGGTAGGAGGATAGAGTGAGGATTTACAAGGGCTGGCAAGGGGTTTATTATGGCATGATGTTTGCTTGATAACAGGGTGATTACTAGAGAAAGGGGGTGGAATGCGCAAACAAGACCTTAATCAGGGGGTATACTGGATATCACCCAATAAGGAATGGCATAATTTTGTAGTATTAAAATAATAATAATTTTAAGGAGGAAGAACATGTTAAAAAGGATTAAGAACAAAAAGGGTTTTACGTTGATCGAGCTTATGATCGTGGTGGCTATCGTCGGCATCTTGGCCGCCATCGCCATCCCGGCCTACCTCGATTACACGGTCAAGTCTAAGCTGACTGAGGTATCGGCAGCCATGGATGCCCTGGGCCAGGCTGCGTCTGAGTACCATGCATCGGTAGGGAAGTTTCCTGCGGCTTCTGATGCTTATGTTAACGTTGATGGCTTTGCTGCTGTGAGTACGGATTATGTTGCCGCGTGGAATTATCTTCCTGGAGCAGATCGCAATTTCACCGCTTCATTCTACGCAAATCTCAACGTAACACAAGCATTAGTGGGCAATAACATTGTTATGAATGTTATTTATACTCCAGCTACTGGTTACTCTAAGGCGTGGGACGATGGGCGAAGCGATATCGAGAATAAATACTTACCGAAAAAGTAATAGGATTTAGGTATGTATAAAGACACAGGGTTGGTCCGGCTTTGAAGTGTAGAGTAAGCAATTGTTGTGTTAACATACTTCGAGGCCGGACCCCTGTATATGTTCAAATTTTTTTATATTTCTCCCCCTGTGTTGCGGAGGGAGAGCAAGGCTGAGGGAGGCTATGAGATCAAAGAGAGGCTTTACACTTATCGAGCTCATGATCGTAGTGGCCATTGTAGGGGTCTTGGCTGCCATCGCTATCCCTGCATATCTAGACTTCGTGAAGAGGGCGCGGATGTCCGAAGTCATCAGTACCTTTGATGCCATTGCCACAGGTGCTAATGAGTATTATTCAGCATTATCATATTACCCAAGTGCGTCCTACGGTGCCAATAATCTTGCTTTCTTTCCTGAAGAATACGCGACAATTGTATTAAATGACCTTTCTGATCCATATCAGAATATGGCTATCGTCGCTAATTTCAGGAGTACCCTGAACCTCGAAAGTACCACACCAGGTCCAGGTGATTTCGGGAAGTTAACAATGCAGCTCACTTATGATTCCACGACTGGTTTTGGTAAAACTTGGGTTATTTCTTCTCCTGGTACAACCATAGATGCTGTATTTATGCCAAAAAAATAAACCAAAATGCAGAGATGGGATGGATGATCGTTATCATTATGCCTATAGGTTATCAAACGAAGAGGGGGATTTTGCTCGCTACTAACATTAGCTTAAGGAAAATAAGTAATATTTTTCTATCTATTGTGAGTAAAGGGGATGAATAATGAGGGGAAAAGAAGGAGTTACTCTTATCGAAGTCATGATTGTGGTGGCCATCGTAGGTATGCTGGCTGCCATTGCTATTCCCGCTTACGATAATTACATCACCAGATCCCGCCGCTCCGATGCCTTTACCGCCTTAGAGACAGTCAGGGCAGCACAGGAAATGAGCCGGGCAGAGAAAGGAGGTTATGCGATTGCCTTCGTTGCCTTGGCGGGATGCAACGCTGCTATGGCAGGGGGAAACTATGATATATCCTTACAAAATATTCAAGACGCCGATGGGAATCTTTTGGATGATGATAACGCCTACTGGGTTCGGGCCGAGGCCCAGGTGAGGCAGGAGGGTGACTTCGATTTTCAAATAGACCAAGATGGTGTTAAACAGTACAACAATGGGGGGTGGATAGGGGTAAACAGTTGGGAGGATTTGCCTCGACACCCCTAAGATTCCCCTGCTATTTATCGAAATTATATCATATGCGGAGGTTTTATTAAGGCCGTCCATATACTAATCATCAGTTCCCTCTTTGCCGCCACCCTCTTTTCTTCCCATTTATTTTTTTGGTCCCCTACCTTACAAATAATCCTCTTATCCTGGGTCCTCTTTCTGTGGTTTTATAGAGGGATAAGAAAGGGGGCTTTGGAGATAAAGAAAGTCGTTTTCCCCCTTCCACTCATTATCTTTTTTATCTTGGCCGTCTTTTATACCTTTCACTCCATAGACTATGCCGTCAGCCGCGATTTTCTTTTTTATGTGATTAGTTACCTTATGATCTTTTTTCTCGTCCTCCAAATTATTTCTCCTAAAGAGGCGCGCTGGATTGTCTTGACAGTCGTCATCCTGGGTATCCTGACCTCTCTCTACGGTCTTTATCAGTATTTGTGGGGTTTCCAGGGGCTTCTCACCAAGATCAAGGTGGCAGAGACCTTGCCTGCCTCAATATCCCCTTTTACTGAAGAGATCATCAGCCGCCTGGAAGGCGGAAGGATTTTTTCCACCTTCTTGTTACCCAGCCATTTTGCCGCCTTTTTGGGGATGAGCATTCCCGTGAGCACGGCCTTCGTCCTTACCAACAAAGGGTGGCTAAGATATCTTTTCGGGTTAGCCGTGGCGCTACAGGTCTTTGCCCTTTATCTGACCAAGTCCTTCAGCGGGTGGCTCTCCCTGATCCTCGCCTGTGGTTGTTTTATCTTTGTATATTTAGGTTATATAAAGCGTGTAAGGGCTCGATATCTGTTTTCTCTCCTCGGCGGTCTGGTCTTGGTATTGGCCTTGATCTTTGCCGGACTAAGCATCACGCGGCCGGATAATCCCCTTGCGTCTATCAGAAACAACCCCCTGGCGCTCAGGGCCTTGAACTGGGGGACCACCATAGAAATGATCAGGGATAATCCCTGGGTAGGGAAAGGACTGCATACCTTTGGCCTGATCTATCCTTCCTATCAGAGGCCTGGGGTGAATATCATCCACCACTCCCACAATACCTACCTTCAGTTGGGCGTGGAGATGGGCATCATCGGCACCGCAGTTTTCTTGTGGTTTGCCTGCTGGTGGTTCTGGCGAACGGTGCGGGTTTTTAAAGAAACGAAAGACAAAGCACTGAGAGTCTGGGTAGGTTCCCTGATGGTGGCAGGCATGGCCTTTTTTATTCATCATGCCTTCGACTTTGAGTTTTATATGTCAAGTGTCACGCTAGCAGGCTTTGCCATCCTGGCCTTGAGTATTGGCGTTCAGAAGAAGGGTAAGGTTTATAAAATAGCCTTGAAGAGAAGCAGAAGGCCGCTCTTCACCGCAGGGGGGTTCACAGGAATAATAGCAGCCTCCCTCCTCTTGCTCATTCCCTTCTATGGGCAGATGCATTTTCAGAGGGCAAAGAGCCTTCTCGATTCAGGTCCCTATTTCGCGGAAGCGACTGCAGCAGAACTCCAAAAGGCCATACGGCTTGATTCCCGCAATAGCCAATACCGTCATCAGTATGGGGTGTTACTTGTTCAGAGGCTCTCCCGCCAGCAGGAGGGGATTGCTGAGGTGCAGGAAGCGATACGCTTGAGCCCCTGGCGTCACTACTATCATTTTGATTTAGGTATGATATACTTGGTTGCCAAGGAGAGGGAAAGGGGATTAGAGGAGATTAAGACGGCATCTCAACTCTATCCCCTTAATGAGGACTACCATCAATGGTTGAGGGGCATCTATATCCAGATGAAGGAAAAGGACTTGGTTTCATATGAGGAACAATGGATAGAGAGGATACAGAGAGGAGAAGGGGATTGACGAAGCTCTCCATAGTGATCCCCATCTTCAATGAGGAGGAAAATATCATCCCCTTGTATAGGGAGCTAAAGAACGTTCTGGAAGGACTGAGAGTAGAGCACGAGGTCATTTTTGTCGATGACGGTAGCAATGACGGCAGCGACGAGGTTCTACAGGGGTTAGCCAAAAATGATAAAGGGATCAAGATCATTCAATTTCGCAAAAACTTTGGGCAGACTGCCGCCATCGCTGCCGGAGTTGAACATGCCAAGGGTGAAATCATCGTCACTATGGATGGCGATGGCCAGAACGACCCCCGGGACATCCCCCGGCTCTTGGAAAAATTAGAGCAGGGCTACGATGTGGCCAGCGGCTGGAGGAGGCACAGAAAAGACCCCCTTCTCAATAAGAGATTCCCTTCTGCCCTGGCCAATGGATTGATCTCCTGGCTCACCAGGGTCAGACTGCACGATTATGGCTGCACTCTGAAGGCATACCGGAGGGATATCCTCAAGGATGTGCGGCTCTACGGGGAGATGCATCGCTTCATCCCTGCTTATGCCTCCTGGGTGGGGGCGAAGATTACAGAGATGGAGGTGGCCCATCACCCCCGAAGACATGGGAGATCTAAATACGGCCTTTCCCGGACCACGAGCATCATCCTGGACCTCATGACTTTTTTGTTCTTGCAGCACTACTCCACCAAGCCCATTCGCCTCTTTGGGGGTACCGGGATGACCCTTTTTGGTTTAGGGATTTTGACGGGTCTGTTTGTCCTCTACCGGAGGATCATTTGGGGAGGGGTCTGGATCAGCCCTATGATCTTGATCTCCTTGCTCTTTATCACCATGGGGGTTATGTTCATCCTGCTGGGGCTCATTGCAGAGATTATTATCCGTACCTACCATGAGTCCCAGAAGAAGCCTATCTATGCGATAAAATCGACTGTGAACCTCGATTGACTACCCCATAGAAATGGATTGCTTGGCAAAGGTTTTGGTTTAGAGGTTTTATCTTAAGAGCTAAAAAATTCCCTAAGGACTGAGTTATATGTGCGGCATTTGTGGCGTTTGTTTTTCTGATGAAAGACAGATGGATCTTAACATCTTGAAAAAGATGACCTCGACCTTAGAACACAGAGGGCCTGATGACGACGGATACTATACCAATGCCGGAATCGCCCTGGGGCATCGGAGGCTGAGCATCATCGACCTCGATACAGGGAAACAGCCTATCCACAACGAAGATGAGACCATCTATGTGGTATTCAATGGAGAAATATATAACTTTCCAGAGCTTAAAAAAGAATTGGAAAAGAAAGGACATAGGTTTTACACCAAGACGGATACCGAGGTATTGGTCCATCTTTATGAGGAGAAGGGAGAAGGATGTGTGGAGAGCCTTGCGGGGATGTTCGCCTTTGCCATCTGGGATGAGAAGAGAAGGAAGTTGCTGCTCACCAGGGACAGGATAGGCATAAAGCCCCTGTATTATTCCTATAACGGCAAGGCATTTGCCTTTGCCTCCGAGCCAAAGGCACTCTTACAACTCCCCTGGGTAGAGGGGGGACTTGATCCCCAAGGCCTGAGCCACTATTTGACCTACGACTTTATCCCCGCCCCTTTTTGTATCTACGAGGATATCAGAAAGGTACCCCCGGGATATCAGGTCATTTATCAGGATGGAGACCTCCGGTGCGAACGCTACTGGGATTTGGACCTCACCGATCGGTTCAATGGAGATTTAGATGAAAATGAACTCTGCGAGCTGATCTGGGGGGAATTCTGCCAAGTGGTCAAGACCCACCTGATCAGCGACGTCCCCTTGGGGGTGCTCCTGAGCGGAGGCATTGACTCAACCTCGGTCCTTGCAGCCTTGCGATATGAGGGCGTAGATGATATAAAAACTTTTTCCATAGGGTTTGGTGATCCCTCTTTTGACGAATCCAGGTATTTCCGCAGGGCGGCCTCCTTCTTCGAGACCGAGCATCATGAAGAGGTCCTCGCCCCCCAGAAGCTCATCGAGATAATCCCCAAGGTCGCCTCTATCCTCGATGAGCCTTTGGCTGATGCCTCTATTATGCCCACCTATCTCCTCAGCCGTTTTACCAAAGGCTCTGTAAAGGTTGCCTTGGGAGGCGACGGAGGGGATGAGCTTTTTGCAGGGTATCCCACCTATCAGGCCTTTTTACTCTCTCGCTACTATGAGAAGCTCCCACGGATCATGAAGTCCTTTGTCGAAGCGGCGGTAAAGAAGCTCCCCGTGTCATTTAAAAACATGAGCTTTGACTTTCGCGCCAAGAAGTTCATCTACGGCATCCCCTATTCCCCGGTGGAAAGATACTACATCTGGATGGGCACCTTTCCGCCAGAAGAGAAGGGGGAGTTGCTTACTGATCGTATAAAGAGCAGGCTGGAAATTTTAGATTCTTTTTATGTGTTACATGACTATCTCAGAGACAAGAGCTTTAGTTCCGAGCTGGGGAAGCTTCTCTATCTCGACACCAAGCTCTATCTGCAGGATGGCGTGCTGGCCAAGGTCGACAGGGCGAGCATGGCCCATGGGTTGGAGGTACGAGTTCCCTTTCTCGATCACCGTTTCGTCGAGTTGGTAACAGGAATCCCCGAACGATTGAAGCTCAAGGGGTTTACGACCAAATATCTATGGAAAAAGGCGATTAAAGATCGTGTTCCCGATGAAATTGCAAGAAGAGGAAAAAAAGGATTTGGTATTCCCCTTGCCAGGTGGCTCTGCGGGGAGTTGAAGGGGTTGATGTTGGAGCTGCTCTCAGAAAAAAGGCTTAAAGAACAGGGTATATTTAATCCATCAACCGTGAAAAGGCTCGTTTCTGATCACCTTGCCCACCGGACAGACAATAGAAAAAAGATTTGGAATTTGTTGATCTTTCAACTCTGGTGGGATAGCTTTGGAGCGAGGATCTGAATTATGGAGAATAGGGAGAAAAAGATCTTTTTATTTTTTCTCTTCATTTTTTTCGGGTTCTGTGCCCTGTTTGCCGCCCAGAAGATAGCAGATCCTGACTTCTGGTGGCATCTCAAGACAGGAGAATGGATATGGCAACACAAGGCCATACCCCATACTGATCCCTTTTCTTACACCTTTCGAGGTGCCGAGTGGATAAATTATGAATGGCTCTTTCATGCCGTGATCTATCCCATATACCAATTGAGTGGATTTGGTGGCTTGATCGTCTTTGAGACCATCGTCGTATTAATGACATTTTTGATCCTCTTTTTAGCCTGTCGTGAGGTGGATGGAGGAAAAAGATGGTTGACCATCACTATCCTTTTTATGGCCCTCCTGGCAGCCTGGGGACGTTTTTCAATCCGTCCCCAGATTATCTCGTCGCTCCTCCTTGCCTTCTACCTGTATCTCCTCATCCTTCACCGGGAAGAGCGGATCACCACCCGCAAGTTAATGCTTTTTCTCATCCCCGCCCATATTTTGTGGGTCAATGTTCACGGCAGCTTCCTCCTGGGAATGTTTCTGGTAGGTGCGTATGCACTGGGCAGATTTGTCCCTTTAGCCTTAAGGCACCACCGAGACCTAAAACCGGCATTTCAAGATAGGAAGCTGCAAGGTTTACTCCTTGTGTGCCTCATCCTTCTTATGGCCTCTTTGGTGAACCCTTATACGTATCGTATTTTTTTCATCCCTTTGAAGACAGCGGGGTCAGAAACCCTCCAGGGGATCGCTGAGTGGGTGCCTGTAGATATCAGGTTTCTCGGTCTCTTTGCTATAGAATACACCATGTGGTTTCGTATTCTCTTTCTCATAGGGGCGATCTCCTTTTTGATCTGGAGGAATAACCTGAAGAAAGTAGAGGATGTGGTTATCTTTGCCTTATTCTCCTACATGGCCTTTAAGCATATCCGATTCGGCGCAGACTTTGCCCTAGTGGCATCCCCTATCATTGTCCACAATCTCATACAGTTGCAGTGGCGGGGGAGAGGATGGAATTGGGTACGTTTTCTTCCCCTTTGTGTAATTATTGCTTTTTCCCTCAACGAGGTGAGGACCTCAGTCAAGATGGATAGGCTTGGCTTCGGGGTGTGGAGGGATTATCCCGAGACGACAGTGAATTTTCTAAAAGAGCATGATATAAAAGGGAAGATTTTCAACACATATGGCCACGGTGGGTATCTTATCTGGAACCTCTGGCCCGATATCCCCGTCTTTATAGACGGCAGAACTCCCACTGTCTACGATCAAGACTTCTTCTGGCTGTACACTCTAGCGTATCAGAAAAGAGAAATTTGGGAAAAAGCAGTTAAACATTATGGTATAGAGGTTGTACTCGTGCAAGATGATAGAGAGAGGGGTTACCTTTCGCTCCTCTCCTGGCTGGATAAAAGTGATGTTTGGAGGCTTGTAGCCTTCGATGATGTCTCAAACCTTTATATAAGAAAGGGTGGAAGATTCGATAGTATGATAGAACAATATGGGTTTCGTTATCTGAGGCCTGCCGATGTCTTCATGGGTTATGCCAAGGAGAAAAGGGAGGATAAGAAGTATCTCAAGGACCTCGAAAAGGAGCTGAAGGATGCCTGCCAAAGATCCCCGAAAGATTTTTATCCTTATTATTATCTTGGAGTTTATCATCAAATCTATGGGACAAAGGCGCATTGCCAAGAGGCCGTGAAGGCCTTACGGAGGGCGATAACAAATCGCCCGGATTTACCGCGGGGGTATTATGAACTGGGCTTTACCCTCATGAAGTTGGAACGATATGCTGAGGCAGTAAAGATGCTGAAGGAAGCCATAAATCTTCACTCGAATCTCCCCGTTGATGTTTATTATTATTTAGGTACATCCTTATTTCAACGAGGTGAAATAAAAGAGGCCATCAAGTTTTTGGAAAAATATAAACAAAGAGCAGGTCTTGAAACAAGGGCCGAGGCCTATAGAGTTCTTGGAAGAGCTTATCTTCAGAGATATAAATTCCGGAAGGCTTTAAGCTGCTTTGAACGTGTAGGATATCTCGAAGAACCTACTTGGGATATCCTCACCAATATGGGAATTGCCTACTTCGGCCTAGGTATGCTGGAGAAGGCTCAGGAGTGCTTTGAACGGGCCATGGAGCAAAAACCTGAGGCAATAAAGGTTGTTTATAATCTAGCCATAGTCTATGAAAAGTTGGGACTTACAGAGAGGGCAAAAAGGCTTTTCGAGAAAGTTTCTCAGATGTCCCCCGGAACTTCAGAAGAGGAAAAATGGGTACAAAGAGCCAAGGAAAAGACAAAATAAAAAAAACGCTTCCTGTATTGATGTTATGCCTAATTTCTTTTACAGGAGGATGGGCTTTGCATGATCTTTACCCGAGATTGAAACCTCCCATGAAGACACCAGCAATTCAACAAAAGGAATTGGGTGAGACTCTGAAACTAATAAAGGGGAAGCTTTCTGATGTAGCAATTATAGAAGAAAAAGATATGGGAAGTTATGTGCGGAGATACCTCCGTTTTCGCTGGCAAGGTTTTCCTAGTGAGGCTTATCTTCTTATTCCTCATAACGTTAAAGATAAAATGCCGACAATCCTTGCCCTCCCAGGCCATCATAGCTCGAAAGAAGAGATAAGTGGTGAAAAACCTTCTCGTTTTGGGGTAAATTATGGCCAGCAGCTAGCGAAAGCCGGTTTTTGTGTCCTTGCCCCTGATATACCATTTTCGGACAATATGCAGGTTGAGGACCATATCGCTCTAAATTTAATCATGGCAGGATCGAGCATTACTGGGATGCGCGTCTCCTATCTTAAGGCCCTCATCGATTACCTCTCTTCACTCACTTTTATTGATCCGGAGAGACTTGGTTGTATTGGTTGGTCTATGGGGGGCGCCCTTACCATGTATCTCGCGGCGGTAGATAAAAGAATAAAGGTTGTGGCGATAAGCAGCTATTTTGGCACTTATAAGGATACCTTTATGAGGAGGCGACAAACCACTGATAACTATATTCCCGGCATACTAAACTTGGGCGAAATGGCTGATGTAGCCTGCTTGATAGCACCAAGACCTTTATTGATTGAAGGCAGCGAGAAAGATCCAGAGTTTCCTAAAGAAGCTTTTATGCAAGGGGTCAAAGCTCTAAAAAATTGCTATAAAGGGCATGAGGAACGCCTCACATGGCAGTTACTACCAGGAGGCCATAGCTTTGGAGGAAAAGGCGTAGAGGATTGGTTTAAAAGATGGCTATGAAAAAGTCCTTTAAAGAGTGGAACGAGGTGATGGTAAGAAGGTATAATCCTGAGGACTATATTTTCCATTCGAACTTTTTGGTAAAATTTGTAGAGTTAATGAGATTTAAAAAGATTAAGGATTTGCTTCGATTGACCAACGGCGATCACTTTCTTGATATAGGATGTGGAAGTGGATACCTATTAAATCAAGCAGCCTGCAAACGAGGGGTTGGGGCAGATATTTCCGACCTGATGGTGAAGACCGCCTGGGAAAATTGTAAAAAAAATGGAAAAAAGTTTATCGTTCAGTCTGATGCTGAAAACCTTCCTTTTAAAAAAAGAAGCTTCAATAAAATAGTTTCTACAGAGGTAATTGAGCATATCCTGCATCCCGAGGCCTTGTTAAAAGAAATAGAGCGTGTCTCAAAAAATGAAACAGTAATTGTTATCACTATTCCAAATGAAAAGTATATTAATTGGATAAAGAACTTACTCTTTTCATTAAGAGTTGATAAACTCCTATTTAGGAAAAACTATCGTCCTTCTAGGAGAATGGAGGATGAGTGGCATCTTCATACATTTGATATTAAAAGGTTTAAAGAATTGATACATGGGAAGTTTATCATCGAAAAAACAATTCCCATTCCCACAGCCTTTATTCCTCTGCGCTATATTTTCAGCTTAAAGAGGGTTTTCTAGCAGGTTATTTCGAAGATATCTTCAAGTCTAAATAAGGAATAGGTTAGCCAACCGCGCTTCAGGAGGTAATAAGTGAAGGTTACTCAGGATAACAAAGACGCCTTGATAAAAAAGGCAGCCACGGACATCGCCGATTCTCGCAAGACCATTGCCTTGACCGGTGCGGGAATATCGGTGGAAAGCGGCATCCCCGACTTTCGCAGCGCAGGAGGCCTGTGGGACAAATATGATCCCGAGGAGTATGCCCATATCAGCGCCTTCCGATCGAATCCGGCGAAGGTCTGGAATATGATAAAGGATATGATGGAGTTGGTTCTGGGCGCTGAGCCTAATCCCGCCCATATCGCCTTGGCGGAATTGGAGCGGATGGGCCTTTTGAATTCCGTCATCACGCAAAATGTAGATGGCCTCCATCAGCGGGGGGGGAGCAGAGAGGTCATCGAGTTTCACGGCTCCAACCAGTGGCTGGTCTGCCTCGGATGTGGGTATCGCCAAGAATCTGCTTCCCTTTCCTTCGAGGATATCCCCCCTCGATGTCCCCAGTGTAGCTCCATCTTGAAGCCGGATGTCGTTTTTTTTGGAGAACCCATTCCGCCGGAGGCCCAAAACAGGTCCTTTGAGGAGGCGAGGACTTGTGATCTGGTTTTGGTAGTAGGGACCTCGGCAGTGGTCTATCCCGCTGCGGGGATACCTCCGTTAGCGAAGCAAAGCGGGGCCAAGGTAGTTGAGATCAATATGGAGCCCACCCCCCTGACCGGCTTCGTTTCCGATTATCTCATCCAAGGATCTGCCGGCGCGATACTCCCGCAGATCGTGGAGGAGATCAGGAGGCACGCCGCTTGAATATATCCTCCTTATATGCGGTTGGCTCTTAAGAGGCCGGTTTTCGCTCCAAAGCCCCTGTGGTATTGCAATCAGCGAGTTCTGATGTTATAATAATCCTCAATTCCATGAAAACAGCATCGTTCCAAAGCCTCTATCTCCCCTAACCTATTCCCTGACCAGGAAAAGTCTATATCTGAACAGAGACAGGATGACGTCTTGCGCATAGTAAAGCATCAGGGAGAAGGATAGAGAGGGCGAAAGAAGAAGGGCATTGAGTGCAGATGAACCTACATTTTGATGACATCGAAGAGGCCAAGGCCCTCTTCGGCCCCCATAATGACCACCTGAAGGCCATAGAGAAAAAGCTTGAGGTAAAGGTCCACACCAAGGGGGGAAACGTCGTCATCGAGGGGGAGAAGTTAGATGTTGAGCTGGCCGGCAGGTTATTGAGGGAACTCCAAAGGCTCTTGAAGCGGGGCTATCCGATCTATGTCAGCGACATCGATTTCGCTATCCGGATCCTCTCCAGTGACCGCTCGACCAATCTGGAGGATATATTTCTCGACACGGTCTATATCTCCTCCCAGAAAAAGGTCGTCACCCCCAAGAGCGTGGTGCAAAAAGAATATATCGATGCCATGAGAACGCATGATATGGTAATCGGCATCGGCCCTGCCGGTACGGGAAAGACCTATCTGGCTATGGCCATGGCCCTTTCCTTCTTGATGAAAAAGGAGGTACAGCGCATCGTATTGACCCGGCCCGCTGTGGAGGCAGGGGAAAAGCTGGGCTTTCTGCCCGGTGATCTCTATGAGAAGATTAATCCCTATCTGAGGCCCCTCTATGATGCCCTCCATGACATGTTGGACTTCGATCAGGCGTCAAAATTGATGGAACGGGGGATCATCGAAGTAGCCCCCCTGGCCTTCATGCGCGGCAGGACCCTGAACGATTCTTTTGTCATCTTAGATGAGGCTCAAAATACCAAGCCGGAACAGATGAAGATGTTCCTCACCAGGATGGGTTTTGGCTCCAAGGTGGTCATCACCGGTGATATCACCCAGGTCGATCTGCCTGAGGGGAAGGCATCGGGCTTGATTCAAATTCAGCATGTACTCAAGAAGATTCAGGGAATAAAATTCGTTTACTTCAGCGAGAAGGACGTCATCAGGCATCCCTTGGTCCAGGATATCATCAAGGCCTATGAGGAGGCCGAGCAACAAGGCAGAGCCACGGAGCAGTGACGAACGAAATGGATAAAACGGATCAGGCGAGAAGAACACGGGGGGGGTTCTCCCGGTTGCTCTTATGGGGGAAAATAAAAGTGCGACCTTTCTGGCGCATCTTCAAGATGCCCTCTGCGCAGCGATGGCTTTTGTTGATCGTTGCCTCTCTTGCCATTGCTGCCTTCCTATCTCAAACCTTGGAACAAGCCCCTCCGCTCTATCGGCTCGGAGATATGGCCCAGAAAGACCTGAGGACAGACCGCGATCTCTTGGTAAAGGACAAGAGGGCTACCGAGAAAAATATGGAGGATGCGGCACGCAAGGTCCTGCCGGTCTATGATTATGCTCCTTCTGTACTCCCGGAGATTGAAGGCATTATAGATTCCGCTTTCTCGGTGATGAGGAGGCGCAGCTCAGAGAAGACGCAGAAGGGAGAAGTGGAGCACATTCTAGGCTTTGAGCTTACTTCTCGCGAATTTCTTGTTTTAAAGACATATCGCTTTAATGAAAAGCTGATAAAGCGCTTAGAAGATCTCACTGCCCCCCTCATGAAGCAGGGTATCGTGAGTGACAAGGAGCTCCTCTTGCAGGAAGAGGGGATTGTGGTGAGAAATATCCAAACAGGGGAGGAGGCAACCAGGAGGGATCTCGACTCCCTCCTCGATTACCAGGAGGCTAAAGAGGCCATTAAAAAGACCCTCGAAGGGCCTCAGACACAGAACGTCCCCATCGATCTCAGGGGGGTGATGGCAAAGATCATCAATAACCTCGTCTCACCCAATTTTACCTTCAATAGGGAGGAGACCGACAGAAGGAGAACGGTGGAGCGCACGCTGGTAAAACCGGTCTTCTTCTCGATTGAGAAAGGGGAGATCCTGTTGAGAAAGGGGGAGCGGGTGACCGAGGAGGGTCTGCTTAAACTCGAGGCCCTTCGCGAAGAGCGGCGCAAGGGCGGCACCTTGGTAATGGTTATAGGGTTTTTCTTGTTGACAGGTTTTTTTGTTGCTGCCTTTTATCTCTTTTCCACGAAGAACATCAGGAAGGTATCACCCACCAACAAAGACATACTCTTCCTTATCCTCATATTGATCTCCTCCTTAGGCATGGCGAGGATCTCGGTTGCCATAGCCGAAGGCCTCGCCGGTGCCTTTCCAGGGGTTCCGCTCAGCTCTTATTATTACTTCTTCCCCGTGGCCGCCGGCGCTATGTTGATCAGGGTAGTGCTCAATTCCGAAGTAGCCTTGGTCTATGCCATCTTTGTCAGCCTCCTGACAGGCCTCCTCTTGGGAGAGGGGATCTTTCTCCCCATCTTCTATCTCATCGGAAGTATCGTAGGGGCACACAGCGTGGCCCGCTGCGATCAAAGGTCTCAGTTGATTAAGGGGGGCCTTCTTGTGGGATTGACCAATTTTCTGCTCGTCTCTTTTCAGGGGATGAGCACGGGGAGGATCTTTGAGGTGGATATCCTCTTTGGCCTCTTGATGGGATTGGCAGGGGGGGCCGTTGCCGGCATAATGGTAGTGGGGATAACGCCGGTCGTGGAATCGATATTCGGTTATACGACGGACATCAAGCTATTGGAGCTGGCCAATCTGGATCAGCCGCTCCTCAAGGAGATGCTCATGAAGGCCCCTGGAACCTACCATCACAGTATGATCGTCGGCAACCTGGCTGAGACAGGGGCCAGGGCCATTACCATCAATCCGCTGCTCGCGAGGGTGAGCGCCTACTATCATGACATCGGCAAGATCACGAAACCTCAATACTTCATCGAAAATCAGATGACGGGGAACAACCGGCACGATAAGCTCACGCCGAGTATGAGCAGTTTAATACTCGTTTCCCATGTGAAGGATGGCATAGAGCTGGCAAAAGAACACAAAGTGGGCAGCAAGATCATCAACAGCATCAGACAGCACCACGGAACAAGGCTCATTAACTTTTTTTATCAAAAGGCAAAAGAGCAGGAGAATACGGGGATGCAGGAGGTGGATGAGAGGGATTTCCGGTATCTCGGCCCCAAGCCGCAAACCAAGGAGGCAGGGCTCGTGATGCTGGCCGATGCCGTGGAGGCCTCCTCGCGCACCCTGGATGATCCCACCCCCGCCCGCATCCAAGGGCTGGTCCAGAAGATCATTAACGATATCTTCATCGACGGGCAGCTCGACGAGTGCGAGTTGACCTTAAAAGATCTCAATGCGGCTGCCAAGAGTTTTAATATCGTCCTTAATGCCATCCATCACCAGCGCATAGAATATCCGGAGGCTCAAGCAGAAGGGGAGCGACAGAAGAATGGAGGTAGTAGTCCAAAGTCGACAAAAGAGGCAAAGGGTAAGGCCGGGAAAAGTAAAGAAAATGGCCGAAAGGATATTAAGCGACTTGGGGTTTCGCGAGAGTGAGCTGAGCATCGTCCTGGTGGACGACGATGAGATACAGCGCCTCAATCGCGAATACCTCTCCCGAGATCACCCGACCAATGTCCTCGCCTTCGCCATGAGGGAAGGAGAAGATAGACATCTAAATCCGTCGGTCTTAGGCGATGTCGTCGTATCGGTGGAGACGGCCGAGCGGGAAGCCCGGCAAAGGGGTGTAATCTTGGAGGAGGAGATGGTCCTGCTCCTCGTCCATGGGATCCTCCACCTCTTGGGCTATGACCATGAGGATGCCCCTGCGAAGGCTGTCCAGATGGAGGCCAAGGAACAGGAGATCTTGAGTCGTCTCGGTTTTGGGGATAAAGGGACTTAACCCTTTATCTCATGGTGCCCTTTCACCGAGTCCACGGAAACCCTCGCAGAAAAATATGGAATACCCATTGATAAGTTCCTTGCCCGCATAGATCTCTACTTCTTTTATCTTTTCTACCCGATCAAAGGCGCCGGCAAAATTATCAGGCGGGCGGCGGTTCAGCTTGGTGATATAAAGGGCGTTAAAACCTATCTTGTTCTCATACCCCTCCCATAGGTCGTACTGGCTTTCCGTGCGGCCCGAGAGGTTCAGAGTGTATACCGTGGGGTGCCCTTCCACATAGAAGGCAACCTCGCTGACATAATCCCTCTTATAGCTGATGATGAAGGTTTTTTCTCTCCCCACCTGATCGAGGAGCCCGGTCATCTCCTCTCCGAGCTCTCGCCAACCCGTCAACCTACTGGTGGGGAATTTGTCGGCGGCGATATTAACCCCAAGAGCTACTGCCGCGCCCCTCAGCGCATCCATGGTAAAAAGTAAAGAGCAGCTGATGATCCCCACGAGCAATGCCGAGGCCAAGGCCCGTTTCTTCACCTTTGTTCGCCATGGCCCTTCCCAGACAACCGCCACGGCCAAGATAAAGGCAGTGAAATAGGCCGGGGCAGCCCAATTCACATAGCAGACGGAAAAGAAACTCAGGATGATAAAGAAGCCTAAGAGGGGCAGGGCGTGCCAAAAAAGGAAGAGCAAGCGATCGTCATGATGCAAGATCCCCCGTTTTCCTCCCTGCCACAGGCCATAGAGCACTAAGAGAAAGGTAAGGGGTGAGAGGATACCGGCTTGAGGTCCGAAGAACCAGATGAAGGTGGTGAGGCTACTCAGGTTTCTTTGGCCTACCAGCCCGGCCGGCTGTTTGATGGAGGGCCACTGGTTGATATAATTCCAATAGAGGTTTGGCGATAAGACGATGAGGCCGATGAATATGAAGAGATATGGCTCCTTCTTTCTCAACCAAGATCTCTTCGCGGGAGAAAAGGCGAGGTAGATGAACAGAGAGGGAATCAGGGCAACTATGGTGTATTTGCTGAGTAATCCGAGCCCTAAGCTGATCCCGGCCATATACCAATACGCTGGCTGTCCCCTTGACAAGGCCCGATGCAGCAGAAGGATGGTGAGCCCCCAGAAAAACATGAGCGGGGGGTCGATGGTCATGATGACGGAACCCAGGGCGAAGCCGGGGGTGGCATTGGCGAGGATAGAGGCCCAAAACCCCACCTTTTCATTGAAAAGGGCCTTGCCGAGGTAAAAGAGGACGAGACTGCTTCCCAGGGAGAAAAGGACCGCACCCAGGCGCACGAAGAAAGGATGGTCTCCACCGAGGCGGGTGAAGAGGGCAATCGCCCACGCCACCAAAGGCGGTTTGCTGTAATAGCCCAAGGCGAGGTTGCGGGACCAATCCCAGTAATAGGCCTCGTCCGGGGCGAGATCAAACGGGGTAAGCCAGATATAGAGGAGGTGGAAGAAAAAAAGCCCCAAGGCCAGGGCCCAAAAGAGCCGCTCGTATCCTTTTCCCGTCATGGTCTGCGTGCGCCTTTCAGTCTATACATGTCCTCTTGTCCCTGTCGAACATTATCGCATTCCATATGCCCTTGTTTCTTGAGAAAGCCCATGGAATCAAGGAAGAACTGTATGGAGAGTGCGCAATGCCTGCATAAGCGATATCCGATTGTGCGTTCATCTGATGGTCTCTTTTATCTCATACGTGAGATGGCGCTTCTTCATCCAGCGGACGGCCAAGAGGTCGGCAAAGGCCCTGACCATCCTGTTGCGGATATTGTACTTCGTCCTCCCGAACCGCCTGGGGCGGTGGTTCACCTTGACCTGCGTCACCGTGAAGCCCTCCATCTTGGCGAGGGTCGGGAGGAACCGGTGCATGCCGTTGAAGAGCTTCATGTCATGCAGGGATTCTCTCCTAAATGCCTTCAGGGAACAGCCTGTATCGGCGATCTCCTCTTGGCTCAGCGTATTTCTCACGGCGTTGGCTATCTGAGAGGAAACGATCTTGATCCATGGATCTCTCCTTTTATGCCTCCACCCGCAGACTACATCGAACCTCTCTATCTTTTCCAAAAGACGGGGTATATCGCGCGGATCATTCTGAAGATCGGCATCCATGGTCACCACAATATCCCCCTGGGCCGCCCTGAAACCGGCGTCGAAGGCGGCCGTCTGCCCGGCATTCTTTCTGAAGCGGATGATCCGTATCCGCGGGTCATGCGCAGCAGCCTCCTTCAATAGTGCAAAGCTCCGATCCCGACTGCCGTCATCCACAAAGATGATCTCATAGGACTTGTCTAGCCCGTTTAGCACCTCCCCTAATTCCGCGATCAAGGGCTTGATGCTGTCCTGCTCATTGTAGACCGGGATCACAAGGGAGATATCTCGCTGCGGCATGTTCGTCTCATCTCACGTGGCAGTTAAAATGCTGAAGGAAACTCATTATAGGCCGTCTCTCCTGTTTTTTCAATTTCTAAAAACGATTATTAAGCGGCGAAGAAATAGAAAGAAGATTGCCCTAGCACCACGCCTAAGACAAGGAGGTAGGGACGTCTCACCCGCAGCTCATATTGTATATCACCTTTTAACTGAAACCACCAATCATCCTCCACCTTGACCACCGAGTCTTTTATCCCTTCCTTATTCACTGCAATATGCAGATAGCCGTAAAGGGGAGGAGAGCAGCGCGTCGTTCCTCCTGCCGAAGGGATGACAATATACGTAATCCCATTGATGACATTTCTGGAATAGCAATGGATATGACCGCTGAAGACATAGTCGACCCGGTATTTCTCCATCAACGCCATAAATCGCTCACCATCACTTTTAGGAAGACAATAGTCCTGGCCTGCTCGGGGATCGAAAGGGGGGACGTGCATGAAGACGAATATATGGGTGAATGTTCCCTTGATATCCCGCAGGGTGCTTTCCAGCCAGCGGAACTGATCCTCCGGTATGGTCGATAGTGCATCGTTTAATACAACAAAGGCGGCCTTGCCCAGCGAGAACCAATATTGATCGCGGCCGCAGTACCGCCGAAAGTTCTCCATGCTGTAGGTGCCATCTTTTTTAGATATATCGTGGTTTCCGGGGACGAAATAGATGGGGGGCTTTCTCTTTATCTCCGCCAATTTTTTAAAGAAGAAACCATACCGATCTTCGCTGCTGTGCTGCACAATATCGCCAAGGTGGACGGCAAAGTGATATTCATCCCCCGCTATCTTTTTCATGATGGGCATGAATATCCCCCAACCCTTATGGCTATCAGAAAGGACGGCGAAGCGAAAGGAATCAGAGGTGGCTTCGCCACCCTTCTTCTGCAGGGCCGGCCCATAGACAGGAGGTGTGCTTGCCCCCAGAAAAACACCCATAAATAAGAGGGCCAGCGCTCCAAAAAGGGATAACCCCCTTACATAAATAGGCCATCTCACCTTCTTTTTCACCATCACCTACTTCTCCTAAACGTAGATGGTTAAACAGTCGGGGTGACTCCCCCCCTCCGGCGCCTCAGCTTGATAGGGTAGTTGCCAAAGATATAGATGATACCGCCGAGGAGGCTGGCAACCATAACCACTAAGAACCCCAAGAGCCCGAAGGCAAGCCCCTTGGAAGGCTCCACACCCGCCAAGTAGAGAAGGCCGACGTAAGATCCCTCTCGTACCCCGATCCCGCTAATACTGATAGGAAGGATGCTTATCAGGTCTACCAGGGGGACGATAACGAAATAATATCCTAGGGGGACCCCTAAGTCCAGAGACATCCCGAGAAGGGCGAAGACCAGTATATTGATGATCTGAAAGACAAAGGAGAGGAAGAGGGCCAGGGACATCCTCCCCGGATGAGACCAATAGACGGTGAAGTCTCCCAACTTGACCTTTTTGGCCCACTGGGTCAGCCAGGGGAGGAAAGGGAGGAAACGGGGGAAGGCGACGACCAAGATCCAGACAGCCGCACACGCCCCGATAAGCCCTATATTCAGCCACAAGGAGATCACGCCTATGCTTGAGGGGGAGATCCCAATATCCAAGCCAACCCAGTGGAAAAGCTTAAGCCACAAGGGGATCACGCCTATGCTTGGGGAAGAGACGAGGGCAATAATAGCGATGGTGGCCAGGGCCATCCCTCCGGTGAACCGGTCCGCCAAGATGGAGTAGCCGGCCCTCATCCGGCTATCCCGCCTCCCTGCGAGGAGGTACACCTTTCCCACATCGCCACCGATGCTTCCGAGGAGAAAGAGGTTGAAGAACATCCCGATGAAGTAGTAGGCGAGGAACCTCTTGAATCTCCGCCGAAAGCCGAGGATCGTGGCCAAGAGCCGCCATTTATAGGCGGAGAGCATCTGCCCGATTATATAGAGAAGGAAGGCCAGGATGATGTAGTTATGTCTCGCATCGAGAAAGGCCTCCCAGAAGGGAAGGAGGGATATCTGGGAAAAGAGGTAGACCAAGATCCCGACGCTGAGGACAATCTTTAAGATGACTTTCCCGGCCCTCTTCCACCTCATGGGCCGACTTCCTCGAGGGAGATCTTCTCGCCTCCTTTGCGCAGAGAGATCACCCCTGCCTCAAGCACTTGCAGGGTTTTGAGGGAGTTGCGCCCGCTGCTCGGGGGCTCAATGCCTTCGGTGATGGCCTTGACGAAACTCGCGCAGCAAGCCCGGAGGGGCTCGTCAGGGCCGAATTCGGTGATCTCCTTTTCTACGGATGCCTTGATGGGGATAAAGTTGGGCGTTGGGATCCCCTGCACCCGTTGGGTCGGCGGCTTCCCCACATCATAGCGGTAGAGGGTGACCTTCCGCTTGGCAAACCTGCCTTCATAGAAGATTGCCCCGGTGCTGCCGACGATCACGAGGCTGGCGGTGTTCAGCGGGTGAAACCAGCTGAGGTGGATCCAGGCCGACATATCACCGTCGAGCTCCAGGGCGGCCAAGGTGACGTCCTCTATCCCTTTTTGAAGATAGGCAGAGCCGTGAAGGGAGATAGATCGAACCCCCCGTCCTATGAGAAAGCGCAGGATAGAGAGGTCATGGGGGGCGGAGTTCCACCACACATTCGATTCACACCTGACCCTTCCCATGCCCAGCCGCTCCATGAGGATGTGATAGACCTTCCCGATTGCTCCCCCATCGAGCATCTCCTTTATCACCCTGAGGGCTGGATCATAGAGAAAGGTCTCATCCACAAAAAGGACCTTCCCCTTTTTCTCAGCCATGCCGACAAGCTCCTTACCCTCTTGATAGGACATGGCCATGGGCTTCTCTACAAAGACATGCTTCCCCGCCGTCAGGGCCTCTTTCGCGGGCTGGTAGTGAAGGCTCGGAGGGGTGACGACAATTATCCCATCCACTCCGTCGTCCTTGAAAACCCTTCCGTGGTCAGTGCATGTCTCCAACCACGGATAGAGCTCCTTGCACTCCCTTGATGCCGCCTCGTTCAGCTCGCAGAGGAGCTTGACCTCTACCCCTTCCAAGGCGGCAAAGTTCCTGATGAGGTTCCTCCCCCAGTAACCTCCTCCCAAAACAGCCAGTCTTAGCTGAGCGCTCATATCAGAGCTCCTTTCCCTGGAACACGCCTTCTTGTTGCGCCCGCAGGAACCTTCTGAGGTTCAAAGAGATGAACCAACAGAAGAAATTTATTATAGTTATCGACAAAAAGATAATAAGGTTGAGCTTGCTCGGAAAAAGGACAAAATAGAAAAGGGAAATCACCGAGGCGACCACTGTCACCAGGCGGATGATCTGGAACCGACTATACCAACCGCTCGCATCCTTGATGACAAACCTGATGGTTGAGAGCTCCCTGATGACCTCGATGGTCCTTCCCAGGCCGTAGTGAGAGGTCCCGTGTTGCCTCCTTCGATCCTGGACCCTGACCTCAGCCACCTCTCTCCCCTTTACCCCAAACAGGGCGGGCAGAAAGCGGTGAAACCCATGGGGTATGGAAAACCCCCTTACCAGGGAGGCATCATACCCCTTGAGCCCGCACCCGTTGTCGTGCACCCTCACCCCCGTGGCCTGGGAGATCATCCAATTTGCGATACGGGAGGGAAAGACACGAATCCAGTAGGATTCTTTGCGGTCCCTTCGCCACCCCGTCACCGCTCGATACCCCTCTTGGAGCTTTTGGACAAAGGCCGGTATTGCTCGGGGATCGTTCTGCCCATCGCCATCCATGTTGATGATCCAATCCCCGTGAAAGTAGCGGAAGCCGGCGGACAGGGCAGCTGCCTCGCCGAAATTCCCCTGCAACTCGATGACCCTGAGGCAACGGTCTCTTTTCTTCAGCCTCCTGAGGATCTCTCCGGTCCTGTCCGTGCTGCCGTCGTTTACCAGCACGATCTCATAGGGAAGGCCGATCTTCTCCATAACCCCTTTGATCTCCCGGTAGAGCGGCTCCACATTTCCCTCCTCATTATGGAGGGGGACGGCGATGGAAACGGTCGGCTTCTGCTTCATGGTTTCTGGCTAAAGAACTCCGCGACCTTCGTAATGACGTATTCTATTTCCTCCTCCTGCAATTCGGGATACATGGGGATGGAGAGGATCTCCGTAGCAACGCGTTCGGCTATCGGCAGTTGATATGCGCCGTAACCCATTGCCTTCCAGGCATCCTGCTTGTGCAAGGGGATTGGATATTGGATGCCCACCCCGATTCCCTGAGACTGGAGATATTTCATCAATTCATCCCTCCTGGGAGACCTGATGACATAGCGGTGGTAAACGCTCTTCTTGTCTTTATCCATGGGAGGGGGGGTAATCCCCTTGAGCGCGGAGAAGGCCTCTGCGTAGCGTCGGGCGATCTCCTCTCTCCTTCTGTTGTCCTGATCCAAGTCCCTCAATTTTATCCTCAGCACGATCGCTTGAAGTTCGTCAAGGCGGCTGTTAAAGGCGTAAAAGGCGTGTTGGTTTCTCTTCTGTTGCCCGTGCACCCGGAGAAAGTTCAGCTTTTCGGCGATATGGGGATCGTCGGCGATGCAAAACCCCGCGTCGCCGAAGGCATTGAGGTTCTTCACCACGCCGCAGCTAAAACATCCCACCGCACCGAACGTCCCTACCCTTTTCCCTTTGTATTCCGCCCCATGGGCATGGGAGCAGTCCTCGATGAGCAGCAAACCCTTTTTCTGGCAGATCTCCACGGCAGGCCCCAGATCAACCGGATGCCCGTACATGTGGACGACCACGAGGGCCTTGGTCTTTTTGGTAATCCGCTTTTCGACCTGATCCGGCGCCGGGCCAAAATCCTTCTCCTGCATGTCGACCAGCACGGGTTTGGCGCCGGCCCATCGGATTGCCTCTACAGCGGCGACAAAGGCATTGGCATGGAGGATGACCTCTGCACCCTCGCCGATGCCGCACGCGATCAATCCCAAGAGCAGGGCGTCGGACCCTGAGGCCATGCCGAAGGCATGTTTGGCCCCCAGATAGACGGCTATCTCCTTCTCAAAGGCCGCCAGATTATCCCCGTTGAGCAATTTCATGGTCTCCAGCACGCGAGACCACTCCCGGAGCAGCTCTTCCTTCATCTTGGGATATTGCCGTGCGAGGTCCAATAGCGGGATCTTCATCTCCAAAATCCTCCTTACGGTAGTTGACGGTTGCTGATCACGACCACGTGCTTGGACCCCACCTGCCCGGTCGCGACCACAAAGATGGCAAGGGCGGGATCTTGCTGCATGAGCTTATAATGCCTCTCACGCATGATGCAAAGAACCCGCTGGGGCGAGCGCAGAAATTCCTTGAGCTTTCCTTCCTCTTCCAGCCATCGCATCTGGTTGTAACCCGTGTAGTATATAAAATTCGCACCTTCCAGCTGAAAGATCCCGAGTTGGTCTCCCGGCCTCATCGCGCTGACGATGGCCTGAGACAGGGGACGGGCGGATTTATACCTGTTGATCTCCGGGAAGATACGCTGCGCCCCATAGAGGCTCAAGGCCAAGACCGTCGCGACGATGATATAAAAAGGGAGATCTCGGCGGCGGTAGTGATGGGCGAGGAAGGCGAGGAAAGCGCCTCCACCCGCGATGAGGGCGGTGATCAAGCCGATCTCCCAGGGGTGTTCCAGATAGAAACTTCCTTTCAAGGCCGCCACGATGGGGAGGCTGATGGCTGTCAGGGCCAAGGCGATTATCAGGATCATGAGGGGGATGGAGACCATGCGCTTTTGAGCCCCTTCTGCGCCAAGGGGGAGTTCCGCCAGGAGATTGCCCACCATCAAAGCGGCTGCAGGGTAGAGGGGCAGGAGGTAGAGCTCGCGTTTGGCCTTGGCAACGGTGAAAAAGGCGAAGATGACCACAAACCAAGCGAGGACGAAGATAAACTCCTTCTTTCTCCCCTTGGCAGAAAGGCCGTAGATCAGGGCCGAGGGGAGGAAGATGATCCAGGGGACGAAGTTGCCCGGGAAGTTCATCAGGTAATAGTACAGGGGCCTGGCATGGGAGGCGGTCTCTAAAAAGGTCGATGCGGTCTTTTGATAGAGGAGCCCCCACAGGTACGTTTGCCCGCCCGCGAGATACGCGAGGGCAAGCCATCCTCCGATCAAGGCCACAAAGAGGGCAATCCCCGGGATGTGGGAGGGATCTTTAAAGAACCCGAGCTCCCGCCGCACGAGGAAGTACCCTCCCACGGCCAAGACGGGCACGATCACCCCGATCTGTAACTTAGTGAGCACCCCCAGGGCCATGGCGAGATAGGCCAGCAGGTAGAGGACCCACCGACCGCGCTGCTGATAGAACCCCCCGTACAAGAGGGTGATGGCTGCCGTGGTGAAGAAGGTGAGGGTGGTATCTATGCTGGCCCTGCGGGCGAGCCAGAGGAATTCCACATTGGTAGCCAGGATGAGGGCCGCAAAAAAGCCCCCTTTTTCACCGAAGAGCCTCTTGCCGAGGAAAAAGAGGAGCGGCAGGGTGAGCAACCCGAAGAGGGCGGAAGGGAAGCGGGCCGCAAACTCATTCATGCCCCCGATGACCGCGGCTGTTGCCGCCATCAGCCAAAAGAAGAGAGGAGGTTTGTCGAGGTAGACCTCGCTGTTCAGGTGGGGGATGATCCACCCCTCACCCTGCAGCATCTCCTTGGCGATCTGGGCATAGCGCGGTTCATCCGGATTCCAGAGATCCCACCCCCCCAGATTGTAGAAGAAGAGCACCCCTCCAAAGGCAAGCAAGATGAAGAGGAATAGCATCGATCTTTTCATCTCGAACCCCTGGCTCTCAATATCCTTGCTGAGCTGATATGCGTCCCCTTGACATCGTTTTTTTCATGTATCGTCTTTATTGGTGACAAGGGCAACGGACCTCCTTGATGCGCAGTATTTATACTATCTGTCGTGATGATATTCAAGTACTTTTTTAAGGGCTTGGGCAGGGGCCAAAAAGCCTTTGACAAGGAGGAAAGGGTTTTGTATAAGAGTCAAAGAGAAGATAGGCCATGGAACGATTCTTTTATCTGATCAAAGACGATATGCAGAAGGTGGAGGAGGAGTTTCAAACAAGGCTTGCCTCCCAGGTACCCCGCCTCACCGAGGTGGCGCAAGACCTGCTCAATCGCGGCGGCAAGCGGTTTCGTCCGGCCCTGCTTCTGCTATCCGCAAGGCTCTGCGGCTACAAGGGGAGAGATCACATCCCCCTGGCCGCGGTCATCGAGTTTATTCACACCGCCACCCTGCTCCATGACGACGTGATCGATAACGCCGAGGTCAGGAGGGGGAGCCCGTCGGCGAACAGGCAGGTGGGGAATAGGTACAGCGTCTTAACCGGCGATTTTCTCTTCTGCAAGTCCTTGGCCATAGGGATAGACATAGGGAACCTTCGCATCCTGCAGAGCCTGATCGCGGCCACCACCGCCCTGTCGGAAGGGGAGGCCATGGAGATGGAGAGGACGGGTGATGTGGGGGGCGTTAAGAACGTTTCGATAACCGAAGAGGAGAACCTGGGGTTGATCATCAACAAGACGGCCGTGCTCATCTCGGCTGCCATGCGCATCGGGGCGATCTTGGGACAGGCGCCGTTGCCCCTGGAAGAGGCCCTGGCCTCTTTTGGGCTTGCCGTGGGCATCGCCTTCCAGATGGTGGACGATTGTCTTGACTACATCGGGGACGAGGAGATTCTGCGGAAGGAGATAGGGATCGATCTCAAGGAGGGGAAGATCACCTTGCCCCTCATTCATACCCTCGCCCACTGCACCGCGGCGGAGAAGAAAGAGATCGAGCAGGTCGTCCTCAGCGACGGGTTTCCCCCTGATGGCCTGCAGAGGGTTACTGCCCTGATCGATAAGTATAAGGGCTTTGACTATACCTTTGCCAAGGCCCAACGGCACATAGACGAGGGGAAGGAGCGATTGCAGATACTCCCTCCCTCTCGCGAGAAAGAGGCCCTCTTCGCCGGCGCCGACTATGTGGTGAGGAGGAGGGTGTAAAAGAATTTTTCTCCCGCTTTTCACAAAAACTGCTTGACAGATCTGTTTATTTCCTGCTATGGGATAGGCAATTCATCTTTCTAAAAATAGCTCGGTAAAAGGCGAATAACCAAACATCAACCTTCGCTCCAGGGGGTATATGGAGAAGAGAGAGAAGGAAGAGAGGTTTTCTTAAAAGGCCTTCAGGGTGCCTCCGTGCAGCCGTGGAGGCCTTTGTATTATTAGGGGAGGTTAACGCATTTAGTAGTTACTGACTCCTGACTCCTGACTGCTGACTACTGACTTCCATCACTCTCACAATAAGAGGATCATCATGAAAAAAACACTTATCATCGCTCTGGCCTTATTCTTAGGGGTCTTTCTCGTCAACTCCACTGCCACGCAGGTGACCCATTTTGGTCCCAAGCAATACGTCTGTGAAAAAGGCAAGCCGCAGACAGTCACCGACACCTTCTCTGCCGAAGCCGGTGTAGGAACCCTCATAGTAGAGAATGGGGATGCCGACCACCATCACCAGGTAAAGAGCGTAAAGATCACCCTCAATGGCAAGATGGTCTTTGGCCCCTGGGTCTTTGACCGCCACGGCAAGCACAACAAGCACCGTGTCCATCTCGCGGAGAATAACACCATCTCGGTTAAGGTGGACGGTAGGCCCGGCAGCTACCTCACCGTTACCGTTATCCAGGATGTCAAGCCCCCCTCCACTGCCGTGGAGGTAACCCGCCTTGGTCCCAAGCAATACGTGAGCGAAAAGGGCAAGCCGCAGACCATCACCGACACCTTTACGGCCTATGCGGCTGCCGGCAAGATCATCGTGGTAAATGGAGAGCAGCATCAGGGGGATCGGGATGAGGATACCGATCACAAGGGTTGGGATGAGGATGCACATCACCGGGTGAGCAGTGCCATTATCACCCTCAATGGCAAGGAGGTCTTCGGCCCCAGGGATTTTAAGCGGCACAGGACTCACCTGGAGGCCGATGTCGATCTCTTGGTGAATAACACCCTCACGGTGAAGCTGCTTGGCAGGCCAGGCAGCTACCTCACCATTACCGTCATACAGACGGTGACTCCTCCGACGGCGAGCATCACTGCCTCGCCTGACGCGATCATCTTGGGCAACGCTGCGACCCTGACCTGGAGCTCGTCGAATACCGACAAGGTGACCATCGTCCCAGGTATTGGTGCGGTCAATTCGAGCGGCTCCCTAGAAGTAGCCCCCCAAGAGACCACGACGTACACCATTACCGCCACGAACGACGGCGGTACAGCAACTGACTCTGTCCAGGTGACGGTATATATCCCCCCGTCGGTTACCCTCAGCGCTACCCCTGCCTCTATCATCTTGGGCAATTCAGCGACACTCTCCTGGTCCTCGACCAATGCCGATTCCGCTACTATCGATCAGGGCATCGGCAGCGTACCTGCGGCGGGTTCCATCACCGTCACACCTAGCCAGACTACAACCTATACTATTACTGTGTCTGGCCCTGGGGGCCAAGCTACTGCTACTGCCCAGGTGACGGTCTATATCCCGCCGACTGTCACCCTCGGCGCTGCACCTGCCTCTATCATCTTGGGCAATTCAGCGACACTCTCCTGGTCCTCGACCAATGCCGATTCCGCTACTATCGATCAGGGCATTGGCAGCGTGCCCACAGCAGGCTCCATCACCATCACCCCTACCCAGACCACGACCTACACCATTACTGTAACAGGCCCTGGGGGCACTGCTACTGCTACGGCCCAGGTGACGGTGATCAACCCGCCAACTGTCCAGATCAGCGCCAGTCCTGAGACCATTACCAAGGGAGGATCAGCCACCCTTACCTGGTCCTCAACCAATGCCGAGCAGGCAACTATTGATCAGGGGATCGGCACTGTCCCTGTATCAGGTTCCATCACCATCACCCCCACCCAGACTACTACCTATACTATTATAGTAACCGGCCCTGGGGGTACTACTCAGGCTACTACCCAGGTATCAGTAGTCAATCCCCAGCCGACGGTAACGATAAGCGTCGATCCTCCGACCATTCAGGCCGGACAATCCGCCACCCTCTCCTGGTCCTCGACAAATGCTGAGACTGCCACCATTGACCAGGGGATAGGTGCCGTGCAGACATCAGGTTCTCGCACCATCACCCTCACCCAGACCACAACCTATACTATTAACGTGCAAGGCCCTGGGGGAGCTGCGCAGGCATCGACAACCATCACCGTGACCAACCCATATCCCACTGTGGAGATCTCAGCCGATCCCGCGATCATTGCCAAGGGCGGCTCAGCAACCCTAAGCTGGACCTCCCTCAATGGCCAAAGCGCGTCCATTGATAATGGAATAGGCTCTGTACCGCTCACGGGATCAGTCACGGTAATCCCTGCTGCCACCACCACCTATACCATCACGGTCAGCGGGCCGTTGGGGGTTGCCAATGCCAAGGCTCTGGTGGCTGTCCAGGCCCCTGTCCAGCCTCAGCCTGAGGGGTCTTTTGGGGAGCAGTATCAAGACCTTATTCCCCCTGATTCTTCGGCAGGTACTTATGACGCAAAAAGGTTTTCGGTTGTCACCGGCCTGGTTCATAATCAGGCAGGCGCGCCTCTTGCTGGTGTAGCTGTTACCATGCTGGGGCATGCTGAGTATGGCACTGCCTTTACCGACGGCGCAGGCAGATACTCCCTGCCGATTGAGGGCGGCAGCGTTATGACCCTGGCCTGTGAATATGCTGGATTGATCACTGCCCATCGCAAGGTCAATGTCCCCTGGAATGACATTGCTATTGTCGAGACCATGGTCATGATCCCGTACGATCAGAAAGCCACGACTGTTACCTTTGACGGCAACGCCACCACGGTCGTAACGCACCAGAGCACTGCGGTAAACGATCAGTGGGGTACTCGCTCTGCCACCGCTGTTTTTACTGGCGACAACCAGGCATATCTCGTGGACAAGGACGGCAGCACGCTCCAGCAATTGAACACTATTACTATGCGCGCTACCGAGTTTACCACCCCTGAATCCATGCCTGCCAAGCTCCCGCCCAATTCCGCCTACACCTACTGTGTGGACTTGACCGTGGATGGTGCAGAGCGGGTGAAATTCCAAAAGCCGGTCATCACCTGGGTGGATAACTTCCTGGGATTCCCGGTGGGAATGGCAGTACCAGTGGGCACCTATGATCGTGATCGCGGCGTCTGGGTGCCTGAATTAAACGGCAGGGTAGTGAAACTCCTCGATACCAATGGTGATGGCATTGTAGATGCCCTCGATGCAAACGGAGACGGGCAGCCTGATGACCTCAACACGAATGGCTCGTTCAGCGATGAGGTAACTGGTCTGAATAATCCGCAGCAATACCAGCCGGCTGCTACCTTTTGGCGCTTTGCCGCGACCCACTTCACTCCCTGGGACGGCAATTGGCCTTATGGTCCACCTCCCGGTGCCACTGGCCCTAATCCGGCTGGTGAAGCAGAAGCTGACCAACAAAAAGACGAAGAGGAAGATTGCCAAAATCCGTCCAGTTCTCTTGTAGAAGAAAGAAGCCGCATCTTTCATGAAGACATTTCGATCCCTGGCACGGATTTCACACTTCACTATGCGAGCAACCGCGTGGCAGGTTATAAGCAGAGCATTACTGTCCCTGCCAGTGGGAATACGGTGCCTCCATCCCTCAAGAGTATTATCGTTAGGGTCGAGGTGGCTGGCAGAACATTAGAGCAAATTTTTAACCCCCTGCCTAACCAGAAGGCAGAATTCATCTGGGATGGACTTGATCAATTGGGCAGGCAGGTCAGCACTCCTACTACCGCTCTTGTAAGCATAGGTTTTGTATATGATGCGGTCTATTTAAGTCCAGGGCTTGTGGCGTGGGCATTTGCCCAGGCAGGCGTCGAAGTTACTGGCATCCGGGCACGCCAAGAGGTAACCTCTTGGAGGCGAAGAGATATAACCCTTTATCCGGCAAAATCCAATGCCAAAGGGGAAGCAAACATTGCCGAGGGTTGGACACTCTCTGCCCACCATTCTTTCAACCCTATGGACCTTTCTACCTTGCTCAAAGGTGATGGGACCATCATTGAGAATAAGATCAATATCATTAACACCGTTGTGGGTAATGGTACCCAAGGGAAGGCCGGTGATGGAGGTCCGGCTACTGCGGCTCAGCTTCAGTTTCCGTCAGACATGATTATGGACGCGGCTGGCAACCTTTACATAACAGAAGAATGGCGGATCCGGAAGGTGGATACAACTGGTATCATCACCACGGTGGCGGGTACGGGTAGCGGTGGTTATAGCGGTGACGGTGGCCCGGCTATCAATGCACGATTAGCTAGCAATCGCATAGCAATGGATGACGTTGGCAATTTCTATCTTGCAGAGACGACTCACTGTATACGTAAAATTGATACCAATGGCATCATTACAACTGTAGCTGGAAAGGGAAACCAACGAGGATACAGCGGTGATGGAGGGCCTGCAACATCAGCCTTAATGAATACACCGCTTGGTGTTGCTGTTGATGCCCAAGGTAACCTCTATATCGCGGATACAGCCAATAGCCGTATCAGAAAAGTTAATCCTAACGGCATCATTACTACCATAGCTGGCGGAGGAAACCCTTCTGATGGTTTCGGTGATGGAGGTTCGGCAACAGCGGCGAGGCTTGATCGGCCGCAAGATGTGACCGTTGACTCTGCAGGCAATATCTATATATCGGATTGTTATAGACACCGCATCCGGAAGGTGGATACAAATGGTATCATCACCACGGTGGCGGGCAATGGAACAAGAGGTTACAGCGGTGATAGTGGTCCTGCTACTCAAGCGAAGCTTAATTATCCGGATGGCGTGGCTGTGGACGCAACAGGCAACCTCTATTTTACGGATGGTTATATAGATAGTCCCCGCATCCGGAAGGTGGATACAACTGGTATCATCACCACGGTGGCGGGCAATGGAATATATGGCTATAGCGGTGATGGCGGCCCTCCTACCCAGGCTCAGTTTAGATATCTCCGTGATGTAACTGTTGATATTCAGGGTAATCTCTACATCGCAGAAGAACAAAACCACCGCATCCGGAAAGCGGCTCCTCCTATTGCCTTTGCTATACCTGTGACCGGTGACGATATCTTTTTTGCCGATAAGAATGGCTTGGGGTATATCATGGCGAGCAGCGGCAAGCACAAGCAGACCTTTGATCTGGATAGGGGTGTGGTGCTCTATGAGTTTGGATATGATGACAACAATAATCTCTTTTCAATTACCGATCGCTTTGGAAACCAGACAACTATTACTAGAGATGGTAACGGTACCCCTCGCTTCATCACCTCCCCTGACGGCATCACCACGGCCCTGACCATTGACGGGAATAACCACCTTACTGCCATCACCTACCCTAATGGCAGTTCGTATGGCTTTGAATACACTCCCACTGGCTTGATGACGGCCAAGGTCGAACCGGAAGGCAATCGCTTTGAGCATGCCTTTAATGCAAATGGAAGATTAACCGCTGCCACAGATGAGGAAGGGGAGCATTGGCAGTATGCCAGGGAGGCCTATCCCAATGGTGATATTCAGACCGAAGTCCTCACGGCTGAGGGTGATCTTACCACCTACCTCGACCACACCTATTCCACCGGCGCCTATACCTCTACGATCACCGACCCAACCGGTGCGCAAACCACCTATGCCCGCTCTGCTGACGGTCTGGCAGTAAACAAAAACCTTTCCTGCGGTATGAAGCTTGCCTTTAAGTATGGGGTTGATCCAGCATACAAGTACCAGATGGTTACCGGCATGTGGGAGGATACGCCTGCCGGTCTGGAGCGAATCACCCTCATGAATAAGACCTACCAGGATACCAACTCCGACCAGGTCTCTGATAGGATTACCGAAACAGTCACCGTCAACACCAAAGCCACGACCATGGTGACCAACACCCTGGCTGCCACCAAGGTACTCACCTCTCCTGTGGGGAGAAAGGTGACAACCTATTATGACCCCAACACCCTTTTGATGTCCAGGGTCACCATCCCCAGTCTCTATGACACGACCTATGGGTATGATGCCAAGGGGAGATTGACATCTCTCATCACCAATCAGAGACAAACAGACTTTACTTACACCCCCCAGGGGTTCCTGGAGTCCATCACCGATCCTGAGAACCATACCACCTGGTATGCCTACGATGCCGTGGGCAGGATGACGAGTATCGCCAGGCCTGACAACAGCTCTATCGGATTCGCCTATGATACGAACGGCAACATGGTGGTCCTGGCCACACCCACCGATGTAAAGCACCTCTTTGGGTACAACAAGGTGAACCTCAATAATGTCTACCAGGCCCCGATCAGCGGGCAGTATCAGTATTACTATGACCGGGATCGCCGCCTCACCCGGATACACTTTCCCTCTGGGTTGCAGATCAACAATATCTATAACAACGGCAGGTTGGCTCAGATCCAGACGCCGGAGGGTAATATAGACTTCACCTATCTGTGTGGATCAAAGGTGGGTTCGGTGGCCATGGGCAGTGAGGGCATCACCTATGGGTATGACGGCTCGCTCGTCACTTCAGAGGCCCTCAGCGGTACGCTCAACCAGACCCTGGGGTACACCTATAATACCGACTTCAACCTCACGGGCTTTACCTATGCCGGGGGCACTACATCATATACCTATGATAACGATGGTCTGCTCACCAAGGCCGGTGCCTATACCATCACCAGGGATGCAGCCAACGGCCTGCCCACAGCAGTTACCGGCGGCGCCTTGAATCTCTCCCGCGCCTTCAATGGCTATGGAGAGGTCGATGGAGAGGGGTTTACCATCGGCGGATATAACATGACCTCTTGGACGCTCGCCAGAGATAAAGCCGGTCGGATTATCCAAAAACAAGAAACCGTTTACGGAACAACTGAAAACTATGTTTATTCTTATGATGCGATGGGGAGGTTGCTCACAGTGGTAAAAGATGGTTCACTTGTAGAGCAATATCAGTATAACCAGAATGGAACTCGCATCTCAGAAGTAAATGCCTTACGAGGAATTTCCGGAAGAACATTCACGTATTCCGACGAAGATCACCTCCTTCAGGCGGGCAGTACCACTTACCAATATGACACCGACGGGTTCCTGCTCACCAAGACCAAAGGGACAGAAGTAACAGAGTACTCTCATTCTTCCAGAGGCGAGCTCTTACAGGTCAAACTCTCCGACGGCAGCGTCATCGACTATATCAATGATCCCTATGGCAGGAGAATCGCGAAGGTCGTCAACGGCATCATCACCGAAAAATACCTTTGGCTAGGGCTGACACGACTACTTGCTGTATATGACGGCAGTGACAATCTAGAGATGCGGTTTGAGTATGCTGACGGTAGGATGCCAATTTCGATGACTAAAGCAGCTACTATTTATTATCTCACTTACGATGAGGTAGGATCTCTAAAAATTGTATCCGATGCATCCGGCAATGTGGTCAAAATAATAGACTACGATTCTTTTGGAAATATCATCAATGATTCAAATTCATCATTTAACATTCCATTTGTATTTGCCGGAGGACTATACGATAAAGATTCTGGTTTAATAAGGTTTGGCTACAGGGATTATAATCCTGATATAGGCAGATGGTCAGCCAAGGATCCTATCTTCTTCGCAGGGGGAGACAGTGATCTCTACGGATATTGCTTGAGCGATCCTATTAACTTAATTGATATCAAAGGTTTGATCTTATGGTACGCAGATAAAGCATCAGAAAAGGCAATGAAGCCTCATATAGAAAGAATAATGAAAACTCAAGCAGGTAGAGGATTATTAAAACAATTGCAAAGTGCCCCTCAAACATATTATATTCATGGTGGACCTGGCCCTCGTGGTCCTGCATATCAACTCCAAAGTGATGTCTATGTAGATCCTTGTTTTCATCCAACAATTCAAACGACAGCTGGGCCAAAACAGGCGAGTACTACTCGAATTTTAGCACATGAATTGGGACATCTTACTGGCACTTTGGATAATGGTCCTGGTAGCATGAACAATGTAAATACCTGGGAAAACCCCATCATGAATCCTCTTGAAGGATATAGCAGAACTAAATACTAGCTCGATAGAAAAATGAACGCTCAATTAGAAAACTCATCTTTATGGAGGTAACAATGAAAAAAATATTATTTTTTCTATTGTGTTTATTTCCAACAATCATTATGGCTTGTAAATCTGACATATTCATTGTTTATTATCTTCCTATTGAGGCAAACTTTTATGTGCCACCCACTCGTGAATACATTATGAAACATGGTTTTAAATTCGAGATAAATTCGAGTGTAATAGAGAGATTATTTAAGAACTTGTCAAGCGATAATGAAGTTGAAGTGAAAAATGAGGATTATAACAACCTAAGAATATTAATAATAAGAAAGAAAGATGATATCGAACTTTTTATTACGGCTGATAAACAAGTTTTATCAAAAGACAAAAAATACAACATAAATAGAATAATCATTGAAGATGCATTGAATGAAATTGTTAATTTTGTTAAAAAAACGGAAAGTGGAAAATAAGACTGAAGAAATCTAGTGGAAGGGAACGGGACGTCCTCAAGTAATTCTATACAAGCGAGACTGAAGAACACACTTCCTAATTTCACGAATCTCACCTCCTGGGCTTTGACCAGGGACAAGGCAGGCAGGATCATCCAGAAGCAAGAGAACTGGCTGGCACTACCTCCAACTACGCCTACACCTATGACCCCATGGGTAGGCTTTTGACAGTGACTAAAGACGGCGCCCTTGTTGAGGAGTATCAGTACGGCGCTAATGGCGCGCGAGTCTCGGAGATGAATGCCCTGCGGGGTATTAGCTCCAGAACCATGATCTACTCTGATGAGGATCACCTTCTCACCGCTGGCGCTACCACGTACCAATATGATGCCGATGGCTACCTCCTGATCAAGACCAAAGGTACTCAGATAACCAACTACTCGTATTCTTCCGTGGGTGAGCTGCTTCAGGTGGTCTTGCCTGATAATAAGACCATTGAATACCTCTACGACCCCCTCGGTAGGAGGATTGCTAAAGCTATTAACGGCACTACCACTGAAAAGTACCTCTGGCGGGACTTAACCCAACTTTTAGCAGTGTATGATGGTAGTAACAATCTGCTCATGAGATTCGAGTATGCTGATGAGAGGCTGCCGGCAGCCATGACCTCTGGTGGGAATACGTTTTACCTGACCTACGACCAAGTCGGGTCTTTGAGAGTAGTTGCTGATGCTTCAGGGAATGTCGTAAAACGAATAGATTATGACTCCTTCGGTAACATCATCAACGATACCAGTCCCTCCATTATCATCCCCTTCGGCTTTGCTGGTGGGTTAGAAGATCGAGACACGGGCTTGGTTCACTTCGGGCTTCGTGATTATGATCCCGACATCGGAAGATGGACTGCCAAGGATCCTGTCTGGTTTTGGGGATTTAATACGGATCTTTATGGCTATTGCCAGAATGACCCGATTAATCTTGTTGATCCGCAAGGGTTAGGTCAAGTTACAGAAGAGGATATAGACTGGGTAGCAAAGGCCTTATACGGAGAGTTCCGTGGGCAAGGTGAAAAATACTATGAAGTTACTGCATGGGTGATTAGGAATAGACATTCTTACCCGCGCAAGAGATGGCAGACCTATAAAGGAGTTGTTACTGACCCGTGGCAATTTAGTTGCTTCAACCCGGATGATAAGAATCGTAAAAAGGTTGACAATCCAAATCTTAAAGACCCGAGATGGGTGAGTGCGCGTAGTGTTGCCAAACAGGTCTTGAATGCAGCTGAATGTGAAAATCCAATACCAAATGTCTATAATTACTACAGCCCGATATCTAGGAGACCTGCGGGTTCGGTTCCCAAGTGGGCACGAGGCGCGCCAACAGTAGATGTGGAAGGTATAGATCCTTGGAAGATGACCTTAATAAAACTTAAAAATCCATGAAGCAGAGGGAGGGTAGACATATGAAAAAATTATTATTGGCGTTGAGTGTCATTACCTTACTATTAATAGTACCATTATTAACAAATGCTCAAGATGATGTAACGGAGCTAATGAATCAATATGAGAGGTGTAACAACCCTGATAGTTGTAAAAAGATAGAGCTCACATTAATTAAACAGTTCTTAAGTTCAAGAAGAATATCATTAAATGAATTAGAGAGTATGCTTGCAAACGATGATATGATGTATGAAGTCATTCAAGGCAACTTAACCGGTAATGAAACTAGGGATTATATTTTTAAGATTGAGGTTTTAGTGTATCGACTTGGAGAAGTTATTGTGGTCAAGCGGGATGAACAAAACAAAAAATTTGTGGCATTGCCAATAATTGAGAAAGGCTTATTATATAATATGTATACAAAGGATGTAAGCGGTGATGGCGTGGATGAATTAATCTTTAGTGGCTATGGCACAGGTACCGGTTACTGGGAGGAATGGCTCGCCATTTATAAGTACAAGGATAACAAAATGAACCTTATCTGGAGTGGAGATGAAAAAGAAGTAACGGCAATAGGTGGTAAGGAAACCACAGTAAATTCGCGAGCCTATTTTTACAATGTGCCAGGCTACAAATCAAAAGAAATAAATCAAACAGAAATTACTAAAACAATAGATACGAAAACTAAAAAACAACTTCCCGAAAAAATGGTCGAAAAAAGATTTAGATGGTCTTTACGAGATTTCAAATTTATAGAGGTAAAGGGGAAATAGCAATTGGAGTGAAAATATAATGAGAATATTAACTTTGTCGTCTATTATCGCTATCTTATTACTAATATTCCCATTAGAAGCAACTTCCCAAGATGTAACTCAGTTGATGAATAAGTATGAGCGGTGTGAAAGACCCGATATTTGTAAAAAATTGGAAATGACGTTGATTAAATCGTTTTTAAACAAGGCAAAGATATTAGATGTTTTGGAGAAGATGCCGGAAGAAAATGATATAAAGCGCGAAATAATTATAGCTAATTTGACAGGCATAGATAGTAAAGATTACATTTTTAAAATAGTAATTGATCGCCTTGGGTATATTGTTGTAGTCAAGCGAGATTTGAAAAATAAAAAATTCATAACATTACCGATAATTCAGAAGGGATATATATATATGATTTAAAAGCAGAGGACATTACAGGTGATGGTATTGATGAATTAATGTTTGGTGGCCATGGTACTGGCACAGGGTATTCGTCAAAGTTGATTGCAATATACAAATACAAAAATAACAAAATGAATCTTATTTGGAGTGGATTAAAAAAGGAAGACACTTTAGTAGGTGATGAAGAAGTTTATATGACGTCTAAGATTACTTTCTCTAATGTGTCAGGTTCTAAATCAAAAGAAATATATCAAACAGAAACTGAAAAGATAATAAATTCGGAAACCCGAAAGGTGATCTCTAAAAATACAACTAAAAAGGAATTTAGATGGTCTTTACAAGATTTTAAATTTATAGAAGTCAAGGGGAAATAAGCGGACGAGAGGGGGCCGTCCTAACTAATTCAATAACTTCCCCGAGGTAAGGGAAGTGACAACCTCGTATGACCCAATACCCTCTTGACCTCCAAGCTCACCATCCCCGGGCTCTATGACACAACCTATGGGTATGATGCCAAGGGGAGGTTGGCTGCCATCAAGACAAATACCAGGCAGACAGACTTTACCTATACCCCTCAGGGGTTCCTGGAGTCCATTACTGACCCGGAGAACCACACCACCTGGTATGCCTACGACGCCGTGGGCAGGATGACGAGTATTGCCAGACCAGATGGCAGCGCAATTGGATTTGCCTATGATAAGGACGGCAACATGGTGGTCCTGGCCACACCCACGGATGTCGAGCACCTCTTTGGGTACAACAAGGTAAACCTGAATAATGTCTACCAGACACCCATCAGCGGGCAGTATCAGTATTACTATGACCGGGATCGCCGCCTCACCAGAATACATTTCCCCTCGGGATTGCAGATCAACAATATCTATAACACCGGCAGGCTGACCCAGATCCAGACACCGGAGGGGAATATAAACTTCACCTATCTGTGCGGTACCAAGGTGGGATCGGTAACCATGGGCAGTGAGGCCATTACCTATGGGTATGACGGCTCACTCGTCACCTCCGAGGCCCTGAGCGGCACGTTGAATCAGACCCTGGGCTACACCTACAATGCGGACTTCAACCTCACGGGCTTTACCTATGCCGGAGGCACCACATCATATACCTATGATAACGATGGGTTGCTGACCAAGGCAGGGGCCTTCACCATTACCAGGGATGCAGCCAACGGCCTGCCCACAGCAGTGGCTGGCGGCGCTTTGTCTCTTACCCGCGCCTTCAATGGGTATGGGGAGGTAAATAGTGAGGCTTTTGCCGTTAGCAGTCAGAATGTCACTTCCTGGAGCCTCACCCGTGACAATGCTGGGAGGATAATAGAAAAGACGGAGGCGGTTGGAGGTGTAACCTCCCACTACGTGTATACGTATGATCCGATGGGTAGACTCCTCTCAGTGGTAAAGGACGGTGTCCTGGTAGAACAATATCAATACAATCAAAATGGGACGCGCATAGCTGAGGTGAATGCCCTTAGGGGAATTGCAGGTCGAAGCTTTACATATTCCGATGAGGATCATTTGCTTCAGGCTGGTTCGACCACCTATCAATATGATGCCGATGGATTTCTGGTTACCAAGACCAAGGGCACTGATGTGACCGAGTATGCATACTCTTCTCGCGGGGAACTCTTGCAGGTGAAGCTCCCTGATGGCAGAGTTATCGATTACTACCACGATCCTCTTGGCAGGCGAATTGCCAAGGCCGTCAACGGCACCATCACCGAGAAGTACCTCTGGCAGGGACTTACCCAACTTCTGGCAGTTTATGATGGTGCTAATAATCTCCTTATGCGATTTGAGTATGCCGACGCTAGGATGTCCGTTGCTATGTCGAGGAGTGGCACTACCTACTACTTGACTTATGATCAAGTGGGGTCTCTACGGGTGGTTACTAATTCAGCCGGAAGTGTTATAAAAAGAGTTGACTATGATTCTTTTGGAAATATACTGAATGACAGTAACCCAACGTTTGAGATACCTTTTGGTTTTGCTGGAGGGCTATATGATCGTGATACAGGTCTAGTCCATTTTGGCTTCCGCGACTACGACTCCGACATCGGTCGGTGGACTGCAAAGGATCCTATTGGATTTGGCGGTGATGATGTTGATCTATACGGTTATTGTATAAATGATCCTTTAAATTTAATTGATCCTCTAGGCCTGAGAAAACTTACTCAGCAGGAAAGAGAAAAACTAGTTAATACTGCGAAGGGCTGGGAAAGGACCAAATATTCAAGTACAACAACAAAATATAATGTAGGCTATGAAGGGGCTAAGGCCACCAAGGGCAAGGGTGCAGACTGCTCTGGCGCTGTGTGGGCAATTTACAAAGAAGCCGGTTTCCCCTACCGATACCGATGGTCTGCTGAAGGAATGGATTCATTGTGCTTTCAAAAAGCCACTGGTAGTCCTGAAGTTGGAGATGTTGGATGGTGGCAGGGTCATGTTGCCATGTATGGCGGTAAAGATGAAAAAGGACGAGATATGGTGTATTCAGCACGCGGTTCATCTGATGACAAGCTATTTGGTTTGTGGCCTTTAAAATGGTTTGAAGATGCTAAAGGAAAGACAACATGGTATTATTACGATGTACCTGATTGATCGTAAGTGAGAGTTTTTATTTGATTAATAACGATAAGGAGATATTTTTTATGCCAAAAAAAATATTCTTATTTAAATTCTTTGTCTTTGTGATAATTTTGATGATATCCGCTTGCAATGTTGATACCTCAAATTCGTCTAAAGCGGAGAAGGAAGCAAAAAAAACCGTTGAATCGTTTATTCAGGCAGAATTTAATGGCATAGAGGATGCGAGAAGTGAATTTGTAATATTTAGCCCAAAGCGTAAGATACAAGAGGGAAAAAGAGAGTTTAAGGGACTTGTGAACGAACTCCAATATGACCCTCTCATAATTGTTGATTCATATCGAATTATGGATATCAAAGTGTTCAATAATCGTGCAGAAACTACCGTTTTCTTTACGTCCCTGGCTAAAACCAAAGGGGTGGGCTTTACTCGTAAAATTATTTCAGTCCACCGTGAAAAAGATATGATGAAAATTGATTTGGTTTATGAAAACAACAGATGGTGGGTTATCGATCCGCCGCTGCCGCGGGTCTCTTTAAGGGCGATGATTGAAAAGTTTAAGGCTATTTTAAAAAGGTCGGATGAGATAAGGAAGACTAATCTGGCGGGTTTTGATGAAGAACAAATGAAAAATTGGATGGAATCTTACAATTGTGACAAAACTTCTTTGGAGATATTAGAGAGCCTCAATGCTGAGAATACAAATAAGAAATGATAGACAAGGAGAATGGGGTCACCTACCACCAGGCCCCGATCAGCGGGCAGTATCAGTATTACTATGACCGGGACCGCCGCCTCACCAGGATTCACTTCCCCTCGGGATTGCAGATCAACAATATCTATAACACCGGCAGGCTGGCTCAGATCCAGACGCCGGAGGGAAATATCAATTTCACCTATCTGTGTGGATCAAAGGTGGGATCAGTAGCCATGGGAGCTGAGGCAATTACCTATGGGTATGACGGCTCGCTGGTGAAATCCGAGACCCTCAGTGGCACGTTAAATCAGACGCTCGGCTACACCTACAATACGGACTTCAACCTCACGGGCTTCACCTATGCTGGCGGCACAACATCGTATACCTATGATAACGATGGCCTGCTGACCAAGGCCGGAGCCTTCACTATCACCAGGGATGCAGCCAATGGCCTGCCCACAGGGGTCACCGGCGGGACCTTATCTCTGACTCAGTCTTTCACCGGCTATGAAGAATTGGAAGCTCAAAACTATAGCATCAATAGCAGCAGCCTCACTTCCTGGACCCTTAGTAGAGATGATGTAGGCAGGATAAAGATCAAACAGGAGAGAGTTGGGGGTACAATAATTAACTACGCCTACACTTATGATGCCATGGGTAGGCTTCTGACCGTAATCAAAGAGGGTATTCTGGTTGAAGAATATCAATATAATCAGTATGGAACCCGTATCTATGAGATAAATAGTCTCAGAGGGATCACGGGGCGGAGCTTTACATATTCCGATGAAGACCATCTGCTGCAGGCTGGCACGACCACCTATCAGTACGATGCCGATGGATTTCTAGTGAATAAAACAACTGAAGCGGGTGTCACAGAATACGCTTATTCCTCCAGAGGGGAACTCTTGCAAGTTAAGTTACCTGATACCAGAGTTATTGGTTACCTCCATGATCCTCATGGCAGGAGGATTGCCAAGGTAGTCAATGGAGCCATTACTGAGAAGTATCTCTGGGAGGGGCTGACGAGACTTTTAGCGGTCTATGATGGCAGCAACAATTTGATGAGGAGGTTTGAATATGCCGACGCGAGAATGCCGTTCGCCATGGTTAAAAATGGATCCACTTATTACTTGACTTACGATCAGGTAGGTTCTCTTAGGGTTATCGCAGACGCGGCGGGTAATGCGGTTAAGAGAATCGATTATGACTCATTTGGGAACGTGCTAAATGATACTGCGCCAACATTCGACGTACCATTTGGTTTTGCAGGCGGGTTACACGATCGAGATACAGGGCTAGTACAGTTTGGATTCAGAGATTATGATCCTGATGTCGGAAGATGGACAGCAAAGGATCCTATTGGATTTGGAGGTGGTGACGTTGATTTATACGGCTATTGTTTAAACGATCCCATAAATCTTTTAGACCCAAATGGTGCGGGTATTATAAGTTTCTTTAAATGTTTCTACTATGCTCATAAGGTAAAGAAATATCAGGATGAATGCAAGAAAGAGTATATGAGCGCTACGTGTATAGAAGATGAATTGAAATTCTATGAAAAATATGGAGGAGTATATCCTTCTGAAGCAATTATGAATTGCGTCAGGACCAAAGATTCCAATCTTTATGAGAAATGGATAATAGCGTGCTTTAAAGGAGCATGGGGGCCAAACAGCCCGGTTAAACCACTACCGATTCCGAGGAGATAATAAATGAAAAGATGGCTTATTATTGGAATATTAGTTGGCGTTATATTAGGTGTTCTATTTACTTTTCTCATAAATAGACATTACTCTATGGTGCAGTCAGATGCGGCATACGCTTACGGTCTTAGTTTATTGGAAAAAAATAATAAGAACGAAGCAATTGCCGTATTCAACCAAGCAATTGGAATTGATCGTAAAAATTATAAACCATACATCGCATTGGGAAAGATATATGAGGCTGAGGGAGAAACCGGGCTTTCTTTGGAATTCTATAAAATAGCTAGGCAACTCTGTACAAGTGATTCCGCTATAAGTAGAGCTGATAAAAGATTTATCGAGGATAGGATAAAAGAACTTTCCAGAGGGAACTAAACTTTTGGAGAAATCTACGGACGATTAGTTAGTAAAAGATTAAAAATTACATCCAATGCTCTAAATTGTAATAACCTTACTTCCTGGTCTTTGACCAGGGACAAGGCAGGCAGGATTACGCAAAAGCAAGAGACCGTGGCTGGCACCACCTCCAATTACGCCTACACCTATGATCCCATGGGCAGGCTGCTGACAGTTACTAAAGATGGCTCATTGGTCGAGCAGTATCAGTACGGCGCTAATGGCGCGCGAGTCTCGGAGATGAATGCCCTGCGAGGCATCTCCTCCCGCACTATGGCCTACACTGAAGAAGATCATATGTATCAGACAGGAGATACCACTTACCAGTACGATGTGGATGGCTTCCTGATGTCTAAGACCAAGGGCACCGAGAAAACAGAGTATGCCTATTCCTCCCGTGGGGAGCTTCTGCAGGCCAAACTACCCGACGGCAGGGTTATCGACTATTACCACGATCCCCTTGGCAGGCGAATTGCCAAGGCTGTCAACGGTGTTATCACCGAGAAGTACCTCTGGCAGAATCTGATCAGGCTTCTGGCCGTTTATGATGGTAACGATAATCTTCTAATGAGATTCGATTATGCGGATGGCAGGATGCCCGTTGCTATGACTTCTGCTGGAAATACCTATTACCTCACATATGACCAGGTGGGGTCTCTAAGAGTAATCTCTGACGTTTCTGGTAATGTTGTAAAGCAAATTGAGTATGACGCATTCGGCAATATTATCAACGCTACCAATCCATCGTTCACTATCCCCTTTGGTTTTGCCGGTGACTTCTACGATCAAGACACCGGTCTCGTTCGCTTCGGCCTCAGAGACTATGATCCTGATATAGCTCGCTGGACCTCTAAGGATCCGATTGGATTCAAAGCGGGTTATACTGATCTATACAGTTATTGTTTGAACAATCCTATCAATTTTATTGATCCGCTTGGGTTAAATTCCTGGAGATATGACTTATCTGATGAAATCCTATATTATCTCGACGATGATGGGAATGCTCTTGATAGTTGGATAGCAGTATCGGGTCCTTGGGGCGCAGGTGCATTGCCTGCTGGTAGTTATACCTTGCCAGGTGGTCCTTGTGCTCTTCCTGAAAGCCAAAGGCCATATTGCGATCCCAGTGGCAATTGTTGGTGGCAGGCGATTGAGCCTGACTTTGAGACAGATAGGGATGGATTTGGAATACATCCTGATGGGAATGTTGAAGGAACAGAAGGCTGCGTAGGGGCAATAGCAGCAGATAGGGGGAACATGGGTGTCAGGCCTTGAAACTTGACATATCTTTGAGGATACGATATGTATAGGCTATGGGAAGAGCTGTTCGGATTGAATATCCTGGAGCCTTGTATCATATTACCAGCCGTGGGAATGAGCGGAGAAGAATCTTTCTTGATGCAGAGGACCGGATAAAGTTCCTTGGCCTCGTGCAAGCTTACCATGATCGCTATGGTATCCTGATTTATGCCTATGTCCTGATGGACAACCATTATCATCTCATCCTGGAAACCCCCCAAGGGAATCTCTTGAAGATCATGCATGGGGTAAATGGGGGATACACGAACTATTTCAATAGAAGGCATAGGAGGGTGGGGCATCTCTTGCAGGGGAGATACAGGGCGATCCTTGTGGAGAAGGATCGCTATCTTTTGTCCCTCAGCAGGTATGTCCATCTCAACCCCGTGAGGGCAGGGCTGGTTAAAAGGCCCGAAGGATATCAGTGGAGTAGTTATAGGGGATACATTGGGAAGGAGAAGGGAGAAGATTGGATAGAATGCAGTTGGGTGATATCTCAATTTGGCGAGCAGAGAAAAATGGCGGAGAGGAGATATAAGGCCTATGTGGAAGAGGGGCTCAGGGAGGGGGCGGGGGATCCTCTTAAGGGTGTCTACGGTCAGGTAGTACTGGGGGGAGAGGAGTTTATTGAAAGGATCAAGGAGGGCTTTCAGGGAAAGAGATTAAGTACTGATATTGTCGAACGGAAAAGGTTGCTTGAGCATCCCACCATAGAACAGATCCTTCGTGGGGTGGAGAAGGTATTTGGGACGAGAGAGGAGGGACTTTTAGCAAAGGGAGGGCGATCGAACACGGCGCGGAAGGTTGCCCTTTATCTAGCACAGCTTTATACGGGACTAAGCAATAGAGAGATCGGGGAGAGATTTGGTGGCATTGAGGCGGCGGGGGTGAGCAAGGCAGTTTCACGGATGAAAGAAGAGATCGTTTCGGACAAGAAATTGTCGAAGCTTGTAAGTGATCTTGAGTCATCTTTCAAGGCCTGACACCTGTGGTTTTTTTACGCCCTGTAAAAATTTTCTGAGAATAAACTTACCGGGAGAAAATTTCTCATATTCTGGTGCGTGTTTCTTCAGTGGTAATGAGAACCTAATTGGTAACGTCGATTCGTGGGAAGATTGTTATGATGATATTTTTATTAGAAAGTGCGGGAGCGCGTATGGTGCCAACTGGGATAATTCTGCAAAATGCTACACGGGATGTTATTTCACATGTGATCTGCATCATTATGTGACCTGTATGAGTGTATTGTCAGGTTGCATAGAACAAGAACGATATACATACAGTCAACCGTATAATTATGATCTGGGGATGTATCTCTCGCATTTTCAGACTAGTGTTTCTGATGGTTTTAAAGATTGGAAACGTCGTCGAGTAGTAGATGTTAACGGCAGGCTTTGCCGTCCCGAAGTTATTGAATGCAGTGGATGGGAAAAGGCTTCCATGTGCTATTATGGTGATATATGCTGGGATGGAGCATATATGGAGTGGCAGGTACCTGTACCTTGTTATCGGACGGGTAAGGGTTGTGAAACTAATTATTGCAAGACTAGTTATAGAATAGATTATCAGAAACAAGTGGGAATATTCAATTTTAACGGAAACCTTAACGGTTATGATTGGCTCAAGTATGATTTAATTCCTAAGGGGGAAGAACTGCTAGGACCTTGTTCAGTAGCTGAGATGTGTTCAGGAGAGTGTAAAGTCCCCGATTATCCCTGCGCGGGTTGGGCGGCCCTTGGGTGGGAAGCGCGGCACGTTCGCTCAGAAAAAATTGATGGCAATCCGAAAAACCCTATGCCTGATGAAGCAATAAAAACAAAGTTGCCGGATGATATTAAGAATTGGATGGTTGAGCGTGGATTCGATATTACACCATTTGAGGGCAAGATAGTTAATGTCACAGGCTCTCGCAAAAAATAAGACGGAGGAGAATTAGGAATATAATTCCTTAATATTGAAGTATATAACCTTGTTCAAAATTTTCACTTTCTAAAATATGGAGCCGGACTTCCTCTCCCGCTGGTGAGAGGATTAAGGGCGAACGATAGGTAGATTCCCAGTTATCAGTATTCAGCTTACAAAGACCGCCGCTGCGGTTTTACTCCCTCTTATACCCCTTCCCCATAATCCCCGCGAGGTATTCGTCAGTCACCTGTTTCTGGTCAAGACCCAGGGCCCTGGCATAGCCTCTGAGAAAACCCTTGAGGTATACCGGCGCAGGCAGGGCCTTCACATCCTCCTCTTCGATGGCCTGCAGGTTGTGCTTGCCTATCTTTGTCTCCACTGCCACCTCATCGATTTCCAGCGAGAGATAGCGGCGAATCTTACACAGGCTCTCCCCTGACCAGTGTACTTCATTACCCCCCAGTGCCTCCCCGATCTGCTGCGGGCTGAGGACTTGGCGCGCAACAATAGGGCTCGGTGCCGGGACAGCCGTCATCTCACCCTCTCCCCGAATCATGAGGTCGTATTCCCTCTGGCTCCGCGGGTCCTTGAGCACCCGGTAGGCCTCTTCCACTTTGTCATGGATCTCCTTCACCTCTTCGGGTGTTAAAAGGATCGTCATTCCGGGGGAGCTCGGGCTATAGATCGCCTTTAACTTATCGTAGGCAATGCGTATCTCTTCCTCCGTGGCCTTAGGACCGACTTCGAGTATCTCGTAATAATTTTGTTCCCGCCAGGGTTTCAGCTCAGCGTCCATTCCAATCCCTCGTCATCAGATAGTCGGGCGGCAATATCCCTGATACACGCGGCGACGTCGGAACTGGGATAATCGGAGAAAAAGGCGCGTCCCCACTGAAGCGAGGAATAGACATTATAGTCATACAAGATATGTCCCAGAAAACCGACGTCGATGCCGAAATATTTACGGCACACGCTCCTCATGGCGAACCCAAGCTCAGCCTCTTTGCCATTCCGCGCCTGGTTGATAATGAGCCGAGGCTTGAATGCGCTCATCCCGTTTTTTAAGATCTTTCCCGCCTCTTTGTCCACCTTTTCCAGCCGCGCGAGGAGATCAAAGGGGGTCCTGATCCCCTCGGGGTTATTGCCGTCCATGGCCGTCTCGACCATCTTCTTGACCTTATGGTTGGTGGTCATAGTCATCCACCGGTGGAAGAAGGCTCCCCTAATAAACTGGTAGGCGTTTTCCACAGAGGTAGGCTCTGGGGTGACCAGGAAGATCCCGTTATCCGAGATGAGGAAGAAGTCGAAGACATGGGGCGACATACCCGTTCCCAGATCGAGGATGATGTGGTCGGCATCCAGGGAGCGGATCTGGCGGATGATCTTTTGCTTTTGGCTTTGTTTGGGATTGCTCAGGGTCAGGATATCGTGGGCACCGCCGACTATCCTAAGGTTGGGTATGCCGGTCTCCGTGAGAACACCCTTGATGCTTCGCATCCCTTGCCTGATGAAGTCGTCGAGGCTCACGGGAGGTCTGGGTATCCCCAAGAGGGTATGGAGGTTTGCGCCCCCGAGGTCGGCATCGACCACTATCACCTTTTTGCCCCGTTCGCACAGGGCGATCCCGAGGTTGGCGGTCACAAAGCTCTTGCCGATCCCCCCTTTTCCGCCGGCGATGGCCCAGATGCGCTTCTCCTTTTTTCCCTTATCCATCGTTCATCACCCGGTATCTAGTGCCACACCCCCTCGATGGGCGTGCCGCAGTGAGAGCACTTCCCCTCCGTTATGCTATTTTCCGCTACCTGGTAGCCGCGACGTTTGAGGAGCACCTTCTTACAGTGGTAGCACGAGGTGTTTTCCCCCTCGTCTCCGGGGATATTGCCGGAGTAGACATATCTCAGCCCCTCTTCCAGGCCGATCTCCCGTGCCCGCCTGATGATCTCCGGCGATGTCGGCGGCTTATCCAGCAGCCGGTAGGTAGGGTAAAAAGCGCTGACGTGCCAGGGTATCTCCGGAGAGACGGAAAAAAGAAACCGGGCTATTTCACGCAACTCATCCTCGGCGTCGTTCAGGGTGGGTATGATCAGGGTGGTGACCTCCACCCAGATGCCCAGGTCATGCATCCGGGTGATGCTCTCCAGCACGGGCTTTAATTGCGCGCCGCATATCTTTTTATAAAATTCCTCTGAGAAGGATTTAAGGTCCACGTTGGCCCCATCGAGATTAGGGGCGATCATATCCAGGGCCTCTGCGGTCATATAGCCGTTGGTGACAAAGTTATTCTTGATGCCTTTTTGGCGCGCGATCGCGGCCGTATCGTAGGCGTACTCAAAGAAGATGGTGGGCTCGGTGTAGGTATAGGAGATGCTGGCACAGTTGTATTTCAGGGCCATGGAGACGATCTCTTCAGCCGAGACCTTTTCGCCAACTATGCTTTCCTTATCTCTCGGCAGCTGGGAGATCTCATGGTTCTGGCAGTGGAGGCAGCGAAAGTTGCACCCCGGGGCGGCGACGGAAAAGGCCTTGCTCCCCGGCAGGAAGTGAAAGAACGGCTTTTTCTCAATGGGGTCCACATTGGCCGAGATGAGTTTTTCATAGACCAGGGTATAGAGGATCCCCGCTTTGTTCTCGCGCACGCAGCAGACCCCCCTCTTCCCATCGGCGATGAGGCAGCGGTGACTGCACAGAAAACAGCGGACCTTGCCTTCTGATTGCTTTTCGTAGAGGTATGCCTCTTTCATCGCGTCCCACCGTGCGGTGCAATGCTACCACATCCTGTTGTGATTATCCATAAGAGATTGACCTTTCCCCTTTCGTCTTGCAAATCCGCCGATATTCCCGTACCCTGAGCAAGGAGGAGCGCGATGGATCAAAAAGGATTTTCCGATCTCGTGGCGATCATGGCCCGCTTGCGGGGGGAGGATGGATGCCCCTGGGACCGCCGCCAGACCAAGGAGGACCTCAAGCCCTTCCTCATCGAGGAGACGTACGAGATCTTGGAGGCGCTGGACAGGGGCGATGATCAGGGGCTGCAAGAGGAGTTGGGGGATCTCCTCTTCCACATCATCTTCATGGCCCGCATCGCCGAGGAGGAGGGAGCCTTCGACATCGCTGATGTGACTCATGGGGTTGCCGAGAAGATGGTCCGCCGCCACCCCCACGTCTTCGGGAGTTCCGAGGTCTCCGGGCCTCGCGAGGTCGAGGCCAACTGGGCAAAGCTCAAGGCCGCGGAGAAACCGAGGGGGTCTCTGATGGAAGGCCTTCCCTTACACCTCCCCGCCCTCATGCGGGCCTATCGCCTGACGCAACGGGCCTCTGAAGTGGGGTTCGATTGGGAGCATAAGGATCAGGTCTGGGCGAAGCTGGAGGAGGAGTTAAAGGAGTTCCAGGAAGCCTTAAGGGAGGAAAGAAAAGATGCGCTGCGGGAAGAGCTGGGGGACATCCTCTTTACCCTGGTCAACCTGGCGCGCTTCATCGGTGTCGACCCCGAGGATGCCCTAAGGAGGGTCACGAATAAGTTCGCCGAACGCTTCATCTACATAGAACGAAGGCTGCGAGAGCAGGGCAAGGCCCCTCACGAGTCATCTCTGGCCGAGATGGACGCCCTGTGGGAGGAGAGCAAGAAGAAGGGTAACAATGGGTAAACAGGGAGGAAAGCTCTACCTGGTCTCCACCCCCATCGGCAATCTGCACGATATCACCCTGCGGGCCATCAAGGTCCTGCGCACCGTGGATCTCATCGCTGCCGAGGATACGAGGAGGGCCAGGCAATTGCTCGCGCGTTACCGGGTTAAGGCCCCCCTCACCAGTTTCTTTGAGCACAATGAGCCGGCCAAAAAAGAGGCCCTCATCAAAAGGCTCGTTAAAGGTCAAGCAATAGCCTTGATCTCCGATGCCGGCACCCCCGGGGTCTCCGACCCGGGGTTCCGTCTGATCAGGCAGGCCATCGAGGAGGGTATCGAGGTGATACCGATACCCGGCCCCTCTGCCCATGTTGCGGCCCTCGTCGTCTCCGGACTCCCCACCGACTCCTTTCACTTCTTCGGATTCCTCCCCCCCAAAGGGTCCAAGCGGAAAAAGAGGCTGGAAGAGATTAAGGAGTTGCGGGGGACCATCATCCTCTATGAAGCCCCCCACCGCCTCCTGCGGACGCTTCATGATATACAGGATTGTTGTGGAGACAGGCAGATTTGCGTAGCCAGGGAGCTGACCAAGACGTACGAGGAGGTGATCAGGGGTAAGATCACCGGGGTCTTGGAGGGGCTGCAGGGGAAAAAGATCAGGGGTGAGATCACCCTCGTCGTGGCCGGCAGGGGAAGAGGTGGCTAAGAGTCAGAAAAGGGTAAGGCCGATCTGCGCCTTCACCCTCATGGGCATGGGGGTCCTCCTCGCCCAGGTTATCCTGCTGCGAGAGATCATGGTGGTCTTCTCCGGCAATGAGCTCACCACCGGCATCATGCTTGCGGCCTGGCTCTTCTGGACGGCCCTGGGGAGCGCCCTGTTGGGTGCCCTCGCCGATCGCATCCCGGGGAAGGCCTCCTTGTTTTCCTCCATGCAGTTGCTCCTCGCCTTGATCCTCCTCGCCAGCTTTCTGCTTGCCCGGTACCTGCGCCCCCTGCTGGGGGTCCCGGCCGGGGAGATCGCCTCCCTGCCGCAGATGGCAGCCGGCATCTTTGTGCTCCTCATCCCCTTGTGCCTCTGCTCGGGGTTCCTCTTTGCCCTCGGGTGCAGCCTCCTGGGAGAGATCGCCGGAAAAGAAGCGCGCTCGGTGGGGGCAGTCTATGCCTCTGAGGCCTTGGGGGCGGGGATCGGGGGGATAGCCTTCAGCTATCTCCTTATCCGTATCCTCACCCCGTGGCAGGTCTGCCTGATCGCCGCCGCCCTCTTTGCCCTTTCCGCGCTCCTGCTCGCCAAGAAACTGAGGCCCGTGGCCCTGGTGTGGATCGGACTCCTCATTGGCCTCCTGGTCTTCTATGGAACGCGTCTTAACCTCATCTCGCAGGGGTGGGGGTGGCAAGGCTACCGGGTAATCGCCAGCAAGGATACCATCTACGGCAACATCACCGTCATCACCGATGGGCCGCAAGTCAGCTTCTTTGAAAACGGGGTATGGACATTTACCCACCCCGATCCGCAGACGGCCGAAGAGGCGGCTCACTTCGCCCTCTTGGAGCATCCTCGGCCGCAAGAACTTTTGTTGATCGGGGGAGGAATCGGCGGTCTGATAGGCGAGACCTTAAAGCACCCCTCCCTGCGCCACGTGGATTATGTGGAGTTGGACCCGGCCCTGATCTCCATGGGGAGGAGATTCCTCCCTTCTGAAGCCACCCTATCCTTGGATGACCCCCGTGTTTTTATCATCCCCATTGACGGGCGCAGGTTTGTCCAGCAGGGGAAGAGGCACTACGACGTAATCATCCTCCATCTCCCCGACCCGACCACTGCCCAGCTCAACCGCTGCTACACCCGGGAGTTCTTCGCCGAGGTGGCTGCCATCCTCCATGAGGGCGGGGTCTTTTATCTGTCCGTCCATGCCTCGGAGAACGTCATCGGGCATACCCTGGCCCAGTTCTTGAGCTCCATCTACTGGACCATGCGGGAGGTCTTCCCCGAGGTCGTGGTCCTCCCCGGGTCCAGTGCCCGGTTCCTGGGGGCGAGGACAAGGGGTGCCCTGACAGCCGATCCGAAGATACTGGTCCGGCGTGCGCGCCAGAGGGATCTGAGCGTCGACTATGTCCGCGACTATTACCTCTTCTCCAACCTTTCCATGGAGCGGGTCCGCTATCTCCAATCCATCCTCGAGCAGGGCAAGGGCGCCGGGATCAATAAGGACCTTCGGCCCATCTGTTATTTCTACGACATCGTCCTCTGGACGGCCCAATATACCCCCTTTTTGAAAGACTGGTTCGTGCAATTGCAGGGCCTGCAGGTGGAGTGGATATTCTATCTCATCGCCGTAGCGACCCTCATCCTCCTCTGGAAAGGGAGGAGATCATCCTCTCCCCCCTTATTGTGGGCAGTCGCCGTCACGGGGTTTTCACAGATCGCCCTGGAGATCATTCTCATCCTTGCCTTTCAGATCATCTACGGCTACCTCTACTATACCATCGGGCTGATCATCACCGCCTACATGATCGGGCTTGCCCTGGGGGGATGGATGATCACCGCCGTCATGGGGAGGATCGCCAGGCCCCTGCGCTTCTTGCTCATGGTCCAGGCCGGGATGGCCCTGTATGCCCCCGGCTGCCTCTTCCTCATCCTGGGCCTCCACCAGAGGGCCTTCCCCCCCTCCCTTGCCGGCGCCATGGAAGGTGTTTTCCCCTTCCTCACCCTGGTGGCCGGATTTCTCGGAGGTGTCCACTTCCCCCTGGCCAATAAGATATATCTCGGGCAGCGGATGGAGGTCGGAAGGATCGGAGGCCTCATCTATGGCGTCGACCTCGCGGGATCTGCGGTTGGGGCCCTGCTTATCAGCGTCATCCTCTTGCCCATCGTGGGGATAGCTCAGGGTATCTCCCTGATCGTCGCCCTGAATCTCTCCGCCATCCTCTGCTTGGGCATAAGGGTCTTAGAAGAAGGGAAGGGATGAGGGTGGATTTTGCATGGAAAGGTATTATACTTATTTGTATTATGGCGTTACCATCGCCGGAGCGATAAAAAGAGATGGAGCAATATGTGTAGGTCCTAGATGAAGCGGATGAGCCAAAACGATCTAATCCGCCGGAGGGAGGGGATATGAGCATGTCAAGAAATAATGTTTTTCTTTGGTGTCTTACCATGGTGGGTATGCTTTTGCTGGCCGGTTGCGCCCACGTGATCTCAAAACCGGTGTTGAAGGAGATTGATACGACCGCCACCTTTGCGCAGGTATTGAAGGACCCGGATGCCTATAAGGGGAAGACCGTGCTCTTTGGGGGCGACATCATCGGAGCCAAGAACATCCAGGATAAGACCGTGGTCGCAGTGCTCCAGCGTCCCCTCGGCAGGCGGGGTGAGCCCGGTGCAGGGGATGTATCGGGGGGGAGGTTTATCGTTACAACACCGGGCTTTCTCGATCCGGCCATCTACAGCCCGGGCAGAAAGATCACCGTAGCGGGCAGGGTGGTGGGCAAAGAGGTGCGCCCCCTGGGGGAGATAGCGTATACCTATCCCGTCATCGAGAAGCGGGAGCTCTATCTCTGGCCGGTGGAAAAGCCCGCCTCAGCCGAGCCCGCGGTGCACTTCGGTTTTGGCATCGGGGTAGGTTTTTAAGGCAGGGGCCAATCTCGCCCTGTGTCGCCTTGCGACACCCCATCCATAAAAATATCCGAATGTGTCACTTTGCGACATCCTGCTTTCCTTATACTTAAAATTTGAGGAGCAGGGGTAGGGGGCCGCAAAGCGGGAGGATGCTTGCTTTTTACGAATGGGCATCAGAACCTCCTCGCCGTGAAAGAAAGAGGCAGCATCGTTATAGTTTCGCTCCTCGGGGAGAAGAGGGTAAGGGGCAGGGTAAAAGGAAAGGAGCAAGATAATGAAGAGATTTTTTATCCTGGTGTTGGTCCTGGGCTTTTTATCCGGCTGTGCCCACGCCATCTCCCGGGGTGTGCTCAAAGAGGTGGATAAAAAGATCACCTTTTCAGCGCTGATCCAGGCGCCCAACGCCTATAAGGGAAAGGTCGCCCTGCTGGGAGGGATTATCGTCAATACCATCAACAAGACTGAGGGGACCCTCCTGGAGGTCTATGCGACCGTGTTGGATCGGGAAGGCAGGCCCAGGTATACCGATCGCTCTGAAGGACGCTTCTTAGCCCTCTACCAGGGTTTTCTCGACAGCGAGATCTATAACCGGGGGAGACAGGTTACTATCGCCGGCACCGTGCAGGGGGAAAAGACCCAGCTGCTGGGGGAGATCAAATATCGCTATCCCTATCTCATCATCAAGGAGATACACCTGTGGAAGGAAGAAGTGCCTGTTGCGTATGATTCATATCGGTGGGGGCCGTGGTATAATCCCTGGTATCCGTGGGGGTATCCCAGATATTATCGCCATAGGCACCATAGACACCGCTGACGCCGTATTTGAATATTAATTTTCATCATGATTTATTTGAAAAAGCACATCCCTAACGAGGCATTTCCTCAAACACTGCCACGGTCGGCATGATTTTCAAGCGTGGTGAAACGATCGCAGTACGGTTAGTTCCGAGACTCTAAAGAGATGGAAACGTGGCATGTTTAAATCATTCTTCACTAATCGTCTCATAGATGTCAAGCGCGGTTTGCTCACCTTGCCGAAAGGTTCGGATATCCTTTTCAGCGTTGTTGTTTTCCTCATTTATATAGCGGTTGCTCTATTTATTGGGTTTTATTCTGGTTTTTTCAAAATAAAAGTTCTTAAAATAGACATCTTGGTTATGATCATTTTGCCAATATCTCTTTTCTTTGTTCCTTCTCTTTTTGAGGAGATGTTTTTCCGTGGCTTCCTGCTTCCTCATAGCGAAAGAAAAATATCCACTATGCGCTTGCTGTCCTATGCCGTTTTCAGTATCTTTGTTTTTATAGTGTGGCATCCCATTAATGCCATGACCATTAATCATCCCGCCTTTGCAATTTTTACCAACCTCGTTTTTCTTTGCCTTGCTGCCCTCATGGGCATAGCCTGCACCATAACCTATCTCAAGACAGGTTCATTGTGGGTTCCTGTAGTAATACACTGGCTTACTGTTTTGGCCTGGGTATTTTTTCTCAGTGGCAGGAATTGTGTGCTTGATATTGCTCAATAAGAATAGATATAAATGTTAGACGACTTTAATTTTCAAAGCACCTTTTTCTGTATCCAAACAGTAAGCATCAGCCTTTTTCTTTGAGATAGCGCTGCCTCTTCGGTTCCGGAAATCGCTCGATGGCATAGCGGAGCATGGTCCGCGGCATCGTTGTGCAGTGCTTCCTTAAAAAACGTTCCGCGGTTTCCAGGCGCCGTTTCCCCACCTCGCGGAGCATCCACCCCACTGCCTTGTGGATCAGGTCTTCTTCGTCGGAGAGCAAGATTCTTGCAATCTTGATGGTCTCGGCAAACGCACCGCGCTTGATAAAATGAAAGGTCGCCATGATGGCGATGCGCCGCTCCCACAGATCGCTCGATCGGGCGAGGGCATAGAGGGGCCTTTTGCTCTTGCCCACCAAAAAAGCGCCGACAATGTGCTCGGCCGATGCATCAACAAGGTCCCAATTATTAACGAATTGGCTGTTTCTTAAATAAAGCTCATAGATCGTCTTTTTCGCAGATTCATCCCCCCCTGCATAGGTGCGGCAAAGGATCAAGAGCGCCAACAGCCGCTCCTCATGGATGGTGGATCGGAGTAACTGGGTGACCTCTCTGAGCGTTATTGCTTGATATGACGCTGCCAGCTGCCTGAGCTCAGGCACCGTGATCCCTAAGAAGCAATCACCTTCTCCATACTCCCCTGGCCCGGTCTTAAAAAACCTCCGGGAGACCTTTGCCCTCTCCTTAGTTCCGAGTTTCCGGAGCCTTGCTCTAATCTCCGGCACAATCTTCACGGTTGAATTTCCCGAATAGTACAATTCCTATCGACTACATAGATCTTATTTCCTTTTACATGCCTGGCGCGCAGTGATAACGATTCCATTGTGCCGTTTTCTATCGCCAATTCGACATCGGGATTCGCCATAACACCTTTTTCTTTTAAATCATCGAGGGTTATGGTTTTATCGGGATGCTCTGCAAAGAAGGCAGCCGCTGCATTACAGGCATTTTTTATCTCTGCTTGTGCCACGGCATTGCGCGCCTTTGCCTGATAGTTTACAAAGGACGGAATCGCTATGGCGGCGAGTATGGCGATAAATATCAAAAGTCCAATAACTATCCCCGCAATTACCAGGACTATAACGGCGGTATTGCTTTTCTTCCCGCCCGGTTCTTCGTGCAGGATCTTCCCGCACTTCGTGCATTTGTAAGCATTGTCATCGTTTTTCTTCCCACATTTTGGGCAATACATGGTAAGCCTCCTTTTTTAAGGTATTACATTAGTAATGCAAACATAGTACCTCTGGATGCCGGTCATGCTCTGTTTTAATTACCTAAAATCAAAATCCCTTTTTTGTCAAGGTTTTTTGTGAATGGCAGGATCAATAATCCCGACTGATACTTGGCAATCTGTAAAGGCAGCAATATAAGGCTTCCCGGAGCCGCCGGAGCCGAAGGTGGCCCCTTGGCCAGTGACCCTTTGGTCAATGGAGGTATATCGTGTCTTTTCATAATCGCTCAGGATGTGCTATGATCCTCGGTGTCGCACGTGCTTATTGAACCGGGGGCTTATTACAAAAACTATGGGGAATACCGTGAAGAATGCAAAAGGCTCGTATCCCATTAAGGAATGGCCAAAGAGCGATCGTCCGCGCGAGAAGCTCCTGGAGCAAGGACCTGAAGCCCTCACTGACGCAGAGTTGCTGGCCATAGTCCTCAGGACAGGGGACGGGAAGAGCGGCAGGACCGCCCTCGATCATGCCCGGCAGCTCATAAAAAGATTTGAGACGTTTCGAAACCTTGCCTCTGTGGCGCCCGCCGAGCTATTGGACCTCAAGGGGATCGGGCCGGCCAAGACGGCAACCGTAAAGGCGGTCATGGAGATCGCCCGCAGGTATGCCACCGAGAAATTTCCCCAGGGCAAGGCCTTTTCGCGCAGTGCGGATGTCTTCGCCCATTTTCACCAGCGCCTGAAAGATAAGAAGAAGGAGTGTTTTTTTATTCTCCTGTTGGACAGTAAGAACAAGGCCATCAGAGAAGAGAGGGTTTCAGAGGGGACCTTGACCAGCTCCCTGGTTCACCCCCGGGAGGCTTTTGCCCCCGCCATCAGGGAGTCCGCTGCCTCGCTGATCTTGGTGCACAATCATCCGAGCGGCGACCCCACACCGAGCCGAGAGGATGAGGAGATAACCCGGCGGCTGGTGGAGTGCGGAAGGGTGCTGGGCATCGGTGTCTTGGACCACATCATAATCGGGCAGGGGAGTTACTATAGCTTCGCCGACAGGGGACGGCTTGCTCCCGGGGCCCCACCCACACCGAGCTGAACAGAGTGAAGGAGAAGGCGGCGGGAGATCGATCTATGGGAGACAACCTGGAGCGATTGCATCAATTGGTGCAGAACAAACGCAAGGTGCTGATCGCTACGCACACCAACCCTGATCCCGATTCCATCGCCAGCGCTTATGCCCTGCGACATCTCTTTGCCTCGTGGGGGATAAATTCGGTGCTCGTCTACGGAGGGATCATCGGCCGCGCGGAGAACAAAGCCATGATCACCAGGCTGCAGATCCCCATGCGCTCCATTCAAACGATCGACCCCTTTAATTTTACCGTGGTCTCTCTGGTAGACTGCCAGCCGTTTTCCGGAAACGCCCCGCTCCCCCTCTCGCTCGTGCCCAGCATCGTTGTCGATCATCATCCGGCGAGAAAGATCTCCCTGCTAAAAAAGGTCCCCTTCGTGGATATCAGACCGGCGTATGGGAGCACCTCCAGCATACTGGCCGAGTACCTCGTGAAGGAGGGGGTTGATATCAATCGAAGATTGGCCACAGCCCTCTACTACGGGATCATGTCGGATACGAGGTATCTGGGCAGAGATGCCCATGAGGTGGATGTAAAGCTGTCAGCGGCCCTCTACCCCAAGGTCTTGGGGAAGACCCTTTCGCAGATCGAATACCCTTCCCTCCCGCGTGAGTATTTTCGCATCCTGCAAGAGGCCCTCGAGAGGACGATGTGGTATCCTCCTCAGGGGGTCTTGATCAGCGAACTGGGGGAGATGGCGGACCCGGACATGGTGGCTATCATAGCCGATTTTTTGATCCGCATGGATGGGGTGAGATGGTTGCTCGTCCTCGGGGAGATGGATCATGAGGTTTTATTTTCCCTGCGCACAACGGGGCGCCACAAGGGCAGCGCCGATAAACTGGCCCGTGACCTGATCAGAGGCGTGGAGGGGGCGAGCGCCGGAGGACATGAGGCCACCGCCGGGGGGAGGTGGTTGCCGGCCGTGCCGCAGAGCCGCAAGGAGGCCACGCAGAAGCTGAAAGAGCGGTTTCTCAAGAAGCTCGGTTGCGATAGAGCAAAGGGTATCCCCGTTGTTTAACACAAGAGAGGAGGGAGCGTTCTATGGAGATCACGGCAGTGAGACTCGAGATCCCGGAGGGAGGCAACGTCATCTTAGGGCAGAGCCACTTTATCAAGACGGTCGAGGACCTCTACGAGGTGATAGCCGGTGGGGCGCCGGGGGCAAAGTTCGGTATCGCCTTTTGTGAGGCCTCGGGCAAGTGCCTCATCAGATCAGAGGGGAATGACGCCGATATGGTCAAGGTCGCCCAACAAAATGCCGCAAAAGTGGCGGCCGGCCATACCTTCATCGTCGTGCTCAAGGATGCCTTTCCCATAAACGTCCTAAACGCCATCAAGATGTGCCAGGAGGTGTGCACCATCTACTGTGCCACTGCCAACCAGGTTGAGGTGGTCATCGCCGAGACGGATCAGGGAAGGGGCATTATGGGGGTGATCGATGGCGCGCCTCCTCAAGGGATCGAAGACGACGCAGGGGTTCAGTGGAGGAGAAAACTCTTGCGGGATTTCGGTTACAAGCTATGATTTCTTCTCAGCGGTTTTTTTCTTGGCGGGCTTTTTGCCCGCCTTTTCTTTCTCTTCCTTGACTTCCGGGGGGAGCAGCTCAATGATCGCAAGGGCTGCCGCATCGCCCGGACGGTTTCTGGTCTTTAAGATGTGGGTATATCCCCCATTCCTCCCCGCGAAACGGGGGGTGATCTCAGTGAAGAGCTTGTGGGCAACCTTTTTGCTATTGATGATCCTGAGGGCCTGACGGCGGGCGTGCAAATCGCCCTTCTTCCCCAAGGTGATGAGGCGCTCGGCAAGACTGCGCACTTCTTTCGCCTTGGCCTCGGTGGTCTCAATCCGCTCATGTTCGAACAGGGACGTAACCATATTACGCAGCATCATGAGGCGATGACTTGTGGTACGGTTGAGTTTTCTTCCGGCCTGGCGGTGTCGCATGGGGTTCCCCCTATTCTTCTTTCTCGTTTTGCTCTGCAGGGGGCGAGAGATCTGCCATGTTCATCCCCAGCTGTAAGCCCATCCCCTTCAAGACCTCTTTTATCTCATTGAGGGATTTTCTGCCGAAGTTCTTGGTTTGGAGGATATCCTGCTCCGTCTTTTGCACTAATTCCGAGATGTATTGAATGTTGGCGTTCTTCAGACAGTTGGCCGATCTGACCGACAATTCGAGCTCATCCACGCTCTTGGTTAGTTTTTCGCGCAGTTCCTCCAGCTTCTTCTTCTTTGTTTCTTCATCGTCCTCACTCGGAAGCTCTTCAACAGGCTCCTCGAAGTTGATAAATATGCTCAATTGATCCTTAAGGATCTTGGCTGCCAGGGCCACTGCGTCGTCCGGTTTTATGGTCCCGTTGGTCCAGACTTCGAAGGTAAGCTTGTCATAGTCGGTGATCTGCCCCACGCGCGCATTGGTCACCGTATAGTTCACCTTCTTAATAGGGGTGAAGATGGCATCAATGGGGATGGTCCCTATCGGCATGTCCTCTTCCTTGTTTCTCTCGGCGGTGACATACCCTTTGTCCATCCTTACCGTCATCTCCATCTTCAGCTTGGCGCCCTTGCCGAGGATAGCGATGTGCTGTTGTGGATTTATCACTTCCACATCGGCATCGGTGATGATATCCGCTGCCACAACCTCCTTTTCGCCCTCGGCCTCTATCCTCACCATCTTGGGACCGGGGGCGTGCAGCTTGCAGACCACCTCCTTCAGATTGAGAATGAGATCGGTGACATCCTCCTTGACCCCCGGTAGGACAGAGAACTCATGCAGGCTGCCGTCTATCTTGACCGCCGTGATGCCGGCCCCCTGCAGGGATGACAGGAGGATTCTCCTCAGGGAGTTCCCCAGGGTCATGCCGAACCCCCTCTCCAGGGGTTCAACGACGAATTTACCGTAGTAATCGGTTAAGGTCTCTTCATCGACCTCAAGCCTTTTCGGTTTGATCAAGGCCTTCCAATTCTTCTCGTTTATCTCCATAGCCTTTTACTGTCCTCCTGCGCCATACTGAATCGCTATTTGGAGTATAGCTCTACGATGAGTTGCTCTTGGATGGGAGGAGTCGTTAATTCCCCTCGATCAGGCCATCCCTTGACCATTCCTTTGAGTACGTCCTTTTCCATCTCGAGCCATTGAGGCAAGCCCCTTCTCGCCATCCCCTCTACAGCCTCCTTGATCCGACCCATCCCTTTGCTCTTTTCTTTGACTTCGATGACATCCTTGGGCTGCACGAGATACGAGGAAATGTTTACCTTGCGCCCGTTCACCAGAAAGTGGCCGTGCCCCACCAGCTGTCGTGCCTCCTGACGGGAGGTGGCGAAGCCCAGACGGTAGACCGCATTGTCAAGCCGCCGCTCCAAGAGGATCAGGAGGTTTGTCCCCGTAATACCCTTTTGTCTGTCGGCCTTTTCAAAGTAGTTGCGAAACTGCCGCTCGGTTACGCCGTATATGCGTTTGACCTTTTGTTTCTCCCTCAGTTGGATGCCGTAGTCGGAGAACTTAACCCGGCGTTGGCCATGTTGTCCGGGCGGATAACCCCGGCGCTCGAAGGCGCACTTATCGGTATAGCATCGCTCACCTTTCAAGAAGAGCTTCATTCTTTCTCGGCGACACAGTCGGCAGAACGAATCTTTGTATCGCGCCACGTTACACCCTCCTCCGCTTGGGAGGCCTGCAGCCGTTATGCGGTATGGGGGTGACATCCCTGATCATGTGGACCTTCATCCCTGCGGCCTGCAAGGCCCTCAGGGCGGCCTCCCTCCCTGCCCCGGGCCCCTTTACGTAGACATCCACCGACCTCATCCCGTGCTCCATGGCCTTCTTTGCGGCGGCCGACGCGGCCAATTGGGCGGCAAAGGGCGTCCCCTTGCGCGACCCCTTGAAACCCTGCGTGCCCCCGCTGGCCCACGCAATGGTGTTGCCCTGATCGTCGGTAAAGGTCACAATGGTGTTGTTAAAGGTAGCCTGGATGTGAACGATCCCCGTAGGGATATTTACTCGCACTTTTTTCCTTCCCTCTTTTTGCTCCCTTTTGGCCATACAGTCAGTCCTCCTATTTCTTCTTCCCGACCACTCCCCGGCGAGGACCTTTTCGAGTCCTGGCGTTGGTATGGGTCCGCTGCCCCCGCACCGGAAGGGATCGGCGATGGCGCAGCCCCCGATAAGAACCCAGGTCCATGAGGCCCTTGATATTCATGGCTATTTCCCTTCTCAGTTCTCCCTCCACTTTAAAGGCGCCGTCGATGATCCCCCTTATCTTGACCACCTCGGACTCGCTCAACTCCCCGGCCTTCTTGTTCCAGTCGACCTCGGCCTCTTGCAAGATCCGCTGGGACGCAGAGCGTCCGATGCCGTAGATATAGGTAAGGGCGATCTCAACCCTCTTATCCTTCGGTAGGTCAACCCCTGCGATTCTGGGCACTGTTTTCCCTCCTAGCCTTGTCTTTGTTTGTGCTTCGGGTTTACACAGATAACCCTGATGACACCCTTCCTCTTGATGATCTTACATTTATCACAGATCTTCTTCACCGAAGATCGCACCTTCATCTGAATCCTCCTATCCGGTTTTTATCAATCAAGCTGTCTTTTTCTCCCGATAGGTTATCCTGCCCCTGCTGAGGTCATAGGGAGAGAGTTCCACGGTAACCTTGTCCCCCGGAAGGATTTTAATGTAGTGCATCCTCATCTTTCCGGAGATGTGAGCCAAGACCTTGCGGCCGCCCTCCAGCTCGACCCTGAACATGGCGTTGGGCAGGGTTTCCGTGACCGTTCCTTCTACTGAGAAGGCTTCAGCCTTGGGCATAGAGCGTTCCTCGTTACTCCTCGATGGCCTTCACGATCTTCCGGAAGATCTCCTCGACCCCTCCCACGCCATCGATGGCACGCAAGAGCCCCTTTTCCCGATAGTATGCTATCAGGGGAGCGGTCTGCTCGTCGTAGACCTTAAGCCTCGCCCTGATGGTCTTCTCTTGATCGTCATCCCGCTGATATAGTTCCCCCCCGCACGTGTCGCAAACCCCCTCCTTCTTGGGAGGATCGAAGATGAGATGAAACATGGCCCCGCAACTCCGGCAGGTCCTCCTCCCCCCCAGACGCTTGAGTAATTCTTCTTTGTCCACCTCGATGCTGAGGACATGGTCGATACCCCTGTGCATTGCCTGCAAGGTGGCTCCCAGGGCCTCGGCCTGGGGCACGGTGCGGGGAAAGCCGTCCAGGATAAATCCACCCGTGCAGTCCGGAGCCTTGAGCCTATCCCGAACGATTCCCACCACTACCTCATCAGGCACCAATCGCCCCTGGTCCATATACTGCTTTGCCTCCACCCCCAGGCGGGTCTTTTCCTTTACCGCAGCCCTGAGGATATCGCCGGTGGATATCTGGGGGACATGGTACCGTTCCACCATTTTTTTAGCCTGCGTGCCCTTGCCTGAGCCGGGCGGCCCCAGCAGGATTAAATCCATCTACCTCACCTCATCCATTTCCGTTATCTGCCATAACGCCCTTTAACCCTCCCTCCACTGATCAAGCCTTCATAGTGCCTGGTCAACATGTGGGACTCGATCTGCTGGACGGTGTCCAAGGCCACCCCCACCACGATGAGCAGGGATGTCCCCCCGAAGTAGAAGGGGACGTTGAACCTCGCCATCAGGAAGGTGGGCAGGACGCATACGCCGGCGATATAGATGGCCCCCCCCAAGGTGATGCGGGTGAGAACCCGATCGATATAGTCGGCGGTGGAGCTCCCCGGCCTGATACCGGGGATGAAGCCGCCGTACTTCTGCATGTTCTCTGCCACGTCCACGGGGTTGAAGACCACGGCGGTGTAAAAGTAGCAGAAAAACATGATGAAACCCACATACAGGACGTTGTAGATCACCGTCGTCGGGGTAAGGCTTTTGGAAATGGCCTGCATCCAGGGATGCGCCACAAAGGTAGCGATGGTGGCGGGAAACATGAGGATGGAGGAGGCGAAGATCGGGGGGATGACGCCGGAGGTGTTGATCTTTAAGGGCAGGTGCGTGCTCTGCCCCCCGTACATCCTTCTCCCGATGATCCTCTTGGCGTACTGGACGGGTATGCGGCGATGGGCAGTCTCCACATAGATGATAAAGGCGGTGACCGCGACCATTAAGGCTACAATGGCCAGCATCAGGAGGGCTCCCAGCTCCCCCGTCTTCATGAGCCGAAAGGTATTGCCGACTGCAGCCGGCATACTTGCCACGATCCCCGCAAAGATGATCAGGGAGATACCGTTGCCGATCCCCCGCTCGGTGATCTGCTCCCCCAGCCACATCAGAAAGGCAGTGCCGGCAGCCAGGGTGATCGTCGTCATGAGCCGGAAGGACCACCCGGGATGGAGGGCAATCGCTGTTCCATCCATGCCGCGCTGGGCCTCCATCCACATGGCGATGCCGAAGCCCTGGATGATGCTCAGGACGACCGTTCCGTATCTCGTGTACTGGATGATCTTCCTCCTGCCTATCTCCCCCTCTTTTTGCAGTCGCTCAAGATAAGGGACGACCACGGTGAGCAACTGCAGGATAATGGAGGCGCTGATGTAGGGCATAATACCGAGGGCAAAGACGGACAGGCGGCTTAAGGCGCCGCCGGCGAACATATCAAAGAATCCGAGCAGGGTCCCGGCTGTCTGTTGAAAGAACGAGGCGAGCGCCGCGCTGTTGATCCCCGGGGTGGGGATGTGGCATCCCAGCCGATAGACCGCCAGGAGCAAGAAGGTGACGATGATGCGCTTCTTCAACTCCGGTATCTTGAAGATATTGCCGATAGCTGCCATCGTTAGGCCTTCTCAACCTTCCCCGAGGCCGCCTCGATCTTCTTTCGAGCCGACTCGGTAAATGCGTGGGCCCTGACCGTGAGGGCAACGGTGAGGTCGCCGTCCCCCACTATCTTCACGCCATCAGGGGCCTTCTTGACCAGCCCTGCCGTGCGCAAGGCCTCGACATCCACCACCGCACCTGCGGGAAAACGGCCGAGGTCCCTGATATGGACCAGGGCAAATCGCTTTTTGAATATATTCCTGAAGCCCCGTTTGGGCAGCCGCCGCTGCAGAGGCATCTGCCCCCCTTCGAAGCCGGGACGGATATGGGGGCCGCTGCGCGCCTTCTGGCCCTTGTGGCCTTTGCCCGACGTCTTCCCGTGACCTGAGCCGGGACCCCTGCCCACGCGTTTCGGCCCTTTTTTTGCCCCCTGGGGAGGTTTCAGCTGCCCTATCATCTTACTCAATCACCTCCAGGAGGTGGGAGACCTTTTTGATCATCCCCCGCGTCTGCGGCGTGTCTTTGAGGGCCACCACCTTGTTTAATCTGGTCAAACCCATCCCCCGCAAGACCGCCCGGTGTTTCCGGGGATGTCCGATGCCGCTGCGCACCAATTTGATCTTTATATATCCTGCGTCCATTTATTGCCTTTGAATTGTCCCTACCTCGATCCCTCGTTTCTTGGCTATCTCCTCCGGGGTCTTGAGCTGTTTGAGGCCCTCAAAGGTGGCCTTGACCAGGTTGTGGGGGTTATTGGAGCCGAGGGACTTGGTCAGGATGTTCTGTATCCCCGCTACCTCCACCACCGCCCTGACCGCAGCCCCGGCGATGACGCCGGTCCCCTCGGAGGCCGGCCTCAAGATGACCTTGCCCGCGCCGAAGTTTCCTACGACCATATAGGGTATGGTGCTATTGATAATAGGGACCTTCATGAGGTTCTTCTTTGCCAGCTCGATACCCTTGCGAATGGCCTCGGGGACTTCATGGGCCTTCCCGAGGCCGCTGCCCACGGTCCCGTTCCCGTCTCCCACCACCACCAGGGCGCTGAAACGAAATCTCCTGCCCCCTTTCACCACCTTGGCTACCCTGTTGATGTTAACGACCCGATCGGTTAATTCCCGTTCCGTGGAATCTATCGCCTCCACCATTCTCTCCTCTCTCAAAATTCGAGTCCTTTTTGACGCGCTGCCTCAGCAAGCTTCTTTATCCTGCCGTGGTAGAGGAATCCGTTGCGGTCGAAGACCACCTTTTTGATCCCCCGCTCCAGGGCCTTTCGCGCTACAAGCTCGCCGACGGCCTGCGCCGCCCCGCTGTTTCCCGTGGCCTTGAGCTTCCCCTGCAATTCTTTGCTGAGGGTAGAGGCGGCTGCCAGGGTCTGCCCGGTGCGATCGTTGATAACCTGGGCATAGATGTGATTGAGGCTCCGGTACACGGTGAGACGGGGTCGCCCTTCGGTCCCCTGCACCTTTTGCCTGACCCGCCGCTTTCTCCTCAATCTCCCCGTCAATCTCTTTGCAGCCACCGCCCTTCTCCTTAGGCCTTTGCCTTGCCCGCCTTCCTGCGGACCTGCTCTCCTATATATCTGATCCCCTTGCCCTTGTAGGGTTCGGGCTTTCTGAAACTCCTTATCTCGGCGGCCACCTGGCCGACCTTCTGCTTATCGGTGCCCTTGACTGTAATTTTATTCTGTTTCTCCACTACCAATTCGATGCCCTCGGGGATGGCATAGAGCACGGGGTGTGAGTATCCCAGGCTCAATTGGAGGTTTTTGCCCTGCACGTTGGCCCGGTATCCTATGCCCACGATCTCGAGCCCTTTTTCAAACCCCTGCGTCACCCCGGTTACCATATTGGCGATCAAGGTCCTCATCAGGCCATGGAGGGAGCGCGCCCGCTTTGCATCCCCCTTGCGTTTGACGTGGATCACCCCGTCTCCGATCTCGAGGGAGATGCCCGTGGGTATATGCTGAGACAAGATCCCCTTGGGGCCTTTCACCTCAAGGGCGGATCCCGCTTGTTTTACCTCGACCCCCTGGGGCACAGATATAGGGGCCCTTCCTATCCTGGACATCTAACCTCCCTCCGGCACGCTACCAGACATAGCAGATGATCTCCCCCCCGACCCCTGCCTGGCGTGCTGCACGGTCCGTCATCATCCCCTTGGAGGTGGAGAGGATGGCTATTCCCATCCCGCTCAACACGGATGGGATTTCATCCTTGGCCACGTAAACCCTGCGGCTGGGCTTGCTCACCCGCTGCAGGTTGGCGATCACACATTCCGCATGATCGTCATATTTGAGCTTGAGCTTGAGGATTCCCTGTTTGGTATCGGGGATAACCTCATAGCCTTGAATATATCCCTCCTGCTTGAGGATTTTTGCGATCAATACCTTCATCTTGGAAGAAGGGATCTCTACCTCGGGTTTTTTTACCATACTGGCGTTGCGTATCTTCGTCAGCATGTGAGCTATAGGATCGGTCATGCTCATAGATCATCTCCTCAAGCGCTACCAACTGGACTTCATGACCCCCGGGACATCCCCCCGGAGGGCAAACTTCCTCAGACAGATACGGCACATGTTGAACTTTCGGTAAAAGGCCCTGGACCTCCCGCACACCGGACATCTATTATATGCCCTTACCTTAAATTTATTCGGCCGCCGGGCCTTCACTACCAACGCCTTTCTCGCCACGGGGAAACCTCCTTAACTCCTAAATGGCATACCCAAGAGTCTGAGGAGCTCCCTGCCCTCCTCATCGGTCTTGGCTGTGGTCGTGATAACTATGTTCATCCCTTTTATCTTGTCTATCTTATCGTACTCTATCTCAGGGAAGATGATCTGCTCCTTGATCCCCAGGGAATAATTTCCCCTGCCGTCAAAGGCGTGGGGGGAGAACCCGCGAAAGTCCCTCACCCTGGGCAGGGCAATATTGATGAGTCTGTTCAAGAACTCATACATCCGCTCCTTGCGCAGGGTCACCATGCAGCCGATGGGCATGCCGGCCCTCAGTTTGAACTGGGCGATAGATCGCCTGGCCTTCGTGATGACCGGCCGCTGCCCCGTCATGGCGGCTATCTCTTCCAGGGCGGAGTCAAGGATCTTGATGTTCTGGATGGCCTCGCCGAGCCCCATGTTGACTACGATCTTGTCCAGCCTGGGCACCTCCATGATATTCTTGTAGTTAAAGTGCTTCTTCAGGGCTGGAACGACTTCTTTAAGATAGAATTCTTTCATCGACATCGTTGACCTGCCAGCTCGAGTATCTATTGATCGATGGCCTCCCCGCACTTCCTGCAGATGCGGATCTTCCTGCCGTCCCCCAGGATCTTCTTCCCTATGCGGGTGGGGAGGTTGCACTTGCCGCAGAGCAGTTGGATATTGGAGAGGCGGATGGGGGCCTCCCTTTCCACGATGCCTCCCTTGCCGTGGGAAGCACCGGCTCTCATGTGTTTCTTGACGAAGTTGAGACGCTCAATGAGCACCGAGCCCTTTTGGGGAAAGACCTTGAGCACCTTGCCCGATTTGCCCTTATCCTTGCCTGCAACCACCATCACGGTGTCGTTTTTCTTGATTACTATCTTCTCCATGCCCCTTCTCACAGGACCTCCGGGGCGAGGGAGATGATCTTCATGAACTTTTTCGCCCTGAGCTCCCTGGCCACCGGACCGAAGATTCGGGTGCCGATCGGTTCATTTTGCGGGGTGATGAGCACGGCTGAATTATCGTCGAACTTTATATAGGAGCCATCGGACCTCTTGACGCCCTTTTTAGTTCTGACCACCACGGCCCTCACCACATCCCCCTTCTTGATCTTGGAGTTGGGGATGGCGTCCTTGACCGAGACCACGATCACGTCGCCCAACGAGGCGTACTTTCTCCGCGAGCTCCCCAAGACCTTTATGCAGCCGATCTTTCTCGCCCCCGAGTTGTCGGCCACATCCAACATGGTCCTCATCTGGATCATGGATATCCGTTAGACCTCCGCTGCCTTTTCGATGATCTTCTTTACATTCCACCTCTTGGTCTTGCTGAGGGGACGGGTCTCGACGATCATGACCTTGTCGCCGACGCTGCACGCATTCTCCTCATCATGGGCCTTATAGGTGGTGTAGCGTTTGATATATTTCTTGTAGACGGGATGCTGGGTCATGCGCTCCACCTGGACAATTGCCGTCTTGCCCATCTTCCCGCTGACCACGATCCCTATCTCATGCTTTCTCATCCCCCGCCTTCTCATTGCTCTCCTTTCCTGTGCTCTCGCGTAACACGGTCTTGACCCTGGCGATATCGCGCTTGACGGCGGTCAATCGCGTGAGGTTTTCGAGCTGTCCGGTGGCCCGCTGGAACCTGAGGTTGAAGAGCTCTTCCTTGAGGTCATGCTCTTTCTGACGCATCTCGTCGATGCTCAATTCCCGCAGCTCCCTGGCCCGCATTATATCTCCTCCCGGGCCACAAAGCGGGTGGCGATGGGGAGCTTGTGCGCGGCGAGCCGGAAGGCCTCCTTTGCCCTGTCTTCAGGCACGCCTTCCATCTCGTACAGGATGCGGCCCGTTTTCACGACAGCCATCCATCCTTCCACGGCCCCCTTGCCCTTTCCCATCCTGGTCTCGGCGGGTTTCTTGGTGAAGGGTTTGTCGGGGTAGATGCGGATCCAGATCCTCCCTGTCCGCTTGATGAAACGGGTCATGGCGATACGGGCCGCTTCGATCTGGCGGTTGCTGAGCCGCCCGCCTTCCAAGGCCTGGAGGCCGAAATCGCCGAAGTTGAGTTCGGTCGCCGCGTGGGCCTTTCCCCGAATCCTTCCCTTCTGCTGCTTGCGGTATTTAGTCTTCTTTGGCGACAGCATCCTCTTCTACCCTTGCGGAGATGTTCCCTCGCGGGGGGGGAGGATCTCTCCGTTGAAAACCCACACCTTTACCCCTATGATGCCGTATGTAGTCTTGGCCTCGGCGAAGCCGTAATCGATATCGGCCCGGATGGTGTGCAGGGGGACCCGCCCCTCGCGGTACCACTCCCGGCGGGCCATCTCATGTCCCCCTAATCTGCCGGAGCAGGCGATCTTTATCCCCTGTGCCCCCAGCTTGAGGGCAGAGCTCACGCTGCGCTTCATCGCCCTCCTGAAGGCCACCCGCCGCTGCAGCTGGAAGGACACATTCTCGGCCACCAGCTGGGCATCTGTCTCGGCCTTTCTGATCTCCTTGATATTGATGATGATCTCCCTCTTCGTCATGGCCTGGAGCTCGTTTTTGAGGTTTTCCACCTCCGATCCTTTTTTTCCGATGATGATGCCGGGCCGGGCGGTATAGATATTCACCTTTACCTTGCTCGCCTTGTTTGCCACCCGCTCTATCTCCACCCTGGAGACCGCTGCATGGGAGAGCTTGTTACAAACGTACTTCCTGATGGACAAATCCTCGTGCAAGAGCGTGGCGTAGTCCTTTTCGGCGAACCACTTGGAATTCCAATCCTTTATGATCCCCAGCCTAAACCCGATCGGATGTACTTTTTGCCCCAAACTGTCACCTTCCCTTTCTATTTCTGATCCAGGACCACCGTTATGTGGCTGGTCCTCTTTCTAATCATGGTGGCCCTGCCCATGGCCCGTGGTATGTGCCGCTTGAGGGTGGGCCCGCCGTCTACCGAGATCCGCTTGACCATGAGGGTGTCCACATCCATCTTGTTGTTCTGCTGGGCGTTGGCCACGGCGGAATTGATCAGTTTGGTCAGGGTCTTGGCAAAGGCCTTCTTGGTAAAGGCCAGTATATTCAAGGCCTCTTCCACCTTCTTGCCCCTGACCAGATCAACCAGCAATCTGGCCTTCCGGGGAGAAACCCTCACAAATCTCGCTTTCGCCGTAACCCCCATCTTCCTCTCGTCCTCTAAGCCTTTGGCGCCGCCGCCGGGACGACCCTGGTCTTTCTGTCCCCGGCATGACTGTGAAAGGTGCGGGTCGGGGCGAACTCGCCCAACTTATATCCCACCATGTCCTCGGTAATGAAGACGGGGATAAATTTTTTCCCGTTATGAACCGCTATAGTCAAGCCCACCAAATCAGGGGTGATGGTGGAGCGGCGCGACCAGGTCTTGATTACCTTTTCGCCTGCGCCCTCTTTGGCCCTCTGGATCTTTCTCAAAAGGCTGGGCTCGATATAGGGACCTTTTTTGAGAGAACGTGCCACAACTCCTCCTGTCTAACCCTTAGCGTAATCTACCCCGCCAACGGCGGGAAACATATTATCTCCCCCCTCTCTCACGCCTTGGCGTGACGGGAGAGGAAAGAATGGTGGTTATTTTCTCGGTAGAATGAACTCATTTCCTTTTCTTGGCGATGTATTTATCGGTGCTCTTGTTTCTCCTGGTCTTGTATCCCTTAGCAGGCACCCCCCACGGGCTGACGGGATGTCCCCCCCCCGAGGTCTTCCCCTCGCCACCCCCCATGGGGTGGTCCACCGGGTTCATGGCCACGCCCCGCACATGGGGGCGCCTCCCCAGCCACCGGGACCTGCCCGCCTTGCCGATGGAGATGCTCTCGTGCTCTATGTTGCCCACCTGTCCGATGGTGGCGTAGCACTCCTGGTACACCAGCCTCACCTCGCCGGAGGGAAGCCGCACGTGGGCGTATTTCCCCTCCTTCGCCATGATCTTGCCGTGTCCGCCGCCGCTCCTGATCATCTGCCCCCCCTTGCCGATCTTCAGCTCCACGTTGTGGATGAGGGTGCCGAGCGGTATATTCTTCAGGGGCAGGGCGTTGCCGGCCTCGATCTCCACCCGCTCCCCTGCCATAACCTTACCCCCCACCTTGAGCTCGAGAGGGGCAAGGATATATCTCTTTTCTCCGTCGGCGTAGTGCAGCAGGGCGATCCTGGCGGAGCGGTTCGGGTCATACTCGATGCTCACCACCGTGGCAGGCACCCCGACCTTATCCCGCCTGACGAAATCGATAAGCCGGTACCTTCGCTTGTGTCCGCCGCCCCTATACCGGACGGTCATCCTCCCGGCGTTGTTTCTTCCGCCGCTGCTCTTCAGGGGGCGCAGCAGGCTGCGCTCCGGTTCCGGCCGGGTGATCTCCTCAAAGGTCGAGACCGTCTGGAACCTTCTGCCCGGGGATGTGGGTTGGTATTTTTTTATGCCCATGAATCAATGACCCTTTGGTTAAGCCCCTTCGAAGAATTCGATGCGGTCCCCTGGTCTCAAGGTGACCACCGCCTTTTTCCAATCGGCGCGTTTGCCGCTGGTGCGCCCGATCCTCCGGGGCTTCCCTTTCATCGTGGCGATATTGACCTTGAGAACCTTCACCTTGAGCAGGCGCTCCACCGCCTCCTTGATCTCCGCCTTGTTGGCCTCCGGGGCCACGACGAAGGCGACCTTGTTATCCTTTTCCTTGAGGATATTCGCCTTCTCGGTGACGAGGGGCTTCTTGATTACCTGATAGATATCCTTCATCCCTTGAGCCTCTCTTCGATCTTCCCGACAGCCGGTTTCAGGATGATCAGATGTTCGTGCTTGAGGATATCGTAGACGTTGATGCCGTTATACCGTAAGACCTTGACCCACGGCACGTTTCTGGCGGATCGCTCCAGATTGAGGTTCTCCCCATCGGTTACGACCACGGCGCTCTTGATCCCCAACGCCTCCATCGCCTTGACAAAGGCCTTGGTCTTTCCCTCCGGCGAGGGGAATGCGTCGAGCAGGAGGAGCTTGCCCTCCTGGAACCGGAGGCTCAGGGCCGAGCGCAGGGCAGCCATGCGGACCTTTTTGGGCAGCGGATAGCCGTAATCCCGGGGGTGAGGGCCGAAGATGGTGCCGCCCCCCCGCCACAGGGGGGACCTGCTGGTCCCGGCCCTGGCCCTGCCCGTCCCCTTTTGCCTCCAGGGTTTGCGCCCGCCGCCGCTCACCGCCGAGCGTTCCTTGGTGGAAGCGGTCCCTTGGCGCCTCTTGGCCAATTGCCACGTGGTCACCTCATGAAAGAGGTGGGGCTTGATTGGGGCGGCAAAGATATGGTCTTGCAGCTCCAGCTTTCCCACCTTTTTCTTTTCCAGATTATAGAGATCGCACTGCGCCATTGCCTTTCAACCCTCGGGTGCCGCTTCTGCGGGTTTTTGCGAAGCCCCGTGCTTCTTGACGGCCTCCCTGATGATCACGATGGAGTTTATCGAGCCGGGGATGCCCCCCCTGACCAGCAGGAGGTTTCTCTCCGGTTTTATATCGACGATCTTGAGATTCTCCGCGGTGACCCGGCTGTTGCCGAAGAGTCCGGGCATCCTCATCCCCTTAAAGGTCCTTCCCGGGTAGGAGTGCGCGCCGATGGAGCCGCCGTGTCTGAAGTATTCATGGGTCCCGTGGGAGCCGGGGGAGCCATGAAAGCCGTGCCGCTTGATGACCCCGGCAAACCCCTTGCCCTTGCTGGTGCCGATGATATCGACGACATCCCCGACGGAGAAGGCCGCCAGGGTTATCTCCTGCCCTACGGTATACCCCCCTACGTCGTCCACGCGAAACTCCTTGAGGCAATAAAAGGGGCCTGCGCCGCTCTTCTGCTGGTGCCCGGTAAGGGGGCGGTTCACCCGCTGGGGCTTTTTCTTCAAGAAGCCGAACTGGAGGGCATTGTACCCCTCTTTTTCTTTCGTCTTGATCTGGACGATGGCACAGGGGCCTGCCTCGATAACGGTGATGGGGATGACATTCCCGTTATCACCGAAGATCTGCGTCATCCCGAGTTTTCGCCCGATAATACCCTTCAGCATGGGGGAGACTCCATCACAGCTTGATCTCCACATCGACCCCGGCGGCAAGCTCCAATCGCATGAGGGCGTCCACCGTCTGTTGGGTCGGCTCGATGATGTCGAGCAGTCGCTTGTGCGTCCTCATCTCGAATTGCTCCCTCGATTTCTTATCGATATTCGGCGACCTGAGCACACAGTACTTGTTGATCTTGGTGGGGAGCGGGATAGGCCCTGCCACCTGTGCACCGGTCCTCCTCACGGCATCCACGATCTCCTGAACGGACTGATCGAGCAATTTGTGGTCAAATGCCTTGAGACAGACCCTGATTCGATCGTTGGGCATCCTTGATTCCCCTTACTCCAAGATTTCGGTGACGACCCCTGCTCCTACGGTGCGGCCACCCTCCCGGATGGCAAACCGCAGCTCCTTCTCCAACGCAATGGGGGTTATCAGCTCCACCTGAAAGGTC
>Ga0214473_10000166_pt1 | contig 93400 bp, 73 predicted proteins | sample RVTome_7_FD_203509 | JGI IMG/M metagenome (GOLD analysis project Ga0214473, IMG submission 203509) | Soil microbial communities from uranium-contaminated site in the Upper Colorado River Basin, Wyoming, United States - RVT98D197 | ecosystem: Environmental > Terrestrial > Soil > Contaminated >... | reverse complement strand
AAGAAAAGGAAATATTTTTTGAGCTAAAAACTTAACAGCCCCAAAAAGACACTTCAAAAATCAGAAAAGCCATCCAACCCATTAAATCAAAGGTCTCTAATACTAATATTAATTGTGCGTCAACTTTTTCCCCGTCATATTCATAAACTTTTACCTTCCCTTACACACCCCGCCCCGATGGAATCGGGGCACCTCTCTTTTTAGAGGGGAGTGGCCTCACCCTGCCCCGCACAAACCTCACTCCGCTTGAATAATTTTTGTATTATCCTAATAAATAAGAAGTTATACCGTTAAAAGTCCCCTCTGCTATCAAGTAAGGGATTCAGGGGTGTGTCTGCTTTTCAACAAGAAAAAAACGGTGGTATTACAAGACTCGCGTTCGGCAGTTTCTGCCTTTTTTTGACCTCGCTATCTGCCTATTCCAATATCGTCACCTCCCCCTTCACCCTAAACTCGCCGGTAAGGATTTCGGTAGTACTGGTATCCGCGCTGCCGGCGGGCCCCGGCTGGCGGCCGCCCACGCTCACCCGGAACGCTCCCGGTTCGATCAGCTCGTGCTCGTCATCGTCGAACAGCGACATGTCCCCGGGGCCCAGTCTGAAACTCACCTCGCGGACCTCCCCCGGCTCGAGCCGGATGCGCTGGAAGCCCCGTAGCGCCCTGAGCGGAACGGGAACGCTGGCTTCGAGGTCGGTCAGGTAGAGCTGGATTACTTCCTCTCCTGCCCGAGCGCCCTCGTTGGTCACCTGTACTGTCACCCGGACCTCCTGTCCCGGGGATATTTCCAGCGGCTCGATTTTCAGGCCGGAATAGGCGAAGCGCGTGTAGCTCAGCCCGTAGCCGAACGGATAGAGCGGTTCGCCGTTGAAAAAGCGGTAAGTCCGGCCCTGCATGGCGTAATCTTCGAAGGCCGGCAGCTGGTCGATAGAGCGGTAGAAAGTGACCGGCAGGCGGCCGGCCGGATTCGAGTCCCCGAACAGCACGTCGGCCACGGCCCTGCCCCCCTCCTCGCCCGGATACCAGGCCTCCAGGATCGCGCCGGCCGCCGCCTGCGCCTCGTTGACCGCCAATGCGCTGCCGCCCAGCAGGACCACCACCAGCGGCTTGCCGGTGGCGGCCGCCCGGGCCAGCAGGTCTTTCTGCGGCCGGGGCAGGTCCAGCGAGGTGCGGTCGCCGCCCAGGAAGCCGGGAGCCGAAACGTCCATCTCCTCCCCTTCCAGCGAAGGCGTGAGTCCCAGGCACAGGACGATAGTTTCAGCCTGGGCCAGCGCCTGGTCCAGGGAGGTCTCCTCGGGAGTCCGCCAATTCAGGGTGACCGAGCTGTTCTCTTCGATCCGGGTCGTCTCCAACGCCAGGTCCACGGCGGTCCCCCGGCGGAGTTCCACCGTGCCGGTGGTGCTCGGCTGGTCGCCGGCCTTTTCGATCACGGTCTTGCCGCCGATAATCAAGCGGCCGGCGGAGTTGCAGGTGAGCGAGAAACCATAAACGCCGTCCAGGGGCGGAACCAGGCCGGCGGTCCAGCGGATCGAACAGCCCTGAGCGCCGGCGGCGGCCTTTCCCGGCCAGCGGTTTTCGCCTCCCACGTCCAGGAGGTCGCGGAATTCGACACTCACCGGGCTGCCGCCGATTTCGGGAGTAGCGAAGATTTCCACCTTGTAGCCTTTCCGGTCGTGGTTATCGGCCTGCGGCAGAATGGCCCGCCAGGGCAGGTTCTCGTAGGAGTCGACCGATTCCGCCACCTGGCAGCCGCGGGAATAGAGCACCTGGCCGGATGGCAGCTTTTCTCTTATCCCTTCCAGGACGGTGGAGAAATCCGAGGGAGTGCCGTTGTAGTTGCCCTGCAGGACGTCCAGCGAGTGGGCGGTGGGACCGATCACCGCCAGGCGTTTCAGTTGCCTGGACAAGGGCAGGGTGCCGTCGTTTTTCAACAGAACCATCGACTTCTGCGCCGCCTCCAGAGCCAGAGCGCGGTGGCTGCCGCAATTGTTGACGCTGTAGGGCAGGCTGTCCCAGGGAGTGCTGCCGGGGGGATCGAACATGCCGAGCCTGAAGCGGGCGGTAAAGAGACGGACCAGCGCCTGGTCGAGATCGGCGGTGGTAATCAGGCCGCCGTCCAGCGCCTGTTTCAAACCCTCGCGGAAAGCGTCTCCGCAGTTGAGGTCGCAGCCGGCCTTGAGGGCCAGGGCCGCAGCCTCGGGGATCGAGGCGGCGATTTTGTGGCCGGTGTGGATATCGCGGATGGCCCAGCAGTCGCTGACCACGTAGCCGCCGAACTTCCAGCGGTCGCGCAGGATTCTCATCAGGAGCAGCGGACTGGCGCAGCAGGCCTCTCCCTCCACGCGGTTATAGGCGCACATCACCGACCAGGCCCCGCCCTCGTCGACCAGCATGCGGAAGGCCCGGAGGTAGGTGTCGTGGAGGTCGCGATTACTGACCACGGCATCGAACGAATGCCTGAGCGGCTCGGGACCGCTGTGCACGGCGAAATGCTTGGCCGTGGCCACCACTTTGAGGTAGCGGGGATCTTCGCCCTGCAGCCCCTTCACGAATTCGACCCCCATTTTCCCGGTGAGAAAGGGGTCCTCCCCGTAGGTCTCCATCCCGCGCCCCCAGCGGGGATCGCGGAAGATGTTGATGTTGGGAGACCAAAAAGTGAGTCCCTGATAGATTCGCCTCTGCCCGCTACGGACCGACTCATTGTACTTGGCCCGCGCCTCGTCGCTGATTATTCCCGATACCCGCCGCGTCATTTCGGTGTCCCAGGTCGCGGCCAGGCCGATCGCCTGGGGGAAAACGGTCGCCACCCCGGCCCGGGCCACTCCGTGCAGGCACTCGTTCCACCAGTTGTAGGCCGGGATGCCAAGGCGCTCGATGGCGGGAGACTCGAAGGAAGTCTGGGAGATTTTTTCATCGACTGTCATGCGCGACACCAGGTCGGCGACCCTCGCCTCCACGGGCAGGGATGCGTCCTGGAAAGAGTAGCGCTCTCTCTTCAGGCAGCCGGCGAAAATCGCCACCAGCAGCGTGGAAGCGCCGCAGAGAGCGACCAGGAACGAAATTTTGGAGTTGATCATCAGCGTTGTATCCTGAAAAAGTTGGAGAAGGAGGCAATGCAGGGAATGGGACAATATCGGCATGACAATCATGATAATCTACCCGCCGGGTGAAATCAACCGGAAGGCGCCCAAAAGCGAGCGCCCGCAGCCGGTTTCAAGGATAATGGTGCGGCCGGTAACTTAAATTTCCCGCCGGAGTTCAATTAAGTGAAAATTCCGGTGCCACTCTCCACAGGCTGAAAAAACAGATAACGCTTTGAAATTATTGCAGTTATAACAATAACATTGCGCCGCTCCAACATTTGATTTATTTTTATCAAACCCAAATCCTGCCTTGACCGCCTATTTCCAGAGGAAAAACCCCTTGGCTAACATGCCTAAAGTGATCAAAGGTTTCACCTCGGAGACCACTACGCTCAGTTATCCGGAGGCGATCGAGGAAGCGGCCCGTTGTTATCTCTGCCACGACGCTCCCTGCAGTCAGGTCTCGCCCACCCGGACCGACATCGCCGGCGTCATCTCCCGCATGCGCTCGCGCAATTTCCGGGGCGCCCTCCGGCTGGTCAAGGAAACCAACTTTTTCCCAGGCATAACTTCGCGGGTGAGTCCCTACGACGAGCTGTGCGAAGAGGTCTGCCTGCGCCGGAAGTTCGGCGGGCCGATCCGGATTGCCGAGCTGGAGCGGGTACTGTCCGACTACGACCGCAGGTCCAGGCATCCCTACCTGCCCGAGATCCCGGAGAGTATCGGCAAGAAAGTGGCGATCGTGGGCAGCGGTCCCACCGGGCTGGCGGCCGCGGTGGAGCTGGTGCTCAACGGCTGCAAGGTGATCATGTACGAAGCGGCCCGCGTCCCGGGCGGGGTTTTCACCAAGGGTATCCCGAGCTATCTGATCAGCGACGAGGTGATCGAGCACGAGGTGCAGATGGTGCTCGAGCTGGGAGTGGACCTGGTGACCGGGATCAACGCCGGCGAGAGCATCAACCTGGTGAGCATGAAGCGCAGCTTCGATGCCCTGTTACTGGCTATCGGCATGGGCATGCCGCGCCGGTTCCAGATTCCCGGCAACATAAAGGGCGATATATTCACCGGCGTGGATATCCTCGAATCGCTCAAATTGAAAGAGAAACGCCTGCGGTTGGGCGAAAAAATAGTGATCGTCGGCGGCGGCAACGTGTCGCTGGACGTGGCCACCGCCCTGCTCAAGATCGGGATCGAGGACGTGACCTTGATCTACCGGCGGGACAGGCAGCACATGCACGTATTCCGCAATCGCTACGAGCTGGCCAAAAAATGCGGGATGAAGATCAGGTTCCGCACCGTTCTCAAGGAGATCGTCTGCAACGACCAGGGCACTATCTCCGGGCTCATCTTCCAGAGGACCGATCTCAAGGAAAAGGACGATTCGAAAGTCGAGATCAACGTGATTGAAGGCAGCGAGTTCACCCTCGAGGCGGACACCCTGATTTACTCGATCGGCCAGGTGCTGGACCGCGATCTGGTCGACCAGTTCAATCTCGAAACCACCGAGGACGGCCGGATCAAGGTCAATCCCGAAACCAACCAGACCAGCGACCCTTTCATATTTGCCGCCGGCAGTTGTGTCGAGCGAGTGAATACAGTGATAGGCGCCCTGGCCAAGGGGCAGACCGTGGCCCGCAACATAGTGGCCAGAATGCTCGCCGAAAAATGAAGAGGACACCTTGAAATCAGACGCTCGAGCCGGGGCAATTGGAGATGAGATGGAAGTCAATCTGAAAGTCAAATTCTGCGGTGTGACCATGCCGAATCCGTTCGTGGTGGCGAAGGTGCCGCCGCTGGGCAACCTGGAGGTCATGGCCGCCCAGCTCGCCGCCGGCTGGGGTGGAGTGCTGCTGCGTAACGCCAGCCTGAATGCCGAGCCGGAGAAGCAGACAGTCAGCACCTGGCGCTTCCGCACTCCGATCTACCGCGGGGTGGATTACGAAGACAAGCGCATGCTGGACCTGGGCTGGATCGAGCCGGACTCCCCCATCTCCCTGGACGATTCGGAAAAGGCGATCAGGACGCTGAAAGAGAAATTTCCCGACCGGGTGGTGATCGCTGGAATGGTCGGGACCAACCGCGACGAATGGCTCAAGGTCTCCCGCCGGCTCAACCAGGCCGGGGCCGACATCATCGAGTGCGACTTTTCGGTCAAGACCGATGATCCCGGCGGCCAGAAAGTTCCACTGGCCCAGGACTTCAAACTGCTCGAGAAAGCGGCGCGCTACGTTCGTGACGGAGCGCGGAACACTCCCGTCATGATCAAGCTGCCCGGCACCCTGGCTGCCAAAGCCCAGACCGCCGAAATCCTCAAGGACGCCGGCGCGGATGCAATCAACCTGTTTTACGAGCCCAAGGGCATCCCCGGGATCAACCTCACCAATTTCGTTCCATTCCCCAACGTCGGCGCAAAGAGCGCCCTGAGCGCGATGGGCGGCGCCGCGGTCAAGCCTTATACCCTGGCCCTGCTCGCCGAATGGGGACTGGCCGTCCGCGGACTGGAAATCTCGGTGCTGGGCGGCGCCTACAATTGGCGCGACTGCGTGGAGTACGTGCTGATGGGGGCTTCCCTGCTGCAATTCCACGGTGCGGTGCTTCAGCGGGGCGAGGGGCTGGTGGAAGACCTCAAGAGCGGAGTGAGCGATTACCTGGCGGAAAAAATGATCTCTTCCGTGGACAAGCTGGTAGGCAAGAGCCTGCCGTTTCTCACCACCGAGGAAAAGCTGCCCCGCAGCGGCAGGATCGTGGCCGCTATCGACGACAAGCTCTGCACCCGCTGCGGAATCTGTTTCCGGGTCTGCAACGGCCTGGGCTACTTCGCCATCAACATGTCAGCCCAGCGCAAGCCCACCATAGACAAGAAAAAGTGCGTGGGCGACGGGCTTTGCGTCGCCGCCTGCCCGGTAGTCAACTGCATGAGCCTACGCCGGCTCGCCAAATAATTCCCCCTGGCGCGTATCCCGCCTCGCCAGCTCCCTCTCGATTGCCGCCAGCGTGGAAGCTTTGTCGCGGCACCACTGCGGAGCGACCAGCCTGCCGGGCGTAACGTCCACCGCCAGGCGCTGGATCACGGTTTCAGCCGGCAGCCTCTCCAGAAAATCACACACCAGCGAGGCGTATTCTTCGAGTTCGAGCAGGCCGAGTCTGCCGCTGCGGTAATCATCGGCCAGGGGCGTGTCCACCAGCACGTGCAGGCAGTGGAGCTTGACCATCGGCAGGGCCAGCCGGGCCGCCAGCTCCGCCGTCCGCCGCACTTCCTCCCGGCCTTCTCCCGGCAATCCGATAATCACGTGGGCGCAGACCGGCAGTTGCCTTCGCGCCGCCCTTTCGCAGGCATCGACGAAATCGGCCACGCCGTGGCCCCGGCCGATCCGCTCCAGGGTCCGGTCGCTGGCCGACTGGAGGCCGAGTTCGAGGCAGACCAGATATTCGGGGCGATAGGCGGCCAGCAGGTCGAGCACGTCATCGCCGACGCAGTCCGGCCTGGTGGAGACGAAGAGTCCCACCACCTCGGCGTAATCCCGGATGATGTCGTAGGTGGAGCGCAGCCGGTCGAGGCGGCCGTAGGTCGAACTGAAGGCCTGGAAGTAAGCGATAAATTTTTCGGCCTTGAAGCGGCGGCGCATGTAGGAAATGCCGTCTTCGAGCTGCCGGCGCAGCGGCGGGACGCCCCGGGCGGTGTTGAAGCTGAATCCCTGGTTGTCGCAATAGATACAGCCGCCCGTGCCCAGGGAACCGTCGCGGTTGGGGCAGGTAAAGCCGGCATCCAGAGAAACCTTGTGCACCCGGCAGCCGAAAATCTCCTGCAGCCAACTGCTGAAGCTACGGTATCGCCTGTTCTCGGTTGTCATGGGAGGGAAACCGGAAGCGCGACGGCTCAGCTTTCTTGTTTCGCCGGGCCCTCGCGCTGGATGATTTCGGCACGGATCCCCAGATTGAAAATCTGTTTCCGGAGATAGAGGGCCTGATCCTCGTTCTCGAAAGCGCCGGAATAGAGCCGGTAGACAGAGGCTCCGGTGGAATCGGCGGAGATCTTGACCAGGTAGGTGGGGATGTGGTTGGTTTCGAGTCGCGCTCTCAGCGTGTCGATATTCGCCGTGTTGCCGGATTCGGCGAGCTTGAGCGTAAGCGGTGTGTGACGGGCGATCGCCTGGTCGTTCAGTTTCACCGAGGTGCCCGCTTTGCGCAGCGCGGCCTGCATCGCCGCCAGCGCCGTATCGCACTGTTCGGCAGTCTCGTACATGCCGACATAAAGCCTGTTCCAGGTACCCAGACTGTCCAGGTCCAGAGGCACGACGTAGACTTCCGCCAGGCCGCTGGAGGCCAGAACGTCCCTGGCTTTTATCGCCTGGGGCAGAAACCGGAACGAACCGAGCTGGATCGAATATTCCAGTTTGTCGTAGCTCGGCGCGGGCGGCGCTTCCGCCTGCCTGGCCAGCAGCAGGCTGTCTGCCGCCGGAGGTTGCACCTGTGCGGTCCTGTCTTCGATCACCAGGCCGGGGATACGGCTGGCGATTCCGTTCAGGACTGGAAACCGGCGTACGAGGGAACTGACAGTTCCCTGTTTCCAGACAAAAAACATTCCGCCGGCCAGGGCCAGCAGAAACACGTACGCGACCAGTGATCCGGCCCGGGATTTTTTCTTTTTTCGTGGGCCTTTCGCTCTGGCTTTGGCAATACTCGCCGGCTTTTCCTCGCCGATCTCTTCCAGCGCCAGGTCTCCGCCGATTTCATCCAGCCCGGAAGCTCCAGACAGCAGGCTGTCGATTTCGTCGTCGCTCGGTCCCGCAACCTCCTCGACCGCCGCCGGCTTTGCCGCCACAGCCTCTCTCGGGGCTGCCGGCGCGGTGGTCACTTCTTCGCCAATCTCTTCGAGTGCCGGCGCTTCCTCCACGGCAGCCTCTTCCCCGGCAGCCTCCGCAGTCTGGACGGCTTCCTCCTGCCCGGCCTCTCCGGCAGCCGCAAGCTCTTCCGCCAAAGGCGCTGCTTCAGGTTCCACGGCAGCGACTGGGGACTCTTCAGCAGTTACCGCCGGTTCCTCGGCCTCAGGCGGTTCCGCTTCCTCAACCGGTTCGAGGTGTTCCACATCGAGGGTTTCGAGCTCCTCATGACCCAGCTCCTCGATGTCCTCTTCTTCGGCCGCTCCGGCCGCTTCTTGCTCGGCCTGTGCCCCGGCTTCCTCTTCCGTTGGAACTGATTCTCCTGTGCCCAGCGGATCGGCGTCGAGAACCAGCTCGGCTTCCTCTTCGGCAGGTGCGGCGAAGGTCTGCTCGAAACTCTTCATCCGCTCGATTGCCGCCTGGTCCGGCTCGCCCTCTTCTTCCCCGGCCGGCTCCCCTGCGTAATCGGCTTCGGCCTGGACCTGGTCTTCTTCGTCGGTCGCGGTGAACAGGGCCTGGCTCTCGATCTCATCCGCACTGTCCTGAACTGTAGCGGCCGTCTCCGGCTCTTGGGCTGAGGCGGGGGCTTCGGCTTCTACCGGGCTCGGCCGATAAGCCACTTCCACCGGCTCGAGGTCCAGGGTGTCCTCTTCGCCCAGCGCAAGCTCCACCGGCTCGAGCTTCTGCCTGGCGGCAGGCTCTGCCTGGCCGGCAAGCTCTTTTTCCTGGTCCGGGAGGGTCTCCTCCAATTCTTCCACGTTCCGCAGGTCGGGCAGCTCCTCGATACCGTTTCTGCCCGTGGCGGCTCTTTTTCCAGCGGGTTTCCCTCTCAGCTCATCGTCATCGAGGAACAGCAGCTCATCGGGCAGGAAGATCTCTTCCTCCTCGGCCTGGTCTGCGGCGGACGTCTCCTGTCCAGCTTCCTCCGCCGGTACGCCAGGTTCGCTGATATCCAGGACTTCCTCGTCGAGCGGATCGAGATCCGGCAGTCCGAGCTCGTCCTCGGTCAATCCTCCAGCCTTTTCCGCCGCCTCGGAGGTTTCATGGGCCGCGCCCTCCGGCCCGGCAGGCGGAGCCTCCTCTTTTTCATCAGCGGTAAACGCTTCTTCCGCCGGGAGCTCAGCCTCCTCCGCCGGTTCAGCGGCTTCTTCGACCGGTTCGGGTTCAGTGGCCATCTCCTGGGCGGCCACGTCCGCCTCCCCAATTCCCTGATCGAGGGGAGCGAGTGCCGCCTCCCCAACTCCCTGATCGAGTGAAGCGGGTGCCGCCTCCTCGACCTCCTGATCGAGGGGAGCGGGGGCCGCCTCCTGATCGGCTGCTGTCTCTTCCTCAGCCGGTTTTTCTTCCGGTTCGGGCACCGGCTGTGGAGCGGTCCAGAGCAGACTTATCCCCGGCTCGGCACCGGCGTTGGCAGCGACCTGTGCCAGGATGCCGGTCAGCCTCTGCTGCATTTCCTCGTCCAGCCCCGGAGCGAGCACCACGATCCTGTCCGTGAATGGCAGAAAGGCGAGATCGGTGAACCGGTCCAGGGGGGGACCGAGCAGGATGACGTTACCGTCCGTCTGACCGGCGGCCCATTCGAGGAGCTGATCCCAGCCGCCGCCGCTGTAAATTTCACCGGCTCGCGGCGTATAAGTGCCTGCGCTGACGATCCTGAGCATCGGGTTGGCGCGTGAAGTCAGCAGAATTTTTTCGAGTGAAACACCGTAGAGGAAGTGGTCGCTGAGCCCCTCGGCGGGATGGTCTTCCAACAGGCCCGGGCTGGGGTTTTCCATGTCCAGGTCGATGACCAGGTGTGCACCCTCGGCTGCGGTCAGCCCACTGAGCGCCTCGGTTACCGCCCGCCGCGAATCGTCAGCCGAAGTCAGGGGCAGCAGTGTAATGATCCCGGAATTGGCGGTTGCCTGGACGGCCTTGAGCGCCAGCTCATCACGGTCACCGCCGGTAAAGGCGTGTTCGAGCTGCGGGAATTTCCGGGCAAGGCTGCCGGCGACTGTCCGGCTCAGGATGGAATGCCGCTGGTTGAGGTCTTCGAGATTGTGGGTAAATTCGTCCATGCTGTATCATCATTACTTGGTGAAACTGACTGCCCGCTCCATGGGGAACTCTCCCTGTTCGCCTTTAAGAACTTCCGTCTGTTCCGGTATCCGGCTTCCCACCCAGGCAATTTCTTCCCCGCCCGTAGCGATCAGACCCACTTTGGTTCCAAGCCCGGCCAGGATACAGGCTGCGCCGGCGTTGTTGGTCAGCACCCGGTCGCAGAACGAAAGGGTGGCGAACATGCTCCGCAGGTCATCGAATTCGTACAGATACTGCTCGACTCCGACCCACTTGCGCAACTCCTCGAACGCCACCATATTCGCCGCAATCAATAGATGCAGGGGGTCGAGACCCGCGGTCAGCTCGCCTGCCAGTTTCTGCAACAAACGTTCCACGTCCTTTCCACCGCTGGTCCAGTACGGCAGCAGGACTCTGAATTCACCTCCTGTGCGCGCACTGCGGCGGTGGCGCAGAAACTGCTTGGCCCGCTTGTTTTCCGCCTCCGTGAATTTGAATGTCTTGAAGCCGGGATCACAGGGCTGTTCCAGGAGGAGCGCCCGGAAGAGATGGCCGAAAATATCGACGAAATCACCTCCAGGTGAGGTATTCCTGACAATCAGGTTGTAGTATTTTTCACACTCGTCCCCGGGTACCCCGATCCGGATCCGCGCCGCACTGTAGCCGGTCAGCAGCGCCTCGGCCCGGCTGCTGACCGTCAGGTTCACCGCCCAGTCGAATTCCTCGCTGCGCAGCCGGTTGATCGTTCTGCGGAACTCCCCGTCGAACTGGTGCGGACTGCGGTGGTCGACCGCAATGGTTTTGATCCACTCGGTTTCGTCCACCAGGCACTGGTGTTCCTGGTTGACCAGCAGGAATATCTGGGCCTCGGGGAATTTATTCGCCAGCGGCGGAATGAATCCGCCGACCAGGTAAACGTCCGCCAGCGTACCGCCGGGAATCAGCAGTATCTTGCGCGGGGCGGTCAGATAGCGGCTGAAAGAAACCGGTTGTTTTTCCTGGGGGAAACGGAATATCTTTTCGATCAGGTTATCAGTCTTGATGAGGAGATTTTCCAACAAAGCGGACACCATGGGCAGGACCGGGATGAATTAACGTTGACACCGGGCCGGGCTACTATCGCATTGACGGCTCCAGCCTGTGCGGCTTGCCTGTAAAATCACTTAATATTAAAGTTATTGATCGTATTTGTCAATCTTATAGTGGGTTGACGGATTTTTATAGAGTTAGGCTTCTCGTGACGATAAACATGATTACCGCCGCAAAATCCGGGAAAAGTGCCCGCCGGAACTCGCCGGCGAAAAGGGCCCGGCACCGCCTCGAGTACGCAGCCGCCAGAACCGGAGTTTTCCTGCTTTCACTGCTGCCGCTGCCGGCCGCCAGAGCGTTCGGAAGGTGGCTGGGAACGCTGGCCTGGGAGCTGGCTGGAGTGCGCCGGCGCCAGGTGCTGGAGAACCTCCGGCCGGCCTTCCCCGGACTCTGTGCAAAGGACCTGTGGAAAATCGGCAGGCGCTGCTACCGCAACCTTGGCGGCTGTTTCGTGGAGAGCTTCCGGATCCACCGGCTGACTGAGCCAGAGCTGTCCGGGCTGGTGAGCCTGGGGAACCGGGAAGTGTTGGAGGAGGCCCTGGCCGAGGGTCGCGGGGTGGTCAACGTCACCTTTCATTACGGAAACTGGGAGCTGATGGGAGCGCGGGCCGGCCGGGAAGGCTGGCCCCTGGACGTGATCGCCCGGCCGCAAACCAATCCTCTGTTCGAGGCCTACGTCGACCGGCTGCGCCGGGCCAACGGCATGCGCCTGATCGACGTGCGAGCCCCGGCGCGCTCGATCCTCGAATCCCTGCGCTCAGGCCGGATCGTTACTTTCCTGGCTGACCAGGATGCCCACCGCCTGGGTGTTTTCGTCGATTTCCTGGGCCGGCCGGCTTCCACGCCGGTGGGACCGGCGTTGTTTGCTTTCAAGAGCGGCGCGCCGGTGGTGCTGTCGATCATGCTGCCGGAAGGCCGCGACCGCTGGCGGGTGGCGTTCGAAAGAGTGCCCCGGCCGGAGACCGGCGACCGGGCCGAATTCATCCGCCAGATGACCGGGTACTACACCTCCAGGCTGGAGGAATACGTCCGGCGCTCGCCCGAACACTGGTTCTGGCCTCACCGCAGGTGGAAAACTCGACCGGCCGATTGAATCGAATTGCTCCAGCAGCTCGACTTCCAGCCGAATATTCCCGATAATTGGCCGAGGAGAACCTGCGGAATATCTTGACTGTGATTATTATGGTCCGGAAGGTCCTCTTTCATTCTCCCTTGACTGGCAATCTCTCTCCTTTTATATTTGCGAAACCTTTCGAAAGATTTCGATATTTTCCGCACCGCACCGGCCAGACCCCCGAAAGCAGCATGTTTACCGAGGAACGTCAGAAAAAAATCCTGGACCTGATCCAGAAAACCGGCAGGCTGCGTATCGCTGAACTCACGGAAATGTTCGGCGTGAGCGAGGTGACCCTGCGTAACGACCTGTCGACCCTGGCCCGCCAGGGCTATCTCACCCGCACCCACGGCGGAGCGCTCCTGCACGAGCGCAGCATCTTCCCGGGCAAGGCCACCCTCACTTTCGGCGGCAAGGACGTTCCATGCCTGGCGGCCAAGCGCCGGATCGGCAAGCTGGCGGCCGGATTCATCGCGGACGGCATGAACGTGCTGCTGGACGCCGGCACCACCATTCTGGAGATCGCCCGCAACCTGCACCGCTTTAAGAACCTGACCGTGATCACCGATTCGATCCCGGTGGCGGTGGAGCTGAGCGGCCAGGAGGATATCACCGTGGTGCTGACCGGCGGCGTGCTGCGGCCGGCCAGCCTGGCGGTGATCGGGCCGGAGAGCTGGAGCATGCTGGAGCGGATCCACGTCCAGCGCGCATTCATCGGCGCCCGCGGCGTGAGCCTCGAGCGGGGCTTTTTCTGCGGCAATACCATCGAGGGCGAAACCAAGCGGCGGATGATGGCCTGCGCCCAGGAAAAATTCGCGGTGGTGGACGGCAGCAAGTTCAACGCCACCGGCCTGGTCCCATTCGCCGGCTTCGAGGAGTTCGACTGCCTGCTGGTGGACCGGATCGCCGATGAGGTTCTGCGGGAAAAGATCGAAGAAAAGATCAGACTCATCACCTGTGTCAACAGAAAATCCAACAGTCAGGGAGCGAAGAAATGAGCGGGGTAAAAGGCAACGCCCTTGTCGCCCAGTCCGGGGGACCGACTGCGGTCATCAACGCCTCGGCCTGCGGCGTAATCCAGGAAGCGCTGAAATGCAAGCGGATAACCGGCGTGTTCGGGGCGCACAATGGGATCCTGGGGGTGCTGCAAGAGGAGCTGTTCGACATCGGCGCCGAGGACCCGGAAACCGTGGACATGCTGCGCACCACGCCCAGCGCGGCCCTGGGAAGCTGCCGCCACAAGCTGAAAAAGCTCGAAGAGAGCCGCGCCGACTACGAGCGGGTGCTGGAAGTGTTCAAGGCCCACGACGTGCGCTACTTCTTCTACGCCGGCGGCAACGATTCGATGGACACCGCCGCCAAAATCAAGGACCTGAGCGCTCAGGCCGGCCATGAAATGATCGTCATGGGCGTGCCCAAAACCATCGACAACGACCTGGCCTTCACCGACCATTGCCCGGGCTACGGCAGCGTGGCCAAATTTATCGCCGTCAGCGTCATGGAAGCCGGCCGCGACACCGAAAGCCTCTACACTTTCGACACCTGCGCCGTGCTGGAAACCATGGGCCGCAACGCCGGCTGGATCGCCGCCGCCGCCGCCCTGGCGCGCCGCAGCCCGGAGGATGCCCCGCATCTGGTCTACGTGCCGGAAGCGCGGTTCACCCGCGAGCGGTTCGTCCAGGACGTGCGCCGTGTACACCGGGAGTTCGGCCGCTGCTTCATCGCGGCCAGCGAGGGGATGCGCTGGGAGGACGGCACCTACGTGGCTGAGGACCGCAGCGCCCTGGCCAAGGACAGTTTCGGCCACGCGCAATTGGGCGGCGTGGCCCAGGTGCTGAAAAAAATCATCGAGGATGAGCTGGGCCTCAAGACCCGCTGGATGATGCAGGGGTTGACCCAGCGCAACGCCATGCACTACGCCTCCCGCACCGACCGCGACGAGGCCTGGCTGGCCGGCGCCGAAGCGGTCAGGCAGGCCGCCGCCGGCACCAGCGGCTTCATGGTCACCTTCGAGCGGATTGCGGACCGCCCCTACCAGATTAAAACCGGCCTGGCCAGGCTGGAAGACGTGGCCAACGGCGAAAAAAAGCTGCCCCGCGAATGGATGAACCAGGAGGGCAACATGCCCACCCAGCAGTTCATCGACTACGCCCGGCCCCTGATCGAAGGCCAGGTGGACCTGCCCACCCAGGGCGGGCTGCCGGTGTTCATGCGCTTTACCAGGAAATGGCTGCCCAAAAAGTGCCGCACCTACAGCGTGCGCTGAAAGAGGCAGAGGATGGAACGTGCAGACTATCCGGCAGAATAAATTCGGACGGAGAAATAAATGACAATCGATCTGACTGCCAATTACGGCAAAGTTGCCGCCGCTGATCTGGCCGGACCGGCCGGGAAAGCGATAGCCGAGGGCGCCAGGGCGGTGGAAAGCCTGCCCGGCGTGTACCCGAAATCGGTGAAAGCCAGCGCCTGCGCCTGGTTCTTTCTCGCCCGCACCAGCGAAGGCAAACGGCTGGCCGTGGCCGGCAAAGGTAAAGCCGCCGCCAGGTTTAAAGGGAAAAAGATGGGCGGCGTCAAGTTCTGCCCTCTGGATGCGGCCAATGCCGAAGCCCTGCGCGAAACGTTTCCCTGGACCGCGCCGGTGCCGATCGGCAGGCGGGCGTCTTTCGGCGCCGGGGACCGGCTGGGAGTAGCCACAGCCGGCCACCTGCGGGCGTTCGCCGGCAGCAGGCTCTTCCCCGTGCTGGCCCAGCAGTCAATGCGGGAACTGGGACGTACCGGCCGTTCGGCGCAGGATGTGATCGACTCCGCCGGCTGGGGTGCGTTCGAGGCCGGCTACACCGACACTTTCGCCGCGGATGCCGACCACATCAAGCAAGAGCGGGAAGTGCTCTCCTGCCAGAAACTCGGCTTCACCATGTTCACCATCGACGCCTCCGACCACATCGATCCGGCTGCGGTGCATCTTTCCGACGAGGAGGCGGTGGAGAAATTCAGCCGGCTGCCCGAAGCCGGGGAAATCCGGGCGCGCTACGAGGGGCGCAACTGGAATTTCAGCCGCGGAGACCTGCAGGTGAACGTCACGTTCAGCCAGGCTCAGCTCGCCCGCTGCGCCCTGGTTTACGGCCGGGCGGTCAAGCACATGGCCTCCCTCTACCACGCCCTGGCGCAGGCCTCCGGCGGCGAGAACCGGTTCGATTTCGAAGTGAGCGTGGATGAGACCGAAACGGACACCACCGTGCGGGACCACCTGTTCGTCGCCACCGAGCTGGCCGCCAGCGGGGTGAAATGGCAGAGCCTGGCGCCCAAGTTCACCGGCCAGTTCCAGAAAGGGATCGACTATATCGGCGACACGAGTGAATTCGAACGCCAGTTCGCCGCCCATGCCCTACTGGCCGAACACCTTGGCCCTTACAAGATCAGCGTCCATTCTGGGAGCGACAAGTTTTCGATCTTCCCCTTGGTGGGCAGGCACACGGCCGGGTATTTCCATCTCAAGACCGCCGGCACGAGCTGGCTGGAGGCGGTGCGCGTGATCGCGCTCAGGGAGCCGGCCCTCTACCGGAGGATGCACGCTCACGCGCTGGAGCGTTTCGAGGCGGACCGGGCCAGTTACCACGTCACCACCCGCCTGGAGGCCATCCCCGCGCTCGGCACCCTCGAGGATGCCGCCCTGGCCGGTCTGCTGGACGCGGTGGATTCGCGCCAGCTCCTGCACATCACCTATGGTTCGCTGCTTTCCGGCCGCAAGCCGGACGGCGGCTGGCTGTTCCGCGACCAGATTTACCGGACGCTTTACGACCACGAGGAAACTTATTATCAGATGCTGGAGCGGCATATCGGCCGCCACATCCGGACCCTCGGCGTGCCGGAGAAATAGCTTGAAGGGGAAGAAAACTTTATTCTGAATCGTCAATCTGCCCCCATCTGCCGGGGGCAGCCGAATTACGGGAGTGAAAATGGCTAACGAGTACGTGGCAAAAACGTTTGACGTTTCGGGCAAGGTAGTGGCGGTGACCGGCGGCGGTGGAATCCTCTGCAGCGTGATGAGCCAGGCGCTGGCCCGGGCCGGCTGTTCCGTGGCCGTGCTTGACCTGCGCGAGGATGCGGCCGCCGCGGTGGCCGATAAGATCAAAGCCGAGGGTGGCAGGGCGGCGGCCGTGGCCGTGAACGTCCTCGACCGGCAGAGTATCGAGGCGGCCTATAAAAAGGTGGTCGATGTTTTCGGGCCGGTGGACGTCCTCATTAACGGCGCGGGCGGCAACAAGAAGGAAGCCACCACCAGTCCCGAGCTGTCGTTTTTCGACCTGCCCGAGAGCGCGGTCCGCTGGGTCTTCGAACTCAACTGCCTGGGCACGATCATGCCGAGCCAGATTTTCTGCCGCGAGATGTCCGGCCGCAAAAAAGGCAACGTGATCAACATCAGCAGCATGAGCGCCTTCCACCCCCTCACCAAGGTGCTGGGCTACTCGGGGGCCAAGGCCGCGATCAGCAACTTCACCGAATGGCTGGCCGTTCACATGGCGCAGAACTATTCGCCGGAAATCCGGGTCAATGCCATCGCCCCCGGCTTCTTCCTCACCGAACAGAACCGCTTCCTGCTGCTGGATGAAAAGACCGGCAAGCCCACCGAGAGGGGCCGGGCGATCATCACCAACACGCCGATGGCCCGCTACGGGGAGCCCGAGGAGCTGCTGGGCGCGCTGTTCTGGCTGATCAGCGACGCCTCCAGCTTCGTCACCGGCACGGTGGTGGCGGTGGACGGCGGGTTCAACGCTTTCAGCGGAGTCTAAGTGTTTTAATCTCAATTACGGCGACGTTTTTTCTGATTCCAGCGGGCGAGTTGCCCTTTAATACTTGCAGGGCCTCAATTATGTGTTCGTAATTCGAGCTTTGTCCAAAAAAGTATCTCATGTAGGGGCGCACCCGCGTGTGCGCCCGGATCCACCAGCGGTGGGCGGACACATGGGTCCGCCCCTACTATAAAGATGAATTCATGCATATGGTTCGGTGTAAGCACAGGGACGTTAAATTGAGTGCAATGTAATCGTATTCAAGAAAACATGTACTAAGGGAATCGCAGATAAAGGTCAAGTCAACTTGAATTTCGAGAGGTGTGAATGTCAGGCGTGGATTTGTTGAAAAATTTGAAGCCGGAGCGGGAATTTTTCGTGGGAATCGACTCGGACGGCTGCGCGTTCCCCACCATGGAGCTCAAGCACAAGGAATGTTTCATCCCCAACATCGTCAAGTATTTCGATCTGCAGTCGGTGAGCAAGTACGCGCGGGAGGCGGCCGAATTCGTCAACCTGTATTCCAAGTGGCGCGGGATCAACCGCTTTCCGGCGCTGTTGATGGTGATCGACCTCCTGGCCGAACGGGAGGAAGTCCTTCGCTCGGGGGTGAAGCTCCCGGATCTGTCCGACCTGCGCCAATGGGCCGACTCCAGCGTCGCGCTCGGTAACCCCACCCTCGCCGCCGAAGTGGAAAAGACCGGCAATCCCACCCTGAAAAAGGTGTACGACTGGAGCAAGGCGGTCAACGCCAGCATAGACTGGATGGTGGAAGGCTGCAAGCCGTTCGCTTTCGTGCGCGAGTGCCTGGAGAAGATGAACCCCAGGGCGGACCTGATGGTGGTGTCGGCCACGCCGGGCCAGGCCCTTGAAAAGGAATGGACCGAACACGGGATCGACCGCTACGTGCGGGTGATCGCCGGCCAGGAGCTGGGCAGCAAGAAAGAGCATATCGCCCTGGCGGCCGACGGCAAGTACCCGCCAGAAAAAATCCTGATGATCGGCGATGCTCCCGGCGACATGAAAGCCGCCCGGGGCAACGGCGCGCTCTTTTTCCCGGTCAACCCGGGGCAGGAAGAAAAAAGCTGGCAGCTCCTCTATGAGGAGGCTTTCGACCGCTTCGTAGCCGGCACCTTCGCCGGCGCCTACGAAGCCTCATTGATCAAAAAGTTCGAGGCACTGCTGCCGGAAGTCCCGCCCTGGAAGCGGTGAGAGGCCGGTGTTGCATCAACGCTGCGGAAATGAGATAATTATACATGAAGTCATAAATTTTGCGGATGCATCAGCTTAAATGCTCTTTCTGTTCCGTCTTGAATCCTTGAACCAGGGATCATAAAAGTCCAGCTGTTTCGAGATTCTCCTGAGAAGCGTGTAGAAACCGAGCGATTTCCATCGTTACCTTGATTTATGTATTACGCACCGACAGGCCTTGGGCGACGAGTCACGCAGGCGACCTCCAAAGAGGTGAAGAAAGAGACACAAAGGCTCACCACAATCTTTCTTAATTTTCTCACTACTGTCCAAAAGGCTCTATCGCCGTATAAACAACTATTGAGATCGCGGTTCTATCAAATGGATTCTTTTTGCCGTTAAATCAATGCTTTCTTTAAGATACTTTACCGATGCGGAATTACCGTAACTTTTACGGAGGTGTATGATGAACCTTTTCTCCCGTCGTAAAGTACTGGCTTCGATCTCTGGAGCCGCTCTCGGATCGCTCCTGCTTCCGGTAAAGAGAGTTTCTGAACTCTTGCACCTGAAAACCACCGGTATCGCGGCCCTTGTAGAAGGTAAAAAAAGTAACAATCCTTTTGCAGAAGGAAACAGTCTTCGACCAAGAGGGATTGTCAAAATCAAGCCTATCTATATCGGAATTGAGGTTAATTTCCCTTGGTCATATCCTAATACCCCGCTCTCCAGACAGGAACTGGAGGAAAGAACCAAGCAGATGGTCGACAGGTTCAAGGAGAACTCGAAAGTCGATTTTGTAAAGCTTGAAACTCCGCTCATTATCGTCGAACATTCAGACTACAGAAAACTTAAAGCTGAATTGAGTTATGACACAGACGCTTTGCTCGTGGGTGGTGAAAGATTGCCCCTGATTGATTACTCCCTGTCGAGAATAGGTTTGCCTGTGATCTGGGGGCAAGCTGATGTCGATTTTTTAAGAGGGCTGAGAGTAAAAAAAGTTCTGTCGGAAAGCAAGGTGCTTTATTTCGGTGAGTATCCTTCCGACAGTATCAGGTACAATAACAGCCCCCGCCATCTTTTTAACTGTGAAGACCGGTTCGGGATCAGGGTCAAGCAGATTGATACCCACGAGTTTTACAGTCTGTTTGACAGTCACAGGGAGGACAAGGTCAGGAAGGAACTGGAGAACTGGCGTAAAGATTTTGACGAGACCTCCCAAACCGAAGAAAGCCATAAACTTAGCCTGGTGAAAGATGAGAAAGACTTGCTGGATGTTGCACGGATTTACATGACACTCAGGGATCTCGTCCTAAGGGAGGATGCCAACGGGATATGTGTCAACTGCAGCAAGTTATGGATTCAGGACCGGAAGCATATCTTCCCCTGCCTGGCATATGACAGGCTTATCGACGAAGGTATCATGTGCGCCTGCGAAGGCGATATGGGAAATATGGTATCCTCGCTGATCCTTAATGCGGTCAGCGGCGACCAACCGGTATTGCAGGGAAACACCAGATGGCGTCCGGATGAGGGTATCATTTATATCCAGCATGACGTCATTCCTTTTTCAATGGCGAGAACAAAGCATAAGATAAGGAATTACCACGCCAAGGGGTGGGGAGTCACAGCGTACGCCGAGATCAATAATCAAAATGGCCCGATGACAGTGATTAACATCGACAGCGGGTTCAGCAAGGTCGGAGTTGTGGAGGGAAAGATCAGAGACAGTTACGAACCCACCGACCAGGAGGCCAGTGAAGGAGCTTGCCGGTTCCGCGTCAATATGACAATCAGAGGAGATTTACTGAAAGCTCAACCGGTACTTAATGTTGGCTCCCAGCATAACGCGATGACTTTTGGCCACTGGCTGCCGGCTCTTGAAGAAGCGGGCAAGCTTCTGGACCTGGAGGTTGTCCGCCTGGATTATTGATCTTCAACCAGGACTCGATCCATCGCGACAGCCTATTCTGTCGAACTTTTAAGATTTTCCCTGATCCTGATTAAGCTTCTGATGTCCTTCAAAAGAAGCTTGGCCGCTTTAGGAACAGCAAGCCAGGCGAGGAGAATGAATATCAGGGGCACGCTGGCTACAAAAGTGTAGAAACTTATGTTGTCATTTTGAGTTTTGAAATAAGTCAATTGATAAACTATTACCGTTAATATAGCACTCCCAAAAATGGAGGCAGCAAAGCTGGCGATGTAGGCTACTAGATAAGCTTCAATTTTCCGTAACCAGTTAAATCTGTTTTTCATGAATTCAGGCTTTTCAGCGGACATTTCTACCTCTATTTTCAGTGAAATAACACGTGGAGCTCATCAGTGTTCTACTATTTAAAGTTTACCCCTGTTTCAGCAGGATTGCAAGCATGTGAAGCTTATCGTCCGATTCCAAGCTACTGAGAATATTTATCAGCGTTAAATTAAAATGTGCGGGCAAGGGGGGATTTACCACCGGGTGACTTTAAAGATAAATATCTTTGTTCAAGGATTCTTTAAAAGACACTGGATTGGAAGCATTGATCTGGTATGAGAATGGAGTCGGCAGTGGAAAACGACGGAGTTATCGGCAAGGGCTACACGGACGGGCGGAAGCTTTCGGTCGATGAAATTACGGAGATCTGCAGCCGCGGTTTCGAGCGCCTGGACCCAGAAGGCAAGCGGATCCTGGTGATAATCCCGGACGGCACGCGCACGGTGCCCCTGGACGTGATGTTCCCGGTGTTCTACAGTCAGCTCGAGGGCCGGGCCAGGCAGCTCGACTACCTGGTGGCCCTGGGCACGCACCCGGCGATGAGCCCGGAGAAAATCGCCAGCCGCGTGGGGCTCACTCCCGAACAGCTCGAAACCGACTATCCCGGCGTACGCATCTTCAATCACCGCTGGGACCTGCCGGAAACGTTCGCCCGGATCGGCGAAATCTCCGCTGATGAAATCGAAGAGATCAGCGGCGGGCTGTTCCGCGAACCGCTCACCGTGACTATCAACCGGATGATCTTCGACTACGACCACCTGATTATCCTGGGGCCTACTTTCCCGCACGAGGTGGTTGGTTTCTCCGGCGGCAACAAGTATTTCTTCCCGGGGATTTCAGGCAACGAGCTGCTGCACTTTTTCCACTGGCTGGGCGCGGTTATCACCAACCCCCTGGTCAACGGCAACAAGTGGACTGCGCCGCGGCGGGTGGTCGACCGGGCCGCCTCTTTCATCACGGTGCCGGTGACCAATTTCGACATGGTGGAAAAGGGCGGCGAGCTGGCGGGGCTCTTTATCGGCCCCACCCGCGAGGCCTGGAGCCAAGCCGCAGACCTGTCGGCCAAGCTGCACATCCATTACACTCACCGCAAGTACAAGTCCGTGCTGGGCGTGGCGCCCCGGATGTACGACGACATCTGGGTGGCCGGCAAGGTGATGTACAAGCTGGAGCCGGTGATCGAACCGGGTGGCGAGCTGGTGATCTACGCCTCGCACATCACTGAAGTGAGCTACACCCACGGCCGGGTGCTCGACCGGATCGGCTACCACGTGCGCGACTACTTCCTGGCGCAGATGGAGCGTTTCCGCGATGTGCCGCGGGGTATCCTGGCCCACAGCACTCACGTGCGCGGCGCAGGTACGTTCGAAAACGGCGTGGAAAAGCCGTTCGTGAACGTGATTCTCGCCACCGGAATATCAGAGGAGCGCTGCCGCAGGATCAACCTCGGTTACCGCGACCCGGCCACAATCGACCTGGAACAGTGGAAAAGCCGGGAGGACGAGGGCGTGCTGTTCGTCGCCAAGGCCGGCGAAACGCTCTACCGGCTGAAAGGGGAGAGCTACGAGGCGTGAAGATGACTTGAGCCTCTTTACCGGCGGCCCGTCATTGCGATGGGCCTTTTTATTGCCTGGTAGAAACCGGTTAGAAAGACCAGAAAAGTCCGTGTCGAGAATTCCCTGCCTTGACTCTCCGTAGAGCCGGATGATAGATTGGCACAGACTTAAGAAACTCGCTTTCAGTACATCCAAATACGGAGCCTGCCGAATGTACCGGATAATCTTTCTGCTGATTACCTTCGCGCTGTCCCTGCCGGCAGCCGGCCGCACCGACTGGTACAAGGGCAACACCCACACCCACACGATCAATTCAGACGGTGATTCAGCGCCGGATGAGGTGGCGCGCTGGTACAAGGAAAAACGCTACCAGTTCGTCGTGATCACCGACCACAACTTCCTCACCGATGTCTCCGGGCTCAACGCTGTGCTGGCAGCCGAAGAAAAATTCCTGGTAATGGGCGGCGAGGAAGTGACCGATGCCTTTACCGGCCACGGCGACCGTGAATTCGCCATCCATCTCAATGCGATAAACCTGCAGAAGGTCAGCCCGCCTCAGCACGGCAACAGCGTGGTGGAGGTGCTGCAGAAAAACGTCGATGCGATCAAGGCCAGCGGCGCGGTGGGGCACATCAACCACCCCAATTTCGTCTGGTCCCTGTCGCTGAAAGACATGCTGGAAGTGGCCGGCTACAACCTGTTCGAGGTGTACAACGGCCATCCGAGCGTGAATAACCGCGGCGGGGGCGGGGTGCCCGGCACCGAGGCGCTCTGGGATTCCCTGCTCACCCGCGGCAAGCTGGTGTTCGGCGTGGCCAGCGACGATGCCCACCACTTCAAGAACTTTGGACCCGAATACAGTAATCCCGGCCGCGGCTGGGTGATGGTCCGCGCTCCCAGGCTCGAAAGCGGCGAAATCGCCCGGGCGCTCGACCGCGGCGACTTCTATTCATCCACCGGTGTGTCCCTGAAGGACGTGAAAATCACCGACAGCAGCCTTACGGTGGAAATAGAAGAAAAAGGCCGGACCAAGTACACTGTCTTTTTTATCGGCCAGGGAGGGAATGTACTGGCCGAGTCGGCCGATAACCCGGCGGTGTACCGGTTCACCGGCAACGAGCCCTACGTCCGGGCAAAGGTTCTGGACTCCAATGGCCGGGAAGCCTGGACGCAGCCCCATTTCAGCAGTGCGAAGTAACCTCGATCAAAAGAACCAGATGAAAAGTAGAGCCCTGCTTGCCTGCATGTTGGCTTCTCTGGCCGGCCTCTTTGTGCCGGAGATGGCGCTGCCGAAGTGGTATAAGGGCAACACGCATTCCCACTCGGTCAATTCCGACGGCGATTCCTCCCCGGATGAAGTAGCCCGCTGGTACAAGGAGCACGGCTACAATTTCGTGGTGCTCACCGACCATAACTTCAATACCGATGTCCGCGGGATCAACGCCCTGCTGGCGGCCCGGGAAAAGTACCTCGTCCTGTCCGGCGAGGAAGTGACCGACGTTTTCAAGCCGGACGCCGACCATTCCTTCCCCCTGCACCTCAATGCCCTGAACATCGGCCAGCGGGATGGGCCGCGGACGATTGCAGTCGCGGGGGGCGCCGGCCGGCTGGAAATCCTGCAGAAGAATGCCGAGGCAATCGACCAGGCGGGCGCCCTGCCGCAGGTGAACCACCCTAACTTCGGCTGGGCGGTGGGGGTGGACGAGCTGTTCGGCCTGAAAAACTGCCTGCTGTTCGAACTGCGCAACGTCTCCACCGACTGCAACAACCTGGGCGGGGGCGGGCTGCCCGGCACCGAAGCGCTCTGGGACTCCGTGCTCACCCGCGGCCGGCTGGTGTTCGGCGTGGCCAGCGACGACGCCCACGAATTCAAGGTCTGGGGCTCCGAGTATTCGAACCCCGGCGGAGGATTCATCCGGGTGCGGGCCGACAGCCTGGAGGCCGGCGCCTTGATGGAATCCCTGAAAAAGGGAGATTTCTACAGCTCGACCGGCGTGACCCTGACGGACGTAAAAATCACCGACAGCAGCTATACGGTTGAGGTCGAGGAGAATGGCCGCACCAGATACACGACCTTTTTTATTGGCCGAGGAGGGAAGTTGCTGGCCGAGATAAGCGACAACCCGGCGGTATACCGGTACACCGGCAGAGAAAGCTACGTCCGGGCTAAAGTAGTGGACTCCAATGGCCGGGAAGCCTGGACTCAGCCGCATTTCACGGGAGCGGAGAAGAAACCTGGTACGAGGTGATTATTGGCGGCTCCCACGCCTATCCCGACCAACCCACCGGAATTCAGAAGCCAGAATTCAGAATTCAGAAGACCGCTCGGCCCGACCCCCACTTTGTCACTGTCTTTTACTCTCAGGGATTTCAGAAACCGGAATGGAAAGGGGTGACCACTGACTACTGACTACCGAATACTGCCTGCTATCTCAAGATGCTGCATCCGCCGTCGACAAAGATGAACTGGCCGCAGATCATCCGGGCCTGGTCGCTGCAGAGAAAAGCGACGGCATCGGCGACGTCCTTCTCGGTAATCAGCCGCTGCATGGGCGCCCGGCAGGCGGTTTCTTCCAGGATCTCCTTGGCCCCGGGAATCGCCGCCAGGCTGCGGGTAAAGCAGGGGCCGGCCATCACCCCGTTGACCACGATTCCCATGGGCGCCAGCTCCACCGCCAGGTAGCGGGTGATGGCTTCCATGGCGGCCTTGGCCGGGCCCACCACGCCGTAGCCCGGCAGGACTTTCTGGCCGCCCTCGCTGGTGATACTGATAATCCGGCCCCAGCGGCCCCGGACCATGGGGACGGCGTGCTGAGCCAGGTGCATCAGGGAGCGGGCCGAGCTGGCCAGGGTCACCTCGAAGTGCTTGCTGGTGGTGCCCATCAGCGTGCCGGGAACGCCGAAAGCGGCATTGGCGATCACGATTTCGAGGCTGTCGAATTTTTTCTGGACCTGCTCGAACATCTTGTGCAGGCTCTCCTCGTCCCCTACATCACCCCTCAGCGCCACCGCTTTTGCGCCCGTGCCGAGGTTTTCGATTTCCTGGACCACCTGCAGGGCCTCGCTTTTGCTCCGGCGGTAGTTCACGATCACGTTGGCGCCCTCGGCGGCCAGCCTGAGCGCGATCGCCCGGCCGAACCCGCGCGATGCGCCGGTCACCAGGGCGTTCTTGCCCGCGATTTCAGGATACATGCTGTCGATTTCCTCCGGGGTCAGGCTCGATGACAGAGCAGTTTGAATTTTATTTTAATTTTCGACCCGAGTCCAAAGTTGTCAAGGGGAACGTTCCATTGTCAATGAAAAGGGGGAACCGCAAAAGTTCCCCCTCCCGTGCCTGCAGCCTGGTGAACGCCGGCTTTACTGCCCTTCCTCCTCCGGCGCCACCTCCTCCTGCTGGTCCTCGTCCTCTCCGGGCACGATCCGCGCCACGTCCACCACCCGGTCGCCCTCGTTGAGGTTGATCAGCTTGACCCCGCTGGTGTTGCGGCCGATCACCTTGACCGTGCTGAGGGCGATGCGGATAATCAAGCCCAGCTGGGTGATGAGAATCATTTCATCGTCATCCACCACGTCCTTGATCGTCACCAGCTCGCCGGTCTTGGGCGTGCAGCGCAGAGTGATAATCCCCTTGCCGCCGCGGTTGGTGACCCGGTAATCGCTTACCGCCGAACGTTTGCCCAGGCCCTTATCGCTCACCACCAGCAGGGTGGAATCACGGTTAAGGGTCACCATGCCGATCACGTAGTCCTCGGAGGCCAGGCGGATGCCATAGACGCCGTAAGAGGCCCGTCCCATGGGCCGCACCTTGTTCTCGGGGAAACGGATCGCCTGGCCGTGACGGGTCGCCAGGACGATGTCGTGGGAGCCGTCGGTGATCTTGGCTTCGATCACCTCGTCGTTCTCCGGAATGTTGATCGCCCGGATTCCCACCCGGCGCGGATTGCCGAACGCGGAAAGGCTGGTTTTCTTGATGATGCCCTTCCGGGTGGCGATGGTGATGAATTTGGCGGGATCGAAATCGCGCACCGGCAGCATGGCGGCGATCTTGTCCTCCTTGTCGATCTCGATCAGGTTCACGATTGCCTTGCCCTGTGCTGTTCTGCCGGCCTGAGGGATTTCATAGACCTTGAGCCAGTAGAGCTGTCCCTTGGCGGTGAAGAACAGGATGTAATCATGGGTCGAGGCGATGAAGAGGTGTTCGAGAAAATCGGTTTCGCGGGTGGTCTGGCCGCTCTTGCCCCGGCCGCCGCGCGCCTGGCGGCGGTAAGTGGTAACCGGCAGCCGCTTAATGTAGCCCAGGTGGCTGATCGTGATCACCATCTCCTCTTCCGCGATCAGGTCCTCGATGTTGAACTCGCCGACGTCCTCCAGGATTTCCGTTCTCCGCTCGTCCGCGTACTTGTTCCTGATTTCGGTCAGCTCGTCCTTGATCAGCTGCATGCGAAGGTTGCGGCTTTCGAGGATACTTTTGAGCCGGGCGATGGTTTTGAGCAATTCGGCGTATTCTTCGTCCAACTTTTCGCGTTCGAGTGCGGTCAGGCGGGCCAGGCGCAGGTCGAGGATAGCCTGGGCCTGGATTTCGCTCAATTCGAACCGCTCTATCAGCCGCCCGCGGGCGGTTTCCTGATCCCGGCTGCCGCGGATGATCTCGATCACCTCGTCCAGGTTGTCGATGGCGATCTTGAGGCCTTCGAGGATGTGGGCCCGCTCCTCGGCCTTGCGCAACTCGAAGCGCGACCTGCGAGTGACCACCTCGTGACGGTGGTCGATGAAATACCGGATGAGCTGCCTGAGGTCGAGGATGTGCGGGACGCTGTTCACCAGCGCGAGGAATATCACGCCGAAAGTTGTCTGAAGCTGGGTCCGGGAGTAGAACTGGTTGAGGATCACTTCACCGACCGCGTCCCGCTTGAGCTCGACCACGATCCGCATCCCTTCCCGGTCGCTCTCGTCGCGGATGTCGCCTACCCCCTCCACTTTCTTTTCCCGCACCAGGCCGGCCATGTCCTCCAGGAGCTTACTCTTGTTGACCATGAACGGGATTTCGGTGATGATGATCGCCTCGCGGCCGTTGTTCTTCGATTCGATATAGGCCCGGGCGCGCACCCGCAACCTGCCGCGGCCGGTGTGATAGGCCTCACGGATACCGGCCCGGCCGTAGATGTAGGCGCCGGTGGGGAAGTCCGGCCCCGGCACGATCTCCATCAGCTCATCGACCGTGATCTCCGGGTTGTCGATAGCGGCAATGCAGGCATCGATAATTTCGCCGAGGTTGTGGGGGGGGATATTGGTGGCCATGCCCACGGCGATACCGCTGGAGCCGTTGATCAGCAGGTTCGGAACCTGGGCCGGCAGCACGCTCGGCTCGACCAGCCGGTCGTCGAAGTTGGGGACGAAATCGACCGTTTCTTTTTCGATGTCGGCCAGCAGGTCGACCGAGATCGGCTGCAGACGGGCCTCGGTGTAACGGTAGGCCGCCGCCGGGTCGCCGTCGATCGAGCCGAAGTTGCCCTGGCCGTTGATCAGCGGATAGCGCAGGCTGAAATCCTGCACCATGCGCACCAGGGCATCGTAAACCGCCGAATCGCCGTGGGGGTGGTACTTGCCCAGCACGTCACCCACCACCGTGGCGCTCTTCTTGAACGGCCGGTTGGGCAGCAGGCCCTGCTCGTGCATGGCGTACAGAATCCTGCGGTGTACAGGCTTGAGTCCGTCGCGCACGTCCGGCAGGGCCCGGCTCATGATTACGGACATCGAATAGTTGATGAAGCTGTCCCGCATCTCCTCTTCGATGAACCGTGTCAGAATTCTTTCTCTGTTTTCGATTGCCATCTTGCCCCTGGATCGGAATGAATTCCGGTCGATCAGCCGCCGGTCTCCCGGATCGGCCCGACCGCTTTATCAGTTGTCCTCGGCCACCGGAAATTCGAGCACGTCGCCGGCGCGCTTGATTTCGATCGATTTGACCAGGGCCGCCTTACCCGGGTTGTCGCTCTCGTTGCGCTTCAGGGCTACGATCTTGTCCACTACCTCCATGCCCTTTACCACCTTGCCGAAAACGGTATACTGGCCATCGAGGCTGGGATATTTAGTCACCATAATGAAAAACTGGCAGGAGGCGCTGTTCGGGTCCTGACCGCGGGCAGTCGAAAGTATTCCTCGCTCATGCTTAATATTGCTGAATTCAGCCGCCAGCGTACGGGGACCTCGGCCGCTACCGTCGTTATCCAATTTGTCATCCTTGCTGTTGGGATCGCCGCCCTGGATCATGAACCCGGGGATCACCCGGTGGAACGTGGTGCCGTCGTAAAATTTGCTCTGGGCCAGCGACTTGAAGTTGCTGACATGATTGGGGGCGATCGCGGGGTAGAAACGGAGCACTATCGAGCCGAAATTGGTAGTGATTACCGCTACCTCGTCAGCCTCGGCCAGGGACGTTATCCCCGGCTTGGGCTGCTGGCGGACGGCGGCCGCCGGCGGCGGGATCGGCTTGGCTTCCTGGGCGCCGCTGATCGTCGAAAAGACTGCCGCCGCCAGGACAAGGCCACACGTATTCAGGAGAATCGATCGCCTTTCTCTCATAATCCGCTTCCTTTCTTTCGCGGTTCCCAGGTGCGTTCCATATGTTGCACTATTACCGATTTTCGCTTTACTTCCCGTCCGGCCCGGCCCCGGCTTAGAGGAAACGCCTTTCCACGTACACTTTTTTCATTTCTATCCGGCGCCGCGGATGGCCGTTCTGGTCGGCCTCCGCTTCGGAGATCTTCTGGACCACGTCGAGGCCTTCCACCACTGAGCCGAAAATCGTGTAGCGGCCGTTCAGGTTGGGGGCGTCCTGCAGCAGGATGTAAAACTGGCTGTTGCCCTCCTGGGGTTCATCGGGCGGGTGAGCGATGCCGACTCCGCCCCGCAGGTTCGGCGCGGCAATTTCCGGCTGGAGCTTGAAACCGGGGTCGCCGGTGCCGTCGTTGGCGGGGTCGTCGTCGCGGCTGTTGATATCGCCGCCCTGGATCATACGGTCTTTTTCCACATAATGGAAAGCAAGGCCGTCGTAGAACCCGCGGTTTATCAGGTTCTTGATCTCGCGCGCGGTATTTTTGGCTACCTCATCCAGGGGCAGGATCACGATTTTGCCCAGGTCGGTCTCGATCACGAACACGTCCCGCTCGCGCCGTTTCTCCTCGACCTCACGCAGGCGGGCCAGTTCCATGCCGGTGCGGGGGGAGGGCGGCGAACAGGCCGCCAGTACGCCGATTGCGACGTAAAAGGCGGCCAGTATGCGAAATTTCGAAGCCGATTTTCCGTATTGCCCTACGGTCATATGCGTCCCTTCCGAGTTACTTTCCGCCTGAAAATTTTAAAAATGAAATATAACTATTTTCACTTGATTTGACAACCTTCAGCTTGCCCCGCAAAATGGCGGAAAACGGCATTCCGCTAATTTACGGTCGCGCCTTGGGGGAGCTTTTCTCCAACAGTAGTATGGAATGCCTGGGGAGGGTGAAATCCTCACAAAAAGCCTTGAAGTCGGAGTAATGCCGGATATCCACCACATCGGCTGAAATCGAGAGGCGGCGGGTGTAGGTGAGCCGGCCCGCGTTTTCGCCGCAGGAGATCAGCCACTTGCCGTACGGGCTTTCCCGCTGTTCGGTCTCCGGCCGGTAAGCCACCTTCCAGCCCTCGGGCAGCGTGATCTCGAGCTCGCTGGCCAGGAGGAACGGCCCGCTGCCCACGAAATCGTACTCCCGGGTTTCCATTTCCGGGAAGTAAGGCATCTGGGCGAAGCCGAAAGGCGCGGCCGGAAGCCTCAGGATCATCATCTCGCCCTGGACCACTCCCAGCTCGGGCGCGTCGAATTCGAGAGTCGCCGCGGCCGGAACGGTGAGGTCCTCCAGGTCGCTCAGGTCGTACGAGCCGAGCCGGGTCCCCTCTCCCACCTCATTCGCCGCCTCCAGAAAACTCTGCTGGCGTTCGCGGGGAGTGAGGTCTTTGAGGCCGGCCCGCACCTCGAAGTCGAATGTCCCGTCGGTGAGCGTCCGGAAACTGCCGCTCAAGCGGCCGTCAGCGGCCAGCGCGAGACTGGCGCGGGTGAGCGAGAGGTTTTTCTCCGGCGGAAAGACCTGCGTCCGGTAGATCGTCCCGCCGGAAGGCAGCACCACCAGCGCGCGGTTCCCCTGGCCCCGGCCCGAATACCCGTAGCGGTTGTACTGGGCGGTGGGGAACAGCCACAATCCGCTGGTCCGGGCCACGCCGTAAAGCGGATTGGTCAGCGTCGAATCGGTGAAACTGCCTGGCACGAACAACGACACCCGGCCGAACTGCGCCAGGGACGGTACATCCAGCTGCAGCAGGTCCACCTGGCTGGCGGAACCGAAAGCCGGGTAGTTTTCAATTCCGGCGGCGGTCAACAGGGAGCTGAGCAGTACCGCCTTGTCCAGGTCGTGGCCGTACATGTTGTCCAGTATTTCGCCGGAGGCGGTCGGCTCGTAGCCCGCCACTCCCAGCGGTAGGCTGATGTTGCGCACCTGGATCGTGACGAACAGGGCCAGCGCTCTTACGCTGTCGGCCCGGGTCCGGCTGCCCGCGAGCAGTTCGGCCGCCTTGCGGCTCACCTTCTCGTCCGGTTCGGCGGCCGGGTAGTACTGTTCGGCCAGCCAGCGGCCGGCCAGCTCCCAGCTGGAGACGTTGCTGAACACCAGGAAAGGACTGAAAGTCATGCTCGGCGGCATGTAGCCGATACTCTGGATCATCGGCTCGTCACGCACCTCCCACTCCCAGGCTTTCAGGCCGGAGGCCGGTTCCAGCCGATGAGTTTCAAGGCCGTTGCCGACAGCGATCCGCGGGTCGGGGAAGTTTTCCGGAATCTCCAGCCGGTAGCGCTTGACCAACACCGGCTCGCTCGTGCGGAACACCTCGGCGTCCCAGTAGGGATAAAGGCCGGCCGGAGCGGTGGAGTCCGGGCGGCTGGTGGAGCGGGTGCAGATTTCCACCACCGCGCCGGGCCCTATCGAGCCGAAAGAGATCACTTTCTGTTTGATGTCCGCGTAGATCGCCGCCCCGACCAGCTCGGGCGGAGTGATCACGTTAATCGCCTTGAGTTCCACCGGTACGGTGCTCCCGTCCGGCAGCCAAGTGCGGGCGACTATTACCTGGACGCTGTCGGTCCGCTCGTCATAGGTGCGCTTCTGGTCGCCGTAGGAACGGCCGCGGTCCTTGAGAATCTTGACCAGCAGGTGTTCTTCCAGCTCCTGGGTGTGATCCGGGTCGACCCGCAGCACTTTTCCCTGATACAGGATCAGGGCCCCGGCGTCCGGGTACTGTTCGGCTCCGGGAGCCTGCGCCACGATCTCGGCCGCCTGCCGGTCATCCAGCAACCGGGCCTCGGCTTGAGCCTGGAACAGGCACAGCGAAAGATACAATGGCAATATTCCGGCCAGCTGGAACTTCATCGAACGGTTCTCCTGACTGCAGGTTGGCGGCAGATGCAATTAACGGCCAGACTGAGCGCGCACGAGGATGATCTCGCCGCGACCCGAACGCGAGCTGGCGCGCAGAATCTTTTTCAGCTCGAGGTACTGGCCGGTGTCGAGCTGCTTGGCGTCGATCAGCACCTGCTTGCTGTAGTCCACGCGCAGCTCCGGCCTGGCCTCGCTGGGCTGGAACGAAGTGTATCCCATCTTATATTCGAGCTTTCCGGCCTCCAGCTCGACCCGCTCGGGCAGACTCTTGACCTGGTAGCCGGGAGGCAGTGTCAGGCTTTCCTGCTGGGTGGAGCCCAGGGTCACTCCCAGGTCGAACGGGTAAGTGCGTTCGGGCAGGCCGGCGGCGGCCAGGAAGCTCTGCAGGATCAGCTCGAAACCGTTGGTCGACACCGGGGCCTTGATCAAGAGGTAGTCCCCGGCCTGGACCGCGTAATCCGCGACTTCGTAGCTGAAACGCAGGCCGAACGGTGTGTCGAGGTCTTCCGGGTCGCTGGTGGAGAAACCGATCAGCCGGGCGCCCGGGTGCACGCCGGTCACGACCCGCTGCCAGAAGCTTTCGAGCTCGCGCGGCGGGGAGCGCTTGATGAAGCTGCGGAAGGCGAAATCGTAAATCCCAACGGTGGAAATCGCTACTTCGCTCACCAGCCGGCCGGTGGCGTCCACCCGGCTCGCGGCGGAAATGGTGCCCATGTTTTCAGTTGCCGGAGAATGGTCGCTCTCGTAGAGGTTCTCGCCCCCGGGCGTGCAGACCAGCATGTGGGCGTCCCCCTCCATGCTCAACAGGAGCTCCGGATTATTCTCCACGGTGGGGTCGCAGAAGCGCCAGCCGCCGTCGGCGCGGGGCAGGGCGACAATGGCGTGGTTGAAGCCGATCGTGGGAACCTCGGTGTCGATCAGCTCTCCGGCCCGGGTCAGGACCACCGAACTGGGGATTTCCAGCACGTCCAGCATCGAGCTCATCAGCACCGCCACGTCCCGGCAGACTCCGTAGCGGGTGGCCAGGGTTTCGGTGGCCGGCTTTGGCTCGAACCCGGCCTTCTTACCGGTGCCCAGCCCCATGTAGCGCACTTTCTGCGCCACGAAGTGGTAGACCGCCCGGATCTTCTCTTCATCCGAACTCAGCCCTTTGGTCACTTCCTTCACCGTGTTGACCAGGTTTTCGTCGCGGTTGCGGAACGGCTGAGTCATCTCGTACCACCAGCGGCTGATATCGGCCCAGGAGTCGATGGTGGAGGCTTCGAGCCGGGGGGCGAAGCTCAAGTAAGAGGGCATCGCCGGCTCGGCCACGATCCGGCTCACGTCGCGCACTTCCCAGCTCCAGGTGGTGCGGCCGTCCCGGCTGGCGGTGGTGAAATCGGCCTGGCCGTCCTTGAACAGGTATTTCACCGGATTGGTATCCGGGCCGTCGATCTCCACCCGCTTGTGGATTATCGGCTCCCCGCCCTGGAAAAGCTCGATCAGGTCGAATTGCCCTTCCATCGGCGCCTGGAAGCAGCTGTCGAGAACCTCGTACTCGATCGCATCGCCCACTTCGAGGTTCGGGAAGGTGACCATCTGCATCCGCGTATCGGCGTCGTAGATGTTCATCTGGGCCAGGGCCGGGTGGGTGACGTCCTTGATCATGTCCGCCGGCACCTCCACCATCCGGCCGTCCGGCTTGATCACCCGGGCGTATTCGATCCGGACGGCGTCGTATTTGCGCGCGTATTCGAAGGCCTGTTCGCCGTAGCCGCGCTTGCCGGCATCGGTGAGGATCCGGACCAGCTCGTAGCTGCGGTCGAGGTAGGTGCCGTTTTCATTGTAGCGCACCTGCCGGCGGCTCTCCACCACCACGACATTGGCGTCCGGGTAGCGGTCGCTTCCGGCGGCGGCGAGCCGGTCTATTACATCCTTGCCGGCGTTCGGTACGGCCTGCGCCGGAGCGTAGAGCAGGGCGGCCAGAAAGACCGCTATCAGGAAAGTGAAAATTCTATTCATCATTCGACTCCCGGTGGCAGAGGATTGATAATGTATTTCAGAATTGCTTCACGTTAAGTAAGGCGGCGCCCGTTGTCAATCACCGGCAGCGCTGCGGTTTTTCCGGCCGTACCGGAAGCTCCGGCGGGTGGAGTGAGCTTGACCGGCCGGCCGGCAGCGCTTAACTTGACGGCTGTAAGGTAGTTACCCGCTATCCGCCCTTCACGCTCACTGTTTTATAGGGAGTCTCCGCGCAGATGTTCCATAAACCAGTCAGATTCCTGTTCGGCCAGGCCGCCGTTCTGCTGGTGCTGGCCGCGACGCTGTCCGCCGGCCAGGGAGTGGTCGATCCCTGGGTGACCACCGACCGCAGCGTCAACACCTGGAACGCGGCCTCAATCGTGGCCGATGTCACCCGCGGCCGCAAGGGCCCCCAAGAGCAGGCGATCGCCCTCTACAGCTTCTTCCGCCGCACCATGTTCCCTTACACCAACCGCAACGAGTATCCCTTCCCGGCTAACGACCAGTCGCACATGTTCGATTTCGCCCGGATGGTCAACGTCTACGGCTACTCGCTCTGCACCCAGCTCAACTGGATGTTCGCCTCGTTCTGCAAACAGAGCGGGCTGTTCGAGGATGCGCGGGGGATCAGCGTGCCGGGCCACGGCACCGCGGAGGTGAAATGGGGCGGCCGCTGGCATTTCATGGATGCGATCGTGGGCTGCTACGCCCTGGGCCGCGACGGCGCGATCGCCTCGATCGATGAAATCGTAGCCGACTCGACCATCCTGACCCGCGCACAGGCGGAACACCGGGCGAGCGTGCCGTTCTGCCCCTGGGACGGCCGGAGCCTTTACCCGGAAGGAGCGCTGGCGCAAATGGACCAGTGGTTCACCTACCGCAAGTACGGACTCGCCTTCCTCCTGGCCGCCCTGCCGCAGTACAAGCCGGCGGCGGTGAACGAGCCGGCCGGCCACACCATGGCTTTCGAGCTGAAGCCGGGATACAGCCTGAGCCGCCGCTGGGACCATCTGCCCGGGATGTACAACCTGAGCTACGAATACTACCGCAACCAACGCTCGATAACGACTCCCTCCCCGGCGCTCCTGCCGCCCCATCACCCGGCCGGAGACAAAGAGGCGGCAGACACGGTCAACTGGCCGATTGTCAAGCCTTACCGCAAAGTTATCCGGGGCCGTGAAGCCTGGCATTACTACGCCAACGGCGTGCTGAGCTACCGGGACTGGTTCACCGACAGCCGGATCATGCGTGCGGCCGATTCGGTGGGCGGCCTGGCTGTGGACGAGCGGGCCGGGGCGCTGCAGTGTTCGGCCGGCGGCACCGATGGGGCGGCGCGGCTCGACTTCACCCTGCCTTACGTCTTCGTGGGCGGTAAGGTGACAGGCCGGGCCGAGCTGGTGGATGGAAGCTGGGCCGCGGTCTACCTGGACGTCAAGGGCGCCGACCAGTGGCTCTGCCTGGGCGTGGTGGAACGGGGGGCGGATTTCGAATTCCCCATTCCCGGCGAGCTCCTGGAGGAGCGCTACTCATTCCGGGTCCTGGTCAGGCTCCACGCCGAACACGGCCCGGCCAGCGCCAGGCTGCACGAGCTCGCCGTGGACGCGGTCTGCCAGCTCAACATGTACTCCCTGCCGTTTCTGGCCCCGGGCAGCAACCGCGTGACAGTCAGCGCAAAAACTATCCCCACGGGGACCAGGCTGGCGGTCACCTGCCGCTGGGAGGAAAACGGCTGGGAGAGAAGCCAGCGCTGGATCGCGGCCGCCGGGGATGAAAGCTATGAGGTCGAAGTGGCGGGAAAGGATTACCCGCGGATGAAGGAGATCGTCATGGAGTGCCTGACCGAATAGCCGGCCCCGGATGGAACAAACCGCCTCGTAAAAAAGGTTTGACACGAACTGTGTAAGCCGCGAAATTAGTTGGATGCACTAAATTTAAAAACGACAGCGCTTCAAAATCAATTCCTGCGAGGAGGATGATTGATGAGACTATCGAGACTGGTCCTGGCGATCGGGCTGGCTGCTGCGGTTGCGGCGGCCCGCGCCGACGAGGTGAAAGTGTACGAGGCGCCGCTGGCCCTTCCCACCTACCGCATCGGGCCGCCGGAGATCATGCCGTATTTCAACCGGATCTACCCGTACACTATGTACGAAAAACTCACCGATGAAAAATACGAGCGTACCTACAAGGCGCTCTGGGTGGAAAACGAATACGTCAAGGCGCTGGTCCTGCCGGAGCTCGGCGGCAGGCTGCATGGGGCTCAGGACAAGACCAACGGCTACCAGTTTCTCTACAACCAGACTACGATCAAGCCCGGCCTGGTGGGCATGGCCGGCGCCTGGATTTCCGGTGGCGTGGAATGGAACTTCCCCCACGGCCATCGGCCGACCGGCTTCCGTGACACCGATTACCGGCTCGTGGAGAACCCGGACGGGTCCAAGACGGCCTGGACCGGCGAGATAGACCGGGTGTACGGCATGCGCTGGGCGGTGGGAACCACCGTGTATCCCGGACGCAACTGGGTGGAAACCAAGGTGCGGCTCTTTAATTGCACCCCTTATACCCATACGTTCCAGATGTGGGCGACCGCCGCAGTGCGCGCTACCCATGAATACCAGGCGGTGATTTCCGGTGAAATCGTGACCGGACACGGCAAGCACCAGTTTTTCCACTGGCCGGTCAATGAGGGCATCGACCAGCGCTACTGGAAGAATATCGCGCCGGCCTCGAGCTTTTTCGCCTGGAACTCCGACGCCTCTTATTTCGGCGGCTACAGCCCGGAGGAAAAAGGCGGCATGGTGCATTACGCTGATATCGGGATCGTGCGCGGTAAGAAGCTCTGGACCTGGGGTACGGCCCCCAGCGGCCGGATCTGGGAGCAGATCCTCACCGATGGCGACCTGCCATATTTCGAGCCGCAGGCCGGCGCCTACAGCGACAATCAGCCGGACTACCATTGGATCCTGCCGGGTGAAACCAAGGTCTACAGCCACTTCTGGTTCCCGGTGCGCGACATCGGCGTCTATGATTTCGCCAACCTGGAAGGCGCCCTCAACCTGGAGCTCGACGGCGGCAAGGCCAGATTCGGCTGGTCGCCCACCGGCAAGAACGAAAACGCGGTGGTGGTGCTGACCGCAGGCGACGCCGAAATTTTCCGCCAGACAGTCAACGCCGACCCGGCGATCCCCTTCCTGGGCGAGGTGAAAGCGCCGAAAGACGCAGACCTCTATTCCCTGCGCCTGACCGTCCTGTGTTCCGCCGGCGACACCCTGCTCAGTTTCCAGCACCCGAAGCCGCAGCACCCCGGCCTGCCGACGCCCCAGCCGCCGCCGGGCAAGCCGTCCGAGGTGAAAAGCAACGACGAGTTGTTCCTGATCGGCGACTACATGGAGAAGTTCCTCAGAGTTGAACAGGCAATGAGCTATTACCAGGAAGCGCTCAGGCGCGATCCCGGCGACATCCGCACCAATGCGGCGGTGGGTCTCAGGCTCCTGAAGCAGGGACAGTACCGGGAAGCGCTCGAATACTTCGACCGGGCGCTCGAGCGGGACGAATCATTCGCCAAGGCCCGCTACTTCAAAGGCATGGCCCACCTCCTGCTTGGCCAGCTCGAGCTGGCTGAAAAGCACCTGAACCGAGCCAGCTACGACCTCGCCTATTACGCCTCGGCCCAATTCGAACTGGCCCAACTGGCCGCCAGCCAGGGGCGTTACGAAACGGCTCTCGAACACATCGAGCGCAGTATCAGCGGAAACGGCGACAACTCCCAGGCTTACGCGGTCAAGGCCCTGTTGCTCAACCGCCTGAGCCGCTTCGAGGAGGGACTGGCGGCGGCCGAGTACATCCAGAAAATCGACCCGCTGGATTTTCTCTCCCTGACCGAAAAGTACTTCTCCCTGAAAAACCTGGGCCGCGATGCCCAGGCTAAGGAAGTCTACGACCAGGCGCTCAGGCTTTCCCGCCTCGACAGCGACAACTACCTCGAACTGGCGATCCGCTACGCTCGCTGCGGACAGTACGCCCACGCGGTACGGATTCTGGAAATCCTGACCGCCGAGTCGAACGAAGTATCGCCCCTGGTCTACTATTACCTCGCCTGGTACGATCACCGGCTGGGCAACGAGGAGCGCGCCGCGGCGGAGCTTGCCAAAGGCTCGGCGCTGCCCACCAAATACGTCTTTCCCAACCGGCTGGAAAGTATCCCGGTGTTCGATTGGGCGCTGAGTGTCAATCCCCGGGACGGGCATGCGTACTACTTCCAAGGCGATCTGCTCAGGGAGTCGTTCCGGGCCGAGGAAGCGCTGGCCGCCTGGAAGAAGTCGGTCGAGCTGGATCCGGCCAACGTCGTGGCATGGCGTAATATCGGCCAAGCGTTGGCAGAGAAGGGAGAATTTGCCCAGGCGCAGAAAGCCTACGAGGTTGCGGTCAAGGCCGACCCTACCGCGGCGATGGCAGTCCAGGAACTGGACGAAGTGAACGAAAGACTTGGGATGGACCGCCAGCAGCGGATCGCCATGCTCGAACAGAACATGGGAACCGTAGGCGGCCGCGATCCGCTTCTCAAGCGGCTTATCTCGCTCTACGTCCAGACCGGTCGCTACGATGACGCCCTGACCTGGCTGTCCGATCACCATTTCCACTCCTGGGAAGGCCGCTACGACATCCACCAGTACTGGGTGGAAAGCCACCTCAGCAAGGGCGACCAGCTGATGGCCCAGCGCAATTTCCAGAAGGCTCTCGAACAGTACCAGCTCGCCCTTACCTATCCGTTCAACCTCGAAGTGGCTTCCCAGCCGCGCGCCGTCAACGCCCGCAATAACTACAAGCTGGCCACCGCCTTCGAGGCGCTGGGGAAAAAGAGCGAGGCGCGCAAGGCCTATGAACTGGTGCTGGCGGACCAGAAAAAGATGAGGGGGGACAACGCCGACCAGTACTTCCGGGGTAAGGCCCTGGAAAAACTCGGCCGCAACCAGGAAGCGCGGGCGGTCTACGAGGAAATGCTGGCGACGCTGGACAGGATGAAACGCGAGGAGGAAGAGCGCGAGGAAGACGAGCCGGTCTTCGATCCGAACCGTAACCCGGAGGCGGTCTGGCATTTCAAGCGCGCCCTGGCTCTGGAGGGCCTCGGCCGCACCGCGGAAGCCGATGCCGAACGCACCAAAGCCACCGGCGAGGACCCGATTGTGGCCCTGCGGGCTTTCAGCCCGCCGCGCGCCGGCTGGTGATCCACCGGTTTGCCAGGCCCAGGTAGGAATTACTACGAAAGACTAAGATACAGGGCCACGGCGCGTTCACCCTGTATTATGAGGGCCGTGGCCCTGCTACTATGTAAAAGAGGTTGTCCCCAAAAGGGACAACCTCTTTTCATTTCTTCGAGCGTTTGTCTTGCTTTGACAAACCTGCAGGCCAGGGCGGCGAAAGGCTCTTTTTTCTTCCGGGAGCCAGCCTCAGGTCTGGATGGGGGCGCCGGTGACAAGCTTGACTATGACCAGGATGCCGAGGATCATAGTCGCCAGGCCGATCAAGAGCTTCAGCCGCTGGCCCCTGATCTTCTTCACCGTCAGAGCGGCGAACGGTACGGAAATGATCGCGCCGATCACCAGGTAGGGAGCCAGCACTAGGTCCACTTCGCGGGCGGTCAGCAGGTAGGTCAGGATTCCCACGAAACAGGTCAATCCCTCGGCCAGCGAGGTAACCCCCACCGCGTTCTTCTCATCGATGCCGGCCAGCAGCTGGCCGCCGGTGACCACCGGCCCGTACCCGCCGCCGCTGATCCCCTTGTTGAACGAGGCGATAAGCCCGAGAAAGGTAACTTTTTTCCAGGAAAAGTCGAAGCGGCGGTTGACTGTGGCAAGGATCACTACGCCGATCACCAGCATCAGCAGGGCGATATAGAGCGTAAGGTAGAACTTCGACAGGGTTATCGCAATCAGCACCGCCCCCACCGTACCGACAATGCTGCAGGAGGCAATCAGCAGGACGACCTTGAGATGGAGCGGGATGCCCCGGTTGAAACTTTCGGCCACTCCCAGCTCCCTCAGTTTGCTGATAATCACGCTGAGATTAGTGGATTTAGGCCGGAAATCGACGTTGCCCATGGAATGGTGCGTGAACCCGGCCAACAGCCCGGTGATTAGCTCGGAGATCAGGATCGAGGGGACGACCTGCAACGGTTCGAATCCGAAAAGCAGCAGCAGCGGGGTGAGGATCGTGCCGTAGCCCATGCCAATGCTGGAATCGATGTATTCGGCCAGCAGGGCGGTAATGGCGATGGCCAGACCCAACCCGAGCGACAATTCGAACATGATGAGAAACTCCCGAACAGGAAAAAGGAGACCGCCCGAATACAGTCGGAATTCCTGCCCGATTTAACTCTTCCCGCCAAAAAGAAATATCGAAAAGTGATACTTGAGCCGGCCACCGGCAATCGAACCTAAGTGCTTTAATTCTCAATTGCGGTGACGTTTTTTATGATTCCAGCGGGCGAGTTGCCGTATAATACTTGCAGAGCCTCAATTTTGTGTTCGTAATTCGAGCACTGCCAAAAAAAGTACCTCATGTAGGGGAGCACCCGCGTTTGCGCCCGCGTACTCTCGAGAAATTTACAAATAACGGGCGGACACAGGGGTGTGTTCCTACAAATAACTCGAACAGAAAAATTTTGCGGATAATGCCGGTTAATAAAGAGGGACACGGCCCTCATGCTACAGGGTGAACGCGCCGTGTCCCAGCATTGCTTATCGATCGAAAGCTCTCCGCAGCCTGCTGGAGGAGATTTCAATCAGGTCTGGTACTTGCGCAGCAGGTCGCGGCAGGCGCGGACGTTATCCCGGTGCCGCATGTTTCGGCTGCCGGCCTCGATTCCCATGAAGCCGTGGTAGCCGGAATCGAGGGTGATTTTGATCAGCCGGTCGAGGTCCCAGGCGGCGTGGCGGCCGTTTTCATCGAAGTCGGTGCACTTGACGCTCACTCCCCTGGCGTAAGGCATCACCATCTCCAGCGCCTTGTAGCGGTCCACGTCCTGAGCGAAATTACCGTAGTCCGGCAGGAGGCCGAAACGGGGGTGGTTCACTTGTTTGACCAGCGATACCAGGTACTCGGGGATCGAGCTGAATCCGCCGTGGTTTTCCACGATCACGCTGATTCCGGCCTGATCGGCGTACTCACAGAGTGAGTGGTAGCTTTCCGCGCAGCGCTTTACCCGCTCCTCGTCCGTGCCGGGCGTGTTCGTGCGGGCGTTGCCGCGGATCGCGTGGCAGTCGAGGAAATAGGCGATATCGACCCATTTGTGGTGCATGAGCACGGCCAGCTCGCGCTCTCTCTTTTCGTTGTGCGACATGTCCCCCTCGTCGTCGCACATGATCAGCACCAGCTGAACTCCATAATCACTGGCGCGTTTTTTCAGGTCGTTGAGGTAGTCGTAACGCGGGAGCTCGAAGAAGCTGTTGACGAATTCGAGGCCGTCCAGGTCGAAATCCTCGCGCACGATCCTCGGCAGGTCGATATTCTTCCACTCTTTGTTGAACCAGGGCTGAAGACTCCAGGCCGCGAGCGAAATCTTGAACTTCTTTTCCTTGGCCTGCTGGGCGACAGCCAGAGCGGGGCCCAAGGCGGCCAATGCGCCCCCGGCCGCCAGCGCGTTCCTGAAAAAATTTCTCCTGGTCACGATCAGCATATTCGGTTCCTCCCCTGGGTTATGGTTACATCTGGTACTTTTCGAGGATTCTCTTGCAGTACATCACTCCTTCCGGTTCGCTGTTGGCCTCTCCTTCGTATTCGATTCCGATAAAGCCGTGGTAGCCGGCATCCAGCACCACCTTGAGCATGCGTTCGATGTCGAAGGCGGGATGGCTGCCATCGGGTTTGAAATCGTAACATTTGGCACTCACCGCCTTAGCGTAGGGCATCATTTGCCTGATTGCCTCATAACGGTCCACTTCCGGGGGGAAATTGCCCCAGTCGGGCAGGGTGCCGAAGTGCGGATTGTTCACTTTCTTCATCACGGTGAGCAGCTTTTCCGGGATCGAGCTGTAGCCGCCGTGGTTTTCGATCATCACGTTCATCCCGGCGGTGTCGGCGTACTCCATCAGCTTGCTGAAGCTGTCTGCGCAGCGCTGGACCCGCTCATCGACCGTTCCGACCGTGGTATAGCCGGCATTGGCGCGGATTCCGTGGCAGCCGAGGAAGTGGGCGATGTCGATCCACTTGCGGTGGTTGACCACCGCCTGCTCGCGCTCCCGCTTGTCCTCGTGCGACATGTCCCCCTCGCCATCCACCATGATCAGCACCAGCGTGACTCCATAGTCCTCGGCGCGCTTTTTCAGTTCCTTGAGATAGTCGGAGCGCGGCAGGTCGAAGAAGCTGTTGACGAACTCCACGCCGTCGATGCCGAAGCGCTGGCGGGCGATCATCGGCAGGTCGAGGTTGAACCAGGTGGAGCGCCAGGAGCGGTGAAGGCTCCAGGCGGCCAAAGAAATCTTGAATTTCTTATTGCCCGCCGGTGCGCCGGGAGTCTGGCCCTGAGCTGCAGCAGCGGTCAGGGCCGCCGCTGAAACGAGGCCGGCCGAGGCGAGAAAATCCCTGCGGTTCGGTTTTTTCATAGTGTCCCCTCCTGTTCGATTGCGGCTGTGTCATTTTTCTGTCCCGCGTGCAACCGCTGCTGCACGCGGCGGGAAACGATTGTCTGCAGGACGGACAGGGCCAGGCAGACACCCAGAATCAGGTGGAAGCCGAGCGCCAAGCCGGCGCTGCCGGCGATTTCTCCCACCAGCGTCGAAACTGTCACCCCGCCCAGCACTCCCAGGGCGATCATCAATGAAAATATCGTTCCCGTGTAATTTTTGAAAGTCTGTCCCACACTGCCAAGGGTGCTGGGAAAAATCGGCGCGAAACAGAGCCCGGAGAACCAGATGGCGAAAGCGGCCAGGTAAACCGAGTCGGCCAGGTTGAAGAGGGCCAGACCCAGAGAGGCTCCCAGCGAGCACTGCCACACCAGCCGGTGACCCTCGATGTGCCGGAACAGGGTGCCGGCCAGCAGTCTGCCCACCACCAGCGCTCCCCAGAAGCCGGCGAGGATGAACTGGTCGAGCGGAGTCTGCACCTTCCAGAGCTCGATCACCGCCGGCCGGCTCCAGATCCCCAGGCTCGCCTCCAAGCCCACGTAAAGAAACACTATCGCGCCGAACAGGGCCACCAGCGGGTCGCCGAGAGCCCGGACTGCCAAGCGCAGCCGGAACATCTCCACCCGCACCTCAGCGGGGAAGCCGCCGAAAGCCAATAGAACCGCCGGAAAAGTGCAGACCACGGAGGAGATCGTAAGGAGGGCCTTCAGGCCGATACTGTTTATCAGCCAGCCGGCGGCAAACGGCAGGCTCACCGCACCCAGGCCGAAAAAAATGTTCGAAAGGTTGAGCGCCCGAACCGGATTCTGCGGAAAAAGGTGGTTGATCAGGGTGTTGACCCCGCCGTTCAATCCGGCCCCGCCGGCTCCGATCACGAACAGGATGGCACAGGCCGCCGGGAGACTTTCGGCGCGGGCCAGGGCCAGCATCGACCCCGCGCAGAGAAGGCTCCCCGCAATCAGCACCGGCCGCTGTCCGAACCGGTCGATCAGCGGGCCCACCACGAACAGCATGATGAATGTTGCTCCGCCGCTGCAGAGGAAAAACAAGCTTCCCACCACGGTCGCGGTCGAGGAAAGCTGACTGGCGAAAGCCTCCAGCCCCACTCCGATCATGGAAAAGACCAATCCCATAACCAGGTAGCCGGCGCAGCAGCCGGCGGTCAGATGAGCGGTGGAATACGGTTTTTGCAAAAATGGCTCCGGCGGCAGACGGTGGAAAAGGCGAGATGCGTGGCGGGTTGGTTTATTCGCAGGAAATTATATTTGAGCCCCTGGTGATTGTCAAGCTCCGAAGCCGGCTGCAACAGCGGCAGTCAGGCCCCGTTAATTGATTGGAAAGCTGATTTGCCGACCGCATCAAATAATTATGCGGAAAAGCTTATAATTATCTTGCCCCCTTTTATTCAATGGCTTAATATGGAAAGAGTTCATTAATTTGTCCGTGTACTTTCACGGTTGGTTCGGGATAATCCGTTCTTCTGCAATTCTTTCAATTTCCTCTCGGTTTTACGACACATCAAACATCAAGAAAAGGGGCCTTTAGTGAATGACGAGAGCGCATTGGATGGAACTTCGAGGAAATTTTCGGGGGTTCAGCAGTTTTTCCTCGCCTGCCTGCGGGTAATCGTCGGCTGGCATTTCCTCTATGAGGGCTGGGTGAAGATCACTCAGACCGGCTGGTCTTCCGCCGGATATTTGCGGGCGGCTCAAGGCCCGTTCGCCGCCTTTTTCACCCTGCTGGCAAGAACGCCTTGGATAATAAACGTGGTCGACTGGGTCATGGCCTGGGGACTCGCGCTGGCGGGAGTGATGCTGATGCTGGGATTATTTACCCGGCTCGGCGGGATCATCGCCCTGGTTTTCCTGCTCCTCTTCTATCTTTCGAATCCGCCCTGGATCGGGGTCCAGTTCATGCCCGGCGAGGGCAGTTATCTGATCGTCAACAAGAACCTGGTCGAACTGGCGGCGGTTATGATCCTGCTGGTATTTCCGGCCGGTCTGGCCTGGGGTTTCGACCGGCTGTTCGCCAATGAATGAAATTCAATCCCCGATCGCTTTGCGGCTTGACTGCCACCGGTCAAAGTGCCGCATAGCAAAGGAGTAAATAAGATGGCAGATGAAAAGAAAAGCGGAGTCAACCGGCGTGATTTCCTGAAAGCGGCTGCCACCACCCCGGTGCTCGGCGCTTTCGGTCTTTCGATCTACGAAAAATCCCGTCGGGACAAGAGCGGGCGAGAGGAAATCCTGCAGATCGGCAGGAAGAGCAGCAACTCCAACCCCAACATCCTCAAACGAAACTACAAGCGCAGCGCCAGCGCCAACGATACACTCAACATCGGCATTGTCGGCTGCGGAGGCAGGGGCAAGAGCCTGCTACGCGCGGCCGGATTCCATCCGCCCAGCGAACAGGACGATCGCGGCCTGGAGGGCCAGGAAAAACTGAACCTCAGGCTTACCGCGGTCTGCGACCTGTTCACTCCCAGCATCGAATGGGCGGTGGCAGCCAGCGGCGGCCAAGCCAAGGTCTACAAGACCTTCCATGAATTAATGGAGAACAGCGATGTCGATGCGGTGATCTGCGCCACCAGCGACCATTACCACGCGCCGGTCACTATCGCCGCGGCCAATGCCGGCAAGCATGTCTACTGCGAAAAGTGCATGACCAAGACCATCCCCGAGGCGTTCGCGGTGCGCGAGGCGGTCAAGCGTAACGGCGTTGTCTTCCAGCTCGGCCACCAGAACCGCCACAGCACCCACTACGATTCGGCGATGGACGTGGTGGACAAGGGTATGCTGGGCAAGATAACTCTGATCCAGTGCTATACCAACCGCAACTCGCGCAACGGCGCCTGGGTCTACGACATCCCCAAGGAACAGGGGCCGATGAGCGCTCCGGACGGTGCCCGCAACGTGGACTGGGATCAGTACATCGCCAACACCGTGCAACGGCCTTACGACCCGAGCCGGTTTTTCCGCTGGCGCTGCTTCTGGGACTACGGCACCGGATTGAGCGGCGACCTGCTCACCCACGAGCTGGACGTGATCAACATGGTCATGAATCTCGGTATCCCCACTACCTGCATGGCCAGCGGCGGAATTTACTACCACAAGGAATACACCACCCTGATGACCAAGGACGGCGAGCCGCTGGACAGCGATGTGCCGGTTCCGGACGGCGCCCTGCCCCGGCCGGACGTTCCGGTGCTGCGCCGCGAGGTGCCTGATGTTTACCAGGTTACTTACGAGTTCGCCGACCTGGACCTGACCGTGGTCTACAACGCCACCCTGTCCAATGAATGGGGCCGCGGCCAGATTTACCTGGGCAGCGAAGCCGCCATGGACCTCAGCCAGGGAGTGAACGTTTACGCCGACAGCCAGAGCAAGATGTACAAGAAATGGCTCGACAGCGGCAGCGTGAAGCCCGATGAGCCGATCATTTCCTTCCGCGACGTCGCGGGCAAGGGCATCGAGGCGATTACCGCGGCCACGGCCCAGTGGACTGTCTCCAAGGGCCTGCTCTATACTTACCGGGGCGGCAGGCTGGTCAACACCACTTACCTGCACATCAAGGATTGGATCGAACATATCCGGGACGGCAACCAGAACTCGATGTGCAATATCGACGACGGCTTCCAGGAAGCGATCACCGCGCACATGGCTACTTATAGTTACCGCTATGGTACCCGGGTGCGCTGGGATGCCCAGAACGAGCAGATCAAGTTCGACGCCGCCGACCGCGAGCTGCTCGACCAGCTCGTCACGGTAAGCTGACCAGCCCTCCGGCAGGCTGGAAACGGATATTTGGGTATGCGCGGCAAGGCCCCTGTGATTGCCGCGCATACTTATTGTAAACCGATCTGAAGGAGGCCCACCGCACCAGTGGCGAAATTGAGAGTGGCAGTCATGGCCAGCGGTGACGGGACGAATCTGCAGAAACTGCTGGATCGATTTCCGGACAGCGAGGATTCAACCGAAGCGGCCACCGTGGTGCTGGTGGTGGCCAACCGGCCCTGCGGAGCCCTGAAGCGGGCGGCACAAGCCGGAGTGCGCGGCGAGCTGGTGGACCCGGGGAGTTTCCCGAGCCAGGAGAAGTTCGGGGAGCGCCTGATCGGGCTGTACGAGGCCGAGGGGATCGGCCTGGTGGTGCTGGCCGGCTACCTCAAGATGATACCCTCCAACCTGGTGCGGGCCTTCCGCAACCGGATAATTAACATCCATCCGGCTCTCCTGCCTTTGTTCGGCGGCGATGGGATGTACGGCCGGCGGGTGCACGAGGAGGTGCTGAAAGCCGGCGTGAAGCTCTCCGGCCCCTCGGTGCATTTCGTCGATGAAGAGTACGATCGCGGGCCGATCATCGCTCAGCGGGCCGTTCCGGTGCTTTATGATGACACCCCGGAATCTCTCGCCGCCCGGGTGCTGGAAGAGGAGCACCGGATTCTGCCGGATGTGGTCGACCTGATCGCCCGTGGCCGGGTGACGGTGGCCGACGGGATAGCGCAGGTAAGATGAAACGGGTCATGGGGGAGCTTCGGGTTCGCTCGGAAAGCCTGCCTGACCGGATGGATAAGGTGTAAAATGGACGTCATTAAAATAAAGCGTGCCCTGATCAGCGTTTCGGACAAGACCGGAGTGGCCGAGCTGGCACGGGAGCTGACCGGGTTCGGCGCGGAAATCCTATCCACCGGCGGCACGGCCCGCTATCTGGCCGGGCAGGGGATCGCCATCCGGCCGATCGACCATTTCACCGGCCACCCGGAAATTCTCGACGGCCGGGTCAAGACTCTTCACCCCCGGGTCCATGCCGCCCTGCTCGCGCGACGCGACCTGGAGGACCACCTGGCCCAGTGCCGCAAGCTCGGGATCGAGCTGATCGACCTGGTGGTGGTCAATCTCTACCCGTTCGAAAAGACGGTGGCGGCCGGAGGGGTGACTCTGGAGGAGGCGGTCGAACAAATCGACATCGGCGGGCCCACCATGCTGCGCAGCGCGGCCAAGAATTTCGCGGGCGTGGCGGTGGTCACTTCCCCGGCTCAGTACCCCGAGGTGATCGAGCAGCTCCGGGCCAACGGCGGCGGACTGAACCTGGCGCTGCGTTTCGAGTTGGCCCGGGCGGTGTTCAGCCGCACCAGCGCCTACGACCGGGCGATCACCGAGTATCTCGCAAAAATCGAGCTCGGTTGAAGGCGCCGGAGCAGAAACGCCTGCCGGGCTTGACTGAAGCGGGTGATGGTGTGTATCTTAATCCACGGTTCGAGTGAATAATTATAACGTGAGTGAATTCATATGGCCGATCAGGACAAAAAGAAGGATCGCAGGGGGGGAAAGACCCCGGCGCAGGACAGTTCGCCCGAACTGACCCGGGCGTTCACGCAGAAAAATCTGCTGCTGTTCGTGGTGGCCCTGGCGGTAATCGTGCTGGGCCACATCTCCCTGGGCATGGGCTCGATTACCTTTGCGCCGGTCTGCCTGGTGCTGGGTTACTGTATCCTGGTGCCACTGGCGATAATCATTTAGCTGGAGCTGGGCGCTTAGCTCAGTTGGTTCAGAGCGCCTGCCTTACAAGCAGGAGGTCACTGGTTCGAATCCAGTAGCGCCCACCATCTTGAAACCCAGCAGTAGAGCGGATTTGCGAGATTTCGCGGGTCCGTTCTTTTTTGTGCAGTTTGTCGTATATTATCAAATTGGTGTCTACTTTTTCGACATTTTGTGACTACATTACCAACGGATCCTCCATCTTCTATCGCTTTATTCTCAAACTCAGCCGGTTTTTCTAAGGCTGAAATGAAAAGAGAGCCCCTGCATATCAAGCAGAAATCCTTGATTATAAAGACCACTTAAACTTGATTCCACAATGTAACGCTCCTCAAGTGCTTCAATTAATGGCGTGACTTTGTGAATAGCAGCCACATCTTGGCCCTCATCCAAGAGCTTCATTGCAGGGTCGAAGAACCGGTCAGTCACGCAGTCCCGGATAATATCGACAGGCAGGCTGGGATTGTAAAAGGTGAAGGTGCGATTTACGTTGCCTCCCGGTGTTTCAAATTCGGTGACAGTATGGTCTCACGTATTCAGGATGAAACGTGGACTGACCTGTATTCGCATATGAGTCATTTCGGTTCAGTCATTGCGGCGGCTTCCGGCTTAAATGAAGACCTCTCAGACCACAAAGTTCAACTTCAAGCTCAATAATCCAGCGTCAATATCCTACCCTTGGTGAAATCGAAAAAAGCATCCTTGCTGGCGATCTTGATCCCCTCCATCAAGTCCTCTGCGCTTTTGCCGGCGGCTTTCAGGCAGCCGGGACAGGCGTACAGCCCGACTCCCTTTTCCAGCAGTTTGGCAATCTGAGTTTTCGACGATGGGAAATCGCCGAAGGTCAAGTCCTCCGCATCCTTCAGCAATACGTTGACTCCCGTGATATCGAAATAGACCAGTACGGACTTGTCTTCGGCCATTTTTTCGGCCATGGAGAGGGCCATGAGCACCCGATGTGGCTCTTCCGGCCCATGGGAAACGTGGACGAATACCCCATCACCGGCTATCTGGCGGCTTTCGATTTCCTTATTTTCGATGTTAGTACAACCGGAAGAGAAAAACAAAATCAGCATTGCCAGGGGTATTGAAAAATAAATTCGCCGACTGGACATATCTACCTCCAATTGATAGGAAAGCAAAAGTTAATGGGACGCGTACGTAATACTTTATGGGGTGAATATTTCCAGTTACGTTCGATAAGAGGGCTGGTGTAAATATTGTTGTTATGAAACACCGGCCGGCCGCCGTCACCCGGCCGGTGTACTGTCTACTATCCCTTGCTGATTCTACAACAATCCTAACTCTTTGGTCACCCCGGCGCCATAAGCCTTGTCGGCCCGGCGAAGGTGCTCGAGCATCTTCTTTTGAATCTCTTTCGGCGCCTTGCCCAGCGAGCCGACCATGTGCTTGCACAGCCGTCCCTGTTCCTCAGCGGTCATCAGGCGGAACAGGTTGCCCGGCTGGATATAGTCATCATCCACGCCGCGTTTCTGCTCGTACCAGTCGGCGTCGCCCCTGATTTTCAGCGGGGGTTCTTTAAAGGCCGGATCGGCCTTGGGTCCGCCGAAACTGTTGGGTTCGTAGTTGGGGGACGCACCGCCGTTGTCGTCAAAACGCATGTATCCATCGCGTTGATAGTTGTTTACCGCAACGGCGCGGGGCGCGTTAGTAGGCAGGCGCTCGAAATTGACTCCCAGGCGGTAGCGGTGGGCATCGGCGTAAGCGAAAATCCGTGCCTGGAGCATCTTGTCAGGTGAAAACGAGATGCCAGGCACCACGTTAGCCGGACTGCACGCCGCCTGCTCGATATCCATGAAATAGTTATCCGGGTTTTTATTCAATTCCATGACTCCGACCTCGATCAGTGGATAATCGGCGTGGGGCCAGACCTTGGTCAGGTCGAACGGGTTCCAGCGGTAGGTTTCAGCCTCCTTCTCGGGCATCACCTGCACGTAGAGAGTCCATTTCGGGAACTCTCCGCGTTCGATGGCCTGGAAAAGCTGCTTGGTGTGGTAATCCGGGTCCTTACCGGCCAGCATGTCGGCCTCTTCCTGGCTCATGCAGCGGATACCCTGCTGGGTTTTGAAATGGAACTTTACCCAAAACCGCTCGTTCCTGGCATTGATAAAACTGTAGGTATGGCTGCCGTAACCGTTCATGTACGGAATACCCGCCGGGATACCGCGGTCGGAGAACAGGATTGTTACCTGATGGAGCGCCTCGGGGACCTGTGACCAGAAATCCCACTGCATGGTGTCGTTCTTGGCGTTGGTCCGGGGATCGCGTTTCTGGGTGTGGATGAAATCGGGGAATTTAATCGCGTCGCGGATGAAGAATGTCGGCGTGTTGTTGCCGACCATGTCCCAGTTGCCCTCGTCGGTGTAGAACTTGAGGGCAAATCCGCGGACGTCGCGCACAGTGTCAGCCGAGCCTTTCTCGCCGGCCACGGTGGAGAAGCGCCCCAGCATCTCGGTCTGCTTGCCCACCTTGGAGAATATTCTCGCCTTGGTGTACCTGGTGATGTCCTTGGTCACGGTGAACGTCCCGCGCGCGCCGGCGGCCTTGGCGTGAACCACGCGCTCGGGGATTCGCTCGCGGTTGAAATGAGCGAGTTTTTCCAGCAGGTGATGGTCCTGTAGCAAGGTGGGGCCACGTTCTCCGGCTGTGAGCGAGGTCTGGTTGTCATGTACCGGGATCCCGGCCGTAGTGGTTAAAGTCTTTTCCTTACTCATGGCTGCGCACATCTTCCTTTAATGTGTTGAAGTGATTGTGAGATAGAAGACCATGAGGCTGTGTCGTTAAATTTCCTGGACCCACGCAAGTCAAGTGCTAATCCCGGACCTATTCCAGGGACAGACTGTGACGGCCCCTGCCCGCCGGAATGGTGATCTCCTGGACTCCCTCCGGGGCCACTGTCCCGGCAGCTTGCTTGTCTACCACGATTTTTTTACCGGCCAAGGTCTTGCGCGCCCAGTCGGCTACTTCCAGCTTCCAGATGGAGGCATTGGTCCGGAAGAACTGGCAGTAGTGAGGATCGTAGTTGAATATGACCCCCGTCCCCGGGGCCGGCTCGATCTGGCGGCCTGCGTGCAGGTAACCGATATACTCGTTCAAACCCATGTAGACAGCATTCGGCCCGGCGATCTCGAAGGTCTTCTCGAACTGCTCCGGGTGTTCGGCAATCCCTTTGTCGTGGGCGTCCGGCTGGGCCTCGAGAGTGCGCGGGGCTTCCGCGCTGCCCTCGTAGAGCCAACTCCGCACGGCCAGGTCCGGCCCCAGGTAGCCGCCGTGCCAGCAGAACCAGCCGAAACCCGCCCGGGCGGCCAGGATCCAAGTGTGGTTCGGATAAGAGAGTGAGACTCCCCCGCCTCCGGAAATGAACGACAGCGGGTCCACGCCGAAAAGCCGGCCCAGCCACTGGAGGCTGGTATTCATGCGGAAGGTCTGGGTGGCTGCGGGGATGTCTTTGAAACCCCGGCGGGTGTCCCCGAACTCCCTGTACCAGCCCACCTCGGCTTTCTCACCATCCAGCGGGGCGCTCCACCAGGGTCCGGGAGGCGACTCCAGATCCGGCTGCATGTGGGTCAAGCCGTGCGACTGGATCTCGAACACTCCCTCCGCCAGACCCTCATCCAGCCCCTCCTTGGTTGATTTATAATTCTGTCGTGTTCCGAAAGCATCCACGAAATCTTGCTGGAAAGCCAGCTCTATGCTCCGGGTCTGATCGTTCACAAACCCCGGGACCACGTTGATAACCAGTTTCGCCCTGTGCTTTTTCAGCGGCGCGATCAAGTGCGTACGAATCTGATCGCGGGTGAGAGTCGGGTAATGCCAGTGGTCCAGCCAGGCGCACTGAGCGCCGCCGGGATCATCCATGGCGATAATAATCTTGTTCTCCCAGGTCTTGAACAGGGAATAGCCGATTGCGCAAGTGATCGCCCGGCGCAAGACTGTGCGTATTTTCGGCTGGTCGAACATAATGGCCCTATCGCCGCCGATCCAGATTGCCTGGACGCCTTTTACCGGATTTCGCAAGGTGAGAGCCGGGTATTTCCCATGACGGGCAAGCACCTGCACATCCTCTCCGGCTTCCACCCGGACACGGTGTATGTAATAGAGGGGTGGGGCGATAATTGCGATATCAGGCTGCATGCCGCGGGTCAGGTAATGATCGCCAAGTGTGGTTATATCATCGCAGGTCATGTTATAGCCCAGATAGTGTACACCCAGGAGCTGTTCGAGCACTGACGTTTTAATCCGGTCCGAAAGTGCTACCAGGCTTATTCCGTGCACTTCAACGGCCTCTTTGAGCACTGAGTAATCCTGGCGCATCAGATTACTTTCTGGGTCCGCGGCCCAGAGGATACAGCCATAAAGGGACTTTCCATCAGGACCCAAAAAGCGGTTAATGCTCAGGGTTTCCTTATCCAACCGCGCGATATCGAACGGTATGCCCCAGGATTTGAGCGTCACTACCAACTGGAAAAAATCCATACCCTTGGGGCGGATGGTATGGTCGAACTCCGGGGCCCTGGAGAGTGGAATGTCGATCAGGTAGCTCGAGGAATCCTCCCATTGGTCGCCGATCACCAGAAGCACGCGATACGGGTTGAATACTTCACTTCCCGAAGAGGGTTGAGTTAAGCCGGCCATAAAAGCCAGCAGGACTGCGCAGGTAATACGGATGGACATTGGACGCTCCGGTTGGGGTGAATCTCAGGCAAAACCTGCATTCACATGATGAAATTCGGAAATAAACATCAGGCAACCCTCTCCCTCAGTTCTCCAACTCACCCCTTCTGCAGCCTCTTTTCCAACCATTCGACAGCTTTCTCCTGCTCGTGGTCGGCCACACCGATTACCGGTATGTCTAATTTTTCCACGGTCAGGCGTTTTTTTAGTTCCCTGATCCATACTCCTTGGCCGTCCTGCTGCCGCTCATCGAGCCAGGTGCGAGTTACTCCGCAAGAGGGGCTACCCTCCTTGCCCAGGATACCCACGACTTCGAAATCCTGGAAGAGGTACTCCCTGATAGTGAAGGCTACGTCATCGATCAGGCGCTCGAGCCGCTGCCTGCCTGCCGGGCTTTCCAAGCCGACCCTTACATCGAATCGGCCCAGCCCCAGGCAATAGAGCTCCGGGCAGGTCATCTGGATAAGCCCTACCTGTTTTTGCTGCAGGTAATCGACAAGCGGCTCGAACAAGGCTGGGAAATCGGCGCAATTTATCATGCGCGCGTTCTGATTGAGCATGCAGTGGGAAAGGAAGACTACTTTCCCCGAGCGGGGATCGCCGCTCCACTCGCGCTTATTCTCCGCCTTGCCGTGGAAGCCACTCTCGGGGATCGAATAGTCCGGTGCCGGTATCCGGGCTTCTTCAGAGCCAGGATTGCCTGCTATAAGTGCTGCCACAGCCAAGGGAGAATTGCCTATAAAATGGCGTCTTGATAACGATGGTTTGTTAATCATAATGGATTTCTCCGTGTATAAGAAATGAATACTTCCAGATGACTCGAAGCATCATACTTCTTACAGACTATGTTTTCATGTGTCTTGCTTTGAATTGTTTCCAAAATGTCCAACTTGTTCTTAGAATGAACAAATCACACTTAATACTCTAATTAATCTTTATTTCCCATAGGTAACTGCTCCGCCGCACATTGTCGATTTCACCGCCATACAGCACCCGACGCTTTTTGTCTATGGTCAGGCAATGTATCTTTTCTGCGAACTCGCCCCGCTCAGAGTCATACACAGGCCCCAGGTCGCTGAACTTGCCATCTTTACGATCATAGATAAAAACACGCGCACAGTCCTTGTCGCCTGCCGCCAGGTAAAGAAGCCCGTCCTCTGTGGCCACCATGCCACTTATGCGTTTCAGATAATAGTCCGGCTTACTCAGGCATTCACACTTAGCGGTCTTCGGATCAAGGCAGTATAGTTTTCCAGAGCGGCCGCCAAAATAAATAAATCCATCACCGCCGTTTACCGCTTCGTCAACCATGTCCGTGCTGCTCACTCCCTCTCCTTCGAGACCGTGCTGTAAAAACTGAATTCCCGCATCATTTTCCGGATGGTAGCTCATAAGACAGATACGGTGTCCCTCAGTCGGCAAGCAGTTTTCGCTGTAATAGCTTCCCCAGGTACCCCAGACCCTTCCCTCATCGTCCAGCACCGGCCTGTGCGCCTGGCCGATGAACAGACAGCTCCCGATCAGGCCGAGATTTTTGGACTCGCCGGAGTTTATATCATAACTGAACATGTACTCGGGCATAAAAGTGAAGCCATAAAGCGTCATACGCCGTTCATCCAGAGCGATTGACTGAATATAGGCATGGGGCACGGGCACTCCCAGAACCTCAAACTTGCCTTCGCCTCCAGGCCGGTAGCGGAACAGCTTTCCCCCGGGTGCGTCACCCGCGTCGTTAATATCGTGAAGTAGAGCGGTAGCGCCGTATATCCAGCCGTCTGTGCTCAGCACCAGGCTGCGGTGTATCTTCACCTCGAACTTCTCCGCCACCTGATTGTAACCAAGTGAGCGAAAGCGGTTGCTTCCAGGTTCAAAAACATAAAGGATGTCGTTGTCGAAGCGGGTCAGGCCGCAGTGAACAAAGCCGTCCAACGGACAATACATCACTGTTGTAAATGCAATCCATCCATGGAAAGCTTGAGGATCGCGCTGGAAGTCACGGAACGTCCAGCCTTTGAATGAGTTATAAAAATCATCGTAGTGGAGTTCTGTAAGTGCATACGCCCTGATATCTATTTTTCGAGCCATAGCATCCCCAAGAGAACCGGTAGTTGATGTGGTTGTACTTATATCAATCAGGATGATAACCGATCCGTTAGAATCTGTAGCTTCAGGTAATGTCAGATAGCTTGAAATTTACCGGACCTGTTTCTGCCCAAGCCGCATTTGCAAGTATATTCAGAGCTTGCGGGGTTTCATGAACTTGGCTTCGGCCGAGGCCATTACTGCCTTCCCGCAGACCAGCTCCGACCTGACAAAAAAGAGAGGTGGTGATTTGGAGACTATCTGGGCCTTTAAATCAATGCTTGCATCGCAGGGTACCGGCTTGTGGAATCTGACGTGTAAATCCCCGGTCAGCGCCACGATCCCGTTTTTGAACAGGCAGTTTGTCATTGCGGCATCCAGCAAAGCGGCGATAAAACCGCCGTGCATTATCCCGTCGTATCCTTGATAGTCAGCGCGCGCCTGAAAACTCGCGCATACCATGCCCGATTCAGTCACACGAAAAGAAAGGCCGACTGACAGGGGATTATTTCCACCGCACATCATGCATTGCGAATGCCAGTCTGTCGCACATGTCGAATGTAGCTTTTCAATGGTCGCAGACATTTTCACCAACCCTCAATGTTCCGGCAAGATAATCGGCAACAAGTTTCTCGGGGGTTTCGGCGGGTGCGCCCACTACCACCTGAATACCCTGTTGAGCAAACAGACCTTTGGCGCGTTGTCCCATACCGCCGGCGATAATCACGCTCGCGCAACGCTCCGCCAGCCAGGTCGGCAGGAGCCCGGGCTGGTGCGCTGGCGCCTTGACCTCTTCCCGTTTCAGTATCTTCTTTTCCGCCGTGTCCACATCGACCAGGGCGAAATGCTCGCAGTGCCCGAAGTGCAATGACAGTTTTCCATTGGCGAGGGGGATGGCGATACGCATCATTGTTTCCTCCAATTCAGGTTTCGGTCAGATTTCTTGTTTGACAGGTACATCCAGAAATTCGATTGGCTTAAAGATCTCACACATAACCTTGGCTGTAGCGGAAGAGGCCTGTTTATGGATGAATACATGGCCATTGTCGCAAGACTCTGCTATCCTCGGGTCTATCGGAATGGAGCCCAGGAACGGCACGTTCATATCTTCGGCAATTCGCCGCCCGCCGCCCGAGCGGAAAATCGCGGTAATTTCACCGCACTTCGGGCAGGCAAAACCGCTCATGTTCTCAACCACCCCGAGTACCGGAACCTGGAGGTGTTTACAGAAAGTAATAGATTTGCGCACGTCTACTGCCGCTACTTTTTGAGGTGTGGTTACGATCACCGCACCGTCCAGTGTTCCGATTAACTGACAGACGGAAAGCGGCTCGTCCCCGGTCCCCGGGGGGGAATCGATAATCAGATAGTCCAGCTCTCCCCAGGCCACATCCTTGAGGAACTGCTTGATAACATTCATTTTCATCGGCCCGCGCCAGATCACGGCGTCATCCTGGTTACGGAGTAAGAAACCGATGGATATGATCTTCAGCCCAGCCAAATCAACAGGCAGCAATTCATCCTCTGATCCCTGGATCGTCGCCCACTCAAGACCCAGCATGGTCGGAACGCTGGGGCCGTGAATATCAACGTCCAATAGTCCCACCCGTTTGCCGGACAGCATCAATGTCACAGCCAGATTCACGGCCACCATGCTTTTGCCAACTCCGCCCTTGCCAGACAGCACGACCACTTTGTGCCTAATACGGCAGAGCCGGGATTGAAGTTTTCGTCGTTCCTCGAATTCCTTGTCGCTTTCACCCTGATTGCGATTGGATGCCGAACAATCCGCTTCCTCGCATGAGTCACAGGGGTTCTTTTGGCCGCCGGATATTCCAGCTTGCGCTTTTGCCCGACCACTAAGGTAATCCTCACACGCGGACTTCAGCGTGTTGACTGCCAGCAGAGCGCAGTGCTCCGCTTCTGCAGGCAAGCCTCCTAACGCCTCGAGGATATCCTTCTGACTGAGACGGGACGCATCTTCAACCCGCCTGCCCTCGGCCAGGCAGGTCGCCATGCTACCGCAGGCCCGGGAAGACCCGCAACCATCAGTGATAAAAGCTGCTTTCTCTATTACCTGATCCCGCACTGCCAACCAGAATTCCATCGTGTCGCCGCAGGGTCCGGTGACCCTGGCGTGCCCGTTAAATGTCTCGAGTGGGCCGAGGTTTTTCGGGTGTTCTGCGTTTTCAATGACTTTCGGAGAATAGGTCAGCCCTTCTTCATGCCTTTCCATCGCCGTCTCCTGTCTGCATCAGCTTCTCCCAGACCTTTTCGATATCGCGCGCCGCCGGGCCACCGCACTCGACCACCGAACGGGCCGAGAGCTGGGCCGCGGTGACCGAACGGTCATAGTGGATCCTTCCTGCGGTCTGCACCCCGACCTCGAGAGCTTTGCGCTCGATCCGTTCGGTCATCTCCGGGTTGATATCCCACTTGTTCACGCAGATTGCGGCTGGAATCTTAAAATAGTTCACCAGGCTGAGCGCCCGCAGCATGTCATGCTCACCGGAGACAGTCGGCTCAGTCACCACCAGCACTCGGGACGCTCCGGTTAAGGAGGCGATGACCGGACAACCGATTCCCGGCGGACCATCTACGAGAATCAGGGAATAATTCGCTTCTTCGGCAATGCGGCGGGCTTCCCGGCGGACCGTGGAGACCAGCTTGCCGGAGTTTTCGGCCGCGACACCCAGCCGGGCGTGCACCAGTGGACCGCAGCGGGTATCCGACACCATCCATTCGCCGCAGAGCCGCTCGGGGAAATCGATTGCCCTTTCCGGGCAGAACCGGACGCACACCCCACAACCTTCGCAGAAAACCGGGTCTATGGAAAACGCAGTCCTGGCCGCCCCCTTGCCGTTCATCCTGATCGCACCGAACCGGCAATACGCCAGGCAAACGCCGCAGCCGATGCAATCCTCCTGACGGATGACTGCCTCATGGCCGCTGCGGAACTGGTGGCGTTCCTTGATTTTTGGAGCAAGGACCAGGTGCAGGTCAGCCGCGTCCACATCGCAGTCCACCAACACCGCTCGTCCAGCCAGCACGGCGAAAGACGCGGTCAGGCTGGTTTTGCCGGTCCCACCTTTTCCACTGATGATGACGAGTTCTTTCATGCTGTCGGATCTTTCTGCACGAGCTTTCTCTCACCCACTATGTTGTATAAAACCGATTCAGCAGGTTTATGGCTCTCGAATACGGCATTACCCTTCACGCCGAGGAAATATTCTGTTCGGACTTTGAATTTTCCTGCAATCACGTTTTCGATTGTCCCTAAGTCCGTATGTCTGATCCTGCTCACGTAAGAACCGGGATCACGGAATTTCTCTTTGAAAAAGACAGACTCAGGATTGAGCAACATGACAATGAGTTTGCCCGCCGGCCGCAATACGCGTGCTGTGTTTTCCAGCGCTTCCCTGTAATCTTTGATGAACTGCAGGGAAGCGACATAAATCACTGCATCGAATGAGGATTCCGGAAAAGGCATATCCCCGGCGTGCGCCACGACTGCCCTGATGCCGTCCGGCGCGCGTTCCAACGTCTCCCGCGAGACATCCAGCCCGGTTACCTGGAATCCGGCATCGCATAACGCGATTTCAATAATCGCGGGACCGCAGCCCACACTTAAAACCTTTCTGAATCCTTCCAGGTGACGCAGAAGATATTCGATCTCGAACTGGAAAATGCCCTGCCAGAACTCAGTCCGGCAGGATTGAAGGTATCGTTCAATGTGCTCGGAACTATTCAACGAGATTTCCTCTCCGTAATCTTTGGAAAGTTCAAGCCGAGACGCTGACGCGCATAACAAACAGCTTATTCCCCAGAAGCACCGCAATACTTGTAATAAAGTTTTCCGTTAAACAGTTCATAGTGGACAACGCCTTGTCTGACCAGTTCTTCCAGGTGCTTGACCGTTTCGTTTCGGTGAATACCCAAGCCTCCCGCAATGTCATCGACCGAACAAGGCCGGTGTTGAAGCAGGCGCAAAACTGACTGGCTGGTCGCGACAAAATTCCTTTCAGAACGGCTCCCACGGAAATCGGCGATCACCTCGGCCGGCGGATCGAATAACCGGGCCAACCGGTTCAGAGTGCTTGAATCAACCGCCGTAGCGTAATCCTCGGCAGGCGGCCGGGTAACCGTATTAAGTTGTACCCGGTCCGGTTTGATCTTTTTGACGCACTGCGCTATCTTCTGCGTCTCAGCCAGGACCGCAGTATGACCTCCCAGGAGCATGACTTCAAGCCAAAAATCCCCGTAAAATTCATTCCGGAAGGCAATCAGTCCCTCCAGCATTAGCGAAAATGAGATTTCTGGATGCGGCCGGTTGACAGTTTCGAACATACTTTCGTCTCCCGCGTCCAGCGAAGGGATAACCAAGTGAGCGTACCTGAGCTGCTCGCGGACATTCTCATCCCAGAACAACGATCCGTTGGTCAGGACGGCTACCGGAATGTCCGTCAGCTGGCGGATGCGGTCTATAAGCTCGTCGATCCGTGAGTAGAGAGTCGGTTCTCCGGAACCGCTGAGAGTGATAAAATCCGGCTGCGAAGAAAGTATTTCCTTTAGCTCATCCAGAACCTCTTCCAAAGAAACCCATTCTTTCCTTTCGATGGTCTTGTCGGTGGTCCTGCCAAGCTGACAATAGATGCAGTCGTAGGTGCAGGTCTTGAACGGCACGAGATCAATCCCCAATGATCGGCCCAACCGGCGCGAGGGAACAGGCCCGTAGACATGTCGAAAGCTGCTTCTGGTCATCGTTCGCTCTCACACGGCGGCTTGCCGCAGCGCTCATCCAGGCCGCAGCAGGTCTTGCCTGTTTGTTCAAGGGAGCATTCACTGCCTCGATGACCGACTGGACTATTGTCGGACCCCTTGAGAAAAAAACCGGCTCCTCCGCTAAGCAGCCGGCGTACACTACCCTGGCATTCCGGACATATCTTGACCGGTGCGTCGGACATCTTCTGGAATTGCTCGAAGCGGTATCCGCATTTTTCGCACTGATAGTCATAGGTAGGCATGTTAAGCGCTCCTTTTTGCCAAATTCCGGGCAGGGCTCCGACTTGCCCTCGACAGTCTATAAACTACGATTTTAAGAAAATGTTCTTGACGAAGGAGGCGGCTACAGCCTCGCCAAGCCGCATTGTCCGATCTGTGTATTTAGTAAAGGGCCTGCCGGATAATCTCACGTCCGTCCATAGTTCACCGGTGAAATCTTTAAGAAACCGCAGTTCACTCATTTCCAGCCTCCAATTTGCCAGATCCTAAAGTAGCAATTACTTTTTCGGCCACCCGGGACCCTGACAAAAGCATACCCCCGAAAATAGGTCCCATCCTGGGGCCGCCCAGTGCAGCGCACACACTCATACCGGTTACCCAAAGGCCGGGAAACAATTCGGTAACGTTTTCGATCACAAAATTCTCGCCGGCAGAAGCGTCCATAGGCTTTTCTCTAGATGGCAGATTTCTGTTTGCGTCCGAGAGAAGGTTTCTTTCCCGCAAACAGTTAACCAAAACTGCATTGTGCCCTGTGGCATCGATGGCTGCCCGCGTGGAGAAGACAATAGGATCGATCGGCAGGTTTTCACTGAGTATGGAACGGTTTCCGACCACCCCTTTTACTCTACCAGCATGGACACAAACATCTTCAGCGGTTATCAGGTTTAAAAAAACCGCTCCCGCACGGAGCGCTTTGAGGCAAAGAGCTGAAGCGAGTTCCATCGCGTCGACCGTGAACAGACCACTTCTGGACTGGTATCTCACTTCGAGCTCGTTAAGTATTTCCAAAGCCTCTCTCTGCACGACGGCTTCGTTCATCCCCAGACTGCCGCCCCAGATTCCTCCGCCGGGAGTAAGACGTTTCTCCAGCAGGATAGCGCGAAAATTACTCGCGGCTAACCGCCAGGATGCCACCATGCCTGAGGGACCGGCGCCGACTATTACGACATCACTTTCGAGACTCGACCTTAACTTGGCATGGTAGGCATCCAGAATCGCCTGCGAGATCTTACTCTCTACTATATCTTCCATGTACTCGACGTTCCTCACTTTCATGGCTTAGCAAAGCTTATCAGCTCCTGAATACACCTCTTTTACCATGAGAACCGCTGCGGCATGTCCCGGATGCTGAGGAGGATTCCAGGACTTCATATAATCGAACATTTCGCCGTTCTCGTGATATTCCAGAGTTCCCTTCACCTGGAAGGCCTTACCTTCTTTCGAACGGAAAAGCAGCGATCCTTTGCTACCCAGCAATATGTTTCTGCGTGTCTTACAGAAGTAGTTGTCGGCAATCACCAGTTGGTTATCGCTGAAAGCGGCCACACAGGTGACATAAATGATGTTGGGCTCTCCGCCTTCAGCGACAGTTGCCAGTATCGCCGGGCCTTCGCGGTTTTTCCAGGCTTCCTGAACATCTTTTGGCAAAAATGTCATTGACCACTCCATTTATTTCTTGATCCGGTTCCTGACAGAAAAAAACAACCTTCGTATCGCCGGAAATCTTCAAGCGTTACAGCATGTTTTTCTATCAGGTTCTCTGGCAAGCCATTAGGGGGCCGGAATCGAAGTTCCGAACCTTCAATACCGTCCACACGTGGTTTTCCTTTCCAGCTGCGGATGCTGGATGCCAGCGAAAAACACTGAATCTCATCCCCATTGAAATACTTGAAACGCTGTTCCGGACCAGAATACAGGTCCATCGGCTCGACATATCCCACTTTGAGTCCAGTCTCCTCCTGCACCTCGCGCACAAGAGCTTCCAACGCTTAATGGTTTATTTCCCCGCCCTGCTTTTAGTTTCCAGCAATTGTCCGAGGAGCTTCTCGAACAAGGGACGATACTCCGGCAGAGCATCGACAATGAGTGAGCCCCGGGAATAAGCTTCGGCGATGCGCCGGTCATCCGGAATCTCCATAAGAACCGGAATTTCCTGTTCCTCGCAAAACGTGTGGACCCGGTTATCACCCACTCCAAGGCGATTCACTATCACTCCAAAGGGAATCTCCAGTTCTCGCACGGTGTCAACAGCCAGTCTCAGATCATACAGGCCGAAAGGTGTCGGCTCCGTGACCAGCAACACGAAGTCTGTTCCCCGGAGCGTCGCGATAACCGGGCATGAAGTCCCTGGAGGCGCGTCCAGGATCGCGGGCCTGCCGTTTGCCAAACGGGCTTTAACTGCGCGAATTAAAGGCGGAACTATGGCCACGCCAACATCTAACCGACCCTGGATCAGGGTAATATTATCCGCTTCCAGAGTCTGGATTACACCGATTCGCCTGCCTGTCTTGCGAATGGCCTTTTGGGGGCATATTCTGGCGCAACCGCCGCAGCCGTGACACATCTCTGCGAAAATAAGAGGCGCGGCCCCGAAAGAAACAATGGCACGGTAGGCGCAGAACCGGCCACATTCGCCGCACCCGTTGCAGAGAGATTCGTCAACTTGCGGAATCGGGATGGTGACAGTTTCCTGTTTGCGCAAAGAGGCATTGAGAAACAGGTGAGCGTTGGGTTCTTCCACATCGCAGTCCAGCAATTGGACAGCGGAATCCAGTACTTTGGCCAGATTTACCGAAACCGTTGTTTTACCGGTTCCGCCCTTGCCGGAGGCGACCGCCAGGATCATGTCCCATCCTCACTGAGCTTTACTCGCTGGAATTGAAAAGTCCAGCGGCTTCGATTACAGAAGCGAAACAGGCGACCTGCGGTAACTGTATCAAGAATGGTATTTTCCCGGAGATGGTGATCGCTGACCGAAAGCACTCCCTCTACTTTAAGCACACGGTGAATCTCCGCTAACGTCGAATTGGGCTCCCGAATATCATGAAGGACATCGTAGAGCAAAACCATGTCCAGGCTTTCCTCGGGCAGTCCGTCGATACCGCTTCCGGGAATCGCGCGTAAGTTTCTTATGCCTTTTTTGGCGGCAATTCGCTGAACCATTTTCACCGCCAGCGGATGAATATCAAAAGCGAAAATCCGGCCTTCCTGGCCTACCAGCCCAGCCGCGGCCAATGAAAAGCCGCCAGGGCCGCAGCCGAAGTCGAGAACGGCCATGCCTGGCTGCATGCCCGCTCCCTGGAGTATTCTGCGCGGTGGCCGCAACAGGTCGCGCAAGCGGAACTCCAAAGCCATCAGGCGAAAGGCTACATCGCTTTGCAGACTATGCTTTACCATAGTCTATCCGGTATTCCTCCGGGTTGAACCTTGTTTTTCAGTTCTTCTCTTCCCGAATTCTTCCAGTGCGGTGATGCGGCGCTTCAGGTTAGTAATGTTCATCTCAATACATCGAGCTTGAGTCTGTAACGGCGCAAGGTGCGTCTGAGATTCGGGATCGAAACCGCCAACCTGACGTCCTGCCAGTCCGGCGAATCCAGTCAGGGGCTCAGCGGACGTGCGGGGAACTTTCAAAATGCAAAATCCACCGCCTCCACCGGTCATTGAGCCCAAGCCTCTCGGTCCAGTTCCATCAAATCCCGGCATCGTTATAACCTCATAATGAGTCGCCTTTAGAAAGCTTAAATTGACAGCGTACGGTTATCCTCAGTGCCCTTTGACTTTAGCAGACTCGGCCAGTCTGATCATTCTTGCCCGAAACGCTTCCAGCCCGGAGAAGCCAGGCGAGAAGGACATCCTGATAACGGCTGCTTTTGATCTTGGTCTCGAAGCCTGCTTCCGCGAGCACAAGGGCAGCTTCGCCGACCGTTACCCCTTTCACAGGATGGCTGCGCCCCTCATAGCGATGCACGCGCTCGACAAGTTCGAAACCCTCAACACTGAAATCGCTCAGCACAAGCATTCCACCAGGAGCGATCACACGCGACATTTCTTCGAGTATGGCTCCAGGGCGTGCCAATTCGTGCAGCGTGTTGACAGATAAGACGGTGTCGAAGCTTTCCGGGTTGAACGGCAGGTTCCCATCCGAGCCGAGGATGAAACAGACCTGTTTTTCCAGGCCCCAGTAACTCAGGTTGAGCCTGGCATAACGCTGCTCCTCGGAGGATATGTCGAAAGTGGAAAAAACATATCCCCTTCGCGCCAGGGCAACAGTTGTGTATCCCTTGCCCGTGCCGACTTCCAGTATGCATTCCCCGAAAGTTCCGGCCGAATCCAGGATAAAATCTCTTTCGGCCTCAGTATCGTAACCGAACCGACGGAAAAGTTCCTTACGCGCCTGCAATCGTCGGTGATTCTCCGCAACTTCCTTATTCATCTCTTTACCCATCCATCTATCGGTTCCACTCTTGTCGTGATTGATAGCCTGCTGCGAGAATTCAGATACCGACTTCGGTCTCAAGGCGGAATCAGCCAGGGGCTGCTTCATCTTTGCGATAAGCTCTCATTCCCCGCTGCTGAGCTATTTCCTCAGCAACATCGTCCTGCCAGCCGTTGCGTGTGGTCTGCACTAGGTCAAACTTAGCCGTATAAGGCTTAATATCGAGAAGCGGCGTGCCGTCGAGCACATCCACCCCATCGATGAAAAGGATGTTCTCCTGGCGCCTCTGGAGTTCCACGATGCTGATTCCGATGGCGTTGGGGCGGCAAGTCGCGCGAGTGGAAAACACTCCCCGCTCGATATCCTGAAGAAACGGCTTGACCGTAAGCTTCACCTTTTCAGACCGGTGGAAGTGATAGATAAGATAGATGTGAGAAAAGCCCTCCAAGTCTCGCAAGCCATCCTCAAATTCAGGAAACACTTCCACTTTTCCCTGGCAGCCCCGGGCGTAAACCGGCTGGATGGGCGTCCTCTCCGCTACGTTATGTTCACTTCGGATGACGCCTATCGGCCTGTAGCTGACATCGGTCTTGTTCATACCCAGTGCCCGGCAACATCCGCGGATTCTGAGGCCACGAGCAGGCCGGAGGTAAACTTGTCTAAGGCTTCTCGTATTGTGGACGAGTCGGTGTTGTATACTTTTATCCCGGCGGCCGAGAGCACGCTGAAAGCTTTGGGCCCGCAGTGGCTGGTCACCAGGCACTCCGCACCTGCGCGCGCGATTGTCTGCGCGGCCTGGATGCCCGCTCCCTGGGCGGCATTCAGGTTTTGCTGGTTGTCGATCAGCTCGAACTTCCCGGTCTGTGTATCATAGACCAGGAATCCCGGTGCGCGCCCGAAACGGCTGTCCAATGGTGCGTCAAGGTTATCTCCGGACGTAGTAAAAGCTACTTTCACTTGATTGCTCCTTTCAGTGCCTCGTGCAGAATGTCAACTCGGGCACTTTTTAAGGACCATAAACCAGTCGAGAACTTTTGTATCAGCTGCCGGCGTCTCGACCCTTTCCTTGGCCGTGCCGCAGGAGCCCGGCGGCGGGATGATAACATCCTCGCCCGGCTGCCAATTCGCTGGAGTGGCCACTTTGTGCTGGTCACTGAGTTGCATGGCGATCAACATCCGTTTGATTTCTTCCATGTTGCGGCCGTTGCTGAGCGGGTAGTAGAGGATCGCCCGAACGACAGCCTCAGGGTCTATGATGAACACTGCCCGCACTGCCTGGGTTGTACTGGCTGCCGGCTGAAGCATGCCGAATGCCTTCGAGACCTCCATGGTCAGGTCGCTGATTACAGGAAAAGTCACTTCGATACCTTTCATTCCCCTGAATTCAATCTTCTCTTTAATCGTTCGCAGCCAGGCGATATGACTGTAAGTGCTGTCGATGGAAAGGCCAAGCAGCTTGCAGTTGAGTTTTTCGAACTGCGGCTGCAGCGCGGCAAAAGTCATGAACTCGGTAGTGCAGACCGGGGTGAAGTCGGCGGGATGGGAGAAAAAAATAACCCATTTGCCCTTAAAGTCATCGGGGAAGTTAATCGGTCCCTGTGTGCTTTCCGCCTTGAACGAGGGGGCTTTTTCGCCGATCAGGGGAAGTCTCGCGATTCCTTCACTCATTTGTACACCGCCTTTCCGGTTCGTCTTATATTCGGGTTGTCTTCTGTCATTACTACTCTGTTGATTTCAGAAGTGTCTGCAGGTCCTCCAGTTCCGCTTGCAGATCCTCCTCATGCTCAACTTCATCCTGCAGAATCTGGAGGACGATATTGTACGTGACAGGATCTTTGCCCATTGTCAGGTTGACCAATTTCTTGTAGGTCACAATGGCACACTGTTCGCCGCTGATGTTCTGCTCGAGCACCGGTTTGACGAATGGGTTGTCCGGCGCGTCATATCCACAGTTGCTATGCTTGTACCATTCTTCTGGTTTCGTGACCGGATTGCCGCCGAGCTGGATGATGCGCGATGCGAGCATGTCAGCATGACGCAATTCATCCGCCGCATGCTGTGTCAACTCCGCGATGACCGCTTCTTTCATCGGACCTTTTACAATCTTGGCCCCGATCCAGTACTGATAGTAAGCCAACCACTCATCGGAGAAGGCTTTATTGAGAAGCCCCACCAGTTCGTTGACATCCATATCTACTATTTCTCTGCCTTTAGTTCCCATATTCTGCTCCTTTCTATGATGGAGTCTGCGTTTTCATTTACTTTAGTCATTGATTCGCCCTAGCAAAGCAGTTCTCCGCCGCTGGCTGCGATTACCTTTCTGATATCGCCGCCACATTGAAACGCCAAATTTCGCCCAACTTTTGTGCTGTAAACATCAGTCGTGTCCCAGAGCATTCGGCGGTGAAGCGGAGAGCCGTCCCAAGAACGGCTCTCCGCTTCTGTATAGACCGGCACGCCTTAATGGTCATTCAAATTTACTGCTCTTTTACGCCGGTTTCGATTTCGGAAAGGCGCTTCTTGATGAATTCCAGTTCCGATTGCAGAGCATCGGCCTGGTCCGTGAGCGCCTGCTTTTCCGTCTCCGGATCGGGCGTCTGGTATGGCGTCGGATACCCGTAAGGCGCGGCATACTCGCCGAATCGCATCCAGCCCGGCTGGCCGGTCGCGTAGAACCAGTGTCGCCATCCGCGGCCGCCGCCGCCGAAGCCCCGTCCTCGACCGAAGCCCCTGCCGAAACCTCGTCCCGGAATTGGATTCGCGTACCCAGGCGCTCCGAAACCCGCGCAGAATCCGGCTGCCCGTCCGGTCATCGCACCCATTCCCATGGGTCCAGTTCTATCTCCTCTTGGCATATTCCTGTCCTCCTTTCTTGATACTGTATTGTTATTGCCTGGTCATGGCGGCCCCGCACTTCGGGCACTGTTTTTGAGTACAGGGTACGCCGCGTTCGTGCGGTTCACTATATCCACACTGCGAACATACACAGTAGCCGCCTGGGCCCCCTGCGGAAGGCCCGCCCATGCGGCCTTGTCTTGGACCGCCCTGGCCCTGCCCGCCGCCTGATCCCATTCTTCCTCGATTTCTTCCCATCATAAGGCTTTCCTCCTGGAATATGTTTTGATTGCCGCTGCGCAGGCGATAGCGTCCACGTCCGCAACAGCCTGGCATAGCGAAGTAATCGCCATCGAGTCCACCGCTGAGCCAGGCCTGGATAACCTCTCGCAGCTCGCCAGCCACGAACGGGATTACCTGGATACCGTAAGAAGCTACCATGATGTGCAGGGGACGAGATATAGCCCCACAGACCAGCGTTCCGATGCCGAACTCGAACAGCCTGGTCGCCTTGCCTGGTGATGGCGAGTCCGGCAGGCTCTCGTCACTTTCTCGATAGATGTGTCCGGATTCTGTTTCGACTAAGCGGACCTGCCTGGCAACATCGAAAACCGGAGCGATCCTGTCGTTCCAGACTGAAAAAGCTGCTTTCATCAGTTAGGTTCCTCATGGCTGAACATAGTGTAGGGCATATGTTGTACCATGAGAGCAGGGGGAAGGACTTACCTGATTAACTCTTTGTAGAATAAAAAATTAAATGGTTGTGCGGGAGACAGCTAAGAGGCAGGATTAATTGCATTAATGCAACTCAACGAGATAGAAACAGTCGCGATTATGCTACTCTTTTGAATGGTTTTTGCAGCGGCCGTCTTTTCGGGGCAGTTTAATGTCCAGCGTCTTTATCTTTCGGAAAAGAGTGCTCTTGTGAATGCCAAGTTCCCTTGCCGCAGCCAGGCGGTTGAATCTATTTCTCTCCAGGGCACTCCGGATTGCCTGGGCTTCAAGCGTTTCCCTGGCGTTTCTTATGCTCGATGCTGGATTACCTTCTCTCCTGCGTGCGGCCAGCTCCTCGGGCAAGTGTTTCATACCGATGAATCCCTCGTTGCACAGGATGAAAGAGCGTTCGATGACATTCTCCAGCTCCCGGATATTTCCCGGCCAGTCATGAGCCATAAGAAGGGAAAGAACTTCGGCCTTTATCCCCTGAATTGATTTCTGCTGAAGACTGTTGAAACGGTTGATGAACTGCTCCACCAGGAGGGGAATGTCTTCCTTGCGACGGCGCAGGGGAGGCAATTGCAGACGCACCACGTTAATCCGGTAGTAAAGGTCTTCGCGGAACGATCCATTGCGCATCTTCTCATTCAGATCCGCGTTCGTGGCCACGATAACCCGCACATCGGCGGTTTCAGTATGTGTCGCACCCAGTGGCTCGTAGGTCCGTTCCTGCAAAACACGAAGAAGTCTCACCTGCACGGCCGGGCTTACATCACCAATTTCGTCAAGGAAGATTGTTCCCCCCTTTGCCAGAGCGAAACGTCCCGGCTTATCCTTGGTCGCCCCGGTAAAGGCTCCGGCTTTGTAGCCGAAAAGCTCCGACTCGAGAAGGGTGTCCGGCAGAGCCCCGCAGTTGATGGCTACAAACGGGCCCTTGCCTCGTGGACTCAGGTTGTGGATCGTCCGGGCCATCAATTCCTTGCCAGTTCCGGTTTCCCCCAGTATCAAGACAGTACTGGGACTGGCGGCGATAGCAGGCAGCACCTCGAATACCTTCTGCATAAAAGGGCTATGACTTACGAGTTCCCCGATACCAAATTTGCCTTCCAGCTCCCGGCGCAGCGCATCGACCTCGCTCAGGTCTCGGAAGGTTTCAGCCCCGCCCGCAAGCCGGCCTGCGGTATTCCTCAATACTGCGGTGGACACGCTAATCGGAATTCGGTTGCCCTGAGAATCTATGATGTAACAAGATCTTCCGATCACAGGTTTGCCGGTTTTTAGCGTGTCACGGAGAGCGCATTCAGCCTCGCACATACTGGAACGAAAAACTTCAGAGCAGAGCCGGCCGATGGCCTCTTCCCGCGGAATCCCGGTAATCTCCTCAGCCGCCCGGTTGAACGAGGTGATGTGCCAATCCAGGTCCACAGTGAAAACACCATCGGAGATGCTTTCCAGGATGGATTCTGTCGGAGTTATCGAGTCTAATTTTGTTTTATTTGAATGCTTAGTATTCATCTGAGATAGGGGATTCTGAGAGAGAAAAATACCAAAGATTCACTTGTTCGGATCAATCTGTTTTAAGCTGTATAGCCTGTCGACTTTCTACAAAGATGTTATTCCAAGGTCTTAATCCCATTACCTGTGTCCCCAGTGATGAAAAGGATTAAACCAAGACCCCATTATTTGTACCATTAATTAGGGCAGAACTCAAGAGAGTTGAGCTAGCCTCGTTCAAAATACCTGCCTTGATGTTAAAATTTGAGATTATCCAAAGGTTTCAAATTTCCCTTAACAAGATAGGCGGATTTCGCATATTTTTTGATTATCATTCTCAGCTTGTGACTACTTTTTCGACGGTTTGTGACCATTTTTTCGATGCATATCTTTAATATTTTGCATATTTTGAATATCTTGCATAACTTAAATATTGCTTTGGCAAGTGGTTGTACGGATTTGGTTGCAAATTAAAGAGTTGCATAAATCTCGAAATTACGCCTTACAAGCAGGAGGTCACTGGTTCGAATCCAGTAGCGCCCACCATATTTTTCAAGGACTTACACGTTTCGCTGACACAGAAGGCAGCCGCTCCAAAAGCAGTTTGTGTCAGTTTGTGTCAGTTCTCCCGAAAGGGCTTTGGCAGAAGTAATTGCCAAGGCCTTTTTTAATCTGCTGCTTCCCGTCGTGCATACTGGAAAGGAACATTCATCGCGCTTCTTTCATACCTGTTCACTCCGGGAAAACAATTAGCCTGGATAGGTTTCAGGGAGTAACCGGGCAAGGGCGGTATAGAGGAGGAACACCTGGCTGAGTTGATCCAATACCGGAGTCTTGACCGGACGAGGATGCGGTGAGATCAATCTGAATTCCGATGACTTCCAATTACGCATCTAATAGGCATTCCCGCTTTCAACTTCCGGATAGAATTCAGAAATACGATTCTTATCCTCCCATCGACCTGACCGGGTTTCCGTCACCAGGGTAAATCCGTTCTCTCAATTTTTCTCCAGATATGTCTCCCTGTACCAGCTCATGTACTGGCGCAGTGAATCCAGGTATTTTTCTAAATCCAGCATCTGCTCGTTACATATCAGATAGGTCATGTCCGGCCGGCGGTTAGCGAAGTGACGGGCCCGGTCCTGCTGAAACAGGTACGTATTCCCGGGAGTCGACATCCCTTTTGGCAGTCGGGTCTTTTCCCAGGTAGCGACCAGGGAACTGAATGAATCTTCCCGGTCTTGCAGGCTTTTTTCTATTATCGCCGCCGCCTTTTCCAATCCGGAATAAGCCGCCTGATGGCTGATGAAATGTTGCCGGTTCGCTTCCCTGATCGAATTCTCCAGTTCGGACAAAGCCAGGTAGGTGTGCGCATTGTGGTTGATCAGCCGGGCAATCGAGAGAAACAACTCCAGGTCGTAGCTGTGTTTGACACCCAGCTTCAGGTTAGTGCGGCAGATCAGCTCGGCCCGCTGCATCTGCCTCATTTCGGCCCGGGAGCGGCCGACCATTGCGGCATATTCGGTGTTCCAGAAGGGATCGTACTCGATGGCGTCTCCACGCGGCAGATCGGGCAAGTGGGTCTTGCCTATTTCACCCCAGTGCCACACCTTGCGCTCGAAAGAATCCATGAAATAATAGGCGCCTTTGTTGAGAATGGTGAACAGCTCGAGCATGTCCCTGGCATTGGGGCCGTAATAGTTGCTGAAATACTTATCGACGAATTCGGCGAGGCTCGGGCCTTTCCCGCTCCAGGCGTACTCGGCGGCATTGACGAAGCGCATCATCCAGGCCTGGTTGTGCAGGCCCGAGTCATCCCACGATGCGCAAATCATACCCTCGAAAAGGCCGGACTCCGAGGCGGTGGAAAGTGTCATATACGCCTCTTCCAGGGTCGTTCCCGGCTGACGCTGGTTTTCGCGGTAAAAGTAGGGCAGGAACAGATGTTCTATTCCAGGGTTCGGCGTATAAACCCAGTGGGTATAACCATCGCGCAGCCCTATTTTCGCAGTTTCCAGGTCCATCCATTCGGCCATCAGCGGTCCGCCCCGATTGGGCTTCACTTTCTGCCGGGGGTCGTAGGGAGGAGTCCAGGCGATGTATTTTCTGCCTTTAGAGACGACGAAATCGGCGCAGCGGTTAATGAAATCCATGTAAAACGAATAATTCCCTAATTCCTTCATCCGTTCGGCGCACTTGCACTCCGTACCCTTGCCCAGCTCGAAGGTCTCATCCGAGCCGATATGCAGATATTCTGAGCCGGGCGTGGCCTCGATAGCCTCACCCCACAAGTCGAACAGCAGCCGAAAGCTCCCCTCCTTCAGGGGACAGAACTCCCAGTTGGAAGCGGCCACTTCCCTCAGGTGGGCATTCTGCGGCCACTTCAGGATATAGCTCACGTGGCCCAGACCCTGAATCAACGGCACGAGCTGAACGTGATGGTCGCGGGCATAGCGGGTCAGATTCCTGATCTGTTCGGCGGTGAAAGCCCCCGGCGCCCCGATCTCCGGATGGCTGCGGTAGGCGAATTTGTCTTCCCATTCCCAGATCAGCATGTTGATTTTGTAGTCGGCCAGGTCACGGATGAAACTCTCCAGGTATTCCATTTTATCCTGGTGGTGCTTGGTGTCATAATGGACCGCCCGGATGGGAATGTCCGGCCAGTCCTTTATTTTCAATCCTTTCACCAGATAGCCGTTCCTTCCCGGTTGGATGATCTGCAGCAGGGTCCGGGTTCCGTAAAAAAGCCCCGGCTCGCCGACCGCCCGGATGGTAATGGCATCCTTGTCCACTTCCACCTCGTAACCATGCTCCCCCAACCCGGGGGCAGCCGATTTTCTGGTGAGAACGATTGCTTTGGCCGAGGCCCGGTTGCCGGTTCCGGCCTCGATTCCGAATTCTTCTTTCAGCCGGATTGACAGCTCGTCAGCGGCGAACCTGTCTGCGCTGGTGGCATCGTCGTCCAGCACGATCGTCACTGGACCGGCGAAAAGAAAATCATCACCGCCGATCCTGACTTCCTGGGGAGAGGGAATGAGGTTGATGCCGAGGGACCAGAGCGCTGATTGGGGCTGACCCGGGCATTCCCGGAACAGGAATGCCGAAACCAGCAATACGATTACCGCATTCCTCATCATCTTGCACCCGCCATGTTTGGAGTTGGAAGTGATTGCTTTGTTTACTCCGGGAAATTTTATCTCGGCCTTCGAAAGTGTTGGAACCAGGAAAGGCCTGGATCAGTGTAGCGAAACCGCAGAAACTGAACCGGGCTCATTTCTCGATAAGTATCTCGGGACCGGCGCCGATCTTTATTTTCGCCAGTAGTTCTCCCCGCGCTGAAAACAGGACGTTCACCGGGGTCCCGGCGGCATCGATCCGGGCCCCTACGAAAGCATTCTCCTCCAGCAAACTGATTTCACTCATCTTATCGTCCAGTTCCTCGCCGATTTCGAGCACGTGCAGGAAATAGCCGCGCTCACCGTCACCCGGGCCCTCGACCTCGATCCGCCAGGGCACCACCGGGGGTTGTTGGCCACTGTTGGCCTCTGCGTGATTGTACTGGGCCGTGGGTTCGTGGGGATTGCCCCAGAAATTATAATCCTGGCCGCCGCGCTTGACAATCGTCGCCATTTTCGGCAGGAGGGTCCTGAGAAAGGCCCGTGACCTGCCCGTGCTCTTAACCTCTCCCAGGCCGGCGGGGTCCGAGAGCCAGATGGCGGTGTCGCCATTATACGAGAATACATGGCCCGGGACCAGGACCAATTCCTTCCCGCTGACAGCGGGCTCGCCGGGCATGTGCAGGAACCAGGTCCGGGGGAAATCGTCGTTGGTGGACTGGATGCGGTCGAATATTACGAAAAACTCTCTTTCACCCCGGAGATACAGGAACTGGCGGGTAACTTCGCTGACCTTGTTGGCTGAATACCCCTCGGTCAAATCCGCAGCGGCGTAAGTCATCCGGTCGTCGTGGTAGTAGGATTCGATCCTGGCCCGGTCGTCTCTCGTGTTGCTGCCGTATACATGACGGATCAGGCCGCCGTCGTTTTCGTTTTTTACCACCTGCGGGCCGTCGGGCCGCTGCGGCTTGTCCGTGCGCCGGAACTGTTCCTCGGGGTCGTAGACAGTCACCAGGTTGAACATCAGCGAACCGCCGGCATAGAGATTGTCTTCGTTCGATCCCTGGCCGCCGGCGCGCATCACCAGCCAGCCTTTCCTGGCGATCAGGAAATGGCCCTCGTCATCCCGGGAATGGCCGGCGAACTTGGGACCGGCCCCGAAAAAGGCCCAGGTGGCGTTCGGGTCGTCCCAGCGGCTGCGCATATATACGTGCCCGGCGCCCTTGAAAAGGTGGGCCAGGGGATAGTTCACCGCGCCGGGGGATTTGGGCTCTACCGAGGGATCGTAGAACAGGAAACGGTTCCAGGGGATTTCGCTCCAGCCCTCCACCGCTGCCTGGGCGCTGATCGCATTGCCCACCGGATCTTTGAAACGGGCCGCGAAAAGCGGGGCAACCTGGGAGAATACACTGAGCCTGCCCCCGCGGTTGTCATCGATACAGGCCGTCTGATCGTTGAACGGCACGGTCAGGTTTACCGCCCAGCAGGTCATCTCGGGCAGGAAGCTGGAGGGTGAGCCGGCCCGGAAGAGGTCTTCCCCGGTAGCCGTGCGCCAAGCCTCGAAGGCCCAGGGGATGACCACCACCGGCCCGTAGGTGCCGTGCCCCATACTCTCGGACCAGACCCCGCCCATCTCGTCGAAAGCAGGGATGCATTCGGCGGATACGCGCCTGGCCCAGGAATCAAGGAAACGGTCAGCATCCTGCTCGTGGACCGTGCCAGCCCCGGCCAGGGCCAGAGCCAGGAACAGCTTGGGCGTGATCCCGTCCCGGCAGTGCGGCGTGTTGAGATGCGCAGGACCCCAGGTCTGGTTGTACCACCAGTGCCCGTTTTTCAGGGTGATTTCCGGCACATCCGTATAGTACCTGAGCCAGCGGCCCAGGATGTCACCGTAGGTTTTGCGCTCCGCAGGGCTGAGCGAATCGTAGATCCAGTCGTAAACCAGGGCGTAATAGCCGAAAGCCCCTTCGCCGTCCAGGTCCAGCACCTTGCCGTCACCCCAGAATTTTTTTACCGCCGCCGGGTACTGGTCCGCCTTGCTGCCGCGCTCTTTCTCGACCAGGTAGCAGATACCCAGGCTGACCAGGTCGAGCGGGAAGGCATAGTGGCTTTTCAGGTTTTTCACGCCCTCAGCCACGGCCCGGTCGGCCTCGGCTTTTATTGCGCTGTACTCCGCGGCCAGAGGGCCTGTTGCGCGCCCGGCCAGGGCCGGCAGGTTCCCCCGGTTGATAAAGATACGAGGATGCGGCCCGAGCTGATAGGCGTCTGATTCCGAAAACAGGCAGAAAACGAATGCTACGCAGGCCAGGAGCTGTTTGCCCGGCATATCTCGCCCCCTTTTCATTGGGTGAAAAACGTAATTCATATCGGATTAATTTTGTTGACCGTTTTAATAAATTAGTATAAGATGAATTATTTCATAATCGCCTTATGTCAAGTTTTTTCTTTTGTCAATTTAACTTCACCTCTTTCGGGAGATGCACGATGAAAAGGTTCATTTGCCTCTGCCTGCTGCTGTCCCTCGTTGCAGTTGTCCGACTTTTCATGGCGGCAGAGGCTGGTTTTAAAGCCGATCTCACGGGTTTCGTGCCCCTGTTCGACGGGAAGACCCTCGAGGGCTGGAGCAAGCTCTCCGAGGGTGGCGACTGGAAGGTGGTTGAAGGTACTATCGTGGGTGGCCAGCTTCCGGGCGGCCGGGGCGGCCTGCTGGTCACGGAGAAAAAATTTTCCGATTACGAGCTTTATGCAGAGGTAATGGCAACTTATCCATTGGATACTGGCCTTTTCCTGCGCATTCTCCCGGACCGGAACCATTACCAGGTGACCATCGACTACCGGCCTACCGGAGAGATCGGTGCAGTCTACGGTCCCCAGCCGAACGGGCGGGGCGATTTCTTCAAGCATTGCTACGAGGGATTCAGCCACTGGAATCCGAACCAGTTCAATCCCGTTCGAGTCAGGATTGAGGGTCAGTCGCCCCGGATACAGATCTGGATCAGGGACACGCAGGTTACGGACTTCCAAGACACCCTGGTCGACGGTAAGCCGCGTTTTGAACGCTCAGGTTCGGTGGGGATCCAGGTTCACGGCGGTGAGAGCTGGGGCGAGGGAAGCAAGGTAACCTTTCGAAATTTGATGATAAAGGAATTGAATCCGAAATAGCCAATAGGTTGCATTTCCCCTTCCAGCCCCCAGGAGAAGCGCCATGTCCAAAGGAATCAACCGGCGCAAATTCATCGCGGGTTCCGCCGCAGGGGCCGCCGGAGCCTCGCTCTTTCTGAGCTGTGAGGAAAAAGCCCTGATCGAGAAACCGGACAAGCCTGCCTCCACAGAACAACCCCTCACCGGGCTTCAGACTGCAAAGATGGGCAAGCTCACGTTAAGCCGGCTGATCTGCGGGGGCAACCTGATCAGCGGGTATTCGCACGCCCGTGACCTCCTGGCGCGCGAGGTAATGCGGGAACGTCCCTGGAGAGCCTGAACTGGGCACGGCGACAGAAACTTTTGACTCGGATTTCCGCTGATTGTCGGATTCTGATGACGATTGAGACCTGCCTGTTCCCGGCTGTCGACTCGCTTCTAATCAGCTTATAGAAAGTGTTTAAGTCCATGACACCAATCTAATTCTGGTGCCAAACCTTAATCAATCACCTAATTTTATATACATTACATTATCCTTCCTATGCACTGGATGACACAAACCACAGCCATGTTGATTTTACACCTTTAACCGGGAGTTTGCCATGGATCTGCGGGGCAGTCGTACAGATCGGCTGATGCCGCTTGTTTTCAGCTTTCTCCTGTGCCTGGCGGCCGCACTCCGGAGCCAGGTGCTTTTCTCGGAGGATTTCGAGTCCGGAAGCCTTGGATCACGCTGGGAGAAAAACACCGAGGACCCGGCCAGGCTGGATTTCGAGCACCGTCAGCAATATGTGCATTCAGGCCAGGCCTCCTTCCGGGTGACCACACTCGACCGGGGCGGTAAGGACATGGGCAGCAATATCAAGCATTTCTTTCTGCCCGGAGTGGACAAGGCCTATTTCCGCTGGTACGGTATGTTCGCCCGGGATTTCGACCAAGGCCGGAACATGCACTATATCTTTATCACCGGCAGCCGCACAGACGATAAATATTCACCCCTGGGCAAAGCGGGGCAGCGGGCCGACGGCACCAACTTTTTCGTGACTAACCTCGAACCTGCCGTACACGGGGGACAATTTCCCCCGCCGGGTATCATGGGTTTCTATACCTACTGGCCCGGCATGAAACCCGATCCAGGGAGTGGGAAATATTGGGGCAACCGGTTCGAGCCCGAGACCCCGATGCAGATCGAACGGGGACGCTGGTACTGTTTCGAGTGCATGATCCAACTCAACGAGCCGGGCCAAGTCAACGGTGAACAGGCTTTCTGGATCGACGGGGAGAAAAAGTTCCACCAGAAGGGCTTGCGCTGGCGTGAATCGGAGATTCTCAAGCTCAATATGCTCAACCTCGAGATCTACATGCACAGTTCGGTGCGGGAAAACACGGTCTGGTTTGATGACGTGGTAATCAGCTCCGAATATATCGGGCCGATCGCCGGGGCTGGAAAACCTAAAGAAAGTGGAGATAAATAACTTTGCCTCTTTCCCTGAAGTTCACTTCCCACTCAGATCCGGGGACGGAAGCGATGGAAACTCACCTGCGTAATATCATCCGCAATGTAATGGTTTTCCTGCCTCTTATCCTGCTTGTTGCAGGCTGCGGCCGCACCACTGATTCCAGCCCGCCCCAATCCGTTGAGAGCGGAATTGAAACAGCAACGGCCTGGAAAGTTATCGGCCCGGGCGGGGGCGGCGGGGTGGCGAACCCGACGATCAACCCGGCGGACCCGGACCATTTCTTTGTAAATTGCGACATGACAGGCGCTTATGTGACATATGACGGTGGACGGAGCTGGCGCATGTTCTCGCTTTGGAGCGTACCCACTGATTTCGAATTCGATCCCGGCGATCCAGATGCGGTCTACGCGGCCTCCAGCGGCTACATCTATTCGGAGGACCGCGGCTCGGCCCTGAGCCTGCTTTACCGTTCCGAAAACCGCGGTCGCAGCTGGCGCATCATCTATCCGGATGTATCGAAGGCCGGATCGCTGGATAAGCTGCAGACCAGAAACCTGCTGCCCTCCCAGATCATCGAGGGGGCATATGACGGGACGATTTCGAAAATCAAGGTCGATCCCGCGGATAACCGGCGCATCTTTCTGGCCATCGCCCCGCTGGGCGGATTCATGGGCGGCGGCCGGCGGGATGATGGGCAGCCGGCCAGGCTGATCCTTTCCACGGACCGCGGAATGAGCTGGCGCCTGGTGGCCGAGCTGCCCGGGCGGCAGGTCCTGGGAATTTACCCCGGCAGCCTGCGGGGAGTAGCCGGCGAAGTGACTGTCTTCACCGAAAAGGCCGGGGTCTCGATCGAGGAAAGCTCGGGGAAAATGACCCCGCTCAAACTGCCCGCGGACAGGATCTCCAATGTCGCCTTCGGTAGAGACGGGAAGGGAACTATTCTCTACCTTGTCATAGCGATGCAGCTGGAGGGCGGAAAAATCAGCGGCGGAGTTTACCGCAGCCGGGATTGGGCCAAGAGCTGGACCCAGGTGAATAGCGGTCTACTGATGGATGTGCCCGCAGGCAATGTGCCGACCCGGATAGGCGGACTGGGAGTCTGCGAAACCAGCCCCGAGGTGGCCTATCTCTCCAGCCGCAACGCCGGTCTCGACCCGCAGGATACCACCACTTGGCGCTTCGGCATTTTCAAAACGGAAAATGCCGGCGAAAGCTGGAAGCCGGTCTGGCTCTCCAATTCCCGGGAATACCTCACGGGCAACTACGACGGTTCGTGGCTCAGTCGCAGCTTCGGTCCGGGCTGGTGTGGCAACCCGGGCCGCCTGAGCGTCGCCCCCTCGAACGCCGAGATCTGCGTGGCCTCGGACGGCGGGCGGGCCTTCCGTACAGAGGACGGTGGGCGCACCTGGCACCAGCTCCACAGCCGGAACCAGCCGGACGGCTCGGTCAAATCCACCGGCTTGGATGTCACCACCTGCTACGGGATTCACTTCGATCCCTTCGACAAGCAGCACATTTTCATCACCTACACCGATATCGGTCTCTGGCATTCGTTCGACGGCGGCGAGTCATGGTTCCATGCCATCGAGGGTATCCCCCGGGTCGTCTGGTCCAACACCTGCTATTGGATCGAGTTCGATCCACAGGTTAGGGGAAAGATCTGGTCGGTCTGGACCCACGCCCACGACCTGCCGCGGGTCAAGATGTTCACCAGTGGCTTCGAAAACCAGCAGGGAGGAGTGGGAGTCTCCCTGGACAGCGGCCGTACCTGGAGCAAGAGCAATCAGGGCCTGCCGGCCAACGCTGTCTGCACCAATATCCTCCTCGATCCGAAGAGCCCGGTGGACTCGCGCACCCTCTATATCTGCGTGTTCGACCATGGAGTTTACAAGTCCACGGATGGCGGCGGCAGCTGGCTGGAGGCCAACCAGGGGCTGGGCGACAACCGTTTCGCCTGGCAGCTGCGGCGGAACTCCGCGGGCAGGATCTACGTGCTCTCGGCCCGGGGCAGCCGCACGGACGGCACGCCGGTGGCCGGGACGATCTATTATACCGATAACGGGGCCACCAGCTGGCAGCCACTGGCCCTGCCTGAGGGGACCACCGGGCCGCATGACCTGCAGATCGATCCCGCCGAGCCCCGCAGGATGTACCTGAGCTGCTGGCCACGCAACACGGAGGCCGGGGATGTCTGTGGGGGAATCTATCGCACCGAGGATGGCGGATCGACCTGGAAGCAGCTTTTCGACGAGAGGATACGGGTGAACTCGGCGGCGCTCGACCCGGCCGACCCGGCTGTGATCTATATCAATACTTTCCACAACGCGGCCTACCGCAGCGATGACCGCGGCGAAACCTGGAAGAGGCTCGAAGGTTACCGGTTCAAGTGGGGTCAGCGCGCCATCCCCGATCCCAACCACCCGGGTATGCTCTATCTGACCACCTACGGGGGGAGTGTGTTCTACGGTCCGGCCCGCGGAGTTGCCGGAGCTTTCGAGGGCATTGAGAACATGCCTCAGGCCTGGTGGTAATACTGCTGTCGAGGAGTGCCGGCAGAGCCTTACTCATTGAGCGTTTACTGTTGATTTCTTCTCGCTCCATGGCGGGCCTGATTGCGGCTTTCTCACTTATAGCTTAGGAGTGCCGGACTTATGAAGATGCGGTTTTTGCTGTTTGCGCTGTCCGCCTGCCTGTTTCTTCCGCTTTCTGCAAGTCGGGCGGCGAAAATCGATCAAACTGCCAGCGGGCTTGATTCTCCCAATCCTGCGGTACGCCTGGAAGCGGTGCGTGAAATTGCCCTCGATTTTCTACCTGGAAGCCTGCCCCTGCTGAAAAGGGCTGCCGGGGATGAGGACCGGGATGTACGTGAGCGGGCGGTGCAGGCCCTGGGCCTGGCGCATGACCCTCAGGTGGTCGAGATTATCGAAAAGGCATTGGGGGACCCGGATGAATTTGTCCGCTGGCGGGCGGTGCAAGCCTTGGAGCGGCTTGGAGTACAACCTGAGGCTGCAACCTTGGCCTCGCTCATCGATGATCAAAGCTGGCGGGTCAAAGTCGCTGTCTGCGAGCTTCTGGGTACTGTAGGCGCTGGGCCAGTAAAAAATGGCCGGACAGATCTTCCCTCTTCAGCCAGCGGAGAGAGCATAAGAAAACTGCTCTTCCGGGGCCTCGCCGACCGGGACGAAAGAGTGCGGTTGGCAGCCGCCTCAGCCCTGGCCAGAAAGAAGGATGTCGCGGTCCTCGGCTCCCTGCTGGAACTGTTGAAGAATGGCTCCATGCTGGCCCGGGGCGCCGCTGGTGAAGCCTTGGGCGAGCTCGGAGACCCGTCCGCGATCGACCCCCTGATCGAGGCGGTGGCCGATCCCCGCAACACCGAGGAACAGGATGGCCGTGACTGGGCTCGCTGGGGAGCGGTAATGGGCCTGGTCACTCTCTCCGGACAGAATTTCGGGGCGGATGACCGGAAATGGCGCGAGTGGCGGGCAGCTGTCAAACCGAAATGAGACGGAACAACCATGTAATCGTTTCCCTGCCTCGAGATTATTCCAGCCAGGGGAGAAATCACTTTTTCACTGCAAGGGGGGGGTAGGATGAGATTCCGCCTGATAATACTGTCTTTGCTCCCGACCGCACTCCTCTCCGGTGGCATGGCTGCGGCGGGGGTCGATCTTTCGGTGACGCCGACTGTCAGGACTCACACCGAGGTGTTGAAAGGCTCCAGGACCGAGTTCACGGTCGAGGTGGCGGGCCGCACTCCACCGGTCAATCGAAGCCTTGAATTGACCGGTCCGGCGGAGGATGTGCGGATCAAGGTGGAGGGTCAGCTGGATTTCAGCTCCATTGAGGCGCTGGTCGCGGGCCTCACCAGGCCGACCATGACCGACGAGGAGAAGGTCAAGGCTTGCTTCTACTTTGCGGTCAACAACTTCTACGACCGGGGTGCCTCCGGTTGCGATGATCCGCTGGAGTATGTCAACCTCTGGGGTTTCAGCTATTGCGGCGAGTTCGGCGTGGCGCTCAACGCCCTCTGGAAAGCCGCCGGGTTCAAGACAGTCTTTCTTAACCCGGTCACCCTGGGACTGCCCTCCGGCCACTCCCTGTCCGCCGTGCACTACGACAACCAATGGCATCTCTATGATTCACGCCTGCGGGGCTACTTCCTCAACCGGGACAACAAGACGGTGGCCTCGCTGATCGAGCTCGACCGGGACGACGACCTGATCCGCCGGGCCGTGGATTTTTCCGGCGGTATGAACAACGGCCACTGGTCCTATACCACAGTGTTCCTGCAGTATTTCAACGCCCAGTCCGATTGGCTGGACGGGTTCAACGCCCATTTCGACAACCTCACCCTTTTCAACCGCAACTGCCCGCGCTGGGATTCGCGCCTGGATTTGAGGAAAGGTGAAAAATTGACCCTCAACTGGACCAGTCAGGGCAAGTGGTGGAACCGCAAGGACCTGTCCCCTCGCTGGAAGGAACTGCACGTTGGCGAGGGGCACGAATCCATGACCGTGCCTCCGATCATATACGCCAACGGCACACTGGAGTTTAAGTGTGACCCGGGAAACTACAGACAACAGGCCCGGGAATTCTCGGGGATAAGGGTCAAGGAGAGCAAAACCCCGGTGTTCCAGCCCTCCCGTGCTGGAAAGACCGGCTGGGTGGTTTACCAAGTCCGGGTCCCCTATTTCATCCCCTCACTGAGTGTCGAGGCGAGGGGCTACCGTAAAAGCAGCGCGGATGTTTTGTCGGTCGAGATCTCCACGGACGAGGGCCGGAGCTGGATTCCCCTCTGGACGGCATCGGAAACCGGTGAGCTGAAAATCCGTCTGACCACAGACGAAACCCAGCGGGTCACCATGTACAGCCCGAACAAGTATTCCTGCCTGCTGCGCTTCGGCCTCGAGTCCGCTAAATCCGCCGCGGATGTCAACCTGGGCGATATCCGGATCGTCACTGACCTCTATTACCGGCAGATGAGCCTGCCTGCGCTAAGGCAAGGATCCAACCGGGTTGCCTGGTCTGCTCGACCGGGGGACTCCCGCCGGCCGGAGCTCACTTTCAACTGGCTCGAGGACACTAATATCCTTCTTTCCGAGGATCGGCCGTGCGAGGGTGATCCGGTGACCTTGACCGGGCTGGTCAAGAACGACGGCGACAGCCCGGCCCGCGACGTGCTGGTGCGTTTCTACGACGGTGACCCGGCGCAAGGCGGCCGGCAGATCGGCGACGACCAGGTGATCCCGCTGATTGAAGCCGGAGCGACCGGCCAGGTACAGATCCAATGGCTGACTGTGCAGCGGCAGATCGGTGCAGGCAAGGGATTCTCGATGGCCCAGCACCAGGAGGTGGGAGGATATACCCACAACACGCTTTACCTGGGGGTGGACCCTGGGGACCGGATAGCCGAGACGGACGAGGGCAACAATATCACCAGCCGCGAGGTGATAGTTTATAATATGGCCAATCTGATCCTCTACCACCCTTCCTTTATCACTTTCGACCGTCGGGGGCCCAAAGTTAGGGTGAGCGCCATGGTACGAAACCAGAACCTCTACGGCCTGCTGCCGAGGGCCAGGGAGGCACGCAACGTAACGGTTCGTTTTTATGACGGCCAGCCAGTGCGACCGAAAGGCTCCAGGAATTACAAAACGGACAACCTGATCGGCGAGTCGGTCATTCCCTCCATCGCCCCCGGCGAGTTCGGCACCGCCAAGGTGGATTGGCAGGTGGAAGGGCTCTCTGGACGTCACCTCGTCTACGTGGTGGTGGATATGGAGGACCAGATCCCCGAGATATGGCAGGGCGGCCGCCACTCGTGGTCACCGCTCAAGAAAGAGATAATTTTCGAGTGACGGAGCTGAAAATCCTTTTCAAGCCCTGCAGGCCAAGGCATCGCATATCCTGTGCTGTGGGCTGCGGAGCTTTCTGGTTTTCCCGCTCCCGGCCGGTGTAAGAGCCGGTCAACCGCTGGAGATTTGATCGATACCGGCGAGATCAGTCGCGGCCAACGGGGCGAAAGACGAAGAACAAAACCTGAAGATTCCGGATCTAATGACCCGGGAGACCTGGTCAGCTTTAAAAAGGATGGCTCAATTAACTGCTATTCAGCCGGAGGCGAGAGGAAGTATGAAGACACTTCAATCATCTTGGCGGCTTTTCTTCAACCCGGTTATTATCGGTCTGTTTCTGGTCATTGACCTGCCATGTTATACCGCGGCGCAGAGCCCTGGGAATTCAACGGCGAAATACCAGGCTGAGCCACCCGTAAACGGCGAGCTGATCCGCGAGAGCAGGGCGCGCCAGGACCTGCTGGACTCCAGATCGCCCGCAGAGCTGCGGGTGGTGCAGATCACCACTAATCCCGCCGTGGCCAGCCATAACATCTATACCGAGATTCAGGTTTTTACCCCCGACTCCCGGAGATTCGTTTTTCTCAGGCAGAGAGACTTCTGGCTCTGTGATACTGAGGACGGTTTCAGCCTGAGGCGGCTCACTGATGAAAGAGGTGCGCAGGCGCCCTCCGTGAGCCCGGACGGCAGATGGATGTATTACTTTGTCAATACGACCACCACCACCGGCGGGGCCCTGATCCTGAAAAGGGTCTCCCTGGAGAATTTCGAGCGCCAGACAGTACTCAAGATCGATGGCCCGCTCCTTGGCACGCAGTACCGGCCCAACGGGCCGACCACTCTGAGCTCGATCTCCTCGGACGGTAAGCGGCTCTGCATCGCCTCGTTCATCGGCGATGGGGAGACGGTCAACGCTCCGTTCGGCCTGCTGGTTTACGACCTGGAAAAACCCTCGGTCAAGCTGATCTTCAAAGACCAGGGCTTTCACAACGCTCACCCCCAGTATTGCCGCTCCACTGACCCGGTCCTGTCGCACGATATCATGATCCAGAACAATCACGGCGACAGCTTGCTGGCCAACGGCCGCAGCGTGAGGTCGGTATCGGGCAGGGAGGGGGACCTTCACATCATCCGGGATGACGGCACGAACTGGAGAGACATTCCCGTGGGACGTGATTCAGTGCAGTTCATCCAGGGCCACGAGCAGTGGCGCGGGAGAACCGGGTCGGTTTTGAGCGCCATGAGCATCCGCCGGGGTGAGCGTGCCGGTTACAGGCCGGTATTCCTGGCCTGGCCGGTCCGGACCGACATATATTCAGCTCATCAGGGAGTTAACATTCCAGGTGGCAGCTATGTCGATATTACGAGAAATCTTGCGAATCCCGATCTCTGGCATTTCAGTTCCGACCTGTCTGGAAAGTACCTGGTAAGCGATACTCAAACCCGAGTCGCAGGAAGGGAGCGACTGGATATCAGGCTCGTGTTGGGTACCATGAGCGAAGGAGACGAACCGGAACTCAAGCTCCAGCACCTCATTGTAACCGGTTCCTCCGGTAGAAACCCGGCTCATCCGCATCCGTTCTTCTCACCGGATAACCGGATGATATTTTTCAACTCCGACGTGGACGGTATCGTTCAGATATTCATGCTTACCGGGTACAGTTTCCCTCAAGATTAATCTGTGTAGAGAATTGACTCTATTCGTAATTTGATCAGGGATTATAATTAAGCCGATGGAGCGCGTCCATTGCCTTTTAAAACCGGCACAGCGTCATAAGAGGGATCAGAGCCATGAAGAGTTTACATGCTTTTACCGTGCTACTCCTGTCAAGCCTGGCCATTTCTTCCCAGTTGCCGGGACAGAATGATCAATACCAGGCCCTGAAATCTCATTTCGAACGCGTCATAAATGCACGCTTCGATACTCTCTTCAGCAGTATCGGCAATATCGAACAGTGGGAGATACGCAAGGAGAGGTCCGGGCTCGAGCTCGGACGGATGCTGTGGCACGATCGGAGCTGGCCGGACAGCCCGCCTCCGGTGGAAATTACCAGACGAGTGGAAAACCCGGATTACACGCTCGAATGCCTGATTCTCGAAACCGCCCCGCAGGTATACTCTACAGCTAACCTCTACCTTCCCCGCAGCGGCCGGAAACCTTTCCCCGTGGTTCTCTATCAATGCGGCCACGCCAATAAAAGGATTTTCAAACATCATGGCGCCTGGTTCGCCGCCCGTGGGATCGCAGTGCTGATAATGGATAATATCGAAATGGGAGAAATCGAGTTCACCCATCATGGGGTCTACGCCCACGCCTGGTTTCACTGGTACAGCCGGGGCTTTTCTCCAATGGCGGTGGAAATGTTGAACGCCCGCCGCTGCCTGGATTATTTATGCAGCAGGCCGGACATTGACCGCAGCCGGATCGGCGCTACGGGAGTATCCGGCGGAGGGATGGCGACCTTTTTCCTGGCCGCTCTCGACCAGCGAGTCAAGGCTTCCGCCCCGGTATCCGGGGCTCTTTCCAGCAGAGGCTGGATAATGCACAGCCTTTCTTCTGCGCACTGCGACTGCCAGTACCCGGTAAACAGTTACGGCCTGCTTTACTCTGAAATCGGGGCTCTGACCGCACCCCGGGCCCAGCTTCTCTGCAACGCCTCTGCCGACCGCGGCTTCCCCATGGATTCGTTCGACGAGATGGTGGATAAGATGAGGGAAATCTACCGGCTGTACGGCGCCGATGATAATCTGCGTACCGCGGTCGTCCCGGGCGGACATGGGGACAACGAGGTGATTCGGCTGCCGGTCTACGCCTTCTTCCTGAAAGAGTTTCTCGGGAAGGACACGACCATAACCGAACAGGGACCGGTCAACACGCTGCCGGACGAGCAACTGACCTGCTGGCAGAGCGGCTATCCGCTGACCGAGCGGTTATCCAGAATCGACGAAGAGTTGATACCGGCCCATAAGTTTCTCCCGTACACTTTATCAGGACATTCCCGGGAGGCAAGGATAAGCGAACTGACCGGACAATTGCGCGACGAGGTTTTCCGGTATTTCCCTGAAAAGGCTGCCCCGCTGGAGCCGGTCTGGGGGGATAAAAAGATTCTGCAGAGCCGTGCTGTCCAGAGCGTAAGCTTCAATTCCTTCGCTGAGCTGCGGGTGCGGGGTATCTATTCCCTGCCCACTGTTTCGGCGTCCCGCACCAGGATGCCTGCCGTTCTTCTGGTGGATCACCGCCGGGGAATTCCGGTTTGGGGGAACGAGCAGCTATTGGAGGGAAACCGCTGGGGAGACCGTGCGGTGCTGGTAGTCGAAACTCTCGACAGGGGCAGACGGGCTCTGGAGGAAAACCTGAGGAGCTTCAATGATAATGACCTCGTCCATCATATGAGGCGCCAGGCAATGGTAGCCGGCACAACGCTCAATTCAATGGAAGTCTACGAGATTCTTCGCGCGCTGGAATTTCTCAGAGCCCGGCCCGAGGTGGACCCGGACGATATCACGATTATCGGTAAGGGAGAAGTGGGAATCAACGGCCTGTACGCCGGACTCCTGGACGGCGCCCGGGAGCGGGTAATCCTCGAGTCGCCCCCATCTTCCCACAGGCAGGGACCCTGCTATCTCGGCATTCTGAAATTTACGGACATCCCCGAGGTGATCGGATTGATGAGCGAAAAAGTGAGGATCTACGGTGAAGTCCCTCTGGAGCTTGAACTTTTTCTGGAGAAGAGCGGATTGGATAATTCCGTGCTGTCGGAATCTCTACTGGATTGTCTTGCAAAATCCCGATAGAATGGATACGGAGTGCAGTATCTAATCAGATATGGTAAGTTTTAAAATAATCGGTCTTGGGATCTATATCCTCATCCAACCAGACGCTTAATCCGACTCCTGCTTCAGGATCCTTACCTTTGTCGGCATTGTAGTATTGATGGGGCTCCCGGCCGAAAAACATTACCGAATCGCCTTCCTCGAGCTCCACGTCAGTACTCCCGATCCGGATGCCCACCCTGCCTTTAAGGCAGAACAGGATCTCCTCTCCCGGATGGCTGCGAGTCCGCCCCTCGCCATCTACCTCAATTATCACCGCGTTCATGTGGCCGAATGGCAATTTGGCCATCAGATCACCTACCCGCAGGCCGGGTTCTTTAGTATCCGAGCGGCTGTGGACTCTGGGTTTTTTCCGTCGATATACGTAAAAGTCCTTGTCCTCCTTGGTCTTCATATCGATCAACTCATCGACCGACACGTCGAGTGCACTGCAGATATTTACCAAGGTTTTCAGATTGGGACGGCCTTCCCCCTTCTCTATCCTGACGATAGTATTTTTGTCCACCTGCGCGATCTTGGCCAGCTGTTCGATACTCAACTCCCTGAAATAGCGAAGCCGTCTTACTCTGGATGCCAGCATCTCCGATCGAAAGTCCATGCTCCCCTCCCGAAAGCTTCCTTAATCGTCCAAGCCGATGGTAAGCGCCTTGGGAAAATCAATCGGTGAATAGTCCTTGCCCGGAATCAATATACCACCCGCCCGAGCACTTGTCAATTGCCTACCAATAAATTCGCTCTTGACAATTATTACGAGTATTACTATAATATTAGTAACATCCTAATATATTAAGAACAAATATTGTATTGGGAATGAATCATTGAGAGCGAATAATCGCGTAAGTAGTTTAGATATTTGATATTACAATATTCAGACAAACCAGCCCGTTTCGACTTGTAAAGCATGGGATCCGAATAATACCACGTTTTCAGCAAAATCCCATCCCGGTTACTCAAGTGGATAAGGTTTATCGCAGTCTTCTGGAAAAATTCCCGGGAATATCGAAAATCACAAAAGAGCAGGGCCATCTTACTCTTTTGGAATTTTCCAAGAATTTTTTTTCCTACGACGCTGAACCCATTCAATCTCTCGACGACTTTATCGAAGTTACCGGCAATTATTCAAGGAGGCTGCTTGGCAGCCAGACCGCTGTGCTGCTCGAAAAATATTTTGGCGAAACTCCGGTCGCACTGACAGCCAATCATCACGGAGTCAGCTACAAGTCGATAACTCTTCAGGGCGAACTGATCTTTGCACTGCCCGCGATAGTCGACTCCGACGGTGCAGGCGTGCCGGTGGTGATGGTGCTGGCCTGCGGAATCGTACCGTTGTGCAACTGTACTTTCCCCAGGGGGATCGTTCTTTCCAGGGAAATCGAGGTATCCGTCTCTCTTACAAAAAAGGTACCATCCTCATTGAAGATCCCGCTCATTCCCGAGAAAGAATCTCATTGCCTGGTAAGCCTCGCACCCCCTGTGGATCGACAACAACTGAACAAAGCGAAGAGCAGCGTTGCAAGACATTTCAACCTGGGGAATCTCCTGACCGGAGAAAAAAAAGTTCTTCTCGACCTTTTGAACGAAGAATATGACCGCCAGGAAGTCCTGGGCCAGACCGATTATTCCGACCAGGCCGTGATTCTGAACCGTGGAATCTGGAGGAGAATCTTTGGTCCCGACCTGAGAGATGAAATACCTGAAATCGTGTACCTGGAAATGGAGCGGATTGTCGTTTTCCTGCTGGAAAAAGATTTGCGCGATCAGGGGTCGTTGCTTTACAACGTTTTCTTCGATTCGCTCCTGCGGGAGAGGGTGATCAACAATCTCGATGGAAAAATGGGCTGCTGGGACCGGCGGAAATTGACCGATCTATTGAGCGGTATAGACGAGGATCCGCTTGGAAGCGAGGCGTTCCGGGGCTGCGGTTCCATTTTTTTCTGTTTCGTGGACAGCCGTGGAAGGCGCGTCCCGGCCCTGCTGATCCAGAACGACTCGAAGCCGGTTCTGGTGGGAATTGTACCCGGCCGGAAAATGTCGATACCCTTCACCCCGCAGGAAATAGGAATCGCTTTGAAAAAACGCGAGCTGATTCCCAGCCTGTTTTCGAGTTTTACTGCTCTGGCTTTCGCCCGTGGAATCAAGTGTATCGGCGGTTTCATGCAGGTAGACTACCTGCCCGCCATGCAGCAGGGTCTGGTTCGGGCCTTGGAAGGCCGAGAGTACGGCGATTGGGCGGAAAAGATAGCCCGTGTCCCGACGAACAATTTCGTAACCGGGATGAATGTCATCATGACGCGTTACCCGGATGGATCAGCCAAGCCTTCCGGCGCGGTAGAACTGATCGCTGCAGGCGGCCTGACTGTGGAAGATCTCGACCGGATTAAAAATATAAAAGTCAGTGACGCCAATCTGTCCGGTTTGCTCGAATCTTACGCCGAAGTCGTATCTGGAGAGAAGGAGGTAAGGTCCAACCTTCCGGCGATCAGCTCGCGCTACCTGGAAAAAATAAGAAGCCGGCTGGTGGAGAAATATCTGTGAACGCTGAAACTTTCATGACTGAGTTGTCTCGAAATATTCCTTCAATAATCAGGGGTCAAGTCTGGAAGGTATAACGGGATTGCCAGGAATTTTCACGGAGTTCGCCCTTCAGTCTCACCTTAACAGGAGTTCCGCCTATGATATACGAATCTTGTTATTATGGTTTGGCTGACGAAAGATTTTTCTGCATCGGAGGATTTATGAAACGAAAAGTATTTTATCGAGCCGGAGTGGCAATATCGATGTCCGTGGCACTGCTTCTGCTGGCGATCGCAACTGACCTTACCGCCCAGCTCGCCACCGGTAAGATCGAAGGTGTCATTCGTGATAAAGACACCGGAACGGCAATGCAGGGAGTTCAGGTAATCGTCGAGGGCACACGCCTGGGCAACGTTACGAATGCGGACGGCTACTATTTCATTCTCAACATCCCTCCCGGGCAAAAGGACATCACTTTCACCTACACGGGCTACCAGAAGACAACCGTAGCCAATCAACTGATCCTCGCCGGCCAGACCACCACGGTGAACGCCGAATTGAGCTCCACCGTGGTGCAGCTGGAAGGAATCATAGTAGAAGGTGAAAGCGAAGTGCTCCTGCCGCGAGACAATACTGTTTCCAAGCGCAGGATGACTTCCGAATATATCTCAGAGGCGCCGGCTACCAAGCTTGAGGACCTCATGATACTCGAGGCCGGTGTGCAGATCGGCGGCGGCGGCGGAAAAGCCCAGGGGCTGCGCATCCGCGGCGGAAGACTGGGTGAGGAGCTGATGGTGGTGGACGGAGTTATGATGCGCAATTACACGGCCGATCCGTTCGACGGCACCTGGAGCGGCGGGAACTGGTGGCATAGCGCCCGGAATGAAAACGAGGCGCTCACCGGCCAGGATACGAACCCGCTCGAGTTCTCCACTCTCGCCGTAGAAGAAGTGGACATCATAACCGGCGGCTTCCAGGCCGAATACGGCAACGCCCAGTCGGGTATCATCAACATCGTCACCCGCGAGGGCGGACCCGAGTACAGGGGCAGCATCCGGTATGCCACCGACCAGCAGAACCCTCGCACCTCTGATTTCGGCTACAACCAGCTCATTGCCTCGATCGGAGGACCGATTCCGGTTCTTGGCAACCTGTTCTTTCACCTTTCCGGCGAAATGCAGGGCATGGCGGATAACTCTCCGACCCATGCGGACGAGGGTTTCCGCGGCGTAAACCAGACATTTGTCGACCGGCTTAACGCCTCGGTGGTAAACGATCCAGTTTTAAGCAGCCCCGAAAACGCATTCAGCCTGGAAGAGTTCAGGATAGGGCGGGAGTTCTATGCCAGCAAGACCGGTAAGAACGCCTCCTTGTGGTCTCCGCCCAATCCGGTGCGGCGCAGCGAAAACTGGGGCGACAGGACCATGGGCGCGGGAAAAGTAAGCTACTCGCCTTTCAGGGGACTGAAGTTTACCGGCACTCACAACATTTCGAGAAACCAGCGGGCTTACCCGAATGGGCCGAGCGAGGCGAGTGGGAATTACTTCCTGGACGGCTTTGTCACTAAAAGTCAACTGCCGTACAGAAACTGGGGGACCGATACTTCTGCGGTTATTCCTCAGTCCAGGGCCCGTAGGATCAAGACCTACAATACTCTCTTCGGGTTCGACTGGGATCTTCTGAAGAGCGCCCAGCGCAGTGCGACTGCTCAGTTCCGCTATACCCATTTCATGAACACCAGCGTCAACGGCTCCAACCTCGAGGTCAACTTCGAGAGGAACACCATCATGAGCTGGTCGCCGGAGGACATCAAGTTCGAGGTGGAAAACTACCCCGACCGCTGGGTTCAGATGACCACGGATGCCAAACGCCAGTACTATCCGGATGGGGTAACATACTGGTATCAAGGCTGGTTTTTCGAAACTCCCTTCCGGATGTTCGAGGAAAACCTTTACCTGCTTCAGTACCGTTATGGCCGCGAAAGGCAGCATAACTTCAAGCTGGATTTCGATTTTCAGATCGACCGCTGGAACAGGGCGAAATTCGGAGCCCAGTATTCGGCTCTCGACAACCTCAAGATCAACCCCGGCAACTGGAATGCTCCGAGGGTATACGATTACGAGTTCAACTACACGCCCAGAATAATGGCTTTCTACATCCAGAACAGAACCGATCTGGGAGATTTCGTCTTTGATTACGGAATGCGTTTCGATTCATTCAGGCCCAGGGAGAACTGGGGTCTTTCTGAGACGAACCGGAGCGGAGAGGGGACTTTCCCCCAAATAAAGAAGGAATGGTCTCCGCGGTTTGATGTCGGCTTCCCGGTCACGGACAGATCGCAGCTTCGTTTTTCCTACGGAACGTTCACTCAGATCCCCAATATGTCTATCATGTACAGCGGCGGCAATCAGGGATTTCTGGATTTCACCCGCACCGACGCCTTCGAAGCCGGCTTGAGCTACGTAGCATCCGAAAATGTCGTACTGGAGATGGTGGCCTACTATCGGGATATAATAGGCAATATCGCCAGCAAAGAAACTTTCCGGGATTACTGGCTCTTTTTCAGCGAAAGAAGAGTCAGGGGCTGGGGTAGCTCGTATACCAACAGGGACGATGGCAATATCAAGGGCATGGACATCACCCTGAGAAAGAGGTTTTCGCAGAGCTTCTCCTTTGACGGGATTTACACCTTGCAATTTTCCCGGACAACGGGAAGCGCACCGAACCAGGCCCTCAGCAACAACTTCGCCTACGATCCCTCCACCGGAGAAGCTCAGGTTAATCCGGATGATCTGCGGCCGATCGAGGGAGACCGGACGCACATGTTCACCACCAGGGTGAATTATCTGTTCCCCGAGGATTTCAGGGCCGGTTCGATCAGCAACCTGCTTCTGAGCGACCTCAGACTTTACGGTGCTCTCAACGTTCAGAGCGGAGCGCCCTATGGCGGGGCCATGATGTTCCGTGGCCGCTGGGGCTACAATCTCGATGTCAGGTTAACCAAGAGCTTCCCCGTAGGCGGCTCACGTCGTATCAGTATCTTTGCAGAAATCTACAACCTCACCAACCGTAAGAACCACACCGGTTATCCCAAAGCCTACAGATACGATACCTATCAGTACGGCCACGCACCCGTGGATGGCTGGAGATGGGATATCCCGGGGAGAAACCGTATCGAGGATGTCAGGTTCAACGCGGATTTCAACGGTGATGGTCTCCTGACAAGGCTGGAAGCGACCAAGGGCGAGATAGCTTACCAGATGATGAGAGCGACGATGGATGCGGGCCAGTGGGGAATGGCCAGGCAGATAAGATTCGGCACCGAGTTTCGCTTTTAGACAGCGATATTTTCATATCGGCGATTAATTTCCTTCAATCGGGAGATTTATATGCTGCAACTGAGATATTATAAAATCTTCTTTGCCCTTGCAGCCCTGGTCGCCGGCCTGGCCAGCCAGGCCTCCGGCGAAAAGCTGCAGTCCAGGGTAAGTCAGGGCAACAACATGCAGGTGCACGTCATTTCAGGCGCTTGTGGCCCCTTCCATTATGACTATACTGCCACGCAATCCAAGCACATGTTCCCGGCCGGTTCCGGGAACACCTGGGGCCATGGCGCCATGGGCTTCATGCCCTGCGCGGTGAGCGACCTGAATGGCGACGGCGCGCCTGAAGACACGGTGATGCCACCTGACGGCAGAAACTGCTACGGCTTTCTGGGCGGCCCGGAAGCGGTCGATGAAATCGCCGCTATCTTCGCCTCGGGGCAGAACACCGGCTCGATCGCCGCTGACATCAATCACTGGCGGGTCTGGTCGAGCCTCGATGACGACGACCTCACCGACTGGCCGGTGGGCGGCCGGCAGGGACGCTCCCCCGGGGGAGAAATCATCAGGCACGGCGCCGAAACTATTTTTACCGCTACCGGGGATGCGTTAAGGACTTACGGTTATGGCCACCCGGTAATGTACTACCAGGAAAACTCGTTTTATTTCCTGAATTACGGCGAAAGCAACGACATGGTCTATGTCGAAACCGAAACTTTCAACATGTCCGAGCTGCTCAAGTACAATGCAACTCCGGCTTATGCGACTATGGGAGCCGCTATGCCGGACGGCTGGACGTGGATCGGCGCGGCGGCATACTACCAGTTACGCTATTTCACCTGGGGCGGCAGCTCCTCTCCCTGGAATAATTTGTTCGGATATCATTACGCGAAGGATATTGACGTAACGTTCAACACGAGTCCCACCCAGGCCAGATGGAATCCGCCGGAGTACGCCCTTTTCTGTCTCGCTCCACTGAAAATGCCGACCCACACCAAAACCGGCGAAGCGATGACGCTGACCAACTTCAATGCCGCGGGAGGCAGTTTCGGCGTCAGCGGATCGCTGCAGTTGGCGCTGAGCGGGAAGAGTCCGGCACAGGTGTACCGCAATATCATGGACACGCAGGATTTTTTGAAGGGTGTAATAAATCCCCTGACCGGCAGGCATCACAACGCCTGGCCCGGCAAGCTGGAGCCCACTGACACCAGGTACAACCAGTGGGTCTGGGGCGGCGGCGGACCGTGGATCACCGATAGATGCTACGGCGAGCTGCACGACGTGGCGCCCAGGGAATCCTACAAATTCGACTACGTCATGTATTTCGTCTACCCGGCGATTATTCCCTTTACGCCGCCGCCGCTGGATGCCGCCAACATAGATGCCCAGGTCATCCAGCAAGGCCTGGCGCCGGCGGAGCGATACGCGGAGGTAGCGAGGATCGTATACAACGGCGGCTATATGCTGCCGGAAACACCCCAGCCGCCCGCCCTGACC
>Ga0214473_10000165_pt1 | contig 94011 bp, 93 predicted proteins | sample RVTome_7_FD_203509 | JGI IMG/M metagenome (GOLD analysis project Ga0214473, IMG submission 203509) | Soil microbial communities from uranium-contaminated site in the Upper Colorado River Basin, Wyoming, United States - RVT98D197 | ecosystem: Environmental > Terrestrial > Soil > Contaminated >... | reverse complement strand
TAGTAAGTCGTAGGTCCAAGAATGCCTCCTGTTGGATCTATCTCCTCCAACGTGGGCAGGTCTAACGTGACAGCCTCGGCTCCAAAGTTGTTTGATTCGCCGAGGTCGGGCTCGGACGTTGGATAGCTGCCGCTGATGTTGATGTCTGTTGCTGTTGCCATCAGGCCACCACTGCCGGTCCACTCCACTCCATGTACACGCCATTCCTGAAGTGTTGCCAGGCTTTCCCAGCATCCGTCGTGAGTGTGTAGTTTCCAAAGTTTGTTCGCCCCTGACGGAGCCAAGGTACGGTTCCCAAGAAGCGCGGTTCGAATGGGAATGCGGTTGGCACTCCACCCCCAGGATATTGTGTTCCACGCATGCCAGCCCAAAGGACAACAGACAGAAGGTCTGTGGAACTGGAGTATACCGAGTCTGCTGCCGTCGCCTCTACGATGACGCTGGCTGCAACAGTCGCACCATACAGATAGTTCCAAGCACCAAGAGTTGCTGCAACGGGACGTGTGATTTTATCACCGAAAGAAGTGCCTTCTCCACGAGCGGTGTTATCTGAACGACCCGTGGCCCATGCAATATCGTTCATGTAGTTACCGACATTCAATCCGTAACCATCACCATAGGCAAATAGTCTAGACAAGTTGTCGGCCGGAAGGGGAGCTGGCTCATTGTCTGCGATGCCCATGAGGAACATCTCGCTGTTGCCCTGTCCTGACACGAAGCGCAACATCATGACGAAGGATTGCCCCGTGTCATCTCCAAGCATCGTGTAGCGGTAGATCGTTGCAGCGCTGGCCCCGCATCCAGGCGTCGTACCTTGATAGAGAGTCCCATTGGCCGTGTCGTACCACTGTGCTGTGTGCAGATGCCGCCCTGCCACAGCAAAATCACCAGCAGAAGTCCCACTAAATCCCGGGGCTACCGAGATGACAGGCGTGGTGCCGTTGGTTGAGAAGTCCGTACTGTTTTCGTTGCAGATCCGGACCTGCCATGCGGTCGCATGTGGGCTCTGCAAGATGATCCGGCCGTTCGTGCTTGTACCTGCACCTCGATAGCCCGTGCCACCACTTGTCGTTCCAGAGGCGGGGATCGAGGCGAAATTGTCGGACTCGTACAAGTACCACTCGATGCTGTCATCGGCCTCGGCTGGCGGAAACTCAGCAGTTCGGTAGTCTACCAGCAACCGATTGTTCGGCACATCGATAGCAGTGACCCTAAAGATGCCGGAGTTGTGCTTCGGGTTTGCTGTGCTTTTCATCACAAGAAGCCGATTCACGTCCCCTGCCACTACCGTGTGAGACGCAACCGGAATGCCGACGTAGTATTCCAGACCGACACCGTAGTTGATGCCAGCCTTTGTACCGGCTCCGAACGTCGGGGCCACTGTAGGAGTTGAATCCCCTGTGGCGATGAGCAGCGTACCAACTGCGTTGATGGCGAAGTTCGTGTCGCCAACGTAGGTGAACTTGAGCACCCGCCGGAGGAATAGACTGAGCAGGTAAGCATGTGCCTTTGGCGCAGTGTTAGTCCCGAGCAGATCCCTACAAAGGTAATTAGCCATATCAGAACCCCAGTGACATCAGGTTGAAGGGCAAGATCGTGTTGTCCCAGGGGAACAGAATGCTGGTGTTCAAATGCAGCCACTCACCATTGGTGCCAATGCGCTTGTAGTTCGGCAGTGCTGTCGTCGCCATCCGCATTCGTCTGAGCTGTGCTCTGGCTAGGGCATACTGACCAGCAGTCTTGTGGTGCCCAATCAGCACCGGGGATGTCAACCCTAGCCCACGCGGATAGTTGAATCCACGGTCCCCGTCGAGGTTATCATTGAATGCTAGACCTTCAGAGGCGGTGCTGTCCGTACCAATTCCCTGCACCGAGCGTGTCAGAGGCAGGTGATTTCGGGTGACCGTGTCAGGGCATACCATCCACCAGTAGCCGCTGAGGTTCAGTGTGCTGGAAGTCACGATCATGTTGGCCACACCCCAACAGCAAGCGGCGATGGGGTTTGGGTCTTGAGCTAGCGTGTAGAGCCGCTTTGGGATCTCGATGTAGTACCCACCCGTGGTGCCGGTTGTCATCCCGAAACCCGAAATGTGCATGATGACCGAGTTTTCGTCCGCGATCATCGTGAACAGGCAGTAGGTGCCCGATGCGCTGTTGTGTAACCCGCTTGTATTCGAGTTCGGAAAGATGGCCGTTGATCCATCTGTGAACGCGGCACCGGTCCAAGTCCCTCCTGGGCTCAGAATCATGTCGATGTTGGTGGGTGTCGAAATCCCGGTCTTCAGACGGAACTGGACCTGGCTGCTCGCCTGGCCCGCATTGATCAAAGTCGGAGTGAATTGGAGCACCACGTAATGCGTAACTGCTACCCACGCCAGCCCGCCCACCGTTGCTAGGTCGATGATCCGGTACTGGATGCTGCTTCGACTCGTGAATGAGGGCTTCAGCGTAGTCGGATCAGGGACTCCTCCGTTCGCAACCAAAAGTCTAAGCTGTGTTGAGCTTGGTACACCAATGATCTGGTAAATCGAATTCTCCGATGTTGGGTCACCGGGTTTCCAGACAACGAGATGTTTATTCAGATGTGCAGAAGTGAACGTTGCACCCGCCGAATCAAACGTGTCGGCTCCAACGATTGTCGCCCCGTCACTGCCAGTGGCAAGGACCGTTGTTCCCTCGAAACCATTAGCTGGTCCGGCCGTAGGGGTCGTGGGCATCCCGCCAGGCGTGGTCAGCAGAGCGGTTCCGTTGACGCAGTAGCCCCAGAACTCGTAGATCATACGTAAGGTGATCGCCGTGGCCCTTGCCGACGGCGAGTACGTCAGGGGATCAACGACCAGTGATCGAACGAAGTAGTCAGTCATGATCAACCTGTATCTTAACTAGGGGCATGCTTCAGTTCTCCGTTGGCCTCACCAGGTGAAGTCGCCTTCGAGCTTCTTCTGCCTGAGCCTGGAAATGACGTGGGGACCGTAGGCCAAGTGAGCGTGAAGACCCCCAGCCCACCTCTTTCGGTCCCAGTCGGACCCGGCTTTGAGGGCTCTGTCCCGTCGGACCTGGATGTTGAAGGCTGCGGCCTCGATCATTTGTGCCCTGTAGGGCTCCCAGGCCGGTGCGTGGGCCATGATCCAAACGGCATAATCCACAGAACCCTCGTCGTAGAACACATCCTCTGGGAAGGAGGCCAGGGCGGCATGGGTCAGCTCGTGGGTGATCTTCTCCAGGGTGCAGCCAGGATTTCCCTCTATGACCGAGGAGAGAGTGATCCTGCCGGTGCTCGGGTCGAAGCTGGCATTGGCTCCTCCAGCATGAGCCCCATCGTGCATGGCCACGATTTCGACGAGAGGTTCTCGCTGGTAGCCTCCGAAGGCGTTGGCCACGAAGACATAGGCCCGGCTGGCCCATTCCTCGACGAACTGGTTCCAGTCAGTCTTGAAAGCCCGACAGACGAACCGCTTCTGGGCGGTCTTCGATTTCTCGGAGGCCATCCGCAGGAGGGCTGTAACTTCGTTCGGGAACTCGGGCATCTACAGGGGTGAACGCAAAAGAACTTTTACCCCCAGTGAAGGGAAGGAGCCCGAATGCCCAGCAACTTCCTCGTCCCAGGCTTCGTCACCAATCAGGGACAAAGCATACCATCCGTTACCCCCGATGGCCTCGTTTCATGGCGAGGACAATCGATGGCTCCTCTTTCGGTTGTGACTGCCTTGAATGGTGCCGTCTTCTCAAGTCCTGGAGGGGGTGTCTTTCCGCTTTCACTGGTCCCGGGTCAGAGGGGCACGTTGGATGTCCAGTACACTTCTGGTGCCGTGATCCTGTTGACTGCGGCTTCAGGCTCTATTGTGACCGTGGATGGCTCTCTGCTAGTTGATACTGAGACATTCACGCTCGACGATGGAGTCAACCCACCGTCTGTCTTCGAGTTCGATGATAACGCCACAGTAACTCCTGGAAATGTCGCTGTGGCTTTTACGGGTGCAGACTCGTTGGCCACCGTCAGGGCCGCCATCATCGCAGCTATCAACACGGCTGGTTCCCTGGACATCACGGCTTCTCCGGGTACTCCAGGGCAAATTCTCCTCGTGAACGACACCCCCGGATCCGCTGGCAACGTCACGATCACAGAGACGGTCGCTGATGTGGGCTTTGTTGTGTCAGGGATGAGCGGTGGCTTGGATGCTGGTCCAGAGAGAACGGTCCTGTACCTCACCAACAACCTGACGACTCCTACAAAGTACATCCTTCTCGCGGTAGACAGCCTCAATCGCCCGCTCCTCCGTATCACGGATGCGGTTGGAATGCTTGTCGCAGAAGTCACTCCTTCCACGGCCTCGTTTTCCCCAGGAGCCCCGATGTCGGTTCGCTTGAGTTGGGATTCTGAGAACCTCCTCTCGGGTTCTGCACGACATGCTTCTCTGACTGTGAACGGTGTAGCTGTCCCAGACATGGATTGGACTACGGATCCCACAGCGGATTGGATCTCGTTCCAGCCGACCTATCTAGTGATCGGCCAAGGGCTCGGAGCGTCGGCCTTCAACGGGGTCATGGTGAACACCCAGCTCTCGAATCAAGTTTCTCCTTGATTTCGGGACGTTAGAAAAATCGACATCGCCCGGTTGATTTTTCTGTGGCTGAGGCGTCTAACCGGTGTACATTACCAGGAACCGGAGGATCTCCCTAACAAGGAACTCCTCTTAGAGCAATCATGTTCGCTACCAAACTCCATCTCCAAACCACAGCGAAGGCAGAAGCCTTGACGGTGTGGTGTGTCTGCGGAATGGGTCTAGGACTGCGCCAGGATAGTTCGTATCTCGTTCCCGCCACCTCCATCAAGTTCGCCAATCCGGAGGTGGGTACTTAGGCGGCAAAGTGACAACCCGAGAGGGATCATGAGGCCGCCAAAGGGAAACCGAGGCGGCCTCGGTCGTTTCAGGGTCAAAAACACGGAGTATGAAGTTGTCGCTGGGACGACAGTCGCGCTGTAAACGCGGTGCCTAACGGCTAAGTGGTTCGATTCCATCATGCTCCACAAGGAAAGAACGATGTCTCTCAAGGAACTCAAACGCACCGGCTCCCGATTCAATCATCGGGGGTTGGCGTCAAGGTGACGCAGCGGACTTTTAATCCGAGAGAGGCGGGTTCGATCCCCGTGCCCCCGACCAGGTGAACATCATGATCAAGCTCAAGCGAAAGCCGGTGATACCGGCACTCAAACAAGAAAGGGGAGCATAGCTCAACGGTAGAGCAGCCGGTTCTTACCCGGTCGATCTGAGTTCGATTCTCTGTGCTCCCACTCCCACGGGTCTGTGGTGGCAATGGATAACATACTCGGCTCTTACCCGATGAGATGAGGGTTCGACTCCCTCCAGACCCACGAAGTGATGCAGTAGATATTCAGGGTTCGTCCAATAGGCAAGACAACGGTCTCTGAAGCCGTGAATCTCGGTTCGATCCCGAGACCCTGAGCCGGAACAAGAATCACACAGGTGGTTCTCTGGTCCTTGACAACTCGACAGGATTTGGAACGCCACTGAGGCACTCTTCGGAGTGCTGAAGCAGCCGGAGCGTGATCGACCTTCATAGCGAAGGGCTCCAGCGGCCGGGACTGCGGAAGTGATGTTTCTCTCCTGGACTCGTCTGCGGGAACAGTCGGGAAGATCACTTCTCGGCTGTTCCCACAGTTTTTCCAGGGTGGGCATAGGTAAGCCGCCTCCGCTGTTAACGGAAGGTCATGCAGGTTCGACTCCTGCCCCTGGAGCCAACGGTAGATGACCTCGTGGAGTTGCCTCCCAGCAAGTCCTTGCAACGGGATGACCTGGGTTGCCATGAGCGAGTTTGCCGACACGACCCGTAAGCTGACAAGGTGTAGCGGCGGCCTGTTAAGCCGACGGTGGAAGGTTCGATCCCTTCACGGGTCGCCAAGCGACGAATGCCTGAGGGACTACAATCGACCAAGGGCAAGCCAGGCCCGGAGCCTTGCGGAGGCAGATTCCGCCTCGTGACCTCGGTCACGAGATTGGCACTTAGAAGGGCTCCTACACTGGCTGTCTCTCGAATCCTCGTCGTCGCTTGAAACTATGGTGACGTTACCCAACTGGTGAAGGGGGCCGGCTGTGACCCGGTCAATGGCGGGTTCGATTCCCGTACGTCACCCCAAGGCCGAATGCTGTTGTGGAATACAATCTCTTGTAAAGAACCAAGTTCTACAGCGAAACCTCGTCGGCCTTTAATCATGTCTCTTTGGGGGCAGATGAGCCCTGCAAGGTTGGTTTGAATCCGACCCGATGAACCCTGTTAGTCTAGCAAGTCTCCTCCTGAATTTTGTCACAACACACGTTTGCCGGCGTAGCTCTCTAGGGAGAGCACCTCATTTGTAACGAGGTTTAGGCGGGTTCGAATCCTGTCGCCGGCTCTGCGGGATGGAGCAGCCTGGTAGCTCGTCGGGCTCATAACCCGGAGGCCGTAGGTTCAAATCCTACTCCCGCTACTGAGTCCGAATGCCGTCGGGATTACAATCACCGAAAATGAAAAAGATCTCGGCATCTCCTAGTCGGACTTGTTCGGCCCCATCGTCTAATGGTAGGACGTTACTCTTTCAAGGTAAGAACCGGGGTTCAATTCCCCGTGGGGTCACCATCCATAGCAGACGGAGCTAAAGAAGTAGTCTGCTGACGGCCGCAGTGAGCCTCATCACTGAATGTGGTCTGCTGGATAACCACACGGTGAAAACCCGAAAACCCAGCCTCAACCCTCAGAAGCTAACCTGGTGGAAGCGTCTGCCTGAAGAGCAGAAGGTGTTGGTTCAATTCCAACCTGAGGGACCAGGAAACACTCGTGAAGGTTTGCCTGGACCAGCTAGCACAAGTAACGAGAGTTGACTGCCAGGAAAGTCTGGCTGATGGTGGATCAAATTGCACCGTTTGAGGTACGCCACTCTAGCCTCAATAGGGTCACCTACCTGAATACAATGAGGGACGGCAAATGGTGCTCTGCCGTTCCGCTAAATTTTCTTGGCTGTTGCTCCAACTACTTGTGGTAGTTTAGAGGCATGAGGACATGTCCAAAGTGCAGACACCCGAAAGATCCGGAGAAGGACTTCAATTGGCGGTCGAAAAAGAAGGGCACTCGCCAGAGCATCTGCCGCCAGTGCCAACGGAAAGTCAATCTGAAAGGGTATTACGACAATCCCAAACCGTTCAGGTTGAGAACCTTGGCCAAGAGGCACGAGAGTCGGAAGAGGGTGTTCGAAATCCTTCAAGGGAAATCTTGTGTAGACTGCGGGGAGAATGACCTTGTAGTCCTCGATTGGGATCATGTTCGAGGGAAGAAGTTGGCTGGTATAGCTAGGATGATTATGAACGGTCACTCCTGGGCCAAGATTCAATTAGAGATGTTGAAGTGCGAGGTTCGGTGCGCCAACTGCCATCGCCGAAAGACAGCACGCGAGCAAGGTTGGGTAAAACTTAGGGCTAAGGCTGAGGTAGCCGGACGGATTCCAAATCCGTTGCCGAGTGGGTTCGACTCCTACTAGCCCTGCCGCTGAGAGTTGAATGCCGTGAGGATTACAATGGCTAAACGAAGTCTTCGCAACACCTAGTCAACTCGAAGCAAATGGGGTCATCGTACAACGGGAGTACGCTGCGTTCGCATCGCAGAAATTGGAGTTCGATTCTCCATGACTCCACTACGGGGATGTAGTTCAACGGGAGAACGGAAGGCTGGCAGTCTTCTAATAAGGGTTCGATTCCCTTCATCTCCACTAAGCATCGAATGCGGTTGGGATTACAATCGTCCCGCCAATGCTCATCACTTCGGTAGTGGGTATTGGGGGACGATCCACTTCGGCCGGAGTGAAGCCCGGTTAGTGGTGGGTTGATGGTCTCCTCCATAACTCGTCGATGCTGTGCCCGTAACGCCTAAATGGTGAGGCACCGCTCTCGTAAGGCGGATAAGCCGGTTCGATTCCGGCTGCGGGCTCGATGTCTCGTGCATACGGCTTCAATGTCCGTTACACACGGGGCAGGTGTTGAACCTGGGAAGGCACGACTTCACCTAGGTCTTGGAGATGCTTGCGTCTCTCAACACAGCGGCTACAGAATAGCGGGAGCTGAGGTTGGGCAGGTTTCCGGTCATCCCCCGTCGATATCATCCCCACCGAATCTGTAGTGCAGCCCGGAGACGTGAAAACCGGATCTGGCTAGGTAGCTCAGAAGGTAGAGCAGCGGATTGAAAATCCGCGTGTAGTCGGTTCGATCCCGACCCTAGCCACCAAGCGACGAATGCCAGTAGGGATTACAATCGCCTTCTAAGCGGGTGACCCAGGTTCGAATCCTGGCGGTGCAACAGAACAAGACTCATTGCACTGTCGTCTAGTGGTCAGGACACCTAAACGGAGTCTCTGCAATTCTCGTCGTCGCTTGAATCGGGGTGTAGGCCAATGGTAGGTCGCCTGTTTTGGGTACAGGAAATTGGGAGTTCGATTCTCCCCTCCCCGACCATCGAATCCCATCGTGACCCTAACCTAGTTCGTTTAGAGATAATTGGCCCGATGGTCCCTTTAAGAACCCATCATCCACGGGCCAGTTTTTCTGAATGCTCAAGGCATCGAGATTCCGTCCACGGACAACAGCATCAGCGATGTCCTCTGCGATGCCACGAGATATGCCGGTGGCGTCTCGGATGACCTCCATCAACCGATCAATCTTGTGCTGCTTCTTCTCCTTCGGGACGTACTTGAAGGAGAATCTTTTGGCTACTCGTTGGGCCAGCGAGTCCATATCGAGTGATGGGTCAACAATGGAAAGTCAACTGGCCGGGGGCCAGACTCGCTTGGAAGGCGATGTGTACCTGAAAGGGTATGGGGATCAAGACCTCGGCTTTCCGCCAACGATCTGTACCCGCCAGGCCCGGAAGGGAGCAACGGAACAGGTCGTCTATGGAAAATGAATTGGCTAGGAGCCAAGCCTGCCTCGAAAGCAGTGCGGTCCTTTACGGGACTGGGGATCAAGACCTCCGTTTTCCGCTACCGTTGCGCACTGGGGGCAGTTAGTGAGAAATCACTGGACACTTCTGGTAGGCGGGCGGTTATGGAGAGCAAAGAGTGTGTGGACGCTCAACGGTTTGCTAAACCGATTGCACCGAAAGGTGTCTGGTTCGACTCCAGTGTTCTCCGCATGTAGCTATCAGGGCGAAGGCTCAAGGTGGGCCACCAGTCTGGGGGACTGGCGTTGGCGGGTTCAATCCCCGCCGCCCTGACCAATCAATCTCGAATGCCGACAGGGATTACAATAACGGTCCTAAGGTAGCGAGCCTGGAGCAATCCAGTTAGCGACGGCGGGAGATAGGTCTCGTACTTATCTCCTGCGGGGCGAACTGCATCCAAACTGGACACGATGTCGAAAGGCACCGTGGGGATGTAATGTGCCGGCCATACAGGCGTGACGAGCGCCAGTCTCGGTCATTCTAGTCGAGGTTGATCATGCGGGACTTGTCGTCTGGTGACGGCACTTGCTCGACAAGCAAGATCAGGTGGGTTCGATCCCCACGTCCCGTACCGCCTGATCCATTCAGAGCCCTGGGAAAGTAAATTCCGTAACCTTCTTGGTCGGGTGCGGACAGGTCTTACGACCTGGGAAGGTGCGAGCGTGGTGGTCACCAAGTCTATCTTGCCTGCATTACCCTTCCCTTGGGCTTTGAGTGGATCAGGTTTACGTCACCGTGGTGGAATGGCAGACACGCGAGCTTGAGGTGCTCGTGTCCTAAAAGGGCGTGAAGGTTCGACTCCTTTCGGTGACACCGTCGCGAATGCAGTAGGGACTACAATAAGCAAACCGGCGCTCGAAAGAGCTTGAGGGTTCGACTCCCTCTTCACTCTTCGGAGTGAGTGGTGGAACGGCAGACACACCGGTCCCGAAAGGGTTGAACGTCTCTGCAACACCTTGTCGCGACATTTGGCGAGTCGTCCAATGGCAGGACACGAGATTCTGGTTCTCGGTATCGGGGTTCGAGTCCCTGCTCGCCAACAATCTCTCCGGAAGCAACTTCAAGGAGAACAGATGACTATCAGAAAGGACAGACCCCCGTAGCTCACCTCGCTTGAAAGGAGGTGATGCTGATGTGTCGGTGGTGTTTGATTGCCACTGAGCTACTCGGCCGGCCCTGTATGTGCCGTCCTTGTTGGCGAAAGGCGTACCGCAACAAGAAGCGGTCGAAGTGAGACTCACCCCGGTCTTCGGACTGGGGCGGTACCAAATGCCTGAGGGTTTACAATCCAACCAACCTATGGAAGGCCAGGTTCGATTCCTGCCTGTATGAGCTGGTGCTCACGGACTCTCAACTACTCGTTGGTACGTTTTGGGGCATCGTCTAATGGCAAGACGCGAGTCTTTGAAGCTCGCTATGCAAGTTCGATCCTTGCTGCCCCAACCAATCGGAGATAAGGCTCAGGGTGGGCCACCGGTTTCGGGTACCGGCGTCGGCGGGTTCGATCCCCGCATCTCCGACCATCAGGGTGTCACAGTAGCATCTGCAAAAAGCGAGCTGTTGCCGCTCAAGCTCGATGCTACCCCCGCCTGGACTGAGAGGGTTGCAACTATGTTGCTGTTGCCCCCGAGAGTCAGATGGGCCGATGCTTGAGCTAGCAGGAGGTTGTAGTAGTAGGAGCCGACACCCGGCAACGTCACAGCAGCCTCGACGACTCGCATCCAGGTATCTACCCAGGCTCGCTGGGTGGTGTTTGAGCAGAATTGCAAGAGACCAAGCTCTGAGAGGATCTCATCCAAGGGAATGGCTAGGATGTCTTGCAGGTTTGTTCTCCGCTGAAGCCCGAAGAGCTGTTGGCCCTGGTCCTGCCAGAGCACGTACTTTCCCTGGTCGGTCACGTAGGGGCCGATGGCGAGTAGGAAGCTTGTCGTTGAAGGATAGACGACCACGCCCAAGAGGATTCATAAACGGTTGACAACTCGCCCCGAAACTGCCAACTTCTCAGGTCATGACGCCCATTTGGGATGTCCACGAGATCACTTTCAAGCCGGTGACGCCGGCAAGGAGTGACTCATGGCGCATCACAAGCGTGGTAAGCGGAAAGACCTTCGTGCTGGTTGTCTTTGGTGCAAGCCCCATAAGGGCAATGGTATGAAGGGCAACCTAGGTCAGCAGATTCGGCAAGAGCAGAAGGCCAGGCTCTCTGAGAAAGAACAGCGGGCCGACTACGGAAGGTAAATCGGCTAGGAGCTGAGCCCGTTTTGAAAGCGGTGCGGTCCTGAACGGACTGGGGATCGAGACCTCTATCTTCCGCCAGGTGTAGTCTACGCCCCTGTGGTCTAACGGATAGGGCATCACTTTCCTAAAGTGGTCGGTGCAAGTTCGAATCTTGCCAGGGGCGCCAAAGTGAAACGACCTTGTGCTTGGTGTGGTCAGAAGCCAGCGGTATACACGACTACCGAGTATTGCAGCTTTGCCTGTGAGTCTTCCTCTTTCAGAGCTGTAGCACCACGCTCCTCGGAAGTAACGATTGAGGAGAGCACACCGCCCCCGGAAGCTCTTGTCGAGGCAAGCACACAGCCCCCGGAAGCTCCTCGACGAAAGCCTTTCCAGCCCATCTTCCCAGACTTCGATACGGCCCCATCGTCTACCGGCTAGGACATCAGCCTCTCACGCTGAAAAAGCGAGTTCGACACTCGCTGGGGTCACCAGGAAGAGTGTAAGGTCTACGAATCTATTTGTTAGACTCACCAAGAACACGTCCCGGAAAGACGGCTTCAACCCTTTCTGCAAGGAATGCCATCGGCAGTACACTCGCCGGCATTACCGAGAAAACAAGGCTTATTATCTCACAAAGGCCAGGGCTCACAACCTTGCCTACGACGAGTTCATCAACGAGTTGAAGAGGAAGCCCTGCATAGATTGCGGTAACGAGTATCATCCGTGTGCGATGGACTTCGATCATGTTCGAGGTAAGAAGGTGATGGCCGTCGCGACGATGCGCAATCTCAGGGTCAGCCGAGAGGTTATTCTGCGGGAGATCGCCAAGTGTGATCTTGTATGCGCAGTCTGCCATCGACTCCGCACGCATCGACGACTTCATGTCCCCATGGCCTAATGGATAAGGCACAGGTCTACGAAACCTGGTTCATGAAGGTTCGAATCCTTCTGGGGACGCCAGCGACGAATGCCGGTGTTGTCTACAATGGTCAGCACGTCAGCTCGCAAGAGCTGGAGGAGTGGGATCGATACCCACCTTCGAAGAGGGAAACCTTGGAGATGAGGTGTTGACACACCAACTTTTGTCGTCGCCTTTCATTCATGTCCCCATCGTCTAATGGCTCAGGATCTCTCGTTCTCAGCGAGAAGATCAGGGTTCGACTCCCTGTGGGGACGCTACAGGCGTATAGTCTAGTTGGTTCTGGACGCCAGTCTGATAAACTGGAGGTCTGAGTTCGATTCTCAGTGCGCCTACCGAGAGTGGTGAATGCTGTAGGGATTACAATTCAAACCAGTGGTCACGGGTTCGAGTCCCGTCGTTCTCCCCGGAAACGATTACGGAGGACGTAGCTCAGTTGGCAGAGCACAGGTCCCAAAATAGTCTCTGCGTCCCTTGTCACCATTCTCAACAACTTGAGTACCTCAGATAGTTGCAGGGCTTCTCCGGCCCTGAGGAAAGTCGGGGCTCCATAGAGCAGGGTTCCAGGTAACGCCTGGGAGGCAGTGATGTCTCACTCGTTCAACAGAAAACAGACCGCCTAGTGCTTGCATTAGGTAAGGGTGAAACGGTGGGGTAAAAGCCCACCGCTCACGTGGTAACACGTGAGGCATGGGGCGAGGCCCGGAGCAAGGCAAACAGGGGACGTTCGAGGGCTGCTCGCCCGAGTCTCCGGGTTGCTGCTTGAGCCCATCGGTGACGGTGGGCCTAGAGGAATAACTATCCACGACAGAACCCCGCTTACAGAGATGCTCAGGATTGGTGCTATCGTTTAACGGCTAGGACATCTCCCTGTCACGGAGAAAATCGGGGTTCGACTCCCCGTAGCATCGCAATGGGGCCGTACGCATCTGATGAGGCGACTGGCTTGTCACGCCAGCGAGGCGGGTTTGATTCCCGTCGGCCCCGCAAACTATTTGGTGTAGCGGTGATTCTGTGGATCCGAAGACACGTGGTGACTGCTTACCTGGAGGGATTAACGAGGCAAGACCTTGCAAGTGGTCTTCCTGCGTGTACCACCAAAGAACCAGCAACAGTGACACTCTTTGTGTCTTGGATCTCGCCGATGTTGGAGAGACCCGCCTGGAAGAGATTGCTTTCATTCTTGGACTGAGTGCAGAGAGGGTTCGCCAGATCGAGTGGCAGGCGATGCGGAAGCTTCGTCGTCGATTGAGACTGATTCACAATGTCTCTGTGGCCTAATGGATAAGGCACCAGCCTCCGAAGCTGGGTTCATGCAGGTTCGACTCCTGCCAGAGACGCCGCAGGAAGGGTAGTCCTAGCTCCCAACCAAGGCTCATAACCTTGGCCATGCCGGTGCAACACGGCTCCTGCAACCAATGCCCTCGTCCTGATGGATACAGGCTTCAGCCTTCGAAGCTGATTGTTTCTCGGTTCGAATCCGAGCGGGGGTACCACCCAACCATGGGGCCATAACACAACGGGAGTGTGCTAGCCTTGCAAGCTGGAAATGAGAGTTCGATTCTCTCTGGCTCCACTAGCCGAAGCAGCGGATGACGATCTTTTGGATCGTGGGACCACCGGTTTCTTCGACTGCGTCTCCAGCACAACGGAGGGCGACACCTGCCACAGTGGTGTAACAGCAGGAGAGACTGCCCAATGCCTCCATAGCTCGAAGGTCGAGTAGTCCCTTGGTATGGGACCGGCGAGAGTTCGATTCTCTCTGGAGGCTCCGAGGTGAACGGCCTCGCCTCTCGGCACTCCTTTGTGGAGACAACCGAATAGGAAGCTGTGATAAATAGTCGGTTCGATTCCGGCACGAGTGCCCTGGTGGTGTTCGTTTGGGGATGGTCCCCACTCCGTCTTATACACGGAAGCCCGACAGGGGTCAGTCACAGTCTTGCGGGTGTAGCTCAATGGTAGAGTCCTAGCTTGCCAGGTTAGGGACACGGGTCCGATTCCCGTCATCCGCTCCGGTAACATGAACCGACGTGCTTTTCTTCTGGCCAGTCTCATAAGTCCCTGGCTTCTAGCGTCTGAGTCGAGACCGACGCTCCTGATCGGAGACAGTCTGGCGTACATGTTGTCTCCTCGGTTGTGGCGGGTTGCCAAGAAGTACGGCAAGAAGCTCCATACCTCAGCACGAGGTGGGACCAACGTGGACCAGTGGATTAAGGAACACTGGTTCGTGGATGCTCTCCGGCAATACAAGCCCGACAGGGTCTTGATCTCGTTGGGCGTCAACGATCATGGCGTGCCGGTGAATCGAATGAAGTTTCCAGAGAGAGCCAAGCGTCTCGTTGCACTAGCTTACCGACGTAAAGTCCAGGTTGTTTGGCTTCTACCCCCGAAGTTACGTTACCCAATCGACGCTGTTCGCAAAGGTATCCGAGAGAGTGGTGCGGATCGGGTTCACGATGCTGAACCATTGGGCATCAAATTGATCAACGATGGGATCCATCCTTCGGCCAAAGGCGCCGAGGACTGGGCAGAAGATTTAGGTCACTTTCTGTGGTCAGTCTGACACGCGGGTATAGCTCAATGGTAGAGTGTCTGCCTTCCAAGCAGACGACGAGGGGTTCGATTCCCCCTACCCGCTCCGAGACGAATGCCAGCTTGGGAGTACAATTGATTCGATTTCAATACCGGGCGCCAAAGACAACTTTCGCCTGGTCGCCTAATGGAGGCACCTCTCGGCACCTCTTGTCGTCTCAAATTCTACAGGTTCCTCGGAATCTAGAGTGGGATGCTCACCATGTTCTGCCCGCTAAGGGGCACCGAACGCGGGGTTTACGGAACCACGTCAGAGCACTTGGTTTGGTGCTATGGCCACCCCACGAAGCTTCAGTTAGTTTCCATGGAAAGCTGGCCGGAGAAAAAGCACCACAATGCGGGAGAGGCGGCAAGGTGCCGCATCTGCTTCCCAAGCAGATCCAGGTGGGTTCGATTCCCATGTCCCGCTCCATCGTGAACCTTGTCGAGCCTTCCACGGCAATGTCTTCGGACGTAAGACTTGGCGACCGTGCCGCCGGATCTGCCATTGGGCAGGTCAATCCGGACGGAACCTGAAGCTCGACTTGGTGCGAGTGTGCCGGTAGCATACCGGGTGCGTAACCCGGGGGACGAGGTTCAATTCCTCGGTGCTGAGGTTAGTTTCAGGTGCAGCATGCAGGTATAGCTGGAAGGTCTAGCAGGACGTTGCCAACGTCCAGACACGGGTTCGATTCCCGTTACCTGCTCCGGAGCTTGTCTCCGTTCTCTGACCCTGGGTTGAGACTTAGGGCTACCAGAGATTGTGCGTCGTCTTCCAAGAAGTGGGATAACATGGGACTCTCCATTGGGGATCAGGACTTCGGCCGAAGCACCCTGCAAAGGATCGCCTGATGGCTTGGAAGGCCGCAGTAAGGTCGTCTGCGAACCAAAACGACCAAGATGTCCCGGTTCGATGGGTCGGCAGTCGGTCTGCAAAATCGACTTCGAGGGTCCGATTCCCTCCCGGGACTCCAACATGCCCCTGTGGTCCAACTGGACAGGGCTCTGGCCTTCTAAGCCAGGAGATGCAGGTTCGAATCCTGCCAGGGGTGCAAAGATAATGGCGGTGTCCCAAGGTGGGAGCGGAGTTTCATAAGCTTTTGCGCTGAGGTTCAAGTCCTCTCATCGCCACAGGTGTAGAGATTCTTTTTGCGGGACGAGTGTAGCTGGTGAAGCCATCCGCCTCACACGCGGAAATCGATGGGTTCGATCCCCATGTCCCGTACCCTGCTCCAGTGGCGGAATGGCAGACGCGGCGGTTTTCTTGTTATGGTCTCTGCCATTGTAGAGTGCCAAGACCTTACCCACCCCGTCGTGTGTACACTAAGCAATTACTTGAGGATGCCGCACGCCAATCCATCTCGGTAGCAGGTGTGTTGCGCATCCTTGGACTACGTCAGGCCGGAGGCACACAAACCCTCATAGCTAAAAGACTTCGAGAATACGGTGTAGACACTTCACACTTCAGAGGCCAAACGGCCAACTCAGGAGTGTATCATCGTGGACCCAAGAAGAAATCTTGGCGAAGGGTTCTAGTGAAACGAGAGTCTGGAAATCGGAGAGCAGCTTACCAGTTACGACGTGCTCTGATTGAATCCGGTGTCCCCTATCAGTGTAGTGCCTGTAACTTGAACGCCACGTGGAATGATAAGCCTCTGATGCTCCAGGTCAATCACAAGAACCGGGATTGGCTGGACGACAGACCTTCTAACTTAGAGTTCATTTGCCCAAACTGCCATAGTCAAACACCTGGCTGGTGTGGTGGTAAAGGTTGGGCAGAAGTCACTTCGATTGCTCTTTACGGTAGAGAGCGGAGAAAACGAGCTGGGGTGGTGGAACGGCAGACACACCGCATTTAGGGTGCGGCGCCAAAAGCGTGAGGGTTCGAATCCCTTCCCCAGCACTACTACGATGAGGAACCACAAGCTCAAGGCTTGGCCCGATCCGTTCCAAGCCTTATGGGACGGTCGGAAGACTTTCGAGTGGCGGCAAGACGATCGAGATTTCCAGGTGGGTGACACCTTAGAGTTAGGTGAGTGGATTCCAGAGAACAAGAGCTATACGGGTCGGTATATCCGTGCAGAGGTAACCTATGCTCTTCGAGGAAGCTTCGGTATACCTGAAGGTTTTGTCATCATGTCCATCAAGGTGTTCAAGTTCGGAGTGGAAGATTGAATGGCGGGTGAGTCTAGCTGGAGAAAGCGCTGGTCCTACAAACCAGAATTGATGGGTTCGATCCCCATACCCGCTACAACATCTGTGGCCTCGTGGTGGAACGGCAGACACCCTGGACTTAAAATCCGGTGCTCCTTGCGAGCGTGAGGGTTCGACTCCCTCCGGGGCTACTGAAAGGAAGTTGTCATGAGAGAGAACATACGAGGCTACGTCGCCTTTTACGGGCCGTAGCCTAAGCTGGCCGGTTGCTGGCACCTGTCCTATAAACAGGCGGAAGTGGTCCAACTCCACTGCGGCCTACTCTGGTTCCGAAGATTCGACGCCTTCAGATGTCCAAGACCCAAGCGAGTGGTGTATAGGGAGACATCATGAAGACGACAGGTTGGGCACTGCGAGAAGCACTGAAGATGTGGGAGCTGCGGAAGGGTGCAGCCGAGAAGATGTTCCCGGAGAGCCTCCACAAATTCAAGGACGAGGAGAAGGACTCGCCGCAGAGTCTCATCGAAACGTACCTCAAGGCCGAGCTGGCCGTCGCTCGTCTCCAGGTCGCTCAGATGAAGTACAACCTCGCTTTCACCGTGACGGTGGGTGATGAGTCGATGAGTCTGGCCGAAGCCATCAAGCGGGTCGGCTCAGCCGGCCGGGTCGAGAAGATGTGGGGTGCGGTCAAGCCGGCCCCATCTCGGTCTCGGTACATGGAGGACATGCCGATCACTCGTGACCCGACGCAAGAGCGGGCCGAGGCAACTCTTTCGGTTAAGGAGAGCACCAAGCTTGCCGAGCAAGCGAGTAAGCGAGCGAGTGCTTTCCGAGCGGCCATCAACACCGGCAACGGTCGTGAGATCGAAATTGCAGACTTGGACCCGGGACTCTTCGAGTAACCTGGGTTGAAGGTGGGACTGCTGGGCAACCAGTGTCTCACGGGAAAGAGTCCATAAACCGACACCTCGCAAGAGGTGAGGCGAACAATTCTCTCCTACGGACACAGCCAGCTCCAGACTACAGGTGCCATTCCATCTCAAGGCACTATCGGATACAGGCGACGGTCCCAAGGAAAACCTCCTCCTAGCTCCTGACGACTCTTTCCCATAATGTCATCGTGTTGGAATTGGTAGACAACCCTGGCTCAGAACCAGGTGCTCTGTAAAGGGCGTGGGAGTTCGACTCTCCCCGATGACACCGGAGAAATCCTCATAGTCTCGCAAGAGGCGTCTTCGTTAGAAGATGGGGTGACTCTCCTCCGTCTCCGACCTACTCAAAGGGTTGGGGTCTTTTGAGAAGGATCCAGACTGGATGTCCCGGCCTGATGGTTTCTGACCCGCTCTTCAGGACTTTTGCTATGCTGTTTAAGCAAATCCCAATGAACCGGTTCGGAGTTGAGGAAGGAAACTTTCATGGTTTGGCTATTTGGTACGGGGATATCTCACGAGGAAACTGAGAGTCTTCCGCTGACGTGGTGGAATTAGGTAGACACGCTAGGTTGAGAGCCTAGTGGCCCTTCGAGGCCGTGCGGGTTCGACTCCCGCCGTCAGCACCGCAGGTTCGAAACTGCGTAGGGTAGCGAGATAAACAGCGGAAAAGCATCAGCGTCGCTGGCCCCATGGGTTCAATCCCTGAAGCTCGGTACCGAGCAACTCGCACAATGGCAACGTGCTGGAACTGGTAGACAAGGCAGACTCAAAATCTGCTGCTCCTTAGCGGGCGTAAGGGTTCGAGTCCCTTCGTTGCCACCAGCCTGCCGATCAGGCTGTTCGGGAGACCCCCGGATCAATCTTCCCTGGAAGGTTGACTGAATGACGGCCCGGACGTATTGTCTGGTGAACGTATAGAGCTGGGCAACCAGCACCCACTGACCGGAGATGGAGAACCTGACTGATCCAGGAGGTTCGTTGAAGTTGTTGATGGTCGGTGGTTCATGGGCTCGATTGGTTTCGACGTGGGAACAGAAGGATAGTCTGCGTGCAAGAGCACCCATCTCTTCAATGGGTCGTATCAACTGCGAACGACAACGCAACTGCTTTCGGCCTCGCGGCCTGAGCCGTCAGTCTAGAGAGATCGTCCTGGTATCAAGACTGGCGCAAGCACTAGGGCTGGTTCACCGAGGAGTTCCGAGTAGGTGAGCAAGGAGTACACGGAAAGTAGGTCTCGGCCGAACCCGAGAACTCAGTCTCCGGGGATACGGTGACTACGCACGTGAACGAAGATTAGCTGGAAGTCTCGCGGATCCGGGTTCGATTCCCGGCGAGTCCACGAAAAAGTCTTTGACGGTTTCAAAGCCGTTGAGGTGGTGGAGGCCGGTGGTGTAGAAGCCGAGGCCCCTGAGAGGTCGGAAGATTCCGGCCTCTCGTTTTCCCGCAGACTGGGTCGTCTTGCATTGGCCAATGGGCCAAATTGATGATCTGGTCTGTCTAGAAACTTGGCGAAGTTTCGCTCGAAGGGTTGATTTCCAACCCGGCCCGACGTATTCCGGAGAACCCTATGAGGTAGGTGTGTGATGTCCTCGTCGTTTGCTCAAACTCTCATCCTGAACCAGACCTACAAGCCCCACGAGATCATCGACTGGAAGGACGCCGTGACTCGGATGTTCTCCGGGAAGATTGAAGTCCTCGTCCAATACAATGAGGTCTTGGCGGTCATCGGGCGGAACCACTTGGCGGTGTTTCCTGAGCTGCGAAGGGCTCTTCGGCAGGTCATCGGGACGGATGCCGATTCCATCACCATCATGGTGCCGGCGGTTGCTGTTCTTCGGAAGCGGGTCAGCAAGGACAAGAGTGGAGTCAAGTTCAGCAAGATCAACGTAGCGGCTCGTGACCACTTCATGTGCCAATACTGCGGGGACAAGCTCCCGCTCTCGAAGCTGAACTTCGATCACGTCACGCCGAAGTCTCGGTGGCGGAAGGAAGGGTTCACGGGAACTCCCACGACCTGGGAGAACGTTGTGATGGCTTGCTACCCCTGCAACAGCAAGAAGGAGGACCGTACTCCTCAGGAAGCAGGTATGGCTCTCCTCAGCGTACCCAGGAAGCCGAAGGTGCTCCCGATGACGGAGCCCTACATCGACCCGTCTAGGGCGCCCGAAGAGTGGTTGTCCTTCATCCAGGCAGCGTGAAACGTGAAAGGGGCGAGAAAATCGCCCCTTTCCTCATTTTTCTTGTCCAGACTCTACGACTGGTGTATGGTAGCCAACAGATAGGGACTGCGCCCTTTGGGTTTGAGTCTCTGTACAGCCGACTGCGCCTACGGGCTTGAGAAGGCTGCGGGCATCGCGAAGGAACGTCGAGGATTTGAGAACCGCCCGGTTCTGCATCTGAGATAGACCCACCGACTGTTTTACGGAGGTTTCCCAATGGAGATTCTGGCACGTTTTCCCTACGACAAGATCAACCACACCGAGGATACGGATGGTCATCTCGTCCTGTCCCTCATCGCCCCTTCCATCGACTGGCTGAATCAGCGACCGAAGTTGGCAGTTCTCCCGGTCATCGACCTTTCAGGGTCCATGAAGGGCTCGAAGCTGGAGTACGCCAAGAGGAGTGTGCGAAAGCTCGTGGACCAGCTCACCCCCGGGGATGTCTGTGGGCTCCTGGCTTTTGAGAGCAATTTCCACCCTCTGGTCAAGCCAGAGGCAGTGACTCCTGCTTTCAAGGAGAAGCTTAGGGCGGCCATCGACAATCTCCGTATTATGGGAGGGACGAACTACTCGGGTGGTCTGACCGGAGCTATCGAGACCATGAAGAGTCTCGATTTGCCACTCAGTTTCGTCCAGCGGATCATTTTCTTCACGGATGGTCAGCCGACGGAAGGCGTCACGAACAAGGAAGCTATCCTCAAGCTCACCAATCAAGCCCTCGGAACGAGCGCCACCACGATCTCTTTCTTCGGCTACGGAGACGTCGGTGGTGGAGTTTACAACGGCTGTGACCAGGACTTCCTCGTGGAGTGCTCGAAGCAGGCCAAAGGCAACTACGCTTACGTCAAGGATCCAGATACGGCCCTGATGGCTTTCGGCAAGGAGCTGGGAGGTCTTCTTTCGGCCTATGCCACAGACATCCAAATCACCGTTGAGCCGGTGAACGGCCACCAGATCACCAAGGTCATCTCCGATGTGGAAGCCGAGGAGGAAGACGTTACTGGCCAGGTCGAGATCAAGCTCTCGGACCTTCTGGCTGAGGAGACGCGGAACATCGTCCTCGCCACGAAGTTCTCGAAGCAAGGACAAGCGTTCCCGCGTCAGTCCACGGTCTTCAACATCCACCTCGTTTACTCGGTTTTCAATGCCGAGGGGGCGAAAGAGCTGAAGTCCGAGGACATCAAGGCCAAGGTGACTTTTGTCAAGCTCGATGAAGTCCAGAAGGAGCCGAACAAGGAAGTCGATGCCATTGTTGGTCTTGCCCAGATGATTCGAGCCCAAATCGAGGCCGAGGAGCAAGCCAAGAAGGGCGAATACAAGACGGCGGCCGACCTCATGGAACAGATGGCTAGGCAGCTCCAGAACCGAGGTCACGAGCGTCTCGGTGGCATGTCGAGAGGTCTCAGTGCTCGCGTTGGTCGAGCAGATCTCTACGCTTCTAGTTCAGGTTATCTCCGGAGTGTTCAGTCTGCTGGGACCAGGGGCTACGGTGTCTCCAGCATGGATGGGGAAGCTCAAGCAGACCTCATTGGTGCCAATGTTTCTGTCAGCAACAGCATGATGGATCACATGGTCGCAGCATTCACGGAGCCGTCCCAGACAGTTCAGCCAGTGGTCCAGCCCGTAGCCGACCTCCATTTTGGGGGTCAAACGGTTACGGGTTTGGAAGGTGGTGCCCTCCCTGGTGGTGCTATCCCGTGGGTAATTCCCCAGCAAACGAGTCCAGAAGCCCCTGTCGAGGAGTCATCCGGACTTAAAGATCGGATCTCGCAGTCGAAGAGCAAGACCCAGTGGTGAAAGGATCGGGGCCTGCTAGTCGATAGTAGGCCCCGTTTTTTTCATGCTCGGTGTATGTTCTTTCTGTGGGGGATCAGGTCTTCGTGTCGTTCACCGGCAAGGAGATCCCGTCCCTGGAATGATCCAAACTGAGTTCTGTTGTACCACTTTCGGGAGCACCCTTTGGGTAACCTGTGACTGTCATGTCTTTCAAGTACATTGCCCAGAAGATCGAGGAAGGTCACTACGTGCTCCCGAAGTCGGGGAACATGAAGGTCGAGGCCCATGCTTTCCTTTCGGATTCCCTGTACAACGCCTCTGAAGAGCAGATGTGGTCGCAGCTCGCTAATGGAGCGAGCTACGAGGGCGTGATTGGGGCCTATGCTCTTCCGGATTGTCACCTCGGATACGGCGTCCCTGTCGGATGTGTAATCGTCACCGAGGACACGGTCATTCAGGCTGCCAGTGGCTACGACATCTCGTGTGGCGTTCTGTACATGAAGGTTCCGCTCACGGCCAAGAGCGTCCGAGGATGGTACAACCGGGAACGGTGGGTCCGGGAGGTCGAGAAGCGTGTTGCTACGGGTGTTGGCTCAGCACGCCCGGAGTTCATGCCGAAGTTCTCCGAGAAGCAGGCAGAGGACATTCTTCGTCACGGAGCGAAGGCTTTAGGGGTCAAGGAAGAACTTTGCGAGCGGCAGTTCATCGCGGTTCCGGAGGACATTGACCTCAACAAGATTGAGCGTGCTCGGAAGAAGGTCGTTCCGCAGCTCGGATCTGTGGGTGGTGGCAACCACTTCATCGAGATGCAGGTAGATCGGGACACGGGTGAGGTCTACGTGATGATCCACTGTGGCTCCCGGGGTTACGGTTGGCAGACAGCCGAGCACTTCTTCTACGAAGGGGCTAAGGCTCGGGGTCTGTCTTCGAAGCGTCGGGAGGAGTCCTGGGTTCGGATGGATGAGCAGGTAGGCAAGGACTACTGGGCTCACCACAACTCAGCGGCTAACTTCGCCATAGCCAACCGCCACATCATCGTCCAGGGCGTCCAGGAGGCTCTCCAGGAGGTTTTTGGGGTCGAGGGCGAGGTCTACTACGAAATCAGTCACAATCTCGTCCAGCAGGAGACTCTGGTCCTTCCTGACGGGACGACCAAGCGGGGCTTTGTCCATCGGAAGGGTGCGACCCGGGCTTTTCCGGCCGGACATCCGGACCTGGTGGGGACGGTTTGGGAGACGACAGGGCACCCGTGCCTTATCCCAGGGTCGATGTATCACGGGGCAGCGATTCTCTTCGCCGAGCCAGGAGCCTACAAGTCAGCCTGCTCGGTCAACCACGGCTCAGGTCGTCTTATGGGTCGTGGCGACGCCAAGCGAAAGTTGGAGCACAAGCAGGACCGGATCGACAACGAGATGAAGACGGTCCAACGGGTCTTTGATGGGGTCACCATCGAGGGCATTGTTGGCAACCACAAGCACACCCCGCTCGACGAATGTGGTCACGTCTACAAGGACTTGGACGAGGTACTCGGAGTCCTGGAGGTCACAGGGATCGCCCGGGTGGCCCACAGGATGTTTCCTGTCGCTAACATCAAAGGAACTGACTGATTTCTTTTGGTGTACTTAGTGGCTATGGCCAAATTGTCTGCCGAGGTTCTAGAACAGGGCCGGGAGAGGGTTCGTAACGCTGACCTCGAAGGGTTGATCTCGTGGACAAAGACCCATGCTTCTTTGATGGACGAGGGGATGATTCGGAGGACTTTCTCGAAGGTCTTCCATTGGAAGGACACAGAGAAAGCTCTTAGGATGTTCGACGCGGGTTTCGTCGATTACGACCCCGAGAAGGACGCGAGGGGGATTCTTCTCAGACTCGGGGTGATCCTTCTGCTTCTTCTAGGAGCCCTTGGAGGAGTGGTCTACCTGTTCCGGGCTTGCACGGGCCTCTAAAGTTCTAGTCCGGGCGGAGACTTCCCGGTTCTGATCACGGACAGAAGCCAATCGTCTACTGGCTTCTTCAGATGGCCTAAGACGAAGGTGGTACATAGCTCTGCGAACCACTCCTTGACGTCTTTCCTGGAGTATTGCGTCGGTGCCCACTCGTGTCGCTGGGCCTCGTAGCGATCATCCTGTTCTGTCCGAGCAATGGCTTTTCCCTCAGCATAGAGGGCATCACGTTCTTTGTTGAGTTCCGCAATTCGCCCCTCAACTTCCGTGTTAACTCCTTTGAACAACAGAGACTTGACAGAAACAGTGATCACCACTTTCCCTTGTGTTCGCGGGAAGTATCCTGATTGGTTGAACGGGATGACCTCTGGATTTGTGACCTCTAGTGTCACGTTGGGACCAGACTTTCGTAGGATCCTCACTTTGAGGGGGAGCTGAACTCCGTTTGACCAATACCCGTAATCGAATACCTCTCCTTTTCGAGGTAGAGGTTTCAGAACGTACTTCTGCTCGTCCAGTTGTCGGAGCAGAGCTTCAATGACCCGAAGTCTCTTGCGGATCACATCCAATCGCGGTCCGGTTCCAGTACCTTTTTGCTTCAGAGCCCACAGATAGCGGCTCATGATTTCCGGGTTGCCGTAGCCCCATGGCACAACCATGTCGTGCATGTAGTGGCCCAGCTCGTGAATGAGCGTTTTCACGAGGTTCACGTCGTTGTATGCTTTTGGGGCAACCTGGATCTGACCCCATCCGTAGAGAGCATCGGCATGAGCTGCCCCACTCCCATGAAGAGCCACTTCGAGCTTGTGTTTCACAGGGATGCCGGCGGCTTGATACATCTTGAAGGAGCTGTGTACTTTTTCCGCTATAGGCTCTACTACCGCTGCGTGTCTTGGCAGATAAAGCATCTTGAAGTCACCCTCATCCCGGACCTGAATCTTGGTTGCAGGGATGCGAGAGAACTTGGCGGCTACTTTGATAGCAAGGCTATCCATGCTCCAGCTCAGTACAGGATTTCAGGCCGCATGGCGGGCTTCTCGGGTTCCTTCGGCGGTGGCTTCCAACCGAGAACCCGAGCTTTACTGTAGACCTCGGCCAGAGTCATCTGTCCCTGCTGTTGTGGAACTGACCGACCCACGAGCCGTGACAAGGCAGCTTCGGCTGAAGCCTTGTCCAGAAGACCAATCGGGATGTACCGACAGAGACGACCTGGCCGACGGGTGGCCTCGTCCATCTCCAAGGTTTTGGCGTTGGTCGTGGCGAGGATGCGAACATCGAGGATGGATCCGAGGATACCGTCTCCGAGGTTCAACATCGACGAGATCGCCGACATATCGCCTTCCTTGCGTTCGACCAAGCACTGATCCGCATCCTCGATGATGAGGACGATCGGACCGTTGAACTCATTCTTGGCTTGGGTAAGGGCCGGAAGGATCTCGGGACCGCTCAGCTCTTTCATGAGATGCGGCGGAACGAGGATGAAGGCGGCGTTGGTCACAGCCGACAGGAGTGACCTGACGACGTATGTTTTGCCTGTGCCTGGGGTACCTGAGAGGATGGTAAGCCGACCACAAGGACTCTCGGTGTTCAGGTCTTCCACCACATGGTCATAGGCCGAGAGGACCCCTGGATTGTAGTTCCCTCGCTCCAGGGGGGTCCCAGCTAAGCCCAGTCTGGAGATCGAGTAGCCGCTCATTGTGGAGATCAGTGTGAAGACTAAGCCCTTCCGGGGGTCATCTGGAATGACACACCTACCAAAGAGCTGACTGGCTTTCTTGGTGACTTCCTCGTCGAAGGAGCCAGCTTTAATTGAGATGTAGGCTCCTTTCTCGGAGAGCCGAATGTCCAGCATCGATTTCTCGGAGACAAACAAGAAGTGGCCGTTGTTGTTTCCGTGATCGACGATCCGAACGAGATGACACCCAAGAACCTGTGAGACGGCTTGGAAGAGCTGTTGGAGGGGAACGCCCAGATTTCCTTCCCAGGTAGCAACCTGGAGAGGAGGCCCACCTTCGAAGGATTCTTTGAGGCCCGCAATCCCGATCCAGAAAGTTGGGTCAACCTCGAATCTCTCGCCAAAACCCGGGAATCGTCCCTTCTGCCACCAGCTATCCTCTGCTCCGTTCTTCCACCAAGCTTGGGGCCTGGGGACGGCGGTGGAGGTTTTCCAGCGATCTGACGAGGTCATTCTCCTAACTTGGCCTATCAGTGCATCACCAACAGCGGTGTAAGAAGAGGGAAAAGATGGAAATCTATATCAGTACAGACGTGGAAACAGATGGCCCTATTCCGGGGCCGAATTCGATGCTCAGCCTGGGAGCTGCGGGATTCAACGAGGCTGGAAAGATGCTTGGTACCTTTTCGGTCAACCTGGAGACTCTTCCCGACGCTTCACCTGATCCCGACACCGAAGCTTGGTGGCAGAAGCAGTCCAAGGAAGTTTACGACGCCTGCCGGTCGAACCCCCAGCCGTCAGAGATGGCGATGCGTCAATATGTCGAGTGGGTGAAGTCCTTCGGGGGAACCCCAGTCTTCGTCGGGTATCCGGCAACATTTGACTTTATGTTCGTGTACCACTACATGATCCGCTTCCTCGGCAGCTCCCCCTTTTCGTTCTCAGCTTTGGATATCAAGTCCTTTGCAATGGCAAAGCTGGGTACTGGGTTCAGAGAAACCACGAAACGAAACATGCCTAGAGAATGGTTTCCTGAAGCGAGGCATACCCACGTTGCCGTAGATGATGCGGTTGAACAAGGAATGCTGTTCCTCAACATCCTGAAATGGCAGCCACGCAATGCCGAAAAGTCCTAGACCGCGAGGAGATGGCTAAGAAACCTAAATCCGCTGAGCATCGGGCTCGAATAGCCACGAGTCATCTGGGGATTCGACCTACGGATGATACAAGAGAGAAGCTTAGGGCAGCCAGCGCGAAACGCTGGAGTAGGGAGAATCGTGCCCGTCGCCTTCGATGAACTAGCTCTCTACCCGGACGAGGAGATCAAAGTCCATGTCCGACAACTCTTACGACCGGGGGAGGATTTTCAGATCCAGCTCGTTGAGACCTGGTGGGAAGCTGAAATCTTCCTCCGAGAAGGCGAGACATCGAAGCTCCTGTGGGATCAAATGGGGTTTGACCGCAGACTACTCCTTCTTGATGCTTACGGCTGGCTTTGGTCACGCCTTCAACCGGCGACAACTTCTTCGATCTGGGTTCGCTCTCGGGAAGTGACCCGGGAGGATCTGACTCGCCGAGCTGCGACGAGTCATGTGTCGATTCCTGACCCTGAAGATCTGGATCCTAAGGAGGTCCAGATGGTGTATGAGGGGCAACACAATCACGGAAAGAAGGGTTGAATGCCAATCGAAAATGGATCCAAGGCTCGGGCCAAGTTACTTGCAGGTGTGAACAAGCTCGCTAAGACCGTGGCAGTCACCTTAGGGCCACGGGGGCGAAATGTTGCCTTAGCTAAAACCTTCGGGGATCCTGTCGTCACCAAGGACGGTGTGAGTGTTGCCAAGGAGATCGAGCTGGCCGACCCGTGGGAGAACATGGGGGCCTTGCTCGTCCGGGAGGTTGCTTCCAAGACGAGTGACGATGCTGGTGACGGGACTACGACGGCAACTGTCCTGGCCCAATTCATGTTTTCCGAGGGGATGAAGTACATCACGGCTGGAGTCGCACCTATCTCCCTCAAGCGGGGCATGGACAAGGCGGTGGCTTGGGTGGTTGATCAGGTGATCGCTTTGTCAATCCCTGTGAAGAGCCAGGAGGATGTCGAGAACATCGCCACGATTAGTGCGAACGGTGATCGAGACCTCGGCAAGATCGTGGCCGAAGCCGTTGCCAAGGTCGGTAAGGATGGGGTGGTCAACATTGAGGAAGGTCGAGGTATCGAGACAACTCTTGATGCCGTGGACGGGATGCAGTTCGACCAAGGTTTCGTGAGCCCCGTCTTCATCAATGACCCGGGAAGCATGTCGGCAGTTTACGACAACCCGGCGATCATGGTGACAGACTACGTGGTCTCGGCCTGTCGCCCTATACTCCCGATGCTGGAGAAGCTCGTCGAGGACGATGTTCCTCTGGTTATCATCGCTCCGAATTTCGAGGGTGAAGCCCTTCCCCTGTTTGCCCAAAACCTCGGTCAGGGCAAGCTCAAGAGCTTACTCATCAAGGCTCCTGGATTCGGAGAGAGGCAGAAGGAGTATCTCCAGGATATCGCCATCCTCACGGGCGCGACCCTGATCTCCAAGGATCAGGGGATGACTTTCGACGAGGTCTTCCACGGAGACAACCCGACAGGATGTCTTGGGACCACGGGGAGGATTCGGTCCACGTCCAAGATGACCACCATTGTTGACGGTGGTGGAGAGCCGGAAGAGATCGAGGCGAGGATCAACCAGATTCGAAGCCAGATGGAGCGGACTGCTTCGGAGTACGACATGGACAAGCTCCGTGAGCGGCTCGGGAAGTTACTGGGTGGTGTGTGCGTCATCAAGGTTGGGGCTTCGACCGAGGTGGCCATGAAGGAGCTGAAGGCTCGCATGGAAGACGCACTGTACGCGACGAAGGCTTCTCTCGACGAGGGGATCGTGCCAGGTGGTGGGCTCACATTGATCCGGGCTGCCCAGCGAGTTCAAGTTTTGATCGAAGACCCTACCCTGCGAGAGGAAGACGACTCGCCCCCGCCATCGGACGATGAAATCATCGGATTCAACTTGGTGCTCAAAGCATGCGAGATCCCGCTCAAGCAGATCGTAATCAATGCTGGTGAGAGTGGTTCGGTTTGGGTTCAGAAGGTCAAGGAAGCAGATGAGTTTGATGGCGTGGATGCCACGGACATGACGATCAAGAACCTCCTGGATGCCGGAGTGATCGACCCAACCAAAGTGGTGAGGTGTGCCCTGGTGAATGCTGTGTCGATCGTGAGCACGATGCTCACGACGGAGACGCTCATTCGCAAGCCCAGCAAGGCTGAAAAGCCCGGAAATCTGCACGTCTAGTTCTACTTGTGGCACGGACATATCAGTGGACAACCGGCTAGCGAAGATTGCCACGATTCGGCCAGGCAGGATCCGTCAGCAGGATATCCCGGATCTTGCCTCGGCCCTTGTGGGCTACTGGAAGGGCTGGGGGACGGTGGATGCAAGTGTCTCCAAGAACGTAGCTTACGTGCGTTTGCACGGGAGAGCCTTCGACGTGCTGGTGACCCGGGAAGACTGGTCCAAGATCCTGGGCTTGTTCCAAGACGGAACACTGGGGGTGCTCCCTAATTCTACGGTGAATGACCTCACGGAGATCCCGGTCGGCAAAGACTTTGGAGACCCGGCACTCTACAACCGGACGTTGGCGACTTTGTCGTTGGTTTTTGTCGATGCCGAGGCGTATCCCGTCCAGACGGTCCAGCAGGGTTTCTTACCGAACACCATTCCGGATCTCGTTGCTCAGTTTGATGCTTCGAGGTCCACTGCGGTGTCTCTCTCCAGCTCCAAGGTGTCCGTTTGGAAGGACACCGTGCGAGGGCAGAACGCATTCCAGGCGGACCCCGGGGCTCGTCCAGGGTTCGTCTCTACCGCTCTGAACAATCTTCCGGGGGTCACTTTTGATGGTACCCAGTGGCTTGATTTGCCACTTCAGGCGATGCAGGACTGGACTGTTCTCGTTGTCGGGAAGTATCAGGAATCCCCAACTCAGACGATCGGAGGCTTTCTGGTTGCTGCCGGCTACGAAGGTCTGGGAAGTGGGCTCGACTGCTACATCAAGCAGAACGATCACATCTCGCCTCTTCCTGGACCTAAAGGAAGACTGAGTACCTGGGTGCTTGGGGATCTTGCGGCTATCTCGCCCTATGATCCAGCTCTTTCGCCGAACACATTCAAGCTGTTGCAGTGGTCACAATCCAGCCAAAATCCGGGCGGATCTAGGGCTCGAATTGGGCTCAACCAGGATGTCGATCTGCTGGGGATTTCGGCAACCCAACCTTATGATCTTAGCCAGGAAGGCTGGGATCCTACTCGCCAGCTCGCGGGCAACCCTTCCCCGATCATGGGAGCTATCGGGAGGTACAGTGGGTTGTTATCAGGAGGCCCGACTTTTCATCTCGTGGGAACGATCTGCGAGATTCTTATTTACAGTAGACATCTCTTGGGATCTGAATTCAGCCAGCTCGCTGTAAACTTGAACACCAAGTGGGGCGGGTCTCTACTTTGAAAGGTTCATCATGTCCGAACGATTTGATGCGGGAGGGACGCAGCCTGGATTGACTGGGACTGCTCCAGCGGAGAAAACGATCAACTTGAAGTGTCGAAGCCCGAGAAGCTGTGACTCTATGGAGGCCGCCGAGATCAGAACCGGTGGAGCAGAGCATCACGGTCAACGCCTTTATCGGTGTATCAAGTGCGGGCACACTTGGGGCGTTTCTGTCGGTGGCCACTTCGACTATTGAGCATGTCCGACAATTTAGGAATGCTCGTGTGCCTTCGGTGTAGAGGGCACTTGGCTAAATCGGGGAAGGAGCCTTCTCGATTGGTTTGCGAAAAATGTGGCCAGGCATATCATGTGGTTCTCCACCTGCAACCGATCGATCCAGAGCCCGAGGAGCGGCTTCTAGACGCTCATGTTGAACCTGGTTCAGGGTCAAGCTGAAGGCGTTCGGTTCTTACGTAGGGTCGTCGATGGTCATATCACGTCACCGCTTCTGCTGGTAGGTAAGGACGGGATCGGCAAGAAATTCTCCGTCCTTCAGGCAGCTCAGGAGTCGTTCAGCAAGGGGGACGTAACGGACACCTTCCATGGTCGGCAGATTGATCAGGGAATGCACCCAGATCTAACGCTGATTCAGCCGGATGAGAATGGCACCATCAAGGTGGACGTGGTTCGTGAGCTGACGGCAGATGTGCTCAACTACCCAAGCTACGCAGCGGCTCGGTACGTCGTGATCGACGGTGCTGACCGTATGAACACGGCGGCTGCAAATGCTCTCCTGAAGACGCTAGAGGAGCCTCCTGACGTCGTACGTTTTTTCTTGTTGGCGGAGTCCGCCGACGCTGTGCTTCCGACGATCCGAAGTCGCTGCGGACTCGTGCGTTACCGTGCTCTACCGGAAGCCTTTATACTCGCACGGATCCAGCAGTTTGAGACAGATGCGTCAAAAGCTCTTGTGCTCACGCGCCTAGCAGAAGGTTCCGTCGGACGAGCCATCGGGTACTGGGGCTCAGGCCGCTTGCGGCTACGAGATCAAGTTCTGGAGCTACTGAAGCCGGACCTCCTGCAAAGTCCCGCAGCAGTTTTCACAGCCATTGACGCGCTCGGGGCTGATTTGGCCCTTGGGATTCGTTTTCTCGAACACCTACTCCACGACCTCCTCATGATCACCGTAGCTCCGGCCCAGATCACGAACACGGACATCGAGGAGAAGATCCAGAAGCTGCAAGAAGTGTGGCCTTCCGAGCGAGCGTACAAGCTGCTCACGCAACTGCGTGTTGTACAGACGCATCTGGATCGTGGTGTCAAAATCACGTTATCTTCGCACGTGAAATCCGCCCTGCTTGGTGTAAGGGACTGAGATGGCGAAACCGAGGTTGGCCCCGTTCATCATTTGCTCTGGAACGGAGGAGTTTGACCTCGACCTCGAAATCGATAAGGCACGTTCGAGCAAGAGCCGTCAGGTTATTTTTCTGGAGGGCAAGGGCTTAGAGAGCGTTGAGATTGTGACTGCTTGTGATGAATACTCGTTCATGGACGAGCGTTCCCGTCTGGTCATTGTGGACAACGCCGAAGGCATCAAGAAAACCGGGGCTCTGGAGGAGTACATTGAAGAGAAATCCTCTGAGGATCTCTCGTCCATTCTTCTGGCTGTCTGCCGCCCTTCCAAGAAGGGCGAAGTCAAGTTCCCAGAAGTTTGGCATAAAGCAGCGGCAAAGGGGACTTCCAAGACATTCAACAAGCTCAAGCCCTGGGATACCAAGGGTAAGCAGGATCGTTTGGACAAGGAAGCCGCAGCTCTCGGAGTTATCTTAGGTAAAGGTATCAATGACCTGCTGCTCAAGTTTGTCGGTGATGATCTTTACGTGCTAGTCAACGAACTCAAGAAGCTTAGCCTCTTAGTGGGGCCGCATGGGACAGTGACCACTGAGCATGTGCAGAGGGTGGTGGCATCGCAGCCTCCGGCAACGCCGTATGAAGTGGCAGATGCAGCGTGTGAGAAAAACGTCAAGCGAGCCATGAACTTGGTTGCACATCTCTACCGTTATGAGGGAGATGCTGCGAGTGTGCCTATCGCTTCTGCTCTTATGCACCACGTAGAACGTCTCATCATGGCACGCTCACTGCTCGACGTAGGTAAGTCGAAAGACGAGATTGCTAGCCAGATGGGAATGAACGTTTACCGTCTTCAGAACACGTTCTTGCTCTGGTCCAATCGCCACAACGTCAAGAGCCTTCAGAGCAACCTGGCCAATTTGTGCCGGCTAGATGCAAATGTAAAAGGGCCAGCTAGATCTAAACGAACTCTGGTTGAGCTTGCCGTTTTGTCTGTCGCATCATGAAGGAGTTCCTGCATGGACGCCGCAGTAATCAACTTCCTACCCTCGAATGGTGCCGGTTCTGGTGTGAGATACACCCGCAAGCGTGATGGGAAAACTCTTCAGGGTTTCGACCCAGGAAAGTTACGCAAGGCTATCAGCCTGGCTTGGGCTGATAGCGTCGGTGAGGTAGACGAGCAAGTTGTAGCAGCGGTAGTTCGCACGGTGCTGCATTCACTCTCGGGTGAGATTGTGGATGTCGAAACGGTGCAAGATGCTGTTGAGACCTCGCTCATGCGGCATGGTCAGTTCACTGTTGCCAAGGCGTACATCCTCTATCGACACCAGCGCCAAGAGTTGAGGCAGATTCGGGCCAAGGCTGTAGATTCCAAGGGCCTGGCGGACTACATCCATGCGGGCAAGTACGCCCGTTATATCCCAGAGCTGAGGCGTCGTGAGGTTTACGCGGAGACCGTTGAGAGGGTTGAGGGGATGCACCTCGGTCGGTTTCCAGAGATGGCTTCGGAGATTCAAGAAGCCTTTGACCTGGTTCGGGAGAAGAATGTTCTCCCCTCGATGAGGTCTATGCAGTTTGGCGGACCAGCTATTCTGAGTAACCACAATCGAATCTACAACTGCTCGTTTACTTTGATTGATCGCTTCGATGCGTTCTCTGAGGCGCTGTTCCTTCTGCTCTCCGGTTGTGGCGTAGGTTACTCTGTGCAGTTCGACCATGTGGAGAAGCTCCCCGTCATTGCCTACGTGGATCCGAAATTAGTCGAGCACCACATCGTGGAGGACAGCATTGAGGGGTGGGGAGAAGCCCTCAAGGCTCTTCTTCGGAGCTATCAGGACGGAACAAACTTAGAATTGTCCTACTTCAAGATTCGTCCAGCCGGGACTCCCCTCAAGACCTCCGGAGGTAGAGCCCCAGGGCACTTAAAGCTCAAGGAATCATTGGAACGTATTCGTGGGGTTCTCTCAGCGGCTCAGGGTCGAAAGCTTCGTCCCATCGAGTGTCACCGGATCCTTTGTCATGCCGCTGATGCGGTTCTGTCTGGTGGGATCCGTCGCTCGGCCATGATTGCCCTGTTTTCGCTCGACGATAGCGAGATGATGTACTGCAAGACAGGTAACTGGTACACGAACGAGCCTTGGTTGGCGAACGCCAACAACTCGGTCGTGCTCAAGCGAGACGAAGTTCGGAAGAAGCAATTCAAGCGTCTCTTCTCGATGACTCGACAGTGGGGAGAGCCGGGGTTCTATTTCACGAACGACCACGACTATGGGACTAATCCCTGCGGTGAAATTGGCCTGAATCCAAAGCTGGTCATCGACGAGACTACCCAGCAGAAGCTTCGTAAGCAGGATATCTCGGTTGAGGTTGGTGATACGTTCACAGGGTGGGCCTTCTGCAACCTCTGTGAGATCAATGCTGCCAAGTTCACGTCATTTGAAGATTTCGTCAAGGCAGCCAAAGCAGCGACATTGATCGGTACACTTCAGGCAACCTACACGAAGATGCCGTATCTGGGCTGGGTCTCCGAGACTTTGGCTGCTAGGGAAGCGCTTCTTGGCATTGGAATGACTGGTATGTTGGATACCCCCAGCATTGCCTGCCATCCCGATTATCAGAGGCAAGTTGCGGGGATGATCCGTCAATGGAACGCTGAGTATGCAGCGCGTCTTGGAATCAATCCGGCCGTGCGAACAACGTGTGTGAAGCCTTCTGGGACGACATCGTTGGAGTTAGGTTGTGTTGGTTCAGGCCATCACGCCCATCATGCTCGTCGGTATATCCGTCGCGTGACTGCTGACGAGTTGGAGCCCGTTTTTCAAGCGTTCAAGGCTGTGAATCCGCACATGTGTGTTCGGAAGCCCGACGGGAAGTGGGTCATCGAGTTTCCGGTGGAAGCTCCCCCAGGCGCTACCGTCAAAGAGGATCTTTCAGCTCTGGAGTTCCTCGACATGGTCAAGTCCACTCAGCAGAACTGGGTTCTTCCAGGGACGGCTGACATCTCGATCTCGCCCGGCTTGAACCACAATGTCTCGAACACGGCTCAGGTTCGACCCGAAGAGTGGGAAGATGTGGCGGAGTACCTTTGGCAAAATCGTGAGTTCTTCACGGGAGTCTCGCTCCTCCCAGCTTCCGGAGACAAGGATTACGCCTTCGCTCCCAATGAAGAGATCAGCACTCCCGAGGATGAGCATAGGTGGAACGACATTCTTCGGAACTACAAGCCAGTGGACTACACAGCCCTGATCGAGGATGACGACTCCACGGACCTGAAGGGCGAGGTGGCGTGCGCTGGTGGTGTCTGCTCTCTTGTTTGAGGAATCATGCCCGATCCATCGACTCTAGGTCACCTCATCGAAGGCATCGTGGAACAAGATCCTATGACGGACCGGTACGTCATTCGGACAGAGAATGTTGAGGGCCGTACGGTGGTCATGGATATTCAGGAGATTCTGGCCAAGTACAACGGAAAGGAAGTCAGGTTCACTCTGGCTTCCTTCGAGAACTTGCAAAAGATCGCCGAAATGGTGGAACAGCAAGGCAACGGCCAGGTGCTCGGGATTTATCCCGACGACATCAAGCGGAGTTGACCTTCCCGGTGTAGGTTGATCCAGGGTGCCTGAACATCCTGGAAGCCATGTTTGTATTCGACGAAGAGGAAGCTGACGAGCTGGAAGTGAAGCTCGCCGAGTGGCGAGTGGCCTACGAGCGGGGGATTTCGTTGGTTCCAGACGAGGTCTATGATGCCTCCCGGGATCGGCTGCGAATGCTTCGTCCGGACTCTCCCGAGATCAAGGCTATCGGGGCTTCAGCGGTTTCGGAATGGGTCAAGGTCAGCCACGGAGTGCCAATGGGTTCCCTGGACAAGGTGAACCTCCCCGAAGAGCTTCTTCGATGGGTAGAGGGGACGGGTCTTCCGGTCACGGACCCTTCCTGGGAACATTTGCTCTGGACCGAGAAGCTCGATGGTATCTCGATCCATCTCCGGTATGAGGAGGGGAAGTTCGTTCAAGCTCTCACCCGTGGGGACGGGTTGGTTGGCGAGGACATCACTCCGAACGTCCGGAAGATGAAGGGTCTCGTTCAGGAGGTGCCAGGCTTCTCTGGATCCATCCGAGGGGAGATCGTTCTGTTCAAGAGTGACTTCGCCAAGCACTTCCCTGATAAGGCCAACACCAGGAACACCGCAGCCGGTGTCTCCAAACGCTACGACGGAAAAGGCTCGGAGCACCTGTCGGTCATCACCTACTCCGTCTTGGAGAGTGATGTGATCCATGCCACGGCACACAGCCACGGTACTGAGCTTGCTCAGTTCGAATGGCTGAAAGCACAGGGCTTCAAAGTCCCGAACTACGGAACTGTCTCCAGTGTGGCGGCTATCACTCAGATCTGGCTACAGTACCAGGAGAGCATCCGAGATTCCCTCGACTACGACATAGATGGTCTAGTGATCAGGATCAATCGTCTTGATCTCCAACTTTTCCTCGGGGAGAAGGATGGTCGGCCACTTGGGGCGGTAGCCTTCAAGTTCGCTCCTATTACCCGAGTTACCACTCTCAGAGCCGTGGAGTGGCAAGTAGGGGCTTCAGGCCGGATTACTCCAGTGGCCGTAGTAGATCCAGTAAATCTCCTTGGCGCAACTATTGACCACGCCTCATTGTACAACGTGGCTTTTATTCGGAAGCACCGGCTGGAGATCGGCTGCCAAGTCATACTGGCTCGTGGGGGTGATGTCATCCCCAAGATTCTTGGGAGGGTCAATGGCTAAGTTGACCTGCCCCGTGTGCCATGTGGTCACTGAGTTCATTACGACGGACCACATCCGCAAACATGGGTTTTCTACGGCTGCTGAGTTCAAATCCCGTTTTGGCCTTGCTCACCTCAAGTCAGACGAGATGCGACTGAAGCAGTCTAACTTCATGCAAGAGCACAATCCTACTCGTGGGGTGGGTCATACCCCCGAGGCAATACAGAAGATGTCGGCGGCTCGCTCCGGAAAAGGTGTGGGCGTCGCGGGGAAGTATGAGCGAACGCCCGAAGTAAGAAGTAGAATCTCCGAAGGTGTCACTCGTGCTTGGGGGGATGGGCGCCTTCGTGGGATAGGTCGGGGATGCTGGATAACGAGCCCAAAGTCTCTCGGAGAGCAGTGGGTGCGCTCATCGTGGGAACTGCGAGTGGCAAAGGTATTGGACCTCCACCCTCACGTTCTACGTTACGAGGTGGAACCACTTTCTATCCCGTACCTGTTCGACGGAGCGAAACGAAACTATTGGCCTGACTTCCTGGTGGTCCTCCTCGGCAACATTCACGAGCTTTGGGAGGTGAAGCCAGACTTCAAGTGGGCCTGGCCCAAGATTGCGGCTAAACGGGATGCCCTCAATGACTACGTGCATAGGCATGGGTGGAATGCCAATTGGGTGAATGCCACAGCTTTGGAGGGCATGGAGATGCAAGTGGGTATTCGTCCCTGGAGAGGCCCTGGAAAGCCTTGGGTAGATCCAAACGATCCTGACTGCTACCCCACAGGCCAGGTGTACCAATGGTGATCCCGCCCCCTCAGTGCCCCGTCTGTGGCTCCGAGACCGAGATGGAGGGTGAGTACCTCATCTGCCCGAACACGGCTGATTGCTCTGCTCAGGCGGTCGGACGCATCGAGCGGTACATCAAGTCCCTGGACATCAAGGAATGGGGCGAAGTTCTCATCGAAAAGCTGGTCACCTCGGGTAAGGTGAAGGCCGTTCCCGATCTCTACAAGCTTACCATCCCGGCCCTGGCTGAAGTGGACCGAATTTCTGATCACGTGGCCGACAAGTTGCTCAAGATTCTCTGGGCTAAGAACCCCATCCCGATGGAGAGCCTTCTGGGCGCCTTGTCGATTCCAGGCTGTGCAGCCTCAACGATCCGGATGGTCATGGATGCTGGCCATGATTCCTGGGCCAAGTTGAGCAATCTCGACGCCGTTGCCCTGAGCAAGGTTCCGGGTCTCGGCCCGGTGAAGTCCCGGACGCTGGCCAATTGGCTTCAGCATCACGCCGGCCAGGTCAAGGAGCTTCATGGTCTGGGGGTCCGGATCAAGGACGTGATCGTAGGTTCACTCACCGGGAAGTCCTTCTGCTTCACTGGGAGCATGGTCCGGAAGCGAGGTGACTTGGAGGCAATGGTTGTGGCGGCCGGCGGTGGAGTGAAAGGATCCGTCGGTAAAGGACTCTCGTACCTCGTGATCGCCGACCCCAACTCCACCAGCTCGAAAGCTGTTGCAGCTCGCAAGAACGGAACGGTGTGCCTCTCCGAAGAAGACTTCCTCAGAATGGTTGAGGAATGAACGAACTCCGTGATCTTCTCTTGGGGTCCTCTACGACGCAACTCGATGTGTCGCTGAAGCCTCTTATTGAGAAGTGGTCAGACCCTCCCTGGGCTATCGAGATTTTGGAGGTGTTGGATTACTGTATCCGTGGCAGTCTCGCCAGTAGTTTTATCGTGACCGCACTTCAAGTGGTCTACAGCAGTGCTTTGGAGACTGAGGGTACAACCCATGAAGCGATGCTGTCTCTTGCTACCTGGCGAGGATTTCCCTGATGTCCGTCTTATCTGGCTATGTCCACTCGGTCGCCTTTTCGAAAGACGGTTTTTTCATCTTCAACTTTGACGTCCACGAAGTCGAGGACTCTGTCTTTAATGACAGGGCCACGGCAGTCAAGGGCCTCTTACCCGGGCTGATTCAACTTCGGTACAACGTCCCGTTGCGTTTGATCGGTAGATGGACCAATCACAAGAAATTCGGTCGCCAGTTCAAGGTCGAGACCTGGGAGCCTTGGGCTAGGTTTCACTCGGACATTGAGGTTTTCTTACAGCTCTGCGTTGAAGGCTTCACGGATCCCACTGTCTCCAGACGACTGATTGAGAAGTACGGCCTGGAGACCTACAACGTTCTCACGAACAAGCCGAGCGAGGTCTTAGCTGAGACCTTCGAGGGACTCACCCCGGAGAGTATTCGTGGAGCTGTAGAGGGCTGGCAGAGAATGCTCTCGGCTCGGGACTTGAGCAGCCTTCTGAATGACACCTTCACCCCGACTGATCAACAAGCGATCCTGGCCAAGTTCAGTCTTGACGCCTCCTCGATCATCCGTTCAAACCCATACCGCCTGATGGAGATTCGAGGCTTCTCTTTCGAGAAGGTTGACACCTTAGCCACTGTGACGATGGGTATACCTCTGAATGACCCTCGGAGAATCTGTGGATCCATCCTCTGGGCACTCCAGGAAGCTTCTCTCGACGGACACCTCTTTCTTCGACGGGGAGACATCCCCGAGAGACTACGTAATCTGGAAGTCGGTGAGATCTCCTATGACTGTTGCATCAGAGCGGTGGACCAACTCGTGAGTCACCGGTCCGTCATTGTAGACCCCGACGTGGGGGTTTACTTGCCGACGTTCTACCAATACGAGCGGGATGCGGCCCGGCTTCTTGCTAAGATGCACATGCCTTCGGGTCTCGATGTAGACCCTGCAAAGTTTTTGCACGAATACGAGCAGACTTTCGGTATCGAACTGTCAGAGCTTCAACGGAAGGCCGTCGAGATTCTTATCCAGCAGAGGATCCTGGTTCTCACCGGATTACCCGGGACGGGCAAGACGATGGTGATTCGAACCTTCGTCAACCTGTTCGAGAAGAATGGTTTGAACTACACCTTGATGGCTCCGACCGGGATTGCCGCCAAGAGGCTTTCTGCGGTGACCGGAAGACCAGCGGGAACCATCCATCGTCTGCTCAAGTACAACGGTTCCGAATGGGAATATGGGTCCGGCGGACGACAGTACCCTACGAATGCTGTTATCGTGGACGAGTGCTCCATGGTGGATCAGGAGTTATTTTACCGGCTCCTGAGCGCCTTGAGTCACGACACTATCATTGTTCTGGTGGGAGATTCAGCTCAGCTTCCGTCGGTGGGTCCGGGTAGCGTTATCCGGGAGCTGATGGCTTGTCAGGCTCTTCCGAGCGTCAAGCTCACTCAGATTTTTCGTCAGTCTTCAAAAGGCGCCATCGTCCAAAACTCACATAGGATCAATCAAGGAGAAATGCCTCTCCTGGAGGATCCGAAGACAGCGACCGAGTTCAAGTTCGTGCGGTGCAGCGACGAGGAGAAGATTGTCCAGTTCATTGTCGAGGTGGCCTCAAGGCTCAAGGCCAAGGATGCCAACTTCCAGGTCTTGTCCCCTAAGTACGATGGCGTCGTAGGAGTCAACAACTTGAATGACCTTCTCCGTGAGCGTCTGAATCCGCTCACGAGCCAGGCTGAGTGGAAGAAGGGCTCGCTTCTGTTCCGTGAAGGGGACCGTCTCATGGTCGTGAAGAACGACTATGAACTGAATGTCTACAATGGGGATGTTGGCAAGTTCCTTCGCTTGACCCCCGACGACACTTTGCTCGTTCGTATCTACGGTGCTGAAGGACGTGAAGAGGGAGTCGTGGAGTTCACTGAGAGTGACGCTTTGGAGAAGCTACGTCTGGCCTATACCGTGACCGTCCACAAGAGCCAGGGCAACGAGTTCGATACCATCCTCATGCCCATCGTGAAGGCCCAGGGGCGGATGCTCCAGCGGAATCTGCTCTACACGGCAGTGACGAGGGCCAGGAAGAGAGTCTGGCTCGTGGGAGAGGAATCCGCGATTCTGACAGCGGTGAAGAACGACAAGGTAGTCACTCGTAACACGGTGCTGGCCGACACAATCTCGGCTCAGCTCGCTGGTGTAGAGACACCCAACCTGACGGAAGTGGTAGCTCATGGAACCTAAGCGGGTAGATGAGATTTACGACCAGATCGGCAAGTTTTCCGTGGAGCTGCCGGCGGATGCTTGGTCTTTAGGTCCGAAGCATATTCACGAGATGATCTCCTTGACTCGTGGCTACATCAACACGGTGAGTCTGATTCTTCAAGAAATCCTCCAGGAGCGCCAGACCTTGGACCGGGTCAGACATGGCCTGGAGGCAGTCTTCCAGATTGAGTCCGACCGGCTCTTAGCTGAGGACGATCGTGTGCGTCGTCAGCCGAACATTGATGACCGCAAGTCCACAGTGAACCTGATCCTTCGAGACCGCCTGACAGAAATCCAGACACTCGAAGGCCAGCTTCTCGATCTGGGCTACGTCGAGAAGGCAGTCCGACATCGGTACAACGAACTGAAAAGCACGATGAGCGACATCCGGGCTCAGCGTGCTCTGATACGTGATGCTATTGACTCCGGTTCGTTCTACGGAGACGAGTCCGGCACATCACGAGGAAGCACGACTGGAGCGTCCAACAGCGGTCTCTCAGAGGAGGAGATCGACAGAAGCATGACGGAGCTGAATGACATCCTCCTGTCAGGTCAGGATCCCTTAGCTGCCGAGGAGGAGATAGCTGCCGAGGAGGAGACACCGCCCCCGGAAGCTGAGGTAGCCGTAGAGGCAAAGCTCCTGGAAGTCCAAAAGACAGCTCCCGAGGTAGACGACTTCTCGGACCTCATCGACGGTGTGGACGAAGCGGTTGCCGTTGAGACGGCTCCTACCCCAACAACAACGGGGGACGGGGATCCTGAATTGGACCGTTTTCTCGATGGTGACGACCTCTCAAATTTATTCGACGATGACGCGCAGTCGGTGTAAAAGGGCTTTCGACGACTCTGACCTACCCATATTCAAATTTGTAGGGCTGGGGCGTCCTGTAAATAGCAGGAAAGGCACAACAATCATGTCTGAATCCAATGTGTATGACCAGTACGAGGACGACGTCGGAGTAGACTCCGATGAGGACAAGAAGTATGGCACCTCCAACCGCACCGAGTGGTTCAAGGGGGACAAAGGTCGCTGCTACCGAGTGGCCTTAGTGTACTTCCACACTGTCGATATCTGCGCAGTGACGACGGCCAAGCAAGTGGCCAAGAAGGCAGGCACCACCTTATCGAGCGAGGACGTCGAGAAGATCGCCAAGGAAGCGATTGCCAAGAAGGCGGCATCCTTGAACAAGAAGGTGGACGAGCTGACTCCTGTGGAGAAGCTCGAAGTCAACCAGGTGAAGTTCCGCAAGTTCGTGGCTCACTACAAGGACGGGGTGGGCTACGTCCTCTCTCGTCTGGGCCTGGACGGAGCGGAGGCGGACGTCGCGTGGAAGGGAATGGGAGACCCGAAGAACTATTTCTCGACGGTCGCTCTCTTCTACCCGTGCGACAAGGACGGCAACCTGCCTCGCAAGGGTGACGAGCTGGACAAGAATCGCATTTTGAACGACTGGCACGTTTTACCGTGGCGATTCGGGCCGAAGAACTACGAGTCTATTTGGTCTGTGAACAAGGGCCTTCGGTCGAACGATCTCACCATCGCTGATCAGGATCTCATTCTGAAGTGTGAGAACGCCGACTTTCAGAACTTCAAGATCACGGGTGGAGGCAAAGCCACCTGGCGGAAGTCTCCGGAGCTGATGCGTCGTGTGCTGGAGCGAGCCGCGACGTACTACGAGAAGCTCATCCCGTTCCGTGAGATGTCCACAGCGGATCTTCAGATCAAGCTGGGGCTCTCTACCGGGAACAAGGGTGAAGAAGTGTCCAGCGAGATGGACGCCCTTCTCGACGACTCCGGCTCGGTGTGACCAGAAAGGAGAGGGGACCGGGACTTTCTGGTCCCCTCTTCCTGTAATGATCACGCTCGGCATCGACCCGTCCTTGGCCGGGTTCGGCTGGTGTGTCCATCGCTCGGACGTAGCTGGACCTGATCGTGTCGTGGTGAAAGGTCATCACGCCACTGATTCGAAGTCTATCTTCGTCACCCGCTACATTGTTCTTCGAGAACTTCTGTCACAGCTCTTGGAAACCTATCCGCAGATTGAAGCCGTTGGGGTGGAATCCCCTCCCTTCGGTGAGTCCTACTCGGAAGGTCTGTACGGCCTCTTCGTGTACGTCTGTGAGGCGGTCTACTCGCATCGGAAGGATGTTGTGTTCTTTGATCCCCAGACAGTCAAGCGCTTGGTTCGGATGGATCCCACCATCCGGCGGGGATCTATGGACAAGCGAGACATGGTCGAGGCGGCTCGAATCGACACAGGGATCCTGAAGGGCCGATTCAACCACAACGAAGCCGACGCCTACCATATCGCTCGCTTTACTGCCCGGTTTTGGGAGTTCATCCGGGGCGAGCTGACAGAAGAAGACTTGGTTCCGTCGGAGAGGAATGCTTTCTACAAGGTCCACAAGTTCACGAAGGGGGCAAAGGCCGGAAAGACCATCATCACCGGTCTAGCATTCCGAGAGAATGCCCGCTTCTTCCGCTTTTCACAGATTCCACAGGAGGTTTGAATGGCCGCCGCCAAGAAACCCGCTACCAGTTCTGCAATCTATCAGAGGGCAGCCGCAGCAATTCTCAAGAGTACGAAGAAGAGGCCGGTCGAGAAGCACAAGGGGGCGCTTCCGTCGGTTCCGTCAGGTTCTTTCGTCATCGATGACCTCATCGGCGGCGGTCTTGCCTCCGATGGGAAGCCAGTGTGTCCTGGTTATCCCAGGCGTCGCGTCACGGAGATCTTCGGGGCAGAGTCCTCTGGGAAGACAACGGCGGCCCTCGAAGCCATCGCCGAAGTCCAGAAGCGTGGCGAGGTCGCTATGTTCCTCGATTTCGAGCATGCCCTCCACCATGAGTACGCCGAGAAAGTCGGTGTGAAGTTCGACAACAAGACGCTCATGGTCATCGAGCCCGACAACCTCGAAGAGGGCATTAAGATGATCTACATCGGCATCATGACCGGCGTATCCCTCATCGTTGTGGATTCGGTGGCCTCCATGGTGACGAAGGACGAGATGGAGAAGAATATCGACAAGGCCAGCATGATTGGTGATCGTGCTCGGGCCTTTGCGAAGTTCCTTCCTCGCATCGTGGTTTGGCTCACGAAAGAGATCTCCGAGAACCCTCAGGGCACGGCTCTCGTCTTCATCAACCAGACTCGTGCCCTCATCGGAAACACCGGCTACGGTGGCGGCGAGGATAACACCACGGGTGGTAAGGCGCTCAAGTTCTTCGCATACTTACGGTTGCGGTTTACCCGCATCCGGTCCGACGTGTGGAAAAAGAAAGATCGGATCACCGGCAAGGAAAAGAGCTATCCCTACGGCAACCACACGCAGGTGAAGATCATCAAGTCGAAGATCGATGGTAAGCAGGGCTACACGGCTGACATCTTCATCCGGTTCGGCCTCGGGATCGATGACCTTCACTCCCTCATCGAAGGCGGGATCAACAACAAGCTCATTTCGAAGAACGGGCCTTCCCTCGGGCTGAACGGTCAGACCTACCGAGGAAAAGAAGCTCTGCGCACGTTCCTCTCCAAGGATGAGAAGACTACACAAGAGCTACGAAAGAAGCTTCTCGAAGCCCTCAAGGTGGAAATCGCGCCTCCAGATGAGGATGTCGATGACGAGGACATCATGATGGCAGACTTCTCTCCCGATGGTGATGCCGAAGTTGAAGCCATCGAGCAGGAAGTCGAGCTGGAACACTCGGAAGGCTGATGTTAGAGGTAGAGATCCAGGGCTTCCAGTCGATAGAGAAGACCACCTTCACGATCGACGGGTTCACCGTGTTGGTCGGTCGATCCAACATCGGCAAGAGTGCGGTCGTCAGGGCAGTCCAGGCCGCTCTGACGAACGCTCTCGGCACTGACTTCGTTCGTCATGGGGAGCACTGCTCCCGGCGTATCCGGGGCACAAAGAAGTGTCGCTGCCAGTGCTCGGTACACATCCAGACCGAAGGGATGGATCTCCTCTGGGAGAAGGGCGACGAGATCAACAGGTATACGCACAACGGGGAGGTCTACAGCAAGGTGGACCGGGGCCTCCCGGATTTTCTGGCCAAGGACTTCTCTTTGGTCAAGGTCGGTGACCGGAAGCAACTCGTCCAGGTTGCCGAACAGTTTGATCCCATTTTCCTGTTGAACCAATCCGGCACGGTCGTTGCTGATGTACTCTCGGATGTCGCCAAGCTCGACGATATCAACGCTGCTATGACTGAAGTAGAGCGAGATCGCCGAGAGGCTGTCTCGACACTCAAGGTCCGGGAGAAGGATGTTCTGGATCTTCAAATCAGTCTTCTCCTGTACAAAGGCTCGGAAGATCCGATCGCTAGGGCCAAGTTGGTGGGCGAGGTGTTCGACACCATCCAGGAGAAGGTTCGGGAGAAGGTTAAGGTCGAGCAATTCCACACCAAGCTCCAGGAGCTAGCTCATGGGATCCGGGCTCTTCAGCCGGTGGATGCCGTCGCTATCCCTGACCTAGAACCCGCTCAAGCCATGGAGACTGGCTTGAACGTGATCCTGGAGTACGAGGTCGTCCTGGCCGAGAAAACGGCCGCTGTGACCGATCTAGAGCCGGTGGAAGGGATTCCTGAGCCCGAGACAGAAGCCTTGGAGGTTGTGGGGGAGAAACTGGTCCAGATTGAGGACTGGCTGGTCCAGATCGCCACCTTCAAGGCCATCTTTTCAGGTTGGAAGGAAGTCGAGAAGACCATCGAGCCTTCTGAAATCCCTCTTCAAGAGATTCATGCCTTGCTTCAGCTCACCCTCTTTGCGGATCAGTACGAGATGCTGATGACCACCACGGAGGAACTAGAGGTCGTCGAATTGACGGAAGGGCCGGGTGAGGGTATCCAGGGGATTGACAGTCTGCTAGAGCTGGTGTCTTTCACCGAGAAGCATCAAGAGCTTTCGGTGGTGGTGACCAAGCTCACAGAAAATCTGACCGAAGTAGAAGGCCAGGAAGCGACTGCTCTGGGTGAGTGGTCTGATCTCGGGCTGTGCCCGACCTGTTCACAATCTCTTTCGGAGGGGCACACGCTGCATCTGGATGCCTAGACTTTGCTTTATCCATCGCACGGACGTTCATGTCACGGATCGATCTCCCTCTTCCTGGAAGGGGGACTACCCGACCGAGATCTGGAGGAACTTGCATCAGATCGGAGAGCTGGCCAAGAAGCATGAGGCCAACGCTGTCCTCGATTGCGGTGACTACTTCCATATCAAGGCCGCCAGTCGAAATCCACACTCCATCGTGTTTCAGTCGGCAGAGGTCCAAGCTGGATACCCATGCCCAACCTATTGTGTCGAAGGCAACCACGATATCGCCTACAACAATCTGAACACCATCGAGAGACAACCCCTGGGTGTTCTTTACGCTGCAAAGGTCTTTCAACACTTACGAGAGCAAGTGTTTGAGGATGGGGACTTACGAGTCCGGGTTGTTGGCGTACCGTACAGCCCAACCCGGACCCTGAATGAGTTACGGTTGATTCGGAAGCAGCCTGGTGACACCTTCCTAATCGCCCTCGTACACTCGTTGGCTGGACCCAACCCTCCTCCCAGCATCGAGGACTTCTTCGGAGAGCCTGTTTTCCGATACTCCGATCTCGTGTTTCCAGATGGTCCGGATTTGTGGGCTTTCGGGCACTGGCACAGGGACCAAGGCATTGTCTCTCTGGAAGGCCGCACGTTCCTGAATCAAGGGGCTGTGAGTCGAGGTGCTCTGATTCGGGAGAACCTCGAACGAACACCGAAGGTGGGGATCATCGAAGTCACGAAGAGTGGCATCGTTTGCACTCCTTTCCCTCTGGACGTTCTACCTCCTTCCGAGGTCTTCGATATTGAACGCAAAGAGCGTCAGGACGAGCAGGTCAGGCACATCGACCAGTTCGTCCAGAAGATTCGAGCAGATGTCTTGATGGACCCCGAAGCGTCCATCGAGGACACGCTTTCTAACTTGTCCTTCGCCACAGAAATCCGAGAGCTGGCACTGCATTACCTGGAGACAGCCAGGTTGAAGAAGGCGGGTTGATGTACCTCTCCTACTCTGGCTTCAAGACCCATAAGTGCCCTAGGAGGTACTGGCACTCATACGTCGCAGAGACGAAACCCCCGGAACCCGACAACTCCGTCAATTCTCTCTATGGGTCAGTCGTCGGCACGCTCATGGAGGACTTCTACATGAAGGGCCTCTGGCGAGAGAAGAACGTCCAGGCGACTCTGGAGAAACGAATCGAAGACACGTACCAGAAGGTCGTGGCTGACAAGGTCAAGAGAGGTCATGTCATCCAGTGGAAAAGCAAGGCCGATCAGAAGCCGAACTATGTGAGTCAGGAGGAGCTTCTTGGCGATGTCAGGGACACCATCGCCAGAGCCATCCGCATCGTTCGGTTCTATCGCTTAGCCGGACCTCGAATGGATGCTGAGTTTAAGCTCGACGTGGACGTGAAGGGTCATCGTCTCGGAGGCCGAGCCGATTTCATCATCCAACGCACCAAGCCGCATCATGACCTCGTGATTCTTGATGGGAAGGGATCGAAGCATCGAGCTTCCTACGTGGATCCCCGGCAGCTCAAGTGGTACGCCTTGCTCTACTCCATGCGGAATGACGGGGCTCTCCCTGACAAGCTAGGCTTTGTCTATTGGCGTTTTGATCCGCCGGAGAGCATGGATTGGGTGGACTTCTCCCGAGTCGAGCTGGACGAGTTGCTCGACGAGGTCATGGAAGCGGTGTCGAGGATTGAGCAGGGCATGACCCGTCGAGCAGGTGAGCCCATCGAGCGGACTCAGCGAGCTTTTCCAACGAGGGCCAGCAAGGAGGAGTGTCGCTTCTGTACTTTCATTGGCTTGTGCAAGGAAGGCCAAGAAGTTATGGAGAAGAAACCCTCCACAGGTGTATAGGTGCAGTCATGACTCCAGAGCAGATGAAAAAGAAGATCGATGAACTCTCCCGGAGGACTCAAGAAGTGCGGTCAAAGAAAGCAACTCTGAAGGGTCAGTTACAAGCCAAGCGGGAAGAGTTGGATCGCCTGATCAAGGAGATCCGGGCGGCAGGGTATGACCCGAAGAAGCTCGTCGAGGAACGCAATCAGAAGAAGGTTGAAGTCGAGGCAGCCATTGCCTCCTTCGAGAAGGACTTAGCTGAGGTCGAGCAAGCCCTGGCGAAATTCGAGAAAAAGGATTGAGGTTCAAACATGATCAAGTTCAGTGTTCAGGCGTCTGACATCGTTCAGGCCCTCGATGTTGTGGGGATTGTCCCTCCCCAGGAAGTCACGAAACAAGGCGGGGCAGGCTACTTGTTTGTCATCCGTGGGGACCAGAGCTGCTACGTCTACTCCCAGGACAAGACACACATCGCCCGAGCGGTCCTGGCGATTACGAACGTCGAGGGTGAGGGGACCTTTATCTATCCTGGAGCCTTCAGCAACGTTTTCAAGCACGTCGCTCCCGAGGAGATCCTCAACTTCGAGGCAGGGGAACGAGAGGGCAGTTTCTACGTGAACTATGAGACTGCCTCGGGGAACGTGTGCGAGCGTCCGTCTTTTGACTCTCAGGCAATCCGACCTGTCGAGGATCCCGAGCCCTCGGAGTCGGACATTGAGATGCCGGCCGCTTTGCTCAAGCGGGCCATCGAGACTGTCAGGGGCAGCCTGGTGTCTCTCGACAATCAGAAGGTCGATGAGTACCTCAAGACCATCCAGATTTTCGACACCAGCAAGCCCGAGTGGGCGCCTGGTGACGGCACTCTGTTCGCCGCAGACGGTCGGCGGGGCTCGTACTTCTACTGCGATGCCTTCAAGGGTAAGGGCTTGGCTCTTCACGGTAACCACTTGCCCCAGGTGCTCAGCTTCCTCTCCAAGAGCGAGGGTTCTGTGATCCTGCGAACTGGAGACAACTGGACCTTCCTGACCAACACCAAGGGTCAGATGTTCGGCTGGACGCACCACACCAAGAATCATCCCAGGTATGCCTACTACCCAGAGGAGTCGATTCGGCTTCTCGTCGATACGGATTTCCTCATCCGGCAGTTGCGGTACATGAAAGAAGCGCTTGAAGCGGGGGACAAGAACAAGGAGCGTGTTCGAATCATCTACGAGGCGGCCCCCGATAAGTGGCAGCTCCAGTTCTTGTTCCAGGAGCCCACCGGCACTGTCAAGAGTCCCTACGTCACGGTGATCCCGATGACCGAGGAAGCCAAGACGAGGAGCTTTGCTACCAACGTCAGCATCAAGCACTTCCTGGAGATGGTGAGTTCTTTGGATTGTAAGCAGACTCCGATCGGAGTTAGAATCGCTCCGGCCACCGATAAGCGCAAGGAAAGCTACTATTTCCGCGTCATCGACCCGTTCTACATGGATCCCGCTGGTAAGGTACTCCCGGGTCCAGAAGGCGGTATCAAATGTCAAGTGACTCGGTTCATCCCATCGATGACCTGATCCATCGCGTTCGAGCAGTGGAGGAGTCGTCCATTCGAATCGCCACGCTTCGGGATAGGATGACCTTTGAGCTGGCTGCCAAGGAAGCTGAGGTCAGCCAGCTCACGGTGCGGGTCGAGAAGCTCACCAAGGTGAGTGAACTCTTTCGTGCTCTGCTCGATCAGCTCGTGGTCAAGCAGGTGCGGACTATCGAGGGAGTAGTCACGGAAGGTCTCAACACGATCTTCTTCGACCTGGGTCTGGGCTTTGAGGCTGAAATCTCCCCAAAGTACAATAAGGTCTCGGTGGACTTCCTGTTTCGTCAAGGGGCTGCCGATGACCCGTTGGCCATCCGGGGAAAACCCCTGGACTCCTTTGGTGGTGGACCTTCGGCTGTGGCCGACCTGATCCTTCGCATGATGGCTCTGCTCCGGCTCAAGCGTCGCCCGTTGTTGTTGCTCGATGAGACGTTGGCTTCGGTCTCCGACGACTACGTGGACGCCACCGGCAGCTTCCTCCAGCAGCTTGCGGAGTCTATGAAGATCGATGTCCTGCTCGTGACCCATAAGCAGTCGTTCCTGGATCATGCTAATCGGGCTTATCGTTGCTCGGAGGTTGTCGTGGAAGAGGCGGGCTTTAGGTATTTGGAATTGAGGAGCGCCTGATGCGACCAGCCTCGGATCTTCAAGGGCGTGTTCGGTATCTGCTGTCCAAGGAGCTGGACCGTCGAGTTCAGTTGACGTCCCAACGATTGCCTCACCAATGCACCCACAACTACCGGCATCCAATGGATGTCCGGAAGAGAGTTGATGGTGAGCCCAACGAGAACTACAACCGGATTTCTTTGTCGATCGTCCAGCAGTCTCTCGGGCTCTGCACGTTGGGCATGGAGAACGTTGAGCAATGGAACGGAACCATCTGCGAAGATCCTATCGATGCCCAGAGGTGTCCCTACTACACCCCTAAGATCACGAAGGAAGACCTTCGACGGGACTTCGAGGTCCAGACGCATGACCTTGGGTGGTTGCAAACGAATCTCCCCGAGGTCCACGGATTGCTCTGGGCTTTGTCCCATCCTGTCAGTCTTCCTTGGTGGAAGCGCATCTGGTTTTGGTTTTTGAGAATCAGAACGGATCCGATGAAACAGCTTCCGGAGTCCACCAATGATGACTCCCTCGGCCTTTGAGGGCTTCCTGGTTCCAGAGCGGTCCCGACGGAAGGCAGCCCGGGACGGGGGCTTTGCAGTCCCGGCCTATCTGGAGCGGCCGGTTGAACCTGAGGATGCCCCATTCCTGGTGACCAATGCCCGAAGATCCTTTGTCCAGCCAGTGGTCTCCCGGGAGAAGGTACTCCGGTACGGGTTCTCCGAGTGTCCATTGGACGAGGAGCCACGCCTTCTAGCTGAATTTTACCGGACTCTGTGGGCTCTTTCCGATATCTCCGGATGGGCCAATCGGTGTACTAGCATAGCTCAAGCCAAGCATCGCCTGGAGAGCTTCGGCCTATTACCTCGAACGTTGATCGTGCCTTTCGTGACTCTCCACGAGGTTTGCGGTCGGGAGATTTCCCTGGATGACGCCATCAAACTCATCATAGCCCAAGGTCATGTGGCCGAAGTGGATGGGATTCGGATTTTCTTTTCCGATCTCCCTCCCGGTCAGATGATTCTGGGAACAGCCCCTACCTTGGTGGGCGTCGCAACCCGAATAGATGATCATGTGGGCTTGGTGTTTCAGCGGATCCATCAGGCAGTGATTCTCATCAATGAGTTGGTTAGATGACTTCGTCCAAATTGCCCATGCACGGTTGGGCAATCGAGAGCGTGAGGCGCTCTGGGCACGAGGTGTTTCTGATGCTCAGGTTGACTTCTACCATTTGGGTTGTCTGAACAGGAATCTCCCGGCAGGAGTGCCCAAGGAGTTCGTCAAATTCTCTCATGGGGGCCAGCGACTCGATGATGTTTTTGTGCTGCCCCTCACGAATATCCTGGGCCAGATCAAAGGGCTCCAGTTCCGGCACATCTCCCAGGGGATCAAGGGCTACCTGACGTACTACCACGACCGGGACGAGTCGGTGTACTTCGGGCTAGGCCAGGCCATTCCCAAAATGTGGGAGACAGAGACAGTCTTCATGGTAGAAGGGGCATTCGATGTTTTCCCCGTCCAGCGGGTGTTCGAGAACACTTTCGCAGCCCTTACTCTTGGGACTAGCGAGGCTTTGGCTCGGCTCGTCCGGCGCTTTGTGAAGCAGGTTTGGTTGGTCTATGACAACGACCGTGACGGACGACAGGCTTGTTCGGACTTCCAGAAAGACTATGGTGATTCCCTGGATGTCCGCATCTTGACTCCCCCTAGAGTTCGCATTGCCGAGAACAAGTACACGAAAGACCCCAACGAGTTATGGGAAGTCTGGGGTGATGCCCGCTTTCGAGACTACCTGCTTCGGCAGGTTGACCCTTACACGATAGAGAGGAAGAGCCATGCCTAAGGTATACAGTGAAGCAGAGTCCGTCCGAGCCGTCGCAGGAGGATTGATCGCAAACTACCACCCGGAGTTAGCTACGGCTCGACTCGGGTTCATTTTCGTGGACAAGGCGTCGAGCAAAGGTGGGATCGATGTTCTGGGTAAGACCCGGAAGATTTCTGGACCCTTAGAATTCCTCTTAGAATTGGACTTCGTCATTGAAGTCGCCGGAGACAAGTGGGTGGAGCTGAGCAACGAGGCTCGCCAAGCCCTTGTTGATCATCTCCTGGAGCGCTGCACGGGCGAGGAAGACGAAAAGTCTGGCGAGATGACGTGGAAGATCCGGGAGCCCGATGTCCAGGAGTTCGCCAGTATCCTGCGTCGTCATGGAGCCTGGAATGACCAGCTCACCGGCTTCGTTTCGGTGGCTCACGAAATCCAGGTGGACACCATCGCCCGGGAGGAAGCCGGGGTCGAGACCGCAGAAACCGAGACCGAGAACGTCGAAGACCTGCTATCTGAGCTGTGATGTGGGATATCCGTTATAGGCCCAAGAACTTCACGGATGTGCTTGGGCAAGAAGGCGCCGTCCAGGTCTTGAAGACCAGGATCCGCCTTGGCACGGCTCTCGATTCCTCGTACATCTTCTCCGGAGGACACGGCCAGGGCAAGACGACCCTGGCTCGTGTTCTGGCCAGAGCAATGCTGTGCGAGCATCTGACCGATGATCAGGAGCCCTGCAACAAGTGCGAGAACTGTCAAGCGATCTTGAGCGACACCTCCTTGGCCTTTCATGAGCGGGATGCCGCCAGTCAAGGGACTGTTGCCATCATCCGGCAGATCGTGGATGATTTGCCTTTTGTTGTGCCGGGAGCCGTCAAGCAAATCCACCTCTTCGACGAAGCTCATCGGATGAGCAATGCAGCCCAGGATGTTCTCCTCAAGCCCATCGAGGAGAAGGACATGGTCGGCATTTTTTGCACGACCGAGCCGGACAAGATCCGGGGGGCGATTCGTTCACGATGTGAGGAGCACCGGATTCGCAAGATAACTCGGGAACATATAGCCGAAAGATTGAAGCAAATCCTTCAAGCTGAACAGGTCGAATACGAGGAAGATGCCTTGTTCACGGTCATCGACAGCTCTGGAGGGCATGTTCGGGACATCATGAATCGGCTGGAGATGATTTCGCAGGCTGGTGTGGTCTCGGTTGAAGCCGTTCGGGACTATCTGGGGCTTGGACTGACCACGACCTACTACGAAATTCTGTTGTCCCTCGACGACCCCACGAAGTCCCTCCCCTTGATCGAGGACGCTTGTGATCAGGTGGGTGCCGAGGAGGTTTCGGTTGGATTGGCCGAAGCGGCCATGAACACCTACCGTCTCGCCAACAAAATGTTTGCCGAGTTCACCTATGTGGACAGGGCGAAGGCAGAGGAGCTGTACAAGAAATACGGACCCTCGATCGTCGGTTATACCCGCAAATTCCTATCTGCTCAGGCACGAACGAAGGTAGGGCTCATCTGCGATGTGGTGGCCTTGACCACCACGATGGAACTTCCTCAACAAATTCCTGTTGCCCAAACCCCACAATTGCAACTACATTCCTCTCCAAACCCAGTATCACCAGTATCAGCTCCAACAATACCAATCGCGGCATCCAAGCCTACGCCCCCTCCAATACCATCCCCTCAAGTCCCTGCCCCAACACCTCCCGTGACCAATGGGAAAGCTGGAAATCTGGGAACTGACCCGATGGCTCTCACAACCGTAGACGAGTTTGGTGTTCCCAAGGATCACCCGAGGGGGCATGAGGAAGGGGACAAGCGAGTGGTGACAGCCTCGAAGGAGGAGAAGGTGCTGCCGCCTGGCGACTGGAAACGAGCCTTCGAGCGATCCTGGCGGGGGTAGTGTTACAAAATGAGCGAGTGGGTTGTCCTTGAACTCAGTCCGAAAAGCGAGGGGGAGGACCCTGATGCTCTCAAGGCGGGCATCCTCCAATCGCTGAAACAACCGGGCGAAGTTTTCATCCCGGCTGCCGTGACCCAAGTAGGTGGGGATCGCGTCATCCACTATCTGATGGAGGGGTACGCTTTCATTCGAAAGACCCTTCCGGACACCGCCTACTTCAAACTGGAGGGCACTCGGTTCGTCCATACGGTGTTGACCAAGACCAACGGGTCTCGGTATCGAGTCCTGGCCACGGTACCCGACGCTCATATCGACCAGATTCGCAGCCAGATCGATCTGGAGGTCAATCAGGGGATCGGTGTCGGGGATACAGTGGTCATCACTTCTGGCCACTTCAAGCACATCGAGGCCATGGTCATCGAGGAGATCCCGGAGCAGGATGCCGTCCAGGTCTACATTAAGCTTCGGTCGAAGCAGACCATCATCACCCTTCCGAGGTCGTTCCTCCAGGTCAGCACCCGAAGCCCGCTCTCCCCGCTTCTAGCCCGTCTGGGTCAGCTTCGAGTCTGGGTCCAGGGCAGCGACCCTGTGTTTTCCTGGCAGAATGGCTTTGACACAGTGCTCCATAGTTACCAGGGCCTCAAGCAGCTCAACCACTGGAACACCCATGGGAGTCGGACCTACTCCTTCATCCGATTCTTCGATCATCCTCTGGAAAAGTGGAATTTCCCAAGCAGAGTCGCCGAGATAGAGCGATTATCCGGGTGGCTGATGGCCGCTGCCCCGACTTCCAGATTCATCAAAGCGGACAAGCGGATCGAGGATCCCGCGATCGGGATGGTCATCGAGAGCGGAATGCTGGAGTTGGCTTGGTTCGAGGATGTCCTCGGACGGGGTAGACAGATCAGAGCAGAGATGAACGAGTTGCTGCGGAAGAAGGCGACTCGTCGGAGAGCAGGAGCCGGAAAAATGCCTCAAAACATCATCGTCGATGGTCACAACCTTGCCTTTCGGTGCCTGTACGCCCCTGGGATGTCCGAACTTGCGGATAGTCAAGGACGCCCGACGGGAGTCATTCTAGGCTTTCTCCGGAGCCTGGGAGCGCTTCGGAAGAGATTCAACACATCCGCCCTCTATGTTTCTTGGGATGGCTCATCGCGTCGTAGGAAGGACAAGTATCCGGAATATAAGGCCAATCGTCCTTCGAGAGCCGGCACTCCGATCTTCGATCAGATGGGCTATCTTCGGAAGATTTTGCCTTGTCTTGGGGTTTACCAGGTATTCAACCCTAATGAGGAGGCTGATGACGTCATCGCAACTCTCGTTCGGAAGAAGCTTTCCAGCCAGAAAACAGTCATTTTCGGCACGGACAGGGATTTCCTTCAGGTCGTCTCCGAGAACGTCTCCGTCCTCATTCCAGCCATCGGTAGTAGAAAAGAGTTGCTGTTTGACCCGGAAGCGGTAGAAGAGCATTATGGTGTGAAGCCTACGGACATGGTACAGCTCCGGGCTCTCACTGGGGATAGCTCGGACAACCTTCCGGGCGTGCCCCGAGTCCCAAAGAAGATTCTCAGGGCTCTGGTTCAAGCTCACGGTACGGTAGAGGCTCTGTATCGATCTGGCCTCACCGGTTTGACCAAGGTACAGTATGAGAGGCTCCGTTCGGCCGAACCCCAAGTGCGTATCAACGTGGACCTGATGACCTTGAGAGATGTCCCATTCACGAAGATCGATCCAGATTCAAATCCAGATGAAGTAGCTGCTCTTTTGAGAGCGGTCGAGATTAACCCCAACTCGATTCTGGAGACGTTCTTTGAGCGTTCTTCGGAGATAGCCACCGGATTGACACTATGAGTATTGGGTATGTGATCCCAGTAGACCCCTCAGAACTGGCCAATCGCTTCTCTGGAGAGGATGGCCTGGATTTTCAGCTCGATGAGCTGGCAGTCGATGCGTATGAGGAATTCGATGAGGAGGGGGACTTACCAGAGGGATACGAAGCCAGGGTGGAAACCCTGTTGGATCGTATCCCGGAACGAGAGGCGGATCTCATCTACCTCTACTACATCTTGAAGAAGCGTCAGGCGGACATCGCGGCCATCTTCGAGGTTACACAGGCGGCCATCAGCTACCGCCTGGATCGTAGTCTTCAGCGAATCAAGTTCTTGCTCAGCATCCCGGAGGTCACCGAGGACGACTTACGAGCGGATCTCCCGGAGATCCTGCCCCAGCAGATCGACGTGGATATCCTAATTGGCATGTGGCAGACCACCTGCCAATCCGAAGTCGCCTCGAAGTTGGGCTTGACACAAGGCCGGGTACGTCACCGGTTTTTCAAGGCCGTAAAGGTCATCGAGGATGCGGCGGATCTGAACGGGAAGTACATGCCCTACCGTAAAATCTTCTCGACTATTGCTTCCAAGAAGTTCAACATTCTCCGGGAAGTGAAACTGCCTCAGTGGAGCAATCGGGGTGGGGATGCCTGTGTTTGACTGGCTCTGACAGCCAAATCGGACATTTGTGGGGTTTCTTTTATCGGCCCTCCTGTTTGAGGAGCCGTCTACGTGCCCCTAGCTGCCAATCTCCAGAGTCATGAATACTCCTTCAGCCTTCAGGTGGCCCAAGGAGTCTGGCGGTGGACTACCCGGATGGATATCTCCGGGGCGTCACCGTCATTTGTGATCCTCAACATTGTTTCGCCCTTCGGTATTCTTCGTGACACGGTTCCTATCCCAGGGGACGTTATCACGGCGATGGCCGACAGCGTTTCGGAATTGGCAGTCCAGTTCCGGCCGGTGATTTTGGTCGGCCCTCCCGCATCACTCACGTTCGATGTGGACACTGGCCGAGGTTTCTCGGAACAGCAGGATGCCCTGGTGACGAACTCGGGGGTCTACGGTTCCTTGCTGGATGCTCTCCTGACACCCTCGGCTTCTTACGTTACCGTTGCTCCCTCGACTGTTGGCAACCTGGGTTTCCAGGAGTCAGGCACCTTCCAGGTGTCTGTGGATTCTACGAGTCTGCTCCCGGGCATCTACAACGCCACCATTTTGATCCAAGACGATACGGCGACGAACACGCCGCAGTCTCTTCCGATCACGATCAACGTTCGGCCGAAGGCCATCATCGACGCCACACCATTGGTGCTCACTTTCAGCGTGGTGAAACCCCTCTCGGGAGCTTTCCCACTTCTCCCGAACCAGGTCTTCACTATCGAGAACATCGGACCGTTGGGCTCCGTGCTAGAGTTCCTAGTCCAGCGGCTCACTTGTCTGTCCGACAACTGGCTGGTTGCTTTCACGCCGACTTCGGGCACCCTTCTTTCTGGCGAGACCCAGGACGTGACAGTCCAGGTTGTTCCTGCCGACACTATGGCCACCGGGACGTACCAAGAAACCTTCCGGGTCAGTGGCTACAGTGATAACTCTTACGTGGACGTTTTGGTTCAGCTCAACATCACCTGAGGAACATGGCGGACTTCAAGCTAGATTCAATTGAGACAAGTACCTCTGGTCTGGACGCCTTTTTCGAAAGGGAACCACAGGTCATCACCCCTCACGGGCAAAAGGTGGCTGCCTCGAAGCCAACTCGGGTGAAGGTTGGTTCGTTGAGTGACCTCAATGGGTTCATTCGGGCGTCGGCCGATATGCTAGTCCACAAAAGCACGCAAGACTTGTGGGCGCTCAAGCAGGAAGGCGAGAACTACTTCATCGAGCGGCTCTTCAATGATACCGGAACCCCTTTGAAGGGTTGAAGCATGATCAACCTCCACACAAAGGTAGATATGACTTTGTTGGCCTTGACTCCGGAGGAACGCCTTCGAGCCAGGGTCTACAAGAGGTGGTATGTGCTAGAGAAGATAGCTGCTGGACCCCCGCCTTTCGGCAATGATGAGCCGACAGGGGATTCGGAGGGGACGGCAGTCATGGGGGTCTCTGCTCTTCCTGGTGGTGACCAAGGTGGTCCTGGCAAGCGGAACATCCCGAAGGATCATCCCTATGATCCAAGAGCACTCAAGCCGCTTTCCCGAATGCTCTGGGCTATGAGTGTGGCCCTTGGCCATGGATTGACAGCCTACCGTCAGTTCGCCAGGCTCAAGTCTTCAACCATCTCCCCGGACGGGATGCTTGGTGGTCGAGGCTATGTGATGAAGGTGAAGGAGATTCGAGACAAGCTCCACGACGCTTGTGAGAATCTCAGTGCGATCTCGGACAGCATCCACGACGAGATCAACGCTCCTCATTGGGAGCCCAAGCTCAACCAGCTTGATCCCGCAGATGCCATGGATGTTCGGAAGTTCCTCCAGGAGTCGCAACAGATCCTCCAAGACCCTGAGGCAGAGGCCGAAGGAGACATGGAAGCCATTGAGGACGCCGCAGCCGATGCCGCAGCCGAGGAGAGTGTGGACCTAGAAGCTCCGGGTGAAGAACAGCCTGGGGAAGAACAGCTTGGGGAAGCTCTTGGCGAGGAAGCGCCTCTTGGAGCTGACGACGAAGAAGTCTCATCGGGCGAGGATGAGGAAGAAATCCCGCTTGGTGAAGACGAAGAGGAAGCACCTCTCGGAGAAGCTCCCGAGGGCGAAGAGGAAGTACCTCTCGGAGAAGAGGAAGCACCTCCGGAAGGTGAAGAAGAAGTTCCGGCTGAGGAAGAAGAAGTTCCGGCTGAGGAAGAAGAAGCTCCGGAAGGTGAAGAAGAAGCTCCGGCCGAGGAAGAAGAAGTTCCGGCTGAGGAAGAAGAAGAGAGTTACTCTCGTGAGGAGCCAGGAACCGAAGAAGAAGGCTCTGAGAATCCTTTTGAGACTTCTGAAGGCGAAGAAGCTCCGGCCGAGGAAGAAGCTCCGGCCGAGGAAGAAGCTCCCGAGGGCGAAGAAGAAGACGAGGACAAGCCGCCTGTCGAATTTGATGAGGAAGACGAAGCCACAGCCGAGCAAGCTTTGGAATCATCTGGTCTTCCTGGTTCGGAGGAACCCCGTCCTGAGCAGTTGGGCAAGCCCAAGAAGAAGCTCAAGAAGCCCAAGAAGAAGCTCAAGTTCGCTCCGGAGATGGTGCAGGATCAAAAGTTCTCTCCAGAGATGCACGCCAAGATGGCGTCCTACAGTTACTTCCGTGGTAACTCCTCTGTGTCTCCGGACTCTCTCCCTGGTCCTCGGGTGGATCATTTGGACCGGGCAGAAGACCGTGGTCCTCTGGATAGCTATAACGAGGATGAACCTAGGGTAACCGATGAGTGGGGGCTCTCCGATGGTGGAGAGGATGACTACATCTATCGGACTCCCTGGGAGAACGACACTCGTGAAGCGGGTCGTGGGGATTGGCCTGGACCTATGAAGTTTCCGCCGCTGGATACTCCTCGTCCGAGTGGGGGTCCGCTCCTCTCGCTAGATAACTATCGAACGGTCAACGAGCTGCTCGATAAGGGCTGGACCGAGGATCGTATCTTGAAGTCTCCTATGGGTCGTCGGCTTCATTTGGACAAGTCAGACGTCAACGACGCTATCCTGATGAAGAAACACAATCTCTTAGCTCGGAAGGCCACCTCGGGGTTGCCCGAGGACTTGGATCCACCTGCGGATGCCTGGGATTTTGGCTTGGGTTATGGGGCCGAAGGCGGGGCTGAGGGTGAGGGCGCAGGAGGTTATGGCAATCCTTCTGGCGAGGGATCCGGAACGAAAGGCGTGTACGGCCCGACGAGTGGGCTCCCGAGTGATCCTGGAGGATTCACGGAGGACAACACTCCAAGTGTCGATGTCAGTTTGAACGAGCGGACGAACGTGCGGTCGCAGAACAGTGTGATGCCGATCGATGTCGAGGAGCCGGTAGCTCGATCAGACTACTACACAGAGGGATTGAGCGACGAGATGATCGCCCAGTCCGAGTTACCCGCAGATCCCGTCAACCCGTACAACTACGACAGGGATCTCCCGAACAAGAGCGAGATGTACGAGCATCACGACACCCAGTACATCAGGTACGATTACACGACGCACAACTACCGGCCGGACCCGAACTATAGCCGCCCCGAGAGATGAGGCACCTCAATGGCTGAACTTGGAGACATCACAGACTTCATGAAGGAAGGTTCCGGCGTCGGGGTTTCCGACCTCGAATGGCTGGCTGTGGATGAGCAGAAGTACCGGACCGAGGATACACTACCCAAGCAGAACTTGGATGTGGTTCCCGACCTCAACATGCTTTGGGATCACAATCGAGATGCCTCGCCTTTGCGGTTGGTTCCGAACACCGACCCGAAGACTATGGGTGATCTGTCCCGAGCACATGGACCTCTTCGCACGTCTCCCGAGGTCGTCATTCGCACGGCTCGTCTGGCTGTGATGCAGTATAATGACCCGGCACGGATCAAGGAAGCTCTCACATCGAGATACGACGCCGAGACGCTCAAGGCAGCCAAGACGGGTCTGGCCCAGGTCTTTGCCGAGCGAGGTCTTCTTGGTCGCTTCTACATTGAGGCTTCGGATTTCCCGGAGTGTACTCAAGGTGGCAAGGCGGTCGAGTTTGCCCAAAAGACGGCTTCAACGGCTCGTTTCGTTGTGGCCAAAAAGGCGTGTGGCAACTGCACCCATCACATGGGCACCCCTGATGGAACGCACCACTGCTCTGTCTTCCACAAGGAGATCCAGATCCAGGTTCCGTACAATCAGGAGTTGGCAAACCAGGTCGAGAATCTCCAGCGTGCTAAGGGCAAGGTTGTTCAGGCTTCGACGTTGGATCCAAAAGAGAGAATTCGGGCCGCTTTCCTGGCTCCCAAAGCAACTTCGGAAGCCCAGCAGTTCAGTGGGCAGACGCAGTATAAGCCACCTTCCACGGTCACTTCGGAGGGGGCTAAGTCAGACTTCATCGCGGCCTCGGCTTTGGTGAAGAAGAACCGCGAGGCCGAGCTGGAGAAGACTGCCGAGTTGAAGGCTCGTCCGATCGTGGCGTTCCTTCGTCGAGAGATGATCAAGGGCCGAAGCCAGGAGGAGATCGTCCAGTCACTTCGACTTGCTTTCGACCTGACCGACATCCAGGCCACCGCTCCTCAGTGGAAGCCTCTTGTGGATCATCTTGGGCTCTACGGAGTGGTCTATTCGACTCAGGAGTCTTTCGACGAGTGCCGTGAGGGAGCGGATTTCCTGGCCAAACACGGATCTATGATCAAGGCGATCGTGGCGGGGAAGAAGTGTGGCTCGTGCATTTTCTCCCAGATCGGTCGGTGCATGATGTACGGCCGGAAGCTTGTAGCTAGTCCGGATGAGGTGTTCACGCCTGAGATCGTGAAGGCTGTCGTGGATGAGCACCGGACAGCCTGTCGGCTTCCCTGGAACGCTGACAGGTTGGACTGGGGGCCTACTCCAGTTGCGGCTTTGAAGGCCATCCACAAGGCTGCCTCCGGTCCTCAGCCGGCTCCTGGGGCTCGCACCCGGCTAGCCATCGAGACCCAGTTCGCTGGGGCTGGGCATCAGTACAAGGCCAACACTTTGGCCATCCGGGATGTCGTCCGAGCGGCATCTCGGTACATGAACGAGGGCATGTACGGAGAAGATCTCGCCAACTTGATGAAATCCAGGTTTGACCCAAGAGACCTTTGGGCGGCCAAGGACGAGCTGCGAAAGGTCTTCGCTGAGCAGGGCCTTCAGGGGATCAGGTACATCGATCCCACCATCTATGAGGACTACGGCAAGGGATGCAAGGAAGCCGGGCGGCTTCATCGTTCCAGGTTGGTGCCCTACGTCAAGATGGGATCGAAGTGTGCTTCCTGTGTTCTTCGAGATCCCACTGGGGCTTGTTCGGTGTTGGCCAAGCCTCTCGTGACGGAGCCTCCCTATGTGGACAAGTTGGCTGAACAGCGGGCCATCCTCGCGTCGGGCAAGGCTTCCGAAGTCTCCTACGAGAACATCATGAACAACGGTCTGAGCATGATGGTTGAATACCAGCTTCAGCATCAGGAGCCGGGCGACATCGAAATGACTACCTCGAAGGATCCTATCAGTATTGAGTTCGGCGGGACCAACATCGACTTATGATCTCCTCCCTCGTTCTCCGGGTTGCCGCAAGGCACCAACGCTTGTTTCTGGCAGATCAGCCGCCGGGAGAGCGGAAGCGTGATCAAACTCTGACCAAGCCCATCAATAAGCCTCATGGGATCGAAAAGAGCATCGTGGATGAGCATGCTCGGGGAGTGGAAGACCGGACGGACACTGTCAAGCCGGATCGTCGGGACATCCGACCAGAGGATGTTTTCCACGGGACTCCGAATCAGATGAATGTCCGCAATCTGGCGGAGACCGGGAAGGAACTCGACGAGAGGACCAAGAAGCAGATCGAGAGAGACAAGGGCTACGACACCGTGAAGAATCTCTCCCAGTTCCTTATTCGGACTGATGGAGGGGGAGGCACGAAGCCCGAAGGAAAGCATTGAGCCATGGCAGACAACGATAACAACATCCAGGAAATCGAAATCGAGGAGGAGCAGCCCCTGGCAGCCGCCAGCGGTCTAGGCTCGGATGCTGTCCGAAAGCTAAAGGTTGCCCAGGTGTTGCCGTTTCACAACGCCACTGGGGAGTTTTCCAAGAGCACTGGTGGCCGTAGTCGTGCCGTCAGAAGGGAGGGTAAGACAGTATCCCTTCCGACAGCCGCCGACCTGGAATACCTCGCCAGGATGCAAGAGTCAGAGCTTCGATTCGTTGATGGTGACGAACTGGTACAGGCTGCCAGGAACAAGTCCAGCTCACCCGAGGTTATCCGGCTCACACTCATTCGAGTGGCGCAGAACGCTGCTTCTTTGGAGTTTCAGCGCATCGAACTTCAGAAGCGGGGTGAGGACACCTCCCAGCTCATCAGCCGACACACGAAGGTCTTGAAGGAGATTGCCGCTCTTCAGTCTGATTTGCGACAGCAGGGTCAACAGACGTTGGATCCTCGCAGCGAATCCTTCCAGAAAGTCTTTCAGCTCTGGGCGACGAACATTAAGTCCGTGGTCGAGCAGGTGATGTCTCCAGAGCAGGCTGATCTGTTCTACACGAAGTTCATGTCCATGATGGAGAACTGGGAAGACCAGGCCGAGAGCGTGCTCCGGTAAGGTGCTGAGTGGCTAAGCAAGAAGGCATTGTCGGGTTCCTCCGAAAGACTGCGCATGAAGCGAAGCAGTCTCTCATGGCGGACGCTCCCGATAACAGCACGGGGGCACAGAGGATCTTCAATGTGCTCGATTACATCGAGCAGCCTTGGGGCTTGGCTCTGAGGCTTTTCCCTGCCCAGAAGTTCATAGTCAAGCTCTTTTACCGTTTACCTCTCGACGACAAGCTCCCTGATGATCCTGATGATCGTATCAAGATCACGGACATGTTCAACACCCGGACTCTTTACGAGTTCACTGAGGTCGAGTATCTCTCGTATCTCTACAACGAGGGTCGTTGCAACATCAAAGAACAGGATCACGACCGTCGAGAGCTGATCTTGGCCATTGGTAGAAGGTCCGGAAAGTGTGTGGAGTGGGATACCCTCACGCTAACGAACAACGGGATCTTCCGCATAGGTGAGCTTGGAAATGCTCCCGAGGACGGGTTTTCGAGCCTCCAGGTGGAGGTCGTACAGGAAGCTAGTAGACGAGCGCAGTCAGTGGCTTTCTACAATGGTGGGGTGAAAGAGGTCTTCCAGGTGAAGACCCAAGATGGTTACTCCTTGTCTGGTACAGGGAATCATCGTATCAAGGTTCTGTCCGAAGCAGGTAAGGTCGAGTGGAGATACCTGGACCAACTGAGGGTAGGGGATTTCGTAGCAATCAATAGATCCACTGATCTGTGGGCCAAGGACTACCTGGACTTACGCCCCTACCACAATACGGAGGGGATCAAGAAAGTTGACCTGCCCTGCATACTCGATGAGAAGCTAGGCAACTTCTTAGGGTACCTTGTTGGCGACGGTACCTGGAATGATGACCACTCAACGGCGTTCACCGTAGAGCACTCTGAGACGTGGGAGCATCTCACAAGTCACTTCAGAAGCCTCCTCGGTGAGCCTCGCATCCAGATGGATGAACGCACGAATAGCACTGGAAGGCTGGAGTTCTGTAGCGTTGGGGTGCGGAGATTCTTTCACGACATCGGTTGGGAGATGGGTTGGGACAGGTACTCCAAGATGGTCCCCTGGGCCATCCTCAGATCCCCAAAGCCAGTTGTCTGTGCGTTTCTCCGTGGTCTCTTTGAGACGGACGGGTGTGCGGAAAGTGGTGGAAGTCACATTACCTTTTCCTCTGCTAGCTTCCGGTTAGCCCATGAGGTACAGGTACTCCTGCTGAATCTTGGGATTGTCTCGGGCGTCAAGACGAAGTGGAACAAGAAGACGAAGAGGTATTATGCCAACCTGTCTCTCAAAGGAATGCGCTCTCGTCAGATATTTGCCGGGTTGATCGGGTTTGACTCTGACAAGAAGCGTCTTCCGGTGTTGGCGGCGTTAAAGGACGCTCAAGAAGGCAAATCGGATACCGAGAGCATCCCGCATCAGTATCAACGAGTCCGAGACCTTCTCGAATCAGTTCCCAAGAGGAATCCAGCTAGGGGTGAGTTAGGTTGGGGGCGATCCAAACTTCGGGAGGTGGCCGGCAATGTGTGTAAGCCTGGTTCTGGTGAAGACCTGACTTACCCACGGATTCCTCGACTTATTGGAATAGGTAAAGAGCTGGGTGCGGACACCTCTCACTTTGAAGAGTTGCTCCGGCTGGACTACTTTTACTCGGCTGTATCCGCAGTGGAGCAGGCGGAGGCACATGTCTTCGACTTGACTGTTCCAGACGGAGAAGCCTTCGTCGGGAACGGGTTCACCAATCACAACACCACGCTTGCAGGCATCTTCGCCAGCTACGAAGTCTATCGTCTTCTGAATCTGTACAACCCACAGAACTATTACGGGCTGCCGAACGGCAACCGGATCCAACTTATCTCGGTTGCTACTGACAAAGACCAGGCTGGTCTCCTCTTCAATGAGGTGACCAGCCACATGGCGAAGTGTGAATACTTCAAACCCTTCATCGCGAACAACACGCTCTCCCACGTCAACTTCCGGACGCCCTACGACATCGACAAGTTCGGGCCGACCTCGAAGCAGACCGAGAATGGCCGCTTCGTTTCGCTGAACGGCAAGGCCACGCTTCGAGTTACCTTCAAGAGTTGCATCGCTAAAGGCTTACGTGGTGCAGGTAACTCCGTCGTTATTCTCGACGAGGTGGCCCACTTCCAGGACAGGGGTCAGTCTTCCGCCAAGGACATCTACGACGCCGTCACGCCTTCGACCGCTGCCTTCTCTCCGAAGAACGAGAAGGGCTTACCCATTGGGGACGTGGAGTCTAGGATCATCCTAATCTCCAGCCCTCTCGGCAAGAGTGGCAAGTTTTTCGAGTTGTTCGACCTAGCCATGCACGGCGGGGAAGGTTCTGAGAAGCTCCTGGCTTTGCAAGCTCCGACCTGGGAAATCAATCCCACGGTCCCGGCGAGCTACTACAAGCAGAAATACCACTCGGACCCTGTTGTTTTTGCTGTCGAGCACGGTGCCCAGTTTTCTGATCAAGTCACGGGTTGGATTGAGCGTGAGTCTGATCTTATGTCTTGCGTGGATCCACAGCTCCGACCCAAAACCCTTGGTCCGTCCAGGATGCCTCATCAGATGGGGATCGACGTTGGTCTCGTGGAGGACGGTACGGCCGTTGTCATCACTCATGTTGAGGGAGATACCGTTGTTCTAGACTATCATGAGTGCTGGTATGCTGGCACAGACTGGCGAGAGTCTAACCCTCATCTCGATGGAGTCTACTCGACGTTGTACTCGAAGACCTTGGCCAACGTCGAGCGTTTGGATTTCGACGAGATCGCTGAGTGGATTACCTCTCTCACCAAGAAGTTCCACATCTCGGAGGGCCTGTTCGACCGCTGGAATGGTATTCCTTTGGAGCAGGCACTTCACAAGCGTGGGTTGAAGCAGTTCAAGACGGAGTTCTTCACCCGAGACCAGTCGAGCAAGATTTTCCAGTCGGCGAAGATGTTTCTCTTCGACGAGAAGCTCCGACTCTATGATTATCCCACCGACCCAGGTAGCAAAAAACACTCGCCGCTCATCGCCGAACTACTGACCCTCCAGGCCCGACAGATCAGCAGGAACATCGTCATGGTGGAGAAGCCCAAGAAGGCTGGAGCCAAGGACGATCTCTCTGATGCCCTAGTCCGGTCGATTTGGCTTTCGACCGAGCTGATGCTCAACCAGAAGCATGTATCCCACGGTTTTGGCGTCTACCGCCCGCACGCACCTTCGACCGTCACAGTCGGCCACTACCAGATGAACCGAGCCAGACTCCACGGCGGTTTTTCAGATCGGGCTCTCCCTCGTAAGTTGGGTCTCCGTGGGGGTCGCTATGGATGAGAAAGAGCCATCGCCACTCCTATTCGCTGACAAGGTCGTTCACAAATTTGTGGACAATCTGTTGGGGAGGGGCATAGATGGGGAGCAGCTCGCCTCCATCCGGGTAGTGTTTCGACGTTGTGGTGGTGAGTGGTCCAGCATTCTGGCTGGAGACCTAGTTCACATCGGCTTGTTGATCCGTCTGGTCCAAGCCTGGGGAAACTTGAACGAGAAGAAGGATGTCGCCTGAAGCCCAGCACAGCAACGGCTTGATTCGAACCGCTCGGCTCCAGGAAGAGGAGCGGGTCGAGCGGCATGAGAAAGAAGCCAAAGCGATCATCGACGAGATGGCTTCCGTGCGGGAGTCTGTCTCGACCAGTATCTTGAAGCTGGTCGAATTATCCCAGCGACTTCGAACTCATGCCCTTCGGCAGCGGGACGAAATGACTTCTGGATACTTGGCTTACTCGAACGCCTACGCCCGGATTTGCGGGGCTCTGAATCAGGGCTTACGCAGAACCGCCTCGATGGGTAGGGTGCTTGACACTGCCAAGGCTAATCAAGAAGAAACTCGGCAGCGAGAAGCCATCGAGGAGGAGCAGAGAAGGCTCCGGGCACAGAACCGAGAAATCGAGAAGCTTTCGCTCCCCACAAGTGATGACTTCGAACTCATCTATGGGGATGAGGCGGAGAGGTGACCTATGCCGTCTGACAGATTCACCAACGGATCAGGAGGCTACATCGTCCGGACGACAACCCGGATGCCGCCCCAGCGTCCTTACGTCGCAACCCACAGCAATATGAGGTCGGGTCTGACCGAGAAGGAGAAGATTGCTCGGCAGGTCAAGTTGGCAAATTCCGGGTTCGATGGCTTTGCTGGAGCCTTCGGCGGGAATACGACCATGTCGAGCCAAGGCAATTTTTTCAGCCCGCAACTCTCGACAGACTTTCTGGAACTCCCGCAGTCGCTTCGTGAGAAGCGGGAGATTTACCGCCACTTCTACAACGCGGACGAGATCGTTGGGCAGGCCATCGACTTACATACGGAGCTTCCGCTCTCGAAGCTCCGTTTGACAACCCCGAAACCCCGTACGAACCCCGAGGGTTTTGAGTCTCCGGATGACTATGGGAAGTTCATCCTGGATTTCTTTCAGGGCATGTGTCGGCGCACGAAGCTGTTCCAACGGCTCATCACGGCCAGCCACCACTATTGGCTGGATGGTACAGCGGCCATTTTCGCCGAAGATAGTGCAGTCGATGTCCCTCCCGAGATTGGGTACGAGAAGCACCAGATCAAGATGGCGGTTCTCTTGGAGGACGGCACCTCCGGGGAAGCCACCCAGGAACAGTGGGAGGAGCGAGAGGACCGGGAAACCCAGGAACTCCATCACTACGCTAAGAACTATATGGGATGGGCTCGCATCATCATCCTTCCCATCGATAAGATCAAGCTCCAGACCTTTTCCTTTACGGATAAGGTCCGTGTTGAGTTGATCCCCTCGGATCGGGATCGAGCGCTCATTCAAAAGGCTCTAGGTGGAGATCCGGTTGCGGAAGAGATGATCGAGGAGATCCCCGAGGAAGTTCGACAGCACATTGCTGATGGTAAGCTCATTCCTCTGGGGACTGAACCCGATGAAGGCTCCTTCGTTTACATGCTTTCAGGTCGAAAGGGTGCGGACCAGGAGATTGGTCAGAGCATTTTGGATCGGTGTCATATCGCAGGTACGCCTGTGCTTGTGAAACGGGAGGACCAAGTCCGCCAGATTCCTATCGAAGACCTTGATCCTGACAAGGACTTGGTCTTGAGTCATACGGGGGCGTGGTGTGAATTTGAAGTCGGTATCCGCAATATCGATGAGGAAATTTCCCTACTCCATGTTGCCAAGCTAGAACCCATCGGATGCACCAAAGATCACAAGTACCCTGTGCTTCGTGACGGGGTGACTTTGGAAGTGGTCGCAGGTGATCTGTTGCCTGGAGACTACCTCCAGGTCGCTCAGCTTCCTCTCACCGAGTCTGTAAAGTCTGTGGATCTTGCAGCCTACCTGCATGGTATCGAGACTGACTACCAAGCTCGAAAGTCTGGAGGCTCTTCGTCCCTTCGCTTGCAGGTAGTGGACAGGACCGCTGATACATTCACAGTCTCTTACGAGAAGGAGCAAACTGACCCGAAGAAGATTGGGCGTACTGGAGATATGAATGCCATCCTCGATTGGGCGACGACTCTAACTGAAGCTGTTACCTTACGGTCTGCGGAAGTGTGTGAGCGGTTCAACCTGCATCCTGTCACACTCAAGGAGATACGGTCTCAACTCATCCAGCTTGGATATGGAGTTAGGATCACGAAGGGCAAGTCGATCATTTTCCCTCCCAACAGGAAGAAAATCCATGCCCTTACGAGTGCGAATCATGTAAAAAGTTTCCCTCGAAATCTCGACCTCTCTTCCGACCTTGGGTACTTCTTGGGCTTCTGGCTCGGGGATGGCCACATATCGAAGCAAGATGGGCTTGATTACGGAACCCTGGGGTTCACTTACGGTCCGAACGAGCCAGCGTCCGTCCAGGCCATGGAGCGAGGCATCAAGCCCATGCTTGAGAACCTCAAGGTAGCCTGGTCAGAAACACCCATGGCAGCCGGGGTTCATTTGTCTGGTAGTCAAGATGCCGTGATCCGTTGGCTAGCTGCGAACTTTGGGCATACCAGCGAAGATAAGCATGTCCCTGGTTGGGCTTTCGATGCCCCCAAGAGCTTTCTCTTCGGCCTGCTCCGAGGATTCTGCGATTCTGATGGGGACGTGGTTCGCAAAAAAGACGGCAGTGTCAGTGTCCGGTTCAACAATACGAACGCTGCACTCATGGAGCAGGTGTTCCTCCTCTGTACCTCGTTAGGTATTCCCGTCTCCAAGACGAAGCCCACGAAGGAGAGATGGGTCAAGCAGGCAAATGGGGAGATGGCCTGGGCAAAGCCCCTTTACGCTGTACACTTCACGCACGGTCCGTCGGTCAAGGCATTCTTCGAGACCGGGTTCCTCGCTAAGCGACAGGAACCAGACAAGTGGAAGGACGGGCGTTCTGGGTCACGTCACGTCGAGCTTCAAGGCAAGCTGTACTATCGCTTGTCGGAAGTCTCTACGGCTAGGCACACAGGGCCAGTCTACAGCCTTAACGTCCACAAGGATCACACCTTCTTTGCTGGAAACACCAATACTTTCAACTGCTTACGCACGCTTTACTATAGGGAGAAGCTCCGGCAGGCCCAGACTTCCATCGCTTCTCGGGCGATGACTCCCAAGCGCATTGTGTGGGCCGAGGGTCTTTCGGATACGGACGTCGAGCAGCTTCGAGAGCAGGTAGATCTGGCTCTCGTGGACCCGGACTACTCCATTGTGGCCAACTATGAGGTCCACTGGGAGGAGATGGGATCCAGGGATCGTCTCCTGGACTTGTCCGTGGAGTACGAGCAGACCGAGCGGCGGCTCCTGACGGGTCTTGGCGTGACTGAGAGTCTCATGTCCGGTGAAGCTCTCTACTCGGGAGATCGCCTCAAGTTGGAGGTAATCAACAACAGGTATCTCCTATTCCGAGAGGTCTTACAGGAGTACGTCGAGGAGTACCTGTTCAAGCCGGTAGCTCGTCGAAAGGGCTTCATCGAGAAGGACCAGTGGGGTCAGGAAGTGGTCCTGTACCCGAAGCTCTCGTTCACCCGGCTTCCGCTTCGGGACAGCCAGGACACGTTCGATGCGATGTACAACCTCTACCAGAAGGGCTCGCTCAGCATCGACATCATCTTGGAGATGCTCAACATTGACCCGAGTGACACGCGGCTCAAGATCGAGCGGGATGTCCTCACAGTTTCGGATGCCACCTTCAACGAGGTGCTCCGGTCGCTTTATGCTGAGGTTGGCCGTGTCCTGGCCGAGAAGACCGACGTTCTGGAGCGTATCGCCAAGTACCTCAAGCTTGAAATCAAGCCAGAGGAAGGCCAGGACACATCAGCGCAGAACAGTCGGTTCGCTTCCAAGAAGCCGACCAGTCCTAATCCTTGAATCCCCCGTGTCTAGCGATGGACTTCCTGTCCACCAAGACCCAGGCTGAACGGGAGGATGACGAGGCCGAGCGTTTGGTCCGTCCCGCTCCCAAATTGAAGCCCCCTCGGAGAGATCTTCGGCGGGAAAGGGACGAGTCCGATCACGATGTGGATCCGGACGAGGCGGCGGACCGGAAAGACCGCTCCGATAACTACAAGAACGTCGGAGGCTCTGCCCAACGGGTTGTTGCCAAGTATCTTCAGGCGGTGGAGTTCCCCACCGAGGAAGCCAAACAGGAGTACCTCAAGTCCCACCCGGAAGCTGACCCTTCCAAACACACCGTCAAGTCCGAGGAGGAACAGGCGGCTGTCGAGGAAAAGAAGAAGCCTCGGGGCAAGGGCAAGAAAGAGAAGAAGCCTCGGGGCAAGGGCAAGAAAGAGGAGAAGCCTTCAGGCTTCAAGCCTCCTACTGCACCCAAGCGAGAGAACTATGACTCGGACGAGGAATACCAGGAGTCTTTGGAGCAGCACAAGGCCAAGCTCCAGAAGCATCAGGAACAACTCCAGGCCAAGGCGCAAGAGCCCAAGCCGAAGCGTAAGGACTTTGAGTCCGAGGAGGACTTCGAGGCAGCCGTCGCTGAGCACAAGAAGGCGATTCAAGAAGCCGAGTCAGCTCTGAAAGGGACTCCGAAAAAAGAACCCGAGGAGGTTGAGGATGTCACTGAAGCTGTCCCGAAAGTACCCCCTCCACAGCGACCGCCTGCCTCCAGGGCTCAACGTGAAGCCGCCATCCGGAAGATCCTGGATGTTTTTCCGAAAGAGTCCCGGGTAGCTTTGATCCAGGCGAATCTGCATCCAGATGATGTGGATGACCTGGTGAAGTATTACGAAGCCGTGGCTTCAAAGCCCGAGAAGAACATCACGGCATTTGCCGGGAGGGTTGGGAAGTTCTACGAGACAGATCCTTCCAAGGTTCCTCTGCCGGAAACGATTCAGACGAAGAAAGGCGACTTCGTTTCATTTGCTGCTTTGAGTCCACAAGATCAAGCCGAGGTTTACAGGGCGCACCAGATCAAGATCGTAGCCATCAGTTTGGCTGCCAAGAAGAACATCCAAGACTCCCTGAGTAAGACTCTGCCTAAGGGAACAGACCCGATGGTCGCCGTTGGGCTGACCCAGGTTCTTCTCAAGCCACCTGGAGAGGGTCGTTCGGCTGTGTCTCAACAAGCTGCGGACATGGTTTTCGATCGGGCAACCAGCCAGACCGGCGTCCATGTTCCTCCAAAAGCTGCCAAGAAGCTCGTGGAGTCTCTGAGCGGCAACCCGGATGCCCAGAGAATTGTGGTTGCTTACCTCCAGGGCAACGATCTCAATACGGCTCGAAATCTCTTCATTGCCAAGGGTCCGACAGGCTGGGGAGCTTTCAAGAAGGGTCTTGGCACTGCGGTCAGCATTGCAGCAACGCCTGCGAAAGTTCTCTGGTCCTTGTTGAAGGATGACGATGATGATGACTACGATCGTGAGGAGAAGGAAGGAGTCGTAGACGACTTTCAGGACATCTCTGAGTGGAGCAGTCCGAAGGACATCGGGAAGGGGATTCAGTCTGCTCAGAACTTCATGAAAATCCGGGCCAGGAATTATCCTTCAGAGTTGGCGAGCGAACGAGACCCTAGGGATACCTTCAAGCGGATGGTTCTTCATCGAATCGAGACGCTTGCTCCACAGAAGGCGGCTCCCACCAAGCTCTATCTGGAGCATCAAGAGATTGCTGACTACGACCGAGACCAGGCAAACCACGAACAGGAGCTTGCTGAGTGGGAAATCGAGGTTGAGCATCAACTCGATCAAGGCCCAGAGCCAAAGAAGCCGGACCAGGCTAAGTATTCGACCCCTGAGGCATGGCAGGAAGCCATGCGGTCCTACAACGGCCTCCTGGAGGATAGGCAGGCAGCCCTTTGGACCTTGGAACAGAAGAACCCCAAGCCAGTACCCCCGGTCAAACCAGCCCACTACGACCGGGTGAAGAACCCCAAAGCCACACGAGATTTGAGGAAATGGCTTCTGACTGAGCAGTTTGCCCAGTATGGGGAGAAGACTGCCGCCAGGGTGGCCGCCAGGTTCGTCATTTCTTCTTATCCCACGCCATCTTCGATGGCACCTGTGTCTGAAAAGGCCGCCGTTTACAACGGTGTGGCCCCTGCCGAATATCCTGGGTACAACGGTTGGCAGCAACCAGCTCAGAGAGATTTTGGAGAGACCGACTGGGAGATGATCCTTGGAGCTGCCAAGGATTGGTTGCAGACGCCTGTGTTGAAGCAATCGTTGCCTGGGATTGTTCGAGACACCCAGCTTCGAGCGGCTCTCGACCTAGCGATTTACAGTGGACCCTACAATGGGGCCATCCAGCCGAACAACTACAACATGCTCTTGGCCAGGTTGGCCGGGGTTGATGGAAACATGACTCTTTTGACTCAACGACAGGCAACCGATTCTCCTTTGGGAGATCAAGGATCACAGAAGGTGGCAAACATGAAGGCGTCGAACGAAATCCGGAAGCTGGCAGCAAAGTACGCTGCTGAGAATGCTCCCTTGGCCTACGACCTGATGGACTTGGCGACCCGGGTTGCCCAGGACGAGGAGCAGGACCAGGATCAAGGTCAGAAGCAGGCTCAAGATCAGGGTCAGGATGACCAGGATCAGGGAGAGAAGCAGGCGAAGAAATACGCTTCACTCCGTGCAGCCGTGATTTCGGCCGCTCAGCAGAACCCCGAGGCCCGAGCGGCCTTCATGCCCGTGCTCCAGGCTGTCAAAAGCTTGGATGTCTGACCCGACGATCAGGAGGAGAGAAGGATAATGGCACTATCTAAGGAAGCAAAGGCCAAGATGGACAACATCCTTGGTCGTCTCGACAAGATGGCTGGATTCATCCAGGAGAACCACGCGAAGTGGGGGATGGACTTCGACACGGCCAAGGGTTTGGTCAATAACCTTGACGTGGTTGCAGACGAGATCGAGAAGATGGCCTACGGGCAGGAATCCGTGATTCGTCGCCAGGTGGAGGTTCTGAAGACCGCTGAGGTTATCAGCCGGGATTCTGACGAGCCTTACATGGAGTCGTTCAAGAACCCCATGGATCCGGTGATGACGAACGCTGACGAGCCGTACATGCAGGCGTACGCCGACGATCAGTCGTCAGCAGTGCATCACGGAAAGTCCACAACAGGTCGTCCGCTGGCTCCCTGAGGAAAGGCCCGTAAGTTGGCAATCGACTACTGGAAGCTCACCCGGGACTTCGGTCCTGGAGATGTTGTGCAGAAGTTCATTCCGGGCTTCTCCGAGGTCTCCCCCTTCTATGGCCGTGTCACAGCGGTCCATAAGGGCATTGGGTTCGTGGATGTCCAGTGGCCGTTTGGAAATGAGCGGGTCTCTCCAGAAGAGCTGGTTCGGGTCAACGCCGAGTTTGCCTACTACCTTCCTCCAGCCTTGGACTTCTCCTACTACCCCGGTTGGGATGTGGCGAAGTCCAAGGAGTCATCCGTCAGACTCGCTCTCTGGCGGACTACCGAGCTTCCGCAAGGCTTCCACAAGGAGCTGGCTCGGATCTGGTCGAAGGGAGCAAACGAGGTTAGGGCCTACGACGACCTGTGGCGTCGGTATGCTTCGCAAGCGGTGAACGATGAAGCACTTCGGGATGAAATCCAGAAGTGGTATCGGTTCGCTCGGAACACTGTAGACGTCTACATCGCTGAGTTCGCCCGGAAAGCTGCCACCTACTGGGTTGCTCAGAACCGTCAGCATCGAGCCACGAAGAAGGAAGTTGCGGCCAAGAAGCCCAACTGCCCGAAGTGCGGCAATATGATGCGGAAGACTCTCTACAAGATGGCCGAGGGCGAGAAGATCAGATTGTTTGCCTGTCCGAAAGACCTCTTCATCATCCGCCAGAACGACATCATGGGTCCGGATGGAGAGCCAGTGGGTTGGTAGATGGGATCTAAGCCATGAAGTATTCCTACGACAGAACAGATCGGGTTGCTGCTAGTCCACGAGTACATGTCGAAAAGGAAGTGATCCTGAATCTCAAAGATATCGGCTCTCTTGCCATTCGTGAACGACCACTCAAGGATCTCATTCGAAATCTGGAAAACGTACTAGCCAAGTTGAAGAAGCACGAAGGCGACGTCTTCGTGAAGTAAGTATGGCATTCCTCAAGTACGCAAACGCAGCAGTCGTTAGGCCGATCACATCGTTACCGGCCTGGGATGAGGTTCGTCACAAGGCCATGCAGATGGGCACGGCTTTCGACCGGAGGGTTGCCGCACAGGTTGTTCTTGGGGAGTACGACCCAAACAAATTCCTTTTGAGCCACTGCACCATTATTGCCTCGGTGGATACTGAGAATGGTCCCGGTCAGCTCGGCAGGAATTTTGAGGGTGGGTTCACGGTCAATCGTCAGTACCAGGACTACTTCATCACTCCTGGGACGAGCAAATATTGCAACAACAACCAAGATTCGTGGGAGCGGAAGCTCTTACTAGCCACCTTCAAGACATTCGTTGGTGGAGAGAACTACGTCGAACATCTCCAGATCCCTGAGTTATCCAAGGGCAAGATCATTGATGCCGCTGCCCGGGACATTGGGGACTCGATCTACGTGGACATCCTCGTAGCCACAGATCGGAAACACAAGCCACTCATTGATGCGATTGCGAGCGGTCAGCTCTCGACGCTGAGTATGGGCTGTTCTGTCGTACACACGACCTGTTCGAAGTGTGGGAATACCTCCGAGGATGAGACTCAACTTTGCTCGCACATACGGTACTCGAAGGGCAACACTTTCGTCGATTCCTTAGGGAAGACCCGGAAGATCGCCGAACTCTGCGGGCACTATACAGATCCTAAGTCGGTCAAGTTCATTGAGGCGTCTTGGGTTGCTAATCCGGCTTTCACGGGCGCTGTGCTTCGAAACATTTTGAGCCCTCAGGAGATTGCTGGGTTGGCTCCGAAGATGCAGGTGGCTTTCTCCCAGCCCACTCGGGTTGCTGATCCTCGGTTGCTTCAGAAGGCGGCCCGAAGAATCTGGGCACAGGAGAACCCGACCGAAGGAGATATCCCAGGTGAGGAATCTCCCGAAAATCCGATGGACACCGCCGTCAGTGACTTGGCTGATCATATCCGGACCAAAGCTATCGAGAAGGTCCGGGAGGAGATGGCAGCTCCTCCACCAACGGAGACTCCAGGACCCGGGTCGGAGAATATGAACGAGACGTTGATCAAGTCGGCCATGGCTCAGAATCCGGCTATTCGACAAGCAGCTCGGGTTGTTCTCCGAAGCGTCAAGAATCCGCTTATAGCCCGAAGAATCATAGTCGGTCTGATTTACCACCTTCGTGGTGGTTGGCAGATAGTCAAGGCTCAGAAGTTCTCCAGTAGGGAGATCCTGGCTATCTCGCGGTACGTAGACCTCATGAATGACAGTCCCAGAATGGCCGGAGACAACCGGATCTACCGAACCGTCGTGGCCGTTGGGGGCGCGGCTGCATACTCAGATGTAGAAAGTTACCTACTGGCCTGCCGTAGGGTCATTGGCAGGGACATGACCCAGGCTGAAAAAGAGGCCCTAATTGTTAAGGGCCGTCTCTTCGATCTAGGACAGTGATTCCTTTTATAGTCCCCTTTTGAGCAGGAAAGGCTGATCCACCATGCGTGAGCGCACCACTTGGAACCGTTCAGAGATTCAGAAGCAGGCTTCGGCGATGTCGAAGCGTGCGGAAGATCCTCGGGCGATGAATCAGGACCACCTCCAGAGGCAGCCCTCGGCGGACAAGTACCTCACGGGTGATCCCTCGACTTTCGCCGAAGACGTTCACCCTTCCGGCCAGAACTGGAAGGCTGAATATAGCGATGGTGAGACGGCTCGGGACGAGATCGGCTTACCAGAGATGAGGGGTGACACCTTCAGTCATCCGGAGACCGATCCAGGTTCTTCTTCAGCTCGTGGTGGTGGTGGAGGTGCCCGCCAGGCTTCTCTCGATGAGGAGACTTTGGTGAAGAAAGCCGACCTTTGCTGCAAGGTGGCTCGTCAGATGCTTGGATCGAAGGCGGTCGAGGCTGCGGTTGAGGATCAGGCTCTTGCGCTCATGAACCTGTCTGACCCCGACCTCATCGCTACGGTCAATCGCCTGGCTCAGGATCAGGAAGATCAGGGTCAGGCTCAGGATCAGGGCGAGAAGCAGGCCCAGGATCAGCAGGCCCAGGATCAAGATCAAGGTCAAGGCGAGAAGCAGGCCAAAGAGCTTCCTCCGGAGTTCTTGGAGCAGATCCAGAAGAAGAAGGATGAGGCCAAGGACAAGAAGGATGACAAGGAAGCTTCTGCCAAGCTCGGGACGCTGGAGCAGATAGCCCAGCAGGTCCAGCAGATGGCCCAACAGCTCCAGCAGATGATGCAAGGCCAGCAACAGGAGCAGGTCCAGCAGGTCCAGCAGGTTCCGATGGAGCAGCAGGGCCAGGGTCAGCAAGTGCAGCAGGGTCAGACCATGGCCGAGCATCAGCAGCAGGCCCTTGATGCGATGCTTCAGGAGCAGTCGAATGATCAGATGATTGATCAGATGCTCGCTCAGGGCCAGCAGCCACAGGTCCAGGGCCTCGACGCCAACGATTTCGGCATTCAGATGGACTCTCCGTCGATGGACATCGGCGAGGTTCCTATGGGTCCGGAGGACGAGGTTCTGTCCACCCTCTTTGCCAACAACGCAGAGGTCCAGAACGCTCAGCAGGCTCACATTCTCCAGCATGGGGCTCCGGCACCGATGCAGGTTCAGGCCACCACACCCCAGACTCGCACGGCTTCAACTCGGACGATCGGAACACGTCCAACGGCTGGTGTGTCGCAGCTTGGCGGTTCACCGACTCCCAGTGCAGGTGGGGATGTCGAGAAGCTTTCCAATCTCTGGAATTCGGCACCGGACGTCTCCGACGTATTTCGGTCCTGATCTTCCAGAGCAGATGAATATGTACATCGGTAACCCCAGCAAGAACTGACACCAGGAGAATACCAACAATGGCAAATCCGCTAGGTGGACAGGGCTCGGGTGACTTCAGGGAGACTTCAGGTCGCGTTCACCTCTTCCACATGGGCACCCGCAACAGCGTTGGTGTTCTGACGGCAGATGCGTTCACGCAAACCAACCCTCCCATTGTCGCCGGAGTCAACACGTCCACGACCCTCGCAGGAATCACGAAGAAGGGCGTTCTCGGCAGCAGCGTTGCCTTCACTCGTCCTGACGCAGGCAATGGCTTCCATGGAGGTCCCGTCAAGGTTGGCGGTTCCTATGTGGTTGGTCAGAAGCCCCTCGGCATCTTCATCAACGACTCCCTCGGGAATCCGTTCGAGAACACGCCAGGTGTGGCTTCCGGTCGTGGCCCCTACGTCTGTGGGATGGCTACCATCGGTCTTACGCTCTACGAGACCCAGCACCAGAAGACTGGTTCCGCTGCTCTCACAGCGTACGCCGTCGGTCAAAAGCTCTACGCCTCGGTCAACGGCCTGCTCACGAATGAGGTCGAGGATGGCTACGAGGACAACGCCTCTGCGGGCACAAACACGCTCATGGGCATCGTCAAGGTCGCCCCGGACGCCAACAACTCACTCCTGGTCATCGACCTGCGAGTCTGAGGCTGAGTGAGGAGTAAAGAGCCATGAACCAGGTTTCAAACGAAATCAAGCAACAGATCATCAGTGAGTACATCCGTACTGCTGCCGGCCGAGCCAAGCTCGCAGCTTCGATGATCCAGCCCTTACGTCTCCGTCGAGACTACACGGCCGTTGGTCGCAAGACCTTCCTGGTCGAGCAGCTCCCCGACGGAGCCCTTCCGATCTATGACAAGGATCCGGAAGTCACGGCATTCGTGGTTGGTGAAGAGGGTGAAAACATCCTCGCCATCCAGAAGCCGAGGCGTGTGATCTTCCCGTTGTTCGAGATTGCCTCGAACCCGGAGATCCCGCTCACCCAGATCAAGGAGCGTCGGTTCGACCTGATTGAGCGTTCGCAGGATCTTGCGAAGGCTCAGATCCAGGCGGCTGAGGACGAGCGTGTGTTTGCGGTTCTGGACAGCATCGCTGTCTCGGGCTTCGACACTCTGCCTGGCCAGACCAACCCGGACATCGCCGTCGTTGCTCCAATCAGCCCGAGCGTCCTTGCGGATGCTTTTGCTGAGGTCGAGCGTCACGACTTGCGTGTTGCCCGCATCTACATGAATGCGGTTGATTACGCTGACATCCGGAAGTTCGGTCGTGACATCCTGGACATCGAGTCTCAGGCCACCCTCCTGAAGACCGGTCTCCAGGCCACCCTCTGGGGTGCTCAGATCATCACCAGCCGTCTGGTTCCGGCCGGCTACGTGTATGTCTGTGCAGAGCCGGAGAACTTCGGCCGCTTCCCGGTCCGTACCGAGCTGACCGTTCTCTCGGCGGACGACCCGAAGGCTCGTACGATTGGTTTCTCCTGTTTCGAAAATATCGGCATAGGCGCCTTCAACCCACGTGGGTTGACTCGCCTCGTCATCACACGCTTCTGAGTGTGAGCCGGTAGAGGCTGGGAGAAGCCAAAGAGGAGCCGACCTAGGAAACTGGGTCGGCTTTTCTCTTGCTGTGAATGCTCCAGTAGTGTAGAAGTCAGAGCATGAAAGCTGTACCGTGTCCTATCTCCCAGGAGGATCTTCGACGACTTTATGCTGAGGATTTACTCACAGATGAGCAGATTGTCTTGAGGCTCAAAGGGGAAGCAACTGTCAAACGGGTGAGGTCTTGGAGACGTCGCTTTGGGATAGAGACCATCTGTCGAACAGAACGCCACGAGGTAATCCCCATAGAGGGCCGACTACAGTCAGTTCTAGTGGGATCCATGCTTGGGGACGGTAGGCTTTCCAAGAGTATCCACGTGGCCCGTTACATGGAGAATCATTCGGATGCGCAGAAGACCTACCTTCTGTGGAAAGCCTCTGAGTGGGGATCTTGGGTAAAGACTCCGATCAGCCCGACACAGTGGCGGGAATTCCCTGGGTGGCGTTTTGAAACAGTTTCCCATGCTACTCTGCTTCCCTGGCACGCTCTGTTCTATCCAGAACCAGGCCCCAAGCGGCTACAGAATCGAGTGGTGGATCTCGTAGATCCACTCGCCCTTGCTATCTGGTTTATGGACGATGGTTGTGCTCAATGGTGGCCCATGTTCGCCTTTGGGATGGATCTCGCTAGTCGTGGTGTTGCTCTGGCCATTTTCGAGAAGTTTGGTTTCAGTCCCAGGTGGACTTTGCGGAAAGGTAAGACGGGCGAGTTCATTCTCGATGGTGAAGATCAAGCCGAACGCTTCATCTCACTGGTTCGTCCACACATGCCAGACTGTATGACTCACAAGCTGGAGTTCGGATTCCTGGGGCCTCAATATCAGCTTCGACAGAAGCTTTCGGAGAAGATCCTGAAAGAGATGGCCTCACAAGGAATCCCCATTCGACGTATGGCTAAGATGCTTGGTGAGGCACCCACAACGGTGGATCGGTTCCTCAAACGATACGGGATCGATCATCCTCGGCTGGTAGGGAGACCCGTTGCATGAATAAGGGCAGATGGTGGCTGAACCCAGGGCATGAGAAAGCTCGTTGCAAAGTTCAGCGGAAAGACCGGTGGTTTCCAGGTAGATGCAAGAACATGGCTTGGAGAGACGGCTACTGTAAGCTCCATCAGAAGAAGCCGATTCCAAAGTGCCCGACCTGCAAGCGATCATTGTTTTGATTGCTTCAACTAGGCATGGACCTCGCCCACCGTGTAGCTGCTAGGTATCTCCAGGCTGCCCAGACTCGTCCAATTCACGAGATCGCCAAGGAGATCGCCCAGGATTGGAAGAAGGTCAACTTCGCAGCCAAGCCTTACTTGGAAGCGATGATGGACCTGGACAAGATCACAGACAGCTACGGGGCAGACTCGGCCAAGAGCATCATCGCTTACTTCCTGAACAATGCGAGTTCATGGCGTGGACCCAAGGCCAAAGAGATCAAGCAAGAGTTGAAAAAGCTGTAGGGATGGACAAGCTTGCGCATATCGTGATGGTCAAGTGGAGGGAAGCCAAGGTTCCCTCCAAATCTCCAAGGGCTCCTGCCAAGTTTCAACCTCGAATCAGGCAGAAGGATTGGGTGGATGTTACGGATCCTGACGGGGACTTCACGGACATCACCGAGGTCACGAAGGAAGCCCAAAGGAACATCGTAGCGGTCATCCGCAAGGAGAAGGGCGAATACTGCGTTCGGTCGCCGAACAACCCTGATTGGAATGGCGGCTGCTACAAGTCCAAGGCTGAGGCTGAGGCCCGTTTGAAGCAGATCGAGTTCTTCAAGCGGCAGGGTCGTGTGTAGCCTTGATAGTGGTGTAGAGAAGGGTCATGTCGAACCCTGCCGAAGATCTTCACCGGAAGCCCTACAACGACACGGAGTCTCTCTACCAGGCTGTCCTGTGGGCTTTAGAGGAGTACGGGAGGTGCAAGCATCCTAAGGCGGTTCTTCGCACCACATTCACCCTGACTCCCGATCCGAAGGAATTTGGAGGACGCCCGGGGTGGGTACTCACAGCTAAACTCGAAGGGTTTGGGGATATCCCATTGGCCCATGGAGCTGAGAGGGTCAACATCGAGGACATTGTTCCTGTGCCTGAGTTCATGGAGCAATGGGAAGTTCGAGGTCAGATCATCTACCTGGCTGGCGAGGAACTTCGCAAGGAAGTGGCTGCCACCTTGGATGCCTTTCTCCAAGCCAGACAGGCTGAAGCATTTTCGGCCAAGCAAGCGTTGGATGCCCTTCGTTCGGGAGTAGACCCCGAGGAGTTGTGGCCTGAGCCAGAAAAGGCCGAGGCCACGCTGGAAGCCATCGCAGAAAACCCATCGTTTGCCGTGGTTCCCTCCCGTCTGGAGCCTGCTGACTAATCCACTCATAATCTACTTTTTGATCTGTCCCTAGAGAGGCCCTTCCATCTCTAGGGAGACAGATTGAAATGAATACCCAGATCCAATTCCACGCTGGCAAGCCGCTGCCCTTCATCACGACTCGGACGTTCGCTCTTGGACAGACTGGGATTTCGGTCCCTGCGGGTTCCGAGCTTCTATTCGACGGAACCATCGTCCAGTACGGCGGGCAGTCGATCAGTTTACCCCAACTGCGTGGAGCGATGCGGATGGGCTGGGTGGTGCCAGCAGCCGAGTATGATCCTAATGACATCTCGGCCCAGATCCCGCAGCCTGCGGGCATCCAGCTTCGACATGCAACCCAGGGCGGGAATCCTCTCGATCCGGCGAACCGGGCTCGTCCAGTGGCTCCGGTGACAACTGATGAGCAGGAGCGCACGGTCGGCAATGTTCGAGAGATGGCGGATGCTGCCCAGAATCGGAACCGAGATCGAACGTATCGAACGGGATCGGAGAATCGTGCTTTGACTGCGGCCGAGGCATCCAGGGTTGTCGTGGAGCCCCAGGATGGAGTCCCGGTTAGGAACCTCAAGACACCGGCCAAGGCGTCAGCCACCCTCACGGCCGAGTCCGCAGGCAGTCACATCCGAACGGCCTCACAATCAGGCCAGATCGATCCGGGTCGTGGCATGACAGAAGAGGAGATGATGGCCCGGATGTCGGCTGTCCAGAGAGCTGAGTATCTGGCTACGAAGAACGCTCACAAGGCAGCCTACGTGGACGTGGATGCAGTTCCGGCTCGTCAGGTCGTGGGTTCGGTTCAGGCTCCCCAGGTGCGGCAGACCGAAGGTTTCACGGTCACTCCATCGGTCGGTGGCGGGACGATGACCGCAGACCTCGGAGGAACTGGTGGAGCTGGCCTTGCTCAGCAAGCAGTAGTCGAGTCCGAGGGTTTGACCTTCCGGACCACCAACGGTCCGAAGAAGGATGTTCAGGTGGTCCAGCCGGCAGCTCATCCTCCGGTGGATATCTCTGGTACTGAGGACGCTCGTCGGAAGATTGCCAAGATAATGTGCGTGGATTTCCCGGACCTTTACAACTTCGACGATCCTGTTCGGAAGAAGGTCGCCCGAATCCAAGCGGACTTTGATGATCGTCCGGATGTCATCAAGGCCATTTTCGCTGCTGAGAACGACGAGATGAAGGCCCGGCTTCTCCAGGAGTTCCCGGAGTGCTTCTGACGGACCGCTAAGGCACTTTTCGGAGTCCTTTGCTGTGAAAGCAGGAAAGGACTCCGATGGTTGAGCCTCATGACGGCTGTATGCAGCGTGCTGGGCGTCAAAAGACGGCGTCTGGCATGACTGTTTACCTCATGGAGGAGTTGGGTGACGCTCGTTTGAATTGCGCTCACCTCACTCACTATATCGATTTAGCTCGACAGCTCGTTGAGAAATCCGACCATCAAGATCATATCTTCGAGGTTGCTGGACATCTTCTCCAAGCTATCCCGGAGCACCTCTTCAAGTTGGAGAAGTCCCTCCAGGCCGTGGCATTGGCCGCGGACCGTCTTGACTATGAAGAGATCAAGCAAGAGCTGCGGCCAGAGAAGGTCGAGGAGCTGGAGAGAGCCCTCAAAGAAGTCCGGATTCGAACTGTTCAACGTCGTTCAGAACCAATGAGGCCCACGATGAATCCGATGCAGGCTGCTGAGGAACTCCAGAAGATCGCCGCGAATGTCAGGACTACGGGCAAGCTTCCTCTGACTCAGGTTTTGGGGCTCATCTCCGGTTTGGAAGATCAGACTCGAACTGCCGAGGATGTGACGGCCACAGCCGAGATGTTCGAGATCATGGGCAAGGTTCTGCTCCAGCCCTCGAAGGAGTCTCCCAAGAGACTTCACCTGGCGGCCACGCTCAGGAAGGTTCTTGCCGAGAACTTGACGGCGTCCGACGATGCTCTTCGAGATGCCTGGGTCGCTGGGACCAAGGAAGCAACCACAGGTTCCAAGGAAGAATTGGCTCGTGAAGCTCCTGGAACACTTCGCATTGCTCATCAAGATCTTCATCAAGAGGTGGACAATCTCGGGAAGTTCCGACCGAGTTTTCTTGGTGGACCTTGGGGCATTCTCTCGAAGATGGAGGATGCCCTGTGGGGCATGGTCTACTGGTCTGCTGTCCAGAACACTCTTGCCCACGGTCCTTCGATTCGGCTTGGCGAGGATAGTTGCGGACCTGGGATGGCTTGTGAACTTGGGATGGCTGCTGGGCCAGGAATGGAGCTGGAGGACAATCCTGCTGAAGAAGCTGCTCGCAGATCCAGGTTCGAGAAGGGTCAGCCGGCGGATCCAACCCAAAACATGTCTCCCGATGATGCCGAGGAGTGGAAGAAAAAGAACGAAGAGCACAAGGACAAGTTCAAGGATGCTTCGGACTTTACCCGTGAGGACCAATTCACTGTCTTCCTCGATCGCATGGTAGGGGGCGTTGAAAATGGTGCTAAGCAGATGAGGCACTCGCTGGAAACCTACAAGCGGGATCCTGCCAAGTACGCCCCTCAGCTCGGTAACCTCTACAATGAGGCAGCTTCTTTGCAGGGTCAGCTTCGTGTTCTGGAGCGGTCCATGCCTAAGAATGTCGTCTTTGCGGCAGAGAGGGTAGCGGCCTTGGATCCGGGACCGATGCCTCGGATGGAGTTGATCAAAACGGACAGTTTGATTGCCTACCGAAAAGGTGTTGCCGGTAACTGGCGGATGGCCCTCTCCATGTTGGCAGGGGTCGTAGAGAATACTGGGGCCTTGTTGAATGAGCTTGGTGCCGGGACAGATGGGGTAACAAAGGCAACTGCGCTGACTCGTGAGATTCTGAAGGCTCGGAGAAGTCTAGCCGGCGGTCAGCAGCCTGACCCCAGAATCGATGTTGCGTCTTCCGATGAAGAGCACATGTCTAGGTTCGAGGAAGGTAAGCCTGCTGACCCGACGGAGAACATGAGTCCTGAGGATGCAGCCAAGTGGAAGGTGGAGCACGACAAGAACAAGGACAAGTTCAAGTCGGCCGACTGGAAGGTAGCTGCGGATTCTCTTCAAGTTCTTCGGGAGGCTATCTTGGAAGCCAGCTCGTTCATGGACATCGGCTCTGAGTTGAAGAAGCGCAAGATCAAGTATGACTTCACTACGGGCGATCCGCCGATTGCTCCGGCCTATTACACAGTCAACGTCGAGGGGAAGAGGTACGGTATCGTCAACAAGCGGTACGCAGACAAGCCGGACTTTACCGTGGGAGACATTGCTGTCGGCAAGATGGGCTGAATGGTTCAACCCCTGATCACTCGACCTAGCTATGGTGGAGGCAATCCTGCCCTCCCCACGGCTACATCCAACGCACCCTCAAAGGCACAGTTGGACTATGCCAAGCATCTTGTGAAGCAGGTTGGTGGAGAGGAACCTGACTGGGCCAAGATGGACTCAGCAGAGGTTTCATCTCTCATCGATGGGCTCAAGAAGAAACGCGGGAAGCCAGTCTGGTACGGCAACGGCCAGTTCTCCCATTGGGAGAAATCCGCTCGCCCTCTTTTGGACCCCATGGGAACGGCCGAGCTTCCTACAGGTGGACCTGTCGAGCGGGGGATCTCCATAGACCCTAAAGATACTGGTCAGTCCACCTTCAACAAGCCTGTCGAGGATCACCGGGAATTCGACAAGGCTCCTCCGGGATCCATCTACAAGAAGGACGGTCCTGATGATCGGGCCAAGCCTCAAGAAGACCCTGAGGAGGACCGACGGGATCACGGGAAGTTCAAGCCGAGGTTCACAGACCCAGGGGGTCATCCTAGCGAGGATGACTCGATCACAAGATACCCATATCGGGACGATAAGCCCAACACGCACAATGCGTCGGCTTTGTGGGTCGCGGGGATGTATCTCCTGGAGCAGGCTCCGGTTCTTTTTCTCCTGGGTGGGGCTAAGGTTGCGGCCGAGATCGAGGAGATTGAGCAAAAGCTCAGTCCAAGGATCAATCAACGAAGCAAGCAGTGTAGGTCAACTCTCCGTCGAGCTGATGTGAAAAACCTTCGATGGCTTTTTTCCGTGGATTGCGGCAATGGTCCCAAGGTGGTCCGGCTCAAGGCGAATCGGACGGGGAACATCGTCAAGTTCACGAAGTTGAACCTTCAGCTAGCTTGCTCTTGTCCGGCCTGGCGATGGCAAGGTCCGGAATTTCACGCTCAGCAACAGGATTACCAAGACCCTAAGACGCCCCTTCAGGGGACTGCTAGTGCTCCGAACATTCGTGATCCGCAGCGAGTCAACAAGGTGTGCAAGCATGTAGCAGCCGTCTTGGCAATGACCCGGAATTGGACGATTCCGATCCGGGCAAAATGAAAAGGAGATGAAGATGCCGATGTATCAACTCAGGTGCCCGGTCTGTGACAACCACTGTACCAAGAAGCTTACCTTTTCGCAGTACGACTCAGTGAAAGCGGGTGACGAGATCATCCCCTGCACGAACTGTGATCAAGGTGGAATGCTGGAGCTTGTATTTGCTCCTGGAAACGTCGGCTTCGTCCTCCGGGATGGGGTTCATGGAGGCTGGATCTCGAAGGCCAATCGAGAGAACAAGTATCGTGGCAAGCGCAAGATAGACATGGCCCGTCGCGAGAAGGATCACGTCTTCAAGAACAAGCTCATCCCGAATCTCGGGGGTGACGAGGCTCATTCTTGGAAAGACGTTCAGGATGAAGTTCGGAGCAAGAAGGGCGAGGCAGCGGCGGCCACGTATGATCCACTTGTCGCCCGAGAGGAGAAGCGAGCGTCATGAGTGTATCACGAGAGTTCTCCATCCGTCGTCGTCGGGCGGGTCTAGTGGATCTGCTCACCCCAAATCGGGTGGGTTCGGGTGTCGCAGCCTACACATGGGAGTGGGCGACGAACTTTGATGCGGCTTTCACGGCGTTCATCACGAATCGCCAAGGCTTCTTGGATACCAACCCAACGACAGGGATCAACCAGGCAGTTCTGGATCCGGCACCTGGGCAAAACCACAGGTTCGTGTTCAATCCGACGACATTTACCATCATTGACGCCGGGCCTTTTTGGCTCCGGATGAAGCAGCTTGATGCGTCTGGAGCAACTCTGGTCACGAGCCCACCTGTCCTGGTGCTTCCCGAGAGCGAGAGGCACACGAGGCAGAGGATCATCATCGCGGGGACGGCTCCCAATGAAGGGACAGTGGCAACGTCGCTTCGGTTGTATTTGCCTGGAGGGGTCACCAATTTGGTGGTTCAGAACCAGGAGACCGTAACCAAAATGTACGTAGCTACGAATGTCCTTGGCCCAGAGACAGAGCTTGCTCCAAATGCTCTTCCCGAGTTCACGACCTTCGATGGGGTGGTCGAGCAGATTCTCGTTCGAGGCAGTGGGGCAACCGCAGCGTTCTCGGCTCACTTCGTGATGGCCTACCCGATCTAAAAAGAGCGTTCCCGAAGTGGAAGATCCAGGATGGAGGTTCCTTTTATGGCTCCGGTAAGGCCGTAGGGACTAAGTTTACCCTCGAAATCTAGCAGAGATCACTACCCCAGGTAGGAGAACCAGGATGCTCAGACTCATCCACAGTCAAGTTGGTTTGGGAGCCCTGCTCGTCGATGACCTCGATGATCAGCTCCCAAACAAGGCAGTCCACCGGATGGGCTCTACGGCAGACCCCAAAGCCTACAAGCGGGACGGGTATGCCAACGAGCCCAAGCAACCGAGCTACATCCCTAGGGTGAAGGCGTCCGAGCCTACAATCCCTGGGTACATTGACCTGAACGAGACGGATCGTGTGATTCGCTCGGCAGGTGGAGGCAAGATCGCCGGTCTTACAAGGGCAGGGTTGATCTCGGTCGTGTCATTTGTCCCCAGTGACCTAGCGACTCCAACAGTGGCCACGGCTGACCTAGGCACTCCAGGTCCCGGTGATTTGACCATCACTGGTACAGGCTTCTTCTCTCTGACTCCGGATGTCACCTCGGTGATTATCACGGGCACTGGAGCACAGGTTATCCCCGCAGCTCTGTTCAACTCCATCTCCGACACGATCATCGTCATCCTGGCTGTAAATATCCCAGGTGTGGCTTTGGTCACCTCGTCCGCTCAAGTTCGGGCTGACGGGAACACCTCTACTCCGGCAGTCGTATTGACCTGATCACCGTGACGTGCAGTATCTTGTTCTCCCCAAGCTTATCGATCAGGAAGGTGACTCCTTCTACAGGATCACCTATCGCTGGAAGCCCAAGGGCCTCATTCCGGATCCATACCGCCGGAATTTACTCAAGGATGCCCAGTCGAGGTTCGAGAAGCTCACGGCGGCTGAATCAGAAATTGCCACGCTCACATACGCGGATCGCTATTTCAAGATCATCCGTAAAATGCGTCTCCAAATCAAGAAGGCGCATTTTGCTTGGAGTTCGGATGACTTGGAGCTGCTCAATCAACTCGGTGATTTCTATGCCGGGTATGGGGTCATTCTTCGGTACCTCAAGCTGGAGCAACAGCGTGGTCGGTTTGGGAAGCCAAAACCAGTCGAATTAAAGGGAGTCTAGTTATGCGAGTTGGCGTAATCCGTGGAGACCTTCCGGGTCCTGTTCTTCTTTCCGATCTCGAACCTGTTTCTCGGTACAACCCTCCGACCGAGCCACGAGGTCAGGAAGTCTACATCAGCCGACCGACGGTGGCCGAGGTAGAAGGCGTCTTAGCTAGCTCTACGGTCGGCGCTGGAGCCGTTCTCAATGGTGGGAACATCTCTGGTACATTCCCTGTGACCATCACAGCAGCGAACGACGACCTCAAACTTCGGGTGAGTGCGGCTCCGACTGTGTTCACGACGGTCCTGATTCCTCAGGCTGCCTATGCCACGCTGGCTGCTCTGGTAGCGGCGGTGAACGCAGCGACCACTCCGATTGGTGTTCTGGCCAGGACGAACGTTGCTGGTAACGGCATCGCTCTGGAATCCCTGACGAGGGGTGTGAATTCGTTCATCGAGAACGACTCCGTGGCGGGCGGTTCCGTAGCCAACACCCCTCTCGGCTTGGTTCTCCTTGGGGCAATTCGGACAATGGTTCCGGCAGCCACGCTGATCCTCAACACCCTCCCGGTTGGTGGTCCTTTAGATGTCTCTGCGGCAACCATCAACGGTTCGGGTGCTGGTACAGCTACCACTGCTCTGGCTCTCATTCCCACGTCTCGGGGGACGACGGAAGCGGTAGCTGATGCTGTGGCGCCTCAGTTCTGGGAGAGCACCACGGCAGTGGAGAGTTTTCTGGTTGGAGACATCTCCGAGCTGCTCAACGTGAACTTCAACCCGGATCCGAGTCGGCTTCCTCCTCTGGTGGATGGTCCGGCGATCGAAGTGGTGCAAGATGACGGGGTTACTCCGTTTGCTGCCACCCTGCCGGTTCTCACCACGGCGGATCTGAATACTCCGGGTGCTGGAGACCTCACCATCACGGGCACGGGCCTGGGCACCTTGGAGAGACAGGAGACGACAGTTCATCTGGCCAACGTGACCACCGGGTACAGGAGGACTCTGCTTCAGAAGTTCATCGAAGCTGGTGGAGGAACGGTCTCTGCGACCTCGATCTTCATCCCGGCTGCCTTGATCCCTGGAGCCACGCTCGCCACGACCAGTGCTCAGGTCAAAGTGCGGCAGAGGGTCTCTGGGACGACAGTCCTGACCTGATCTGGCTCTTTCGAGAGCTTTACGGCACCTGGCTTCGACGGAGCCAGGGTCGAGATGGAGATGACAGATGAACAAAAATGGGAATGAGTTTCGGACATCTGATCTCTATTTCGCTGCCTATCTACAGGTTGCGGGAGTGCAGATGCTTCGAACAGACAGGAATGGCAACGGTAAGGTCAGTTTCATCTTCGATATGAGCATCGCGAACATCGAGGAATTGAAGTCGGCTTGGTTCAATCAGTCCGGTAAAGTTCCAGCCCTTCCGTTCGCAAATGCCATTAAGTCGCTGAAATCGATATGCCACATGCCCTGACCAAGTATTTGTCACATCTCTCGGAGAGGAATCATGGATAACAAAACCAACTATCTGGAAGACGCCCTTCTGAATGCTGTTCTGCGGAACATTTCGTTCGTGTCTCCCGCCACCGTTTACGTGGGCTTGTTCACGGGTGATCCTGGTGAAGGGGGATCCTTAGCCAGTGAGGTTTCCGCAGGCGAATACACTCGCATGGCAGTGGCCTTCGGTGCTCCTGCTGCTGGAACGTGTGCGAACACAGGTATCATCACGTTCCCAACGGCTGTTGGTTCGTGGGGCATCATCACGTATGGAGCCGTTTTGGATTCTGCCTTACCCGGAGGCAACGTGCTCTACTCTGGAGCGCTTGCTGCACCCAAGACGGTCGATCCTGGTGACACGGTTTCGTTCGCCATCGGAGCCCTTACCGTTTCCGAATCCTGATTCCTCTCCAGGAAGTGGTGAGCCATGGCTGCTGAAGCTGCCGAACTGTATGTTTCTGGAGATTCCGGATTCTCTGGAAGTCTAAGTGGCGCTGTTCCACTGGTTCTAGGTGTTCAGGGGAATTCTGGTCAGACAGCATCTTTGAGTGGTGCTGTTCCACTGATTCTAGGTGTTCAGGGGAATTCTGGTCAGACAGCATCCTTGAGGGGATCTGTACCCTTGGGTTTTGTCACGTCAGGAAACTCTGCGTTCTACGCGGCTCCACAAGACTACGATGTTTCCATGCTGAGTCTTGGAGGCCGCTCGGAGTTCACAATGGTAGCCCTTCTTCGCAGGGCTTTCGTCCCTGGTCCTGTCCCTGGAACAGCTCCAGCCAGTCAATTCCCGGGACTTCAGGTGGGAAGGATCCCTCCCCGGAAGATCCCAAGTCCGACCCTCAACACGAACCCTCCTCGACGAAAGCCACCAGAGGCTCCGGAGCGCTGAGAAGGAGAACGAGTGGTTGTCTATGGTCGTCTCATTCCGATCAATCGAGTGGTCATCGACCAGGCGGATATCTTTGCTCCTGATGATTTCACTCGGGTCACGGGTCTGACCATAGCCGACCTCACGGCCACACTCTTCTACAACAATGTTGCCCAGCCCTGGACATTCTTGACGGGAGCCACCGTCACTGATGCTCAGGTAGCAGCGGGTAACGTCTACTTCAACGAGATCACTGGTCAGGCTGGGTTCTACAGCATTCGGTTCAGGCCAAATGCTGTAGGTTTCTGGCGGCTGATCTTGAGCTACCCCGTCGGGTCGAGAGCCTTGGCCTTGGGTTTTGATGTCGTATCAGAGATGCCTCTTGTGGCTTCCGGGTTGAAGGCTTCATTTGTGCCCGTGGGAGGGTAGATCATGTCGAAAACGAACTACCTCGAAGATAGCCTGATCAACCACGTCTTACGCGGAGTCGCTTATGCAATGCCTCCGGCGATCTACGTGGCTGTCTTCACGACAGCTCCGACTGATCCCGGGGGTGGCGTGGAAGTCTCTGGTGGCAGCTATGCCAGGCAGGCATGCACCTTTGCTGCTCCCTCTGCCGGGACTACGACCAACGATATCCCGGTCGTTTTCCCAACGGCCTCGGCAGGCTGGGGAACGGTCACCTCCTTCGCTTTGATGGATGCCCTGGTTGGCGGGAACATGCTCTATTTTGCCAATCTCAACGCTGCAAGGATCGTCTTGACCGGGGATGTTCTGTCCTTCCCAATCGGACAGCTCCAAGTCGTTGAGGACTGAGGTGTGGCGACTCTCTTTGCCTCTGGAACGGCCACGGGTTCTGGCTCGATAGCGGCAAGTGCTGCTCTGAGTCAGCTCCTCTCGGGCGCAGTCCTGGGGTTTGGGGTACTCTCTATCCCGCCTCTACAAGCTTCAGGGACGGCCTCAGGAGTGGCTACGGTCACTGGGGATGCTGGACTCCTGATCGGCGTTTCTGGGCTGGCTCAGGGCCAGGGAAAGCTACTCCTGAGCGGGTACCCGGACACGCTCTACGGCACCTCTGCGATGACTGGGGAGCTGGTCGTCGAGCAGATGCCACCGACGGTCTGCCGCTGTAGCGGTTCTTCGACATCGGGCACGGCTGACGGGTCTACTTCGAACCCTGGGGGTCCGTTCAAGTGGAACGACTCCTTCCAGGTGGGTGATCTGAACTTGTTCGTCCGGAATTCCGCAGGCCCAGTGAACCCGAATGCGGTGAGCTACACGCTCTACTGGATCCGGAACGGCGTCCCGTATCAAGCTGGTCCAGCCAATCGTGTTCCAGCTCGTGGTCCGAATGTGGGTCAATTTTACGTGACTGGGAGGGTTGGGGATTTTGGCCAGCCAGGTGACTGGATGGTTCGTTGGTATTACCAGAGGTTTTTCTTTTCAGAAACCAGTGTTGTGGAGTATCGCTTCGTGGTTCAAGATGCCTTGGCGGCAGCAGACCCAAGAGATATTACCGTCCGGGTCTTGAAGTACGGCTGGGATTGAGATCACCCATGAGCAAGTACAGCTACGACCGCACTTCCCAGGAGACGACCCTGGAAGATCCATGGCTCACCCAGAATGATGTCGCAGCCGTCTGTCCGCCCTGTGCGGAGAAGATGGCCTCGCTCAACATTCGTCGGATCAAGGCTTCGGCCTTGTTCGGCCAGGACATCCTCAAGCTGACCGGCGAGAAGGAATCCGCTAAGTGGGAGAACCTTCCGAAGGGCTGGACCGAGGACTCCCTCAAGAAGTTCTGGAACTCCCTCACCGGAGACAGAAAACACCGTATTACCGCGTGCATGAAAAAGATGGAAGGTAAGGTCACCGACACCGGAGCTTTCTGCGGAGGTCTGGCCTCTCGCCTTGGCGAACGGTAATCCATGCCTGTTAGCTTCTACCGAGGACAACAGTTGGGCCGGGAAGATCTGAACATCTTCCTGGAAAACTCCAACAACACGCCGACAAACGCGGCTGAGATCACCTATGCCCTGTATGATTTCTCAACAGGGATGGAGGTGCTTCTTGGTTCACCCGTTCGTGTGCCCTCGAACCCCTCGGTAGGAGAATACTACGCCAGCGTGGTGGTCCCTCTGGATGCCAACCTGGGCAGCTACAGGGTCCGCTGGACTTTCCGGGAGACGGTCTCCGGACCGATTCAGCAGGTAGTCCAGGAGTTTGACGTCATCGACAAGGCGACGCTCCAGACGATGCTCTACACGGACGTGGAGTCGGATTTGGTTCGTCGCCTTCGAATCCTTCTGCGGGACAACAAGCCAGATCGGAATTACCACTTTCGTCCTCCGGCTCACGAAGAGACGGTCCAGCAGTTCAACCGGGTGTTTGGATTCATTTGGGAAGACGACGAACTGGACGAGTACCTTCAGCGTGCCCTTGACCAGGTGATTGCAGCTCCACCGAGGACTCCGTTCGTGAACCTGGATCAGTTCGTTCAGAGCCGTCCAGAGTGGCGGACGTTGCTCTTGAACGGAGCGATGATGCACGCTCTCTTTGCTGTGATGCTCAACTGGATTGCCGACGAGTTTGACTACAGCATCGGCGGGGTGAGTCTCACCATTGAGAAGTCAAGCAAGTACGAATCTGCCTACCAGGCCATCAAGGATAACTGGACAGAGCAGCTCGAACGTGCCAAGCAGACAGTGAAGATCGTCAAGGGTCTTCAACAACCCAAATTTGGGATTGGTATTCGGAGTGCTTTCGGCCCGTACACCGGGGCTGGAATTTTAACTCCTGCAAAATTCGTGGGATTTTGAACCCTTTACATGCTGGCGGAATGCCTGTCACTTGTCCTTACTGTCAAGCTCACTTCCCCAAATCGGACGCTATCAACGCCAGGCACAAGGCTGTCTGTGTGGGATGGCAGGCTGAGCTAGGTGGTTCCAAGAAGCCTCTAGCGTGCCTCTGTGGTCATGAGAGCACCTCTGAAACGCAGATGAAGCGTCATCGGGCTACCTGCACGGTCTGGAAGGCTCGTGACCGAGGAGAAGTCCAGATGGCCCGTCTGGCAAACACTCTTCAAACCAAGTATGGGGAGGATGTGTCCCACCCCATGCACATCGAGGCTGTGCGGGACAAGGTTCGAGCAACGAACCTGGAGCGGTTCGGGGCTGAGAATCCTTTCTCCAAGGGTTCCACCCTCTATAGCAAGGTACGAGAAGCTTCAGATGCTTCTCACGTAGTGCTGACAGGTGCAGACAATCCTTTCTCTTGGCCCGAAGTCCAAGAGAAAATCCGTCAAACTAACCGGGCTCGTTATGGTGCGGAGAATCCGAGTCAGAATACACAAGTTCGAGCCAAGACTCAGGCCACCAATCTTGAACGTTATGGGTCTGAAGAGATGCTGGCTTCCCCCCACATTCGAGAGAAAATCGCTACAACCAACCAAGATCGCTATGGAGGTCCGGCCCCAGCTAATTCACCTCAGGTTGTTGAGCGGGCTCGTCAGACCAATCTGGAACGTTGGGGCGTTGACTGGACTGGGCAGAGCCCATTTCTTCGGAGAGTCCAACTTGAGACGATGGTTGCCAACTATGGAAACCACTTCTTTGCCTCTGAGATAGGCAAGCAACGACTACGGGAAATCTTCATTCGGGAGTATGGTGTTCCCCATCCCATGATGGTGCCTGAGATTGCCTACAAGGCCCTAATCAGTGCGGGCGGCAAGAGACAAATGAACCTTCTAGAACGGCGTTTCTCCTCTCTCAATTCTGAACTCCTCTACACAGGCAATGGTTCGTTCTGGCGATGGCTTTCAAAGCTTGGGCATCACAAGAACCCTGATTTCATCCTGCCTGGTCCAGATCCGAAGCATCCCAAGAAGGGCGTAACCAAGGTGGTGGAGGTCTTCGGCGACTTCTGGCATTCTCGAATGTTCACAGGTAGGGCAAATTTCGACCATGAGTCGGAGCTTGTCGAAGCCTACAAGGAAGCGGGTTTTGATTGTCTGGTTGTGTGGGAATCCGCTTTCAATAATGACTCCGATGGTGTAAGAGCCGAAGTGCAGCGGTTTCTCACTTGTGCCGCCACTTGAAAGAGAGATGCAAATGAGTGATCCAAATAACAATGGCCAGCAGCAGCCGCAGCGTAGGTTGACCACAGACGACCCTGTTTCGATGGAGCAGCTTAACCGGCTTCGGTTGTTACAGGAGTCTCGTCTCGACGTCAGCGACAGGTTCATGACTCTGGAGCAGGAGAAAGTGAAGCTTCTTGCCGCCGCTCGTCGGATCGATGAGGAGAAGCAGAGGGTCTTCGAGGGTATCCTCCTGGAGCGGGGGTTGGCTCCGAATGCCACGGTGGAGATCGATGCTTCCTCGGGCAAGCTCAAGCTCATCTCGGCCATGTCCGATGATGCTGCCAGTCCTCCGGCTTCCACAACCCCGGAAGCTCCTCAGACGCCGCCCTCCTGAGTGGGGCGGGGTGGCTGAACCCCCATGCCATACGCCTCTCAGAGAGATCGTTTCCCGACGAACCTGGAGCTAGAGAAGACTCCCTGGCCAGTCCCACCAATCAACCTGTTTTTGATTGGTGGGATGAACCCGGGCGTCTTCGACCTCCGATGGGATGATCCGTCTGCTCTCAGCTTGAATGCGGGGTTCGAACTGGCGGGGGTGAACATCTACCGCTCGTTTGATTCGGAGTATGGTCCCTTCGAGAGAATCACTTCGTTGCCCGTTGGGAGCATGTTCTGGCGGGACCAGACGGACAACGTCTTGACCGAAGAGGACGTCTCGGAGAGCTTCATCTTACGGGGCCTTGGTCAGGATGCTGGAGAGCTGTACGCTCCACGGTATGTCTTCCGGACCCGTTACCCAATCGTCAAGACCGGG